>Ga0116226_10003838_pt1 | contig 13256 bp, 15 predicted proteins | sample S1TSphfallax_FD_89692 | JGI IMG/M metagenome (GOLD analysis project Ga0116226, IMG submission 89692) | Host-associated microbial communities from peat moss isolated from Minnesota, USA - S1T2_Fa - Sphagnum fallax MG | ecosystem: Host-associated > Plants > Peat moss > Unclassified | place: USA...
AATCACGGCTAAAGCATCGCGTCCAGTGGGATCAAACGACAGTGGGATCAAACGGCCCAAGCATCACGAAAACCAGCCGATACGCGTCGACCCTCGCTAATACGGGGACACGCTCCTAGCGGGTTTAATTTTACCTGCCCGATCTTCACGAGGCGGTTTCGCAACTATCCAGGCTCGCCTCTAACTTGGCGAGTCTTCTTCGAAGGGACAGTTCTGCCGAATCATCGCACTGTCGCCTCCGACCGATGGGACGTTCAGATCAAACAGTAGCCGCTGATAGCACGGGTGCTGCCGCAGCAACAACCGACCGGCATCGATCGTGTCCTGAAGTTGCGTAGGGGAAAGCGTCCAGCTGGTCCCGACATTTTTCATCTCGACCTGCAGCTTTTGTTGGTTCGGCAGGAATTGGTCGAAATCGACGGCGATTCCGTAAACGCGCATACCATTGAACTGTGGATGTCCAGGCGCGTCCGGTGCGACGGCCCCCGCGCTCTTCAATGTCGCCACAAGATCCTGCAGGCTGGCATTCGCGTGGGCCGTGGTCGCGTCGAGTGGGGTATCGATCACCGAATTGATCACGGTGAGCAGGCCGGGCACCGCCGCCTGCCGCCCCACGCCGCTATCCGAATCGGATCGCGCATTGACCGAGATGACAATGATTCGCCTGGCCTGACCGGTATTGATCGCGGGAAGAATCTTTGCATCACTATGCGGTGAGACAAGGGTTTCAGTCAGGGATTGCACGCCTTGATTATCGGCGAGACCGCCGTCGAGAAGATGCAAATAATGCTCGTTGCGAAAAGCGTTGGGGCCGTCCCGAAGCGCATTGGCGTAGCGCGCCCGCTTGAACTCCTCAAGATTGAGGTAACGGGGTAGCGGTAAGGTCAGGTCGGCTGTCACCCATCCGGGCATAGGAACCGCGCCCTGACATGTTTCATAATGATAATCGCGCAAGGTCATTGGCGTGAAGGCGATCGGGAACGCCGCAGAGGCGGCGACGCCGACCGAGATCGGTAACGCATCCAGGTCCGAGCACACATCATCGAAGCGCTGCGGCGTGAAGGCGAAAACCTCACCGGACTCCATATCAGTTGCGTTCATGACGATCAACGGCGCGCCGGGCCGCCGAAATTGGGCAAATTGCGCGCCATGCAGCAACTGACGGTCCAGGAGATCGCGCAACGCGTCGATCCGGGTGTAGCTGCTGAAAATCAGGCGAAACCAGGTCAGCGGGTCGGCCGCCTCCCATTCCAGTGTCGCCATGTTATCCTTCTCGAGGAAATTCGCTTTCAATTCGTCGATCCGATCGGGGCCGGCCACGCCGAACCACGCGGCGATCACACTGCCCCCGGAAACCGACGACACAATTTTCACGCGATCGATCAGCCTTTCATCGTGTCCGACAGTGGGATATGAGGCCGCGGCAAGTTCGTCCAGCACACCGAGGCCCAATGCCGCCGCCCGCGACCCTCCGCCGGAAAACGCAATCAGAATCAGCGGCGCCTGAGGGTCGCTCCCGACAAGGTTTGCCGGTGGCGCATTCGCTTGTCCCGGCGCCAGCGGCTTATTCGGGATATCGGGCGTTGTTGCGCAGCCGGCTAATCCAAAGGAGACCAGAGCAAGGACCAGCAGAACCGCTCGCAGGGCCGAAATCGTCTTAGGTAAAGGCGACAACCCTCGGCTGCATGATGGATGTGCCGGCGACCACGACTGTCTGGCTTGGTGGCGCATAGCCGTCCCCGCTGAGTGTGATTATATATTCGTCAGCCGGAAGCAGGATGGTGTGATTTGTTACGCCGACGCGATCACCATCGGCAAGGACGTCACGGTCATCGCTAAAGGTGACCAATAGATATTCAACTGACATCACCCGGTCTCCGCCGCTTTGGTGCCCCATGCCGCTGCTCCCACCGACATGACCAGACTATAACAGAACCATAGAAATCAGTACGCGGTATACACGAATACGCCGCGGTATCGTTCGTTAACCGATTCGGTGAGGGTCGTATCTTTCGGGCTACGCGGAGTACAGCCACCAAAGAGGGACTGCGCAGCAACCCTGATTAAGAAGACAAGAGCCGCCGCGCCGCTTCGGCGACCGGCATGAACAACCGCATCGGTTCGCTTGCGAAGCGCTGAAATCCCAAGTGCAGATAAAAACGTGCCGCCGCCTCGTCCTTCGCGTCAACCAGCAGCGCGTATATCGCCGAATCCGACCGCACAGCCCGCGCCAGAGCATCGACCACGAGTGCGGATCCCAGACCCTGCGCCCGGAATCTCTCATCGACGGCAAGCCGACCGATGAGACCCGCCGGCAACAGCGGATAGCGTGGAAGCCTCTTGGTTTCTTGGGTCGACAGCTCGGTCAGTGACAAGCTGGTCGCGGCGAGTGTGTAATATGCGGCGACCGCACCGGCTGCATCGAGCGCCACGAAACAATTGCTGATCTTGCGCTTGACGTCCTGCGAAACGAACTCACGAAAATAGCGATCCAGCGCCGGCACGCCGCAGGAAAAGCCGGTACGGATATGCGCCGCACTCAGCCGCTCAATGACAAAACCAGTGGTCAACGCGAGGTCGTGATCAGGGTCCGATACCGCTCAATCGCCCGTTCCATCGCCGGCGCGAGCGGCGGGGGATTCAGAAGCGCGTCGGCCATCGCCCGCTGATCTTCGACCGCGAGACGGATCAGGCTGGTTTCCTCAATGGTCTTTTCGGCCATGCTGACGGCGGAAGCGACCACGAAATCACTCACGCTCCGGCCTTGCAACTCGGCGGCCCGTTTCACGACAGACAGCGCTTCAGGCGCAATCCGGGCCTCGATGCGGGCGGTTCGGTTGGGTTCTTGTGCCGGCATGTTGGCCTCTCTTTCGCATGACAATGTACGGGATAATGCCGGACAAAACAAGGGGGACGATATGAAAAGCGTTCATTCCTCGCCGCGGCGCACGCTCAAAGCATCGGCCCCTCGGATGATCCTTAAGGCTCAAAGGCTGGGGAAGTCGAACCGGGCAGAGAGCCAGATGGGGCGGCATCTTCAGCTTTCAGCGAAGTTCTTGGCTTGGGGCACGGTTCGATAACGGAATCAGATCTCTGACCGATATAGACGAAAAAAATCGGTGCATAACGCATTCACTGTTGACGGCCTCAGGTTTTGTGTGTTTAGTAAAAGCAGTAAAAACAGTAAAAACAGTAAAGGTTTTGGCGTGATGATCGATTATGGCGAACTAGAACGGGCTGCACGCGAGGACTTGAAACATCATCCAATGTTCCTCCTTCGGTATGCCGAACTCGATGGCCCCGATCCGACCGATACGGACTGTAGGTTCATGAGTTTAGGCTGGGCTCAGTATAATCAAAGAGATGCAAGCCTTAAAATCTTACGGCACACGGGTGACCGTTGGAGTCGGCAGAGTGAAGAACTCCCTTTGCACCGTGTAATTGATGGGACAATATTGCTTGTAGAGGCGATGCGATCTCTTGATAGAGATGGTCATGAATACCATCTAAACGATATTAAAGTAGATGCTGACACCTTCTCGAATCAGGATCGCGAACTTTACATTACGGCGGGCCACGAGTCGCCGGATGCATTTGCCCGGCAGCTCACGGCGCCCACACTGCTTGGTCGCCTAGCAACACTTCGTAGAAAGCTGAATAGGCTTTTCGAGAGTGGCTTGATCAAATAAAGCGTTGGCTAACGAGAATTTAATCGTCAGGCTGCTGAACGGGACCGACGACAGTTTTTGGTAGACCGTAGCCGTGTATAAGTAGACCATATATCGGAGATACCAATGGGCCAGATTACCGAAACTGAACAAGTTTGTATAAACTGCAAAGGATCAAGAAAGAAATTATCGCTTTTTTCAATTATTTTCGCTCCAATCCAAATGCTTATTCTAATCCCCATTGTAAATGCTGTTTTTTCATTCGAATTAAAAGAGCCACTAGGGCCACTAATATTCACCATTGATTTTTTTATCGTATTATTGATCATATGGAGAATGAAGAGAAAGTGCCCTACCTGTAACGGTCGGGGAAAAGTGATAAACCGGACAACTATTATTGATATGACATCCTGACTTCGGTTTAGCTAAAGTACGGCATTGGTGCGACGACGCTCGATTTAGGAATTTTTTACTGACCCTTGGCTAGATTTGCCAGTTCGGGTTTTGCTGAGCGTTTGACTTGGAATGCTAATCTATTGTATTGGGGTTGAGCGTTAAGCAGGCGGAGGAATATCGGCCGTCTCATAGAAATGCCGCTGATGACGGGTGGCGTTGCAACTGAATAGCAAAACCAATGGCGACCCGGCGTGCGCCACAGTCGACCCGGCCTCCGGATACGCCGTCGTAATGGTCAAGCAGTGCATCAAGCTATCGTTTCAGCCCGCCGCGAAAGAACGATCAACGCCGGGCTACGGCTTCGCGCTGCTCGTGGCATTTTGCTTCGCCTCAAGCCGGCGGACGCGCTCGCGTATCCGCTCAAGGACGGATTCCAGCGGCACCGTAATGCCGGCGGCAATCTCGCTCTCGCTCTCGCGGAGGTCGGACAGCCAGTCGCTAAGACGACGTTCGGTCGGATCGGTCATAGGCCAATATTAATCCCGGCAGAAATTGTCACCTGAACTCAAACGGGCTGCGGGTCATCAAGCAGACCGGATGTAACCCTCTCAACGCGGATATCATCCTCACGCAGCCGGACTTGCGCGAGATCATAGTCAAGCTGGATGCCGAGCCAAACCTCAGCCCCGCCACCGAATGCCTTATCCAACCGCACCGCCATCTCAGGCGAAATCCCGCTTTTACCGGTCACAAGGTTATTGAGCGCCTGCCGCGTCACGCCCAAGGCTTTGGCACCTCCAGCGATGCTAAGACCCAAAGGCTCCAGGCAATCGAACCGAACAGACAGCCCCGGATGGGGCGGATTCTTCATCGCCATGGTGCTTTCTCCTCTCCTAATGGTAGTCGATTAAATCGACGTCGCTTATGTCAGGCCCTACGAACTTGAAAATAATCCGCCAATTCGCCTGAATCGTAATGCTCCAATACGCCGCAAGGTCACCTTTCAGCGGGTGAAGCCTCCAGCCCGGCAGATTGAGGTGTGCGGGTTCAGAAGCGCGGGCCAGGCGTTCCAGCACGCGGGCTATCTTTTCGACATGCTGCGCATTGAGCTCTCGGCGGTCATCATCCTCATAAAACCGCCGCAGGCCGCGATGTCGAAAGTTCCGTATCATCAAAGATCAGTGTAAAGTGTGAATTGACGCTTGTCAAATGCTTCCGACCTTTGACGCGACGGACCAAAAAACGAACTCACCCCTCAAACCCCCGTCTTAATCCGCGTCCAGGTCCGCGTGCGCAGCCGCTCCGTTTTCGGGCTCACTTCCTGCGCGTGATACAGCCGTTCGGCGAGTTCCGGTGTCGGGTAGAATGCCGGGTCGTGCAGGATTTCCGGGTCGACGAACGGGTTCGCGGCCAGATTGTCGTTGCCGAAATGCGTCGTGTTGGTCACTTCGGCAATGACTTCGGGTTCCATCATGTAATTCAAGAACAGATAGGCGGCTTCCGGGTGCGGGGCGCCTTTGGGGATCAGTAGCGCGTCGAACGATTCATTGGCGCCTTCCTTGGGTACCGTGAAGGCAAGGTTGATATCGATGCCGTTTGCCTTCGCGCGTGCTTTGGCGGTCGCGAAATCGGCCGACCAGGACATGGCGAGGCAGACTTCTCTATTGGGTAGGCCGTTCAGATACTCGGTCGAATCGAAATCCCTTATATAGGGCCTGACCCCCAGCAACAGCTTCTCGGCCGCCGCGAAATCTTCCTTGCGGGTCGAATTCGGGTCGAGATGCAGGTAATTCAGCGCCAGTTGCAGCACATCTTCCGGCGAATCCAGCAGTGTCACGCCGCAATCCTCAAATTTCGAGACGATCTCCGGCTTGAACAGCATATCGAGACTATCGACCGGCGCGTCGGGCATGCGGGCGCGGATCATGTCCACGTTATAGGCAAAGCCATTGAGGCTATGCAGATAGGGCACGGTATGCGCGTTGCCGGGATCGAATTTGCCTTCGGCTTCAATGAAATGCGGGTTGATATTCTTCCAGTTCGAAAGGCGCGAATGGTCGATTTCTTCATAGACGCCGGCCTTGATCTGGCGGGCGAAATAATCCGCGGCGGTGGTCACGATATCATAGCCGGAATTGCCGGCCATCATCTTGGCCTCCAGCGTCGCATCGGCGTCATACGTATCATAAACGACCTTAATGCCCGTGCGCTGCTCAAACCGGGCGATCGTGTCCTTGCCGATATAATCCGCCCAATTATAGATATTGAGCTGCTTTTCCTCTGCCTTCGCCGGGCCGCCCAGGGTGAACAACAAGACCGCGATTACTGCCGGGAGTGCCGATCTCATCATTGCTCAAGCCTCGTCTTCGTCGCGGCGCAGGATCGCCCGCTCGGCCAGAAAGTCCAGGATCGCCGTTGCCGCGGCGTCCGGGGTCGGGTCGATCAGCAAGGTGCCACCGCTGCCGCCCGTCTCGGTTGCCGTGCGCAGCCGGTCGCCGGCCGAACTGCTGCCCGAGGATACGCCGCGCATCAGGCGCGGTCGACGGCGATATGGTCGCTCCTCAAAGATCGGTGCCGGATCGGCGGCGATGGCTTGGGGTAGGGTCGTGATGCTGCCCCGCCGGATCGCGCCGAACGCAAAGCCGGGGGCGGCAGGGGCGGCCGGATGGATCGTCACCAAAACGGGCAGGGTGACCGTGACCTGCCGCCGTGCGCCACGCGGCAGGGCCTGATCGACGGTGAGTGTGTCGCCTTCGGCCGCGATGGCGACCGCGTCCGCCACGATCGGCCAGCCTAGCTGGTTCGCCAGCAGATAGGGCAGCAGCCCGGTATCGTCACCGCCCTGACCGCGCCGGCCGGCGAGGACCAGATCCGGCGGATCAGCCTTCAGTAGCGCCACCAACGATGCCTCCGGATCGACGCCGGGTGGGAGTTCGAGATGGGTGATCCGGCCCAGCCCAAAGCCCAGATAATCGCGGATCAAGGACGGGTCACTGCCGGCATGGAGCCCAACCGTCGCGCCGAGGTTTCGTGCAAGCCCGATCGCCTGCGCCTCGACCGGCACCGGGCAGGGACGATCCGACACAGTGTGACGTCCGGCGGATAGCAGCACCGTGAGCTTCATGGCCTGAGCTTTCGGATCAGCGCCTGCATCACCGCTTGCGCATCGGCGATGATCGCGAGGCCGGCGCGCTTCACCATGGCGGCGTGAAGGTCGGTATTGACCGCGATCACATGCTCCATATCCGCAACGCCTTGAAGATGCTGTGGCGCGCCGGAGATGCCGAGTGCCAGATAGCAGCTGCCGGTGAGCACGGTGCCGGACGCGCCGACCTGACGGTCACGCGGCATCTTCCCCTCATCGCAGACGACGCGGCTCGCCCCCGGTGTCGCGCCGAGCGCCTGGGCGAGGGCGCGGAATTGCTCGAAATCACTGACACCATTGCCCGCCGCGACCACGAAATCCGCCTCGGCGAGCGCGATCGTGGCGGCATCACGCGGTAATATGCGTGCAGATTGAATACCGAGTCGCGATTTCGGGTGCGGGATCGGCTCGATCGGTCTCGCCTCGCGCGGCGGTCCGCTATAGGCCGGCACAATGTCGGCGGCAAGGCTGAGCAGCGCGGGCGGTGCGCTGCGCTGTTCGATGCGGCGGCCGCGCGCCGGTCGCGCCACTTGGCGGGCGGTGAGCTGCTCGATATCCGGGAAGAGTGCTTGGCCCGTCGCCGCCGCCACCCGGCGCGCCAGATCGCCGCCGAGTGCCGTTTCCGGGAAGATCATGTGGCGTAGGTTAAGCGCGCTTATGATCGCAGCGAGCGCGTCGGCACCGAGTTCCATCGTCAAAAGTCGATCGGCACCCAGCGCGCCCGGCGAGTCAACCAGCGGCGGGGCGATCAGCAGCACGGCGCCACCGCCATCGGCCAGGATCTGCGCCGCGCCGAGCACCTGCCGGTCATGCGGGGTGAGGCGCCCGCCCGGCGCCTCGGCGACCGCAGCGACCAGGAACGCCGGCTCGGCGATGATCTTGATAGCCGGTGCTCGACCTTGCGGGGCGATTGGGCTGGCGATGGGGGTGACGGTGCCGCTGGCACTGCGGTCGATCCGCTTTCGCTGGGCAGGCACGATCAGCCTTGCGAGTATGCCGCGCGGATCGATCCGCTTGCGACCGCGTTCGTTGGGCTTAATCCGAAAGCGCGGCCTGGTGCTGCCGGCGACCAGCCGCTCGGCCCTGTCCTGGCGTGGATCGCGGCGGGGCCTGGTCATGCAGCCGGCTCCAGCGCATCGAGCAGCAGCTCGGCCAGATCCTTCACCACCGGCCGTGGCTCGGGCACCGCCTCCAGCATCGCGGTGCAGCCGGGGCAGGCGACCGCGACGATCGCGGCACCTGTGGCGCGCGCCTGATCCATCCTGATATCGCCGATCCGCCGCTCGCCCGCCACATCGCTGACCGGCACACCGCCGCCGCCGCCGCAGCACATCGCGCGCATCCCGTGCCGCTCCATCTCGACCAACTCGACGCCCAGTTTGCGCAGCAGCGTCCGCGGCTGTTCGATCACACCATTATAGCGGCCGAGATAGCATGGATCATGGTAGGTCACGCTCGGCCGGTCCGACCGATCGCTCAGGGTCAGACGACCGGTCTCGACCAGTTCGGCCAGCACCTCGCTATGGTGTTGCACGACGAAATTACCACCGAGAGCAGGATACTCATTTTTCAACACATGATAGGCGTGCGGGTCGGCGGTCACGATGCGGTTGAATCGATACCGCTTCAGCGTGGCGATGTTGTCGCGCGCCAACCGTTGGAAGGTCGCTTCGTCGCCGAGCCGACGCGCCACGTCGCCGCAATCGCGTTCTGCCTCTCCTAGAACGCCAAATTGCTGCCCAGCAACGCGCAACACTCGTCCGAGAGCGACCAGACTGCGACCATAGCGCAGGTCAAACGCGCCCTCGCCGAGCCATAAAAGAATATCCACCGGATCATTTTCGCGCAAGACTGGCAGCGTTAACCCAGCGGCAAAGTCGGTTCGGGTGTCCAGCGATCGCCCGCCCGGCTCGTCGGCATAGCGCAACTCAGTCAGCATCGCCGCCACCTTGTCCGGCACCGCGCCGGCCTCCAGCACCTGAAACCGCCGGAGCCCGATGATCGCATCGACATGCTCGATCATCATTGGGCATTCCTCGACACAGGCGCGGCAGGTCGTGCAGGACCACAGTGTATCGGGCGTAACCATTTGATCTAGACCGATAATCGCCCGATCCGGACCGCCATGCCCAACCCGACCAACAAGCCCGGGATAGGGGCTGCCGGCATAGGCATCGTTAGTACCATTCGGTACAATCGAACATGCCAGATCCTGGATCAGCTTCTTGGGATTGAGCGGCATCGACGCCGCAAAGGCCGGGCAGACCGCTTCACACCGGCCGCATTGCACGCAAGCATCGAAACTCGCCAGCCGGTTCCAGGCAAAATCATTAGGGTTTTCAATGCCATACCGGGCGGCCTCAAGATCCAGCAGGGCGAGCGCCGTCTCTCGCTGTCCCGCAAACCGTCCCGGCCGTGGATGCGCCACCAGATGAATTGCCCCCGCCAGCGCATGACGCAGCGGCCCGGTTCGGATCTGAAGCACCAACCCAACGCCCCCAATCGTGGCCAGGAGCAGGCCGACATAATCGCGCGCGATGGCAATATCCAGCTCGCCAATGGCATATGTTAGTAACAGCATTGGCAATATCTGGAATCGCCCACCCGACAAGCGTTTCGACCGGCTTGGCAACCGCCTTGCGCCGACCATGAGGGCGCCGACGATCATCACGACAAAGCAGCCCCCGACCAGCAGCCAATAGCCCCAGCCCGGATCCAGCAAAGCGAATGGGAGTAGCGCCGACCCTGCGAGTAAGCCACCGGCGACGGCCGCATGCATCTTCGCCGCGAACGGATCGCGCGCAACAATATGATGCACATCAACGAGATAGCGTCTGGGCAGGGCCAGAATACCGGGGATCCAGGCGATGGTCGCGGGGCGACCGATGCGCCAGCGTGCAATCACACGCCCGGATTCGATCAGCGTGCCCAGTATTAAGAGCAGCGCCAGCAGGCCCGCTCCCCGACCGGGGTCTATAAGTCCTTGCATAATCTCAAGGAATCATAGATCGCCGCATGGATATTGCGCCCGGCTTGGGCATCGCCCACCCGGTAGAGCGCGAGTCCGGCCGGCCAATTCTGTGCGCGGCCGCCGAGCAGCGACGGCAGATCGGTCTGGCCGTGATTGACCGCTCGCTGCTTCAGCGCATCGAACAGCGCGTTGTCAGGGATTGTGCCGTACTCAACGACGATATGATCGACGATCCGCTCTTCCTCCTCGTCGGTCATGCTGTTGCGCAACACCGCGACCAGCCGGTTGCCTTCCTTATAGATCTCGGTCAGCGCCAAATTGGGCGTCATGACGACGCCCTGCCGATAAAGCTGCCTGAGATGGATCGGCTGATTGGTCGTGCCGATTTCCTCGCCGATCATGCGGTCATGGGTGACGAGTTCCACTAAGCATTTGCGCTGGCTCAGGAATTCCGCTGTCGAGGCGCCGTGATGCTGGCCGGTTTCGTCATAGAGGAGCACCGACCCGGTCGGCTCGACCCGGCCGCTCAGCACGTCCCAGGTCGAGACCGCGAGGTCGGCGCCCGGATGGTCACCCAGAAACGGTTGACCGCCACTGGCAAGGATCACCACATCGGGGTTTTCCGCCAGAATCCGCTGCTTTGTCGCCTCGGTGCCGAGCCGGATATCGACACCGAGCTTCTGCACCTGGCCGCCAAGCCAGCGCGGAATCCCGGACAACGCCTCACGCCACGTCGCCTTGGCGGCCAGATTGATCTGACCGCCGATCACCGGCGCCTGTTCGAACAGCACCACCGCATGACCGCGCTCGGCCGAGACGCGCGCCGCTTCGAGACCCGCCGGCCCGGCGCCGACCACGACGATCCGCCGCTTGATGTCGGCCTTCGGGATCACATGCGGCATGGTGGATTCGCGGCCGGTTGCGGCATTCTGAATGCACAGCGCATCGCCGCCGACATAGATCCGGTCAATGCAATAGCCGGCGCCAACACATTGGCGGATATCATCTTCTCGGCCCGCCGTGAGTTTCTTCACGAGATGCGGGTCGGCGATATGGGCCCGCGTCATCGCCACCATATCGACATGGCCCTCGGCCACCGCTCGCGCGCCGGTCGCAAGATCGGTCACCCGCCCCGCATGGAAAATCGGCACATCGACTTCGCGCTTCATCGCGCTGGCCAGGAACAGGAACGGCGCCACCGGGAACGACATGTTGGGCAGGATCACGGCATGCGCCATGTGATCCCGCGCCTGACCGCCCAGCACATTGATGAAATCGACGAGGCCGCGCCCGGCATAATCCGCCGCGATCGCCAGGCAATCAGCATGGCTCAACCCCTCGGCCAGCAGCTCATCGCCCGACATGCGCATGCCGATCACGAAATCATCGCCGGTCGCTGCGCGCATCGCTTCCAGCACCTCGATCCCGAACCGCATGCGGTTTTCGAGCGAGCCTCCGTACTGGTCAGTACGATGATTGACCGACGGGCTCCAGAACTGATCGATCAAATGACCATGCGCCGAAGAGAGCTCAATCCCGTCGAGTCCGCCTGCTTTGGCGCGACGTGCGGCCTCGGCGTAATCCTTGATCACCCGCGCAATGTCATAACTATCCATCTCGCGCGGGATCGAGCGCGACGCCGGCTCGCGCCGCGGCGAGGCAGACAAAGTCGGCAGCCAGCCATCCGTGTCCCAGCGCGTCCGGCGACCCATATGAGTCAATTGAATCATCAGCTTGGCGCCGTGCCGGTGGACCCGGTCGGCAAAGCTTCGGAAATACGGGATGATCGAATCGTCGGTAACCGCGATCTGATTCCACGGGGTCGCCGGGCTGTCGAGCGAGACCGATGACGAGCCGCCGAACATGGTGAGGCCGATGCCGCCCTTGGCCTTTTCCTCGTGATAGGCCTGATAACGCTCCTGCGGCTTGCCATCCTTGCCATAGCCGGGCGCGTGGCTGGTGCTCATCACCCGGTTGCGGATCACCAACCCCTTGATCTGGAGCGGTTTTAACAGCGCATCGGCATTGGCGATCATCGGGAATGTCCTGGGTGCCGCTCGACCCGCGGCGGATGACCGAACCGCCGCCCATAGGCCGTGCTGAAATGGGAGGGTGATTGAAAGCCGCAGGCGACGCCAATTTCGGTGACGTTAAGATCGGACTGACGCAGCAGTTCACGCGCTCGGTCCAATCTAAGGCCGGCATAATAGCGCTGCGGCTCGGTGCCGAGATGGGTCTTGAACAGCCGCTCCAATTGCCTTGTCGACACGCCGACCTCGTCCGCCACCGCATCAATCGCGATCGGCGCCTCGATATGGCGCTGCATGATCGCCGCGGCGCGCTCCAGCACCACCGGGCGCCGCCCATGGATCGGGGCGACCGCGCGCTGCCGCACAGAGGCATCCCGCTGATACGTCACGATAAATTCCTCGCTGACCTTGGCCGCAATCGATGGGCCCAGCCGCGCCTCGATCAGCGCCAGCATCAGATCGAGCGGCGCCACCCCGCCGGTGCAGGTGATCCGGTCGCGGTCGACGACGAACAGGTCTTCAACGAAGCGCACATCGGGAAATTCTTCCGTGATCGCCGCCAGATTTTCCCAATGGATCGCACAGCGATAGCCGTCGAGCAGGCCGGCTTCCGCGAGTGCAAAACTCCCGGTACAGAGCGCACCCAGTGCCATGCCGCCACGGGCCCGCCGGCGTAGCGCGGTCTTCAGCATCCGCCCGGTCGATTGCCGCACATCAATGCCGCCGCACACCAGCAGAATATCGATCTCGCTGGCCGCACCGAGCGCCATCGTCGGGTGCAGTGCCAAGCCGTTACTGGCGGTAGTCGGCGCGCCATCCAATGTCATAATCTGCCAACTATAGGCGGGCCGCCCGCTGACATAATTGGCCATACGGCAGGCTTCGAGCGCGTTGGTGACCGCGATCATCGAGAAATTTGGCAGCGTCAAAAAGCCGAACCGGCCGAGTGCCGCGAGATCCACCATCGCGGCTTAGAGATCCTCCCCTGCGCAGCGGGGGAGGGGGACCATGCGCAGCATGGTGGAGGGGGCAATTTCGGTGCTGCG
>Ga0116226_10003839_pt1 | contig 13255 bp, 6 predicted proteins | sample S1TSphfallax_FD_89692 | JGI IMG/M metagenome (GOLD analysis project Ga0116226, IMG submission 89692) | Host-associated microbial communities from peat moss isolated from Minnesota, USA - S1T2_Fa - Sphagnum fallax MG | ecosystem: Host-associated > Plants > Peat moss > Unclassified | place: USA...
ACCCCGCGAACTTGAGGGCTGACCCCCGCGAACTTCCCATCGTAGCGACATCGATGAGGCCAGAGAGATGCGGCGCTTCGCTCGCCGCCGGGCCATCGAACAGCAGTTCATAGACGAACGATTGCCCCCGCATCCCGCGATGGACCAGGAGGTATTCGAGTGCGACCAACCGCTCCAGATGCACACGCAGCTGAGTGTCCGAGAGCCCCGTGTACTCGCGCACCTCGCGGCGGCTAAAGCGGTATTGGGCGCGCGGGAGCTGTTGGGCTGCGCAGGCGGCCGTGACCATCTCGATGACCCGCGCGAGCACCCGCCGGGTCTGCGGCGGCAGCTCATCCAGGCTCCGGCCCAGGACCTCGTGCGCGAGCGCGTTCGCCTGCGCGATGTCCTCCCGCGTCGCCTCGATGTATTCGAGGGTTTCGCCCTCCTGTTGTACGGTCCGACGATCTCGCTGGTACTGGTGCAGCAGCGCGATCGTGTCGATCAGGGTCAGGTATTTCTCATGGTCGCGTCGCGTGCGGGTCTTGTCCGAGAGGAACGTGAGCTGATCGGCATACGGATTTAAGACCTTGAGCGGCCGCAGCAGCCGCTGCGCGTGCCGGTGCTGCACGAGGAGGCGCTGCTTGCGCTCGCCGTTCACGAGCCCGCTGAGTGTGCGTCGCTCGCGTTGCAGGCGATGGATGGCCTCCGTTTGCTCGCGGCTCTCATCGACCGAGAGCACCAGGCAGCGATTCAACAGCTCCTCATCGATCTCGATCGCCGTCGTCGTCAAGAAGATCATCACCGGCCCTTCGACGTGATACTCCTGCGTCACGAGGTTCCCGGTCTGCGGGTCCTTGCCGGTCGAGGCGATGGTCAGTTCCCCCTCCGATTGCAGCAGTTTTAAGGCGTAGCTCGCGGACTTGACGCCTTCCCCCTCGACGATGGCAAGGATCTTGTGCTTTAGGTTCGTCTCGCCCATGTAGAACAGGCTCTGACCCGTCATCGCCGAGTATTTGATGCGTTCTTCCTCTGGCATGAACGACAGCACCGCGTCCATCAGCGAGGACTTGCCGGCCGCGCTCGAGGACTGCACCAGCACGCCAAGCGGCCGATCGAGCTTGCGGGAGACCGCGGCTAAATAGCCGATCAGCTTGTTGGTCCGCTCGCCGACCAGACCGCAGGTATCGAAGTCGGCGAGGATGCGTTCCAGCAACTTGGGATCGCGCAACAGTTCGAGCGCCTGCTCGCGCTCCGTCTCGGTCATCGTCGGCGCCGCAGGCGCCACCTGCAGCGCGGCCTCGATGCGCGATTGCTGCAAAGATTCCAGCTTCAGCAGCATCCGGCCAAGATCGGTTTTGATGATCTCCTCGCGTACGCCAAGGTCCTTGGCGGCATTCACGAGGTACAGATGCCGTGCGCGGGCGCTGTACAGGTCGAACGTATCAACGTAGTAGGCGTCCCCTTGCGCGATATGCAGGTTGATCTTCAAGGTCTCGCAGGAGAGGTTTTTCGAGAGGCCCCGCACCCGGTAGCGACGCTCGCCGTAGCTCACCACGACTTCATCGGTGAGCGGCTGCGCCTCCGGGGTGGCGGCCGGATCGGCGGGAGATTTCACGGCATCGGCAACGATCGGCGCCGATTCGGAAGCGGCTAAAGGGGGGATGGCCGGCGCGATCACCTCCTCGATCTGCTGGCCGGGGGATTCGGACGGCGCAGGGCCTTTGCCGAGCCACACGGCCTTGCGGATCACGATTCCTAAGGATTTCTCGGCAGGCTGGAGTTTGAGCGCATATTCGTTCGCATCCATGCCCTTCGGGAACTGGATGCGGTAACACTCAAGACCCGCGGCGATCAGCTGCGGGGCGAGCTTCTCCGTGGCCCGATCGCCGGGCTCATCCCGATCATAGGCGATCAGCACGCGCTGCGTGCCGTGGCGCTTAAATGCGGCTAAGTGGTCGGCGGTGAAGCCCTCGATGCCGTAGCTCGCGGTGACATTACGATAGCCGGCACGCCAGAAGGTCAGCGCATCGATCAGCGCCTCGCAGAGGATGATTTCTTTGTCGGCCGCGAACGCGGACTCATTCCACACGCCCCGATGCGGACCGGGCAGGTACAGGTGATACGGCGTGCCAGCGCGCAGCCCCTCGGTGATCTTGCGGCCGTAGACTTCGGTGATCTCACCCGACGGCGCGATCACCGGGATCACGATTGAGCCGTTGAAGTGCTCATGGCCGGATTCGCGCAGGAGCCCGAGCTTTTGCAGGCGGCTGCGGATTTCGTTCCCCGCCTTGCGGGTTTTCTCCGGCAGCCGCAGGCCGAGCGTCCGATCGGCGAAGCCCAGCCGGTGCCGCTCGATCAGCTCCGCATCATCGAGCCCGCGACGCGCCAGGTACGCGAGCGCCTCCGGCGTCTGCTTCAGCCGCTCCTGGTAGTAGCGGATCGCCTGATCCATCAACGCCTGATCGCCGGCATCGAACTCCACCGCCGCAGGCAGCATCCGGCCGCCGCGAGCCCGCGGGGCGGTGAGCGTGCCGCCCTCGCGCAGCAATTCCACCGCATGCCGGAACGACACGCCCTTACGTTTCATCATCCAGTCGATCGGGCCGCCGCCGATCTGGCAGCTAAAGCAGTGCCAGAGATTCTTCGCAGGCGTCACGACCAGCGAGGCCTCGCGGTCCTCGTGGAACGGACAGCGGCCGAGCAAGTCCTTGCCGGCGGCCTTCAGTTCCACCCCAGAAGCCGCCACCAGATGCTCGACCGAGACCTCCGCCTTTAGCCGCTCCAGCTCCTCCGGTGGGATACGCGCCATCGATTCTCCTAAAAACCTGTCAAGCCCTGCCGGCATATTTAATTCACGTGCACATTACTACTTTTAGGAGTAGTGTCAACTCCATCATTTAGATCGGAGGTACTTTATGGGTCTCGTTATCGCCCTCGAGCTTGACCCGATGACCCAGGATGAGAAGCTATTCTTCAAGCAGCTTGGTGCGCGCATCGCCGCTTTGCGCAAAGACCAGGTCATGACCCAGGTCCAACTCGCCGAAGCCATGGACGTGTCGCAGCAAACGGTGGCTTCCTGGGAAGTGGGACGTCGGGGTGTGCCGGTGTCGAACCTGCCGCTCCTCGCACGCACCCTCGGTGTGAGCGTCGAGGCCTTGATCGGCGAGAAGACGGCACCGGCAAAGCGGGGTCCCACCCCGAAGCTGCAACAGCAGGTCGAGCGCCTGAGTCGCTTGCCGCAGGCCAAACAGCGTGTGGTCATGGAGATGCTGGAGGGGTTCCTAAATCAGGCGGCGCGCACCGGCTAAGATTCATTTCCCATGAGTACACCGCAACGGGAGGTCACCTGGGATGCGCTCAAGGCCGACGCCAACATCGCCAAACACGGCGTCACGTTCGCACAGGCGGCCACGGTACTCGCCGACCCCCTGGCGCTCACAGTCTTCGACGCCGCGCACAGCCAGAACGAGGAGCGCTGGTTTACGCTGGGGCTATCGAGCGAGGGTACACTGCTCGCTGTCGCCCACACTTACCAGAGCACGGACGCCGGTTTGGAACAGGTGCGGATCATCTCGGCGCGCACCGCCACACGCCGGGAACGACAACAGTACGAGAACGAACCCCGGTAGGTGACATGATGAGCACAGCAGATCCCTCGAACGACGACGAGATGCCCGCCGAGGTCGACTTCTCCGGCGGCACGCGTGGCAAGTTCTACCGCCCTGGCGCCACCCTGGCGTTACCGGTGTATCTGGAGACCGAGGTGCAGGCCCGGCTCGCGCTCCTCGCTAATGCCAAGGGCATCGACTTTTCCACCCTCGTCAACAACATGTTGCGCAAAGATATCGAGCTGATCGAGATCGCCAAGTAATCATCCGGCTGACGCATCGCACAGCCCGGAGGAACGCGCAGAGCGATGGCGATTTGTGTGACAAGAGCCGCCGCGAGGCTATCCTGCATGACACGCATTCAGCTGCTTTTGTCATACATAGCGTTTGGCCGCCGCACCATTGCAAGATATGTCGGGTGTACCCCTACCCCACGCCTGAGCTTGGCCGCCAAGCCGATCGCCGCCGTCAGACGCCGGCGAAATACTCGCCGGCCACCCACACCCAACAACGCTCCGGTGACGGCCGGCGGCAAATCTTGTAACCCATCCGGCGCCGGAAGAGCCCTGCCTACGTCCCAAGAGCGCGTCGCGCAGCGGGCGAATCGAGGAGAATATTCTCCCCAAGCAGTCGGGCAAATTCTGCATGCTGGGACCCGCTCTGGTCCGTTGTGGGAGGCGGTAAAGGCGTTTCGGTGAAAAGGTGCCGCCGCCCATCCGGAAAGATTCGATGAATCCTCAGCAACCGAGCACCTTCATCCACCTCGATCAAATGGGAAAAATTGGAGTCGCTCATCGATTGATATACCTCGCCACTTAATTTTGGCCGCACCTGATCATGGAAAGATCGGTATTGGTATCGGCTCAATGACAGGGGGCATTGGCAAAATTGGGACAGGAGATGGCAATGGAATCACCGGTACCGTCGGTGGAACGGGATTAGGCGTCGGCCCCGGAACCTGATTATTCCAAGTATTCAGCGGAGGCAGTGGTTTGCCTCTCAAGCACGCAGCATAGCGCTGAGTCGCAGAGCTATGGCACGACTCGCCCGCCGACCTTCCTCGACGTTTCGTAATCGCATTACACGTGTCTGTATCAATCTGTAGCAACTCCTCGCAATGCTGCTTGTCGTCGCTATTCGGACACGCCTGACCACCCGTGGCCGTTGCAGGTTGCGGAAACATCTGCTGAGCCATACTCGACGCGAGCCCCAGCTGATCGAAGTTGCTAATCGGATTGCTATTCGCGTAGCTGTACGTCGAGTAACTCCCACCCGCGAGCCCTATTGGATCGGATTCGATGTACCGCCCCGTCTGCGGGTCATAGTCTCTGAAGTAGTTGTAATTGAGATTGGTCTCGGCCTGATAGTACTGCCCGGGGAATCTGAGGTTGTAGATGAAGGTCCCCTGCCCTTGAGGATTCGAATTCGGGGCGACCGTTCCATAAGGATCGGTGTCCCAGCGCCACATGATGGTATTGTCAATCGGACGCGTGATTATTCTGGGAGCCGCCAACTGATCCGAGTGAATGTAGTAGATCCCGACTCCGCCGCTGCCGTTCGGGCGTAGTGTTGCGACCGGCAGATCCCCTAACCAGACCGTCTCTTGGATTAGGCTGCCACCGGAGGTATATTCCCCCAAGAGTTGTCCCGATTGATCGTATACCAACCGCGTGGTTGTACTACCGGTTGCCGTCTTTTCGATCATCTGCCCCGTCGCGCTATAGATGTAGCTGGCCGAGTTCGCGCCCAGCGTGGCTGTCGTCATGCGACCCTGGGCATCGTAGGTGAAGCTAGCGCCGAGCAGTCCCGTCCCCGGCGCTCCGCCCGTCTGCTTCTGACGATTACCGTCCCCGTCGTATGACCAACTGAGGCTAGTGGCGGATTGCGACGCGCTGTTGGTCCGATCCAAAAGATCGTACCCGTAGGTCCATGACAGGGCCGAGTTCGTGCTATCGCTGATGCCGACAATCCGATACGCCTCGTCGTAGCTGAAGCTGGTCGACTCCGGTCCGGCGATCTGACTCGGATTGCCATCCGTGTTGTGCAACCGAGTTTCCGTTGTACTGTTTCCCCAAGTCCAGCCGCGCGGGAGACCTAACGGTTCATAGGCCACGCTTGAGAGAAGCGATATGCCGTTCACCGTGATGCCAATGATCTGATGGTTGGTATAGCTGTAGGTAACTGTTTGTCCCGACGGCGTCGTCATCGTCGTCAGATCGCCATTCGTGTAGCTATAACCAGCGCTCAACGTCACACCCCCGACCGTCTGGCTCGCCCCCGTCACCCGGCCCAATGTGTCGTAAGTCCAGGCAAGCGAGTGATTCGAATCACTCGCACCTGTCAGCCGGCCCACTCCGTTGGTCCCCGCATCGTAGGTGTACTCGATCGTCTGGTCCGTCACCTCGCCCACCCGGAACGCCGCGGACGTCATCCGGTTGAGCGCATCATAGGTGTAGTTTGCTACCGCTCCCCGCGCATCCGTGCTGGTCGAGAGGTTGCCGCCAGAGTCATAGGTGTTAGTCGTCGTGCCGGTCGCCGGGCTCGCCTGCTGCGATACATCCCCAAAGCCATTGTGCGTATAGGTCGTCTGCAAGGTGATCGGATCGGTGACGCTCGCCAAGTTGTCATTGGCGTCGTAGCTTACCTGCGTCAGTCCGCTTGTCGGGTCAGTAACTTGCGTTAGCCGGTTCAGCGCATCATATTGATTACCAGTGGTACGCGCGAGCGGCGCGGCGATCGAGGTCGGGTTGCCATTGGCGTCATAGCCGTAGGTCGTCACCGAGCTGCCGCTCGAGCCGATGTCCTGATATAGCTGATTTAAGGTATTAAACACCCAAGAGTGGGTGCGTGACAGAGTGTTAGTCGGGTCGTAGACACTTGAGGCCGTGCGATTACCCATCACGTCCAAGGTATAGCTCACGTAATTGCCGGCTCCGTCTGTCATCTTGGTCAGTCGGTGGGCACTGTCGTAGGTGTAGCTCAGCGTGCTGCTGTCGGGCAGCGTCACCGATTGCAGCAACCCAGTCGGGTAATAGGTGTAGCTGGTGGTTTCGGTCCCGACCTGCCGCGAAGTCAATCGCGATCGAGCATCGTAAGTCAGAGTGGTCACAACACCATTGGGATCAGTGATAGTGAGCGGTTGGCCGTGCGCGTCATATGTATTGTAGGTCGTCACATGGCCGAGTGCATCCGTCGCGCTCTCAACCTGACCACACTTGTAGCCGGTCGTGCATTGGTAGTACACGTAGGTCGTACTACTGTTCACATCGGTTCGAGGACCTCTGGCAGTGAGAACACGCCCGACGCTATTGTAGGTGTAGGTCCAGGTGCGAGATACGGTGGGAGTGACCGTAGTGTCGGTGACGGTCCGTGTGAGCTGATGGCCGGCACTGTCGTAGGTATATGATGTTGTGCGAATGGGCGTGCCCGTGGCGCTGTTTCCTGCGTAAACAGAGATGAGCAGTGGCAGGTGATACGAGGAATTCCATTCCGTGGTAGTCGTCCGAGCCTGCGGTGTGTTGTAGGCCTCCGTACGACTATCTTGGAGACCCCGCGTATCGTATTGAAAATTAGTTTGAATCCCGTTCCGATCCACCTGGGTCAGCGGATACCCAATTGAATCGTACGAGGCGCTTTTGTTTAAGGATCCTTGGACAATGCTTGTATATTTGGGAACATCGTTAACCAGTGTGAAAGTGTAGACGCGACTGCCGCCACCGGCTTCGGTGACGGTTGTCGTTCCATCTGAGTTATACGTAAACATGTAACCATCCTGTCCGCTACCATGCGCACTGGAGAGCGCTCTGCGACTACTATCGTATGTCCAGGTTGCGTAGGTCGTGCCGCTTTCGTCGATGATGTTGGTGAGTGCTCCAGGATTGTTGCCATCCGAATATAAATACTGCCGGTAGGGTGCGCCGGTTATTGATCCTTTCGTCGGTCCCGGATAATAGACACCCGCGAGGTAGCCGGACGAATTGTACGTATAGGTATACACGTTTCCGGCTAAATCGGTCATCGTCGAGACGTACCCCGTGCTGGAGTTGTAGGTAAATGAGATCTGTCCGCCAAAGCTATCGGTAACAGTTTGCAACGTGTTGTTGGAGTTCCAGCCTAATGTGAGTGTCATCCCTGAGCGAAACCGGATTGACTGCAATTGGATGACCGGATTACTGTCATAAGTCGTAGATTGATATGTCTCGATCGTATCGTCGGCGGTAGTGAATGCCCATGTAGTCGAATTGACTTGCGTCAGCGACTCAACCGTATCGGGATCCGTTGGCGTCGCCACTGAGCCATTCATCGTGAACGTGATGATTTTGCCATCCGGCCGGTAGACGAGAGCCTCGCGAGTGGAGCCAGGGGCAACAAGGGCAATGGGGGCCATTTCGCTAAACAGAAGTTGCCGGTCGAACTCGTCGCGCCAGCCCGAAGGGAGGCGGTTGGACGGTGTGTAGATGTCGCTGTTGTAATAGCGAATGTACGAAAGTCCATCCGGCATGGTTGCTGGATAGTCCACCTCTTGTTGGTATTTGTTGCCGGTCGCGACATCACAGGGATTACCTTCTTGGCAACTGCCGAATACTGGCTTTCCGCGAGTCTTGCTAGGTTTTTGTTGTGTGGAGCACGATTGCAATGCAGGTTCCACGAGCGAGCAAGTGCCATTAACGGGTGAGTATCCGCCCGGACATACCGCCGCAACGCTGCACGCCGCAATTGCTTGGCCATCGAAAACGTTTCCATTTGGTTCGATCAAATGAAGATCCCATGTCACAGCGTCGCTACCGTTATCCCCGCAAACGGAGTCTAGTGATATCGTACAATCCTTGGCGCCCTGATAGCACCAAACGCCACTGGATCGCGCTGCAACATGATCTGCTACGTCGTCACCGGTCGGTCCGGGGGCTCCTCCAACCATCACCACATTGAGTCCACTATTTCCTTCGACCCAGCCGGAGGAGTTAGCGGAAAAGCTGGCGGCGCAAGATTCTTGCGCGGTGACCTCGGAGGAGCAAACTGCAAAAAGACCCGCAGTGCATAGAAACACAGCGACCCACGAAGTGGTGGCCACGCGATTGGCCGTTATTCTCATGTTCATCCTCCATCTATCCGGACTAATAATCGAAGCCCGACTCGAGGCCGCGACTCAGTCGCTCATGCTGTTAAATCAACAAACACTACATACGATGTTTCTCGACGAATACCCTTACGCTTTTCTCGTCGGAACTAACCTTCAAATCGGACGCCCCATCGGATCCAAAGAGTTTCTGGCCGATTTCCCACCCGCCCTCCACGCCAATTCAACGCATGCACATAAGCGATAGCGGCGTTGTCTATTAGGGAAGATCCGCCGGACACATCGACTACGACGCGACCGAGATCGCCGTTGCCGTAGACCTCCACCCGTAGTACAACCAGGGCTCCGGCGCCAGGAAAGACCCCTGCCTGTTGGGCGAAGGACTTTGAGTCGGCGAGCGGCTGGAATGGATGTGGTGCGATTACAGCGCCGGCCGACTTGGCAAGTGCCGCTTGTGGCAACAACTCCTGGTCGATATTGATTTGTACCGGTGTTTGAGCATCAAAGTCTATCTTCACCGACGCTATCGATAGCGCGGTCTTAACCGTAGGTATCGGCGGCGGAGCGATTGAGAAAATGCTCAAGGGCGGTACCGGCTGGGTCACACGAGTTAAAGCGATGCCCGGTTGATTAAAAAGCCAAGCTAACGCAGCTGCGTGCACGGCCAGCACAGATCCACCAATTGCAATTCGCATGCCGCGCTCTCGGAACAGGCGTTCTGCCAATGCCTTTGTCTGTCCTGAGGCCACACTACTTGGCGCCACGGGAGGCCGGTATTCTTCCACGATTAAGTTCCGCCGACGTCCGTTTGCGGGAGCCCCCGCCGTCGCGTCGGTTGCTGCAATCATTGAGCTAGCGACCCTGACTTGACTCAAGGTGTCGAACTGACACTGATGAGATGACCGGCGGCGTCGTAGTGGTAATACACGATCCCTCCCGATGTCGTCACGCTATAGAGATGTCCGTAGGTGTCGTACGTGTAGGTATTGGGCGTATCAGCGCTCGTGGTGGCTGAAAAGCCGCTCAAATCCCCGCCCGAGTCGGTCGCCTCCAGCCGGTAGCTGTACACTGCTCCGGCGGAAACGCCCGTATCGGTGTAGGTCGTGGTAGTCGAGGTACCCACCTGGACAAAATTGGTGCAACCAACGCCCTCGCATCGTTGAATGATATAGTCCGAAATGCCGCCGCTATCCGTCGATGCCGTCCAGCTGACGTTGATCTGGGTACTCGAGATCACCGTTGCAGCAACGTTGGAGGGAACCGTCGGCGCCGCGCCGGTTGATCCGGTCGCCGTGCTCGAGAAGCCGCTGGTGCCTGACGCGTTCGTCGCATCGACCCGGTACGAGTAGCTCGTTGAGGCCGTGAGTCCGGTATCGCTATAGCTCGCCGTCGTCGAGGTCCCAATCTGCGCAAAGTTCGTGCACCCGGCTCCCTGACAGCGCTGGATGACGTAGCTCGTTGCTCCTGATGAGGCGGTCCACGACAAAGTGATCTGGCTTCCGGACACAACGGTATCGGTCAGATTCGTGGGCGCCGCGGGCGATGATCCGGAGCCGCTCGCGGCACGAAAGGCGGCGAGCTGCATTAACCAATAGCCCGATGAGGTTTGTGTCGCCGTCGCACTATAGCTACCCGTGGCGGAGACGGTCTCATCCTCGATAATTTCAGTGAAGGCGCTTTCCACCCGCTGCGTATAGCCCGTGCCCGGCGCGGCGGTCTCGCTATAAATCGCGTTCGCGGCGACCAAAAGGTCGTTGGCGTTCGTCGTGGTGATCGAGCCACTGCTCATGGTCAGGCCCGTGCCACTCGCCCCGATGTCAACGTCCAACGGATTGCTCGTACTGATGCCGCTGTATTCGACAATGCGAATCTCGGGATACGCAACCGTCGTGCTGTAGGTCACCGTGACGGTGTTCGCACCCGCGGACGCACTCGCGATATTCTTCGCATAGAACATTTGCTGGGAGTCGTTGCCAGAGCTTCGGGTGGGTCCCACGACGGCAACGTAGGTATTGCCTTGCGAATCCGTCAACGACCCGACCGTCGAGGTACTATCGGCCCAGTCGACCACTACCACATTCAAGTCCCCTGCTCCCTGGGCCGAATAGTAGGTCGTGCTGATCGAGGTACCCGAGTCCGCCGTATTTGACGTTCCTTGAACGTACCCTATCGTGCTGCCGCCCGAACCACCGGCCGAGGTGACGGCCGTGGCGGTGCTCGAAAAGGCACTTAAATCTCCCGCCGAATCCGTTGCTTCGACCTGGTAGCTATAGCTCGTCGAGGCTGTGAGACCCGTATCGCTATAACTGGTCGTGGTCGAGGTACCCACTTGCGCAAAGCTCGTGCAACTCGCTCCCGAACACCGCTGAATCACGTAACCGCTAACGCCCTGACTGGCCGTCGAGGCGGTCCAAGTCAGATTCACTTGAGTGCCCGAAATGGCCGTCGCGACCAGATTCGTGGGGGTCGTGGGTAATCCGTCGGTCGAGACCGTGGCCGTGCTCGAGAAACTGCTCAAGTTGCCGGCGGCATCGGTCGCCTGTATTTGATAGCTGTAACTCGTTTCGGCAGACAGTCCAGAATCGCTGTAGCTGGTCGTCGTGGCCGTTCCGATTTGAGCAAAGTTTGTGCAACTGGCTCCGGAACACCGCTGAATAATATATCCCGTCACGCCGGCCGGATCGCTCGACGCCGTCCAACTGAGATTGACCCCTGTACTGGAGAGAACCGTCGTCGTCACGTTAGTCGGTGCGGTCGGGGGCGTACTCGCCGCGCGGAACGCGGCGAGCTGCATCAGCCAATATCCGGACGAACCTTGAGTCGCCGTCGCGCTGTAACTGCCCACGGCCGAGACGGTCTCGTCCTCAATGATCTCCTCGAAGCCGCTGTAGACCCGCTCGGTATATCCGTCGCCGGCGTAGGTCGTATTGCTGTAGACTGCATTTGCCGCAACCAATAGGTCATTCGCGTTCGTCGTGGTGATCGAGCCGCTATTCATCGTCAGTCCCGTGCCGCTTGTGCCGATGTCTACGTCCAGCGGGTTAGTCGTGCTGACCCCGCTGTATTCGACCATCCGGATCTCCGGTGAATCGACCGTCGTACTGTAGGCCACGGTGACCGTATTTGCATTTGCGGCGGCGCTGCTGATGTTTTTGGCGTAGAACATCTGCTGGGAGTCGTTGCCCGTGCTTCGGGTGGGTCCCACGACGGCGACGTAAGTATTGCCTTCTGAGTCCGTAACCGAATTCACCGTCGAGGTGCTATCCGCCCAGTCGACCACGACGACATTGAAGTCGCCGGCGTTCTGAGCTGATGCGTACGTGGCGCTGATCGTCCCGCCGGAATCGGCGATGTTCGATGTACCTTGGACGAAGGTAATCGCCGCGTGGACGTTCGGCGACAGGATGATAATAGTCAATAGCGCCAAAGCGACCTGCGCTAAAGTGACGCCGACACGCAGTCGGTTGAGTCGCCCCGGTACCACACGACAAATGCCTAAGTACATAACCACCCTATTCCTGCTATCCACGCCGACAACTGGCTTTGACGAACTAACGTATTCGTCGCCGACGAGATATTTGCGGGAGCGAACTAGATCAAGCCATTACGCAATAGAGCGGCATACTGGGCGAAGGGCAATCTGACGTTGGTGTTCCACTGCATGTCGCGTTCATCCCGATCGGTTGATAGCAAGACCACTTGTTCGAAAGGAATATCACGCGGATACGAACGACCGCAATTCGAATAGTGTGACGGCGTTACCAATGACGGTGTTTATATGTTTTCCGCGTGGATTTCCGCGATTGCACGCTTTCATGTTCGCGCTGCCGAGGCTCCTTTTTTCTCGCGTCACGTGATCCTTATGGGGCGAGCGAAGACCACACAGGCTCGCAGGTGCGTCCTTGAACGTCCAGAGTAGCGGTACTATTTTCAAGCAGCCCCCGCGATTTCTCGTAAGGGGGTGGCGTACTTTTCGTACAGAAAGTAGCGGTTTCTCTGCTGCATCGCGTATTGATGATACGGTTGCGGGGTCAGGTTGAAGGCGTAGCCTCGGTGTTTTGTTCGCCGGAGGGCTGCGCATGGATTCGCTGCTGTGGGCATATCTAGGAGTCGCCGATTTCCCCGGGAGCTGAGCAGCTTTCTGGTGTGGCGTTTCTTCACGCTGTCGAGCGATGATCGACTGGAATTGCGCCGCCGATTTCGTTCCCGGTCGCGACTGGGTGCAGCGCTACAGCTGGGATTCGTTCGGATGACCGGAACGACCCTGGATGCCTTGGATTACGTCCCACGATCGGTGCTCGGCCACGTCGGAGAGCAGCTTGAGATGTCGGCGCCAGAGTTAACGACACTACGCGCACTGTACCGACGGCCGATGACGCTGTTTTTGCACCAGCGTTGGGCTTTCTCGAGGTCACCCCGGCCTAGGCCGGATTGTGTCCCAGCGAGTGGTGTAAGAGTTTAAGCCGTTGAGGGATCGCTGCCGCCCTTCTGGGCGGCAGCATCTGGTTCAGCGGCCATCAAGGATCTTGGTTTAAGGTTCGGTTACCACACTGAACTTCAATCGGAGACCCAAGATGGCCAAGCCTAG
>Ga0116226_10003840_pt1 | contig 13255 bp, 13 predicted proteins | sample S1TSphfallax_FD_89692 | JGI IMG/M metagenome (GOLD analysis project Ga0116226, IMG submission 89692) | Host-associated microbial communities from peat moss isolated from Minnesota, USA - S1T2_Fa - Sphagnum fallax MG | ecosystem: Host-associated > Plants > Peat moss > Unclassified | place: USA...
ATCAGCGATCGCAGCTTTGGGTCGATGATGACCTCTCTCCATGACGGGAGGCGGGAGGTCTCGGTCGGCGCCGGATAGGCAGGACCGGTCGGCCAGCGATCCGGGATCAGAGCCTTGGGGCGATGGTAGGCGGGGTCGAGGGAGCAGCCGGCCAGGGCCGCGGCGGCGGCGATCGCGCCGAAAGAGGCTCGCGTCATAGGGCCGCCTCCGGACGGATGAGATCGGCGAGGGGGTCGTCCTTGGGTCGACGGGCCGGAAAGGCCCTGCGCACCAGGACATAAAGAAACGGGACGAAAGCGAGTGTCAGAACCGTCGCGGAGGCCATGCCGCCGACGACGCTGGTTCCGATCGCAATCTCGCTTCCAGCGCCGGCCCCGGAGGCGAACATCAATGGAAGAACGCCCGCGCCAAAGGCGAGGGAGGTCATCAAGATCGGCCGCAAGCGGGTCATCGCCGCTTCGATGATCGCTTCCAGGGCGGCGCGGCCGTCTAGGTTGAAGTCTACCAGGGTGCGCGGACCAACACGCGGCGCCAAGGCGGCGCGCGCTGGTACTCTAGGTTCGGAATAAAGTTGGACAGGCTGCCGCAGTAGAGGCGTCGCTTTACATGAAGCCGAGGGGCGCGGCACTATCGAGCCGTTTTCGGCTGACAAATCCGCAGTTGCGGCGCTTTCTCGGAAGCCTTTGTACCAGAGCACTGCGCTCTTGTAAGAAGCCAAGTTGTTGCGGACGTTGCCGATGAACGGGATTTTGGTCGAATTCGGCCGACCTCGCCGTTCGTCCTCGGTCGAGTAGGCCAGAACTTCGATGAGACTGCCCAACCCGTCGCGCTCAAAGTGCGCGTCTAAGTCGCCGTAGTGTTCCTCCACTCGGCCGACGCGGTGAAGTTGGGCGATGATTGTGGCGTCGCCATAACCTTGACTATGCAGCCAATTCTTGTACTCGCGCCTCATAAGACCCGGCGATCCCCGATTGCATGGCGAAAGCAGCCCGGAAGGGCGAACAAGTCAAGGTTCAACAATTCCGGCGAGGGCGGCAGCCAGCAGCTGAAGGCCTGGTATATGGAGCGTTCCCAATGTCCGCTCCGGGCGCACTTACGACCGTCGTGCGATACACTGCACTTCACGCGCCCCACCCCACCCCACCCGCCTTGCACTCCCCGCCCCCCGCCCGCATCTAACACCTATGGCTTCCCCTCCCCGTCCCGACCCCGAGCGCAACCGCTTTTCCGGCCGCGTTATGCGGTTCGCCAATGTGGGCGTCGGCCTCGCCGGGGCGGGGGCGGCGATGACGGCGAACAGTTTGTTCGGCGGGGATGAGGCGGACGCTAAGAACGCCCGGGCGCTGAAGCTGGCGCTGGGTCAGCTCAAGGGGCCGTTGATGAAGGTGGCGCAGATCTTCGCCACCATTCCTGATCTGTTGCCGCCGGAATTTGCCGCCGAGTTGGCGGAGCTTCAGTCCAACGCCCCCTCCATGGGTCGCCCCTTCGTCAAGCGACGCATGGCGGCGGAGCTGGGGCCGGACTGGGCGTCGAAATTCCAGAGCTTTGATCTGGACGCCTGCGCCGCCGCCTCCCTGGGCCAGGTACATAAGGCCGTGGCGCTGGATGGCCGCCCCCTGGCGGTCAAACTGCAATACCCCGAAATGCAGAGCGCGATTGAGAGCGACCTGGGCCAGCTCAACAGCCTGTTCGCCCTCTATCGCCGCATGGACGCCTCCATCGACCCCACCGCCATCGGGGTGGAGATCGGCGCGCGGCTGCGCGAAGAGCTGGACTATGGCCGCGAAGCCAAGGCCATGCAGCTCTATCGCAACGCCTTCGCCGGGCGCGACGATATCGCCACGCCAGAGCCCCTGCTCGATCTATGCAGCCCGCGCCTGCTCTCCATGACCTGGCTGGAGGGCCGGGGTTTGCTGAGTTTCAAGACTGCGCCCTTGGAGGTGCGCAACCGCGTCGCTGAGCTGTTGTTCCAGGCCTGGTGGGGGCCGATGATCAATCTGGGCGTGATCCATGGCGATCCGCACCTGGGCAACTACACCCTGTCCGAAGGGGCGGGGCGGCTGAACCTGCTCGACTTCGGCTGCATCCGCATCTTCCCGCCCCGCTTTGTCGCCGGGGTCGTGCGGCTCTATCGCGCCCTCCTGACCGACGATCGGGCCGAACAGGTGGAGGCCTATCGAAGCTGGGGGTTTGAGGGGATCAAGCCGGAGCTGGTGGATGTGTTGAACCTGTGGGCGCGCTTTATTTATGGCCCCATGCTGGATGATCGCGTGCGCACCGTGGCCGATGGCCTGGCGCCCGGCCATTATGGGCGGCGAGAGGCCTTCGCCGTGCGTCAGGCGCTAAAGGAAAAAGGCCCCGTCACCATCCCGCGCGAATTCGTCTTCATGGACCGCGCCGCCATCGGCCTGGGCGCCGCCTTCCTGCACCTGGAGGCGGAGCTGAACTGGAAACAGATGTTCGAAAGCTCACTGGAGGGGTTTTCAGAGGCGCGACTAGCTGAAAGGCAGGCCGAAGCTTTGTCCGCTGTCGCGCTGTAAGCTCAGGCTCCACAGGTCTGGAGCCGCTTTTCGCCGCCGCCGCGATCAAACGCGAAGACACGCTCGGTGTCAGTCCAGACCTCCACGGCTAAACGTTCAGGTTCGCGACACAACAGTTCACGGGCGCGGACCCGGGCCTCCGCTTCATCTTCGCATTCGAGGATATCGAACGACTGTAGGTTGGAGAATCCGTCGGCGAAGTAAAACGTATACGTTTGCATCACCGCCTCCTTGCCGTGGCCGCAAAAGCTTTTTCGCTTATTAGGCGAGACTGTGAACCCAATTCAGTCGTTTGTCTTTTAGAATAAAGACACAATCATGCGATTTAATGAGAGACCGAATGTCGCATCTACGATATTGATCTCTATCCGTATCAATTTAAATTCAGTTGGGTCGGTCGCAAAACATTGACCCTTCGGTATACGTGCGCGATTTCGAAAGTGAATTCGACCGCCCGGCGTCCAGCAATATTGTCAACCGCTGTCATCCCATTTCAATTTCAACGTCGAATCTTAGGCTTAATTGCAGCCTTCCGCCGGCGCCTGCGATTTAGCGTGTCGCGGCCGGCCGGCCTGTCCGCTCCGTCAGCGGCCCCAAGCTTGCTGAGCACGAATTTATCACCGCACGGACGTCCCGTTGCGGGACGGCGAGGGTTTCGGGAATGTCGAGCGGCAAAGCGGGCGGTCGGGCCGGCAGCGACGATCGCAGCAGCATTTTGGCGGACCCGGCGCGCCTGGAGCTGCTGGACCTGCCCCTGCTTGAGAAGCTCGTGACCACGCCCTTGATCTCGGGCGGAACTCGCGCGCTTCACTTTCTGGAACAGGCTCTGATGCTGCGGGAAATCGCACGGCGAAATGGCCGGCGACCTCGCCTGCTGCAGGCCAGCGCCCTGGCGGAGCGCGCCGCCCAGGCGGCCCGCGACAATCCCCAGGTCTTCGCCGCCGCCCGGCTGCAACAGGCTCATTGCGCTTTGGAGCGCGGCCGCCTGTTCGCAGATGAGGATGGCCCCCCGGCCGCCCACGCGCATTTGAAAGAGGTTGAGCGGACCTTGGTGAACATAGTCGGCCGATTCAATGGCCCGAACCTGTTGCGCGCGCGCCTAGTAGCGACGCAATCCCTGGCGTTAGATGATCGGACCGGCATGTGCGACGCGTTGAGCCTGTTCGAGACCGCGATCACCGCGGCCGAGGCGCGGTTCAAGGCGACGGGCGCCCATGGCCACGACCTGGCGCTCGCCAAGTCCGAACGGGCGGAACTCTTGATTACAATGGGGCAGAGATTCAAGGACGCGACCCTGCTTCAGCGGGCAGCGCGTGACCTCGCCGCGCTGTGCGATCAGTTAGAGCCGAACTATCTGCCCCTCAGCCTGTGCCGGGCGGAAACCCTGCGCGGCGCCGCCCTGCGCGCCCTGGGCGACTGCACCGGCGAAGCGCGGCTGATGAAGGAAGCTGCAGGCGCCTATCGCGCCGCGCTGGACGCCGTACCAATCGGCCATAGCCCGCTGGACCGCGCCCGCGCCGCCCACGGCCTGGGCCTCGCCTTGCAAGGCATGGCGGAGATTGCAGGCGATCCAAGGCTCTATCCCTCGGCCATACACGCGCTTGATCGCGCCCTGGCGGACCTGCCCACGGAGGGCCTGCCGCTGCGCGCCGTCGTGGTGCATCATCGCGCCGCGTTATCGGCCCGCCAGGCGGAGCGCAATGGCGACATTCCGGCGCTGGCGGAGGCGGAGGCGACGTTCAAGGCCGAGCTAAGCCAGCGCAGCGCCCAGAACGATCCCGTCGCCTGGGCCGTGACCCAGGTGGCTCTAGCCCGAATCTATGAGGTTCGCGCTGATCTTACTGGCCGTTCGCAAGAGCGCCTGAAGGCCGGCTTCGCCCTCACCGAGGCGCTCGATGTCTTTGCCGAGCGGGGTCTGAAATCCCTCAGCGACGTCGCCCAGGCGGCGCTGGACCGCTTGAAAGGCGCCCGCTCCGCCTCCTGAACCTGCCGCCGCTTGCGCCCGCCAGATCTCTATTGTATGCATTATTTCATACAATGATTGAGGGTCGTCATGGGCGTGCGTTCCGGTTGGTTGGGTCTGGTCGCTGTGGCGACACTTTGTATGGCGACGGCCGCCTGGGCTACGCCGCCTTCGCCGGTCGGGGACTGGTCCGGCGGCCTGCCCCTGCCGGGTGGCATGAAACTGACCCTGGTCCTGCATGTAACGGCCGCGCCCGGCGGTTATGCGGCCAGCCTGGACAGTCCTGACCAGGGCGCGCTGGGCCTGGTGGTCAGCAGCGTCAGCGTCGATGGCGATAAGCTCTCCTTTCAATCCATCCCGCTTCACGCCCAGTTCCATGGCGGCTGGGACCCGGCGACCTCCGCCTGGGTCGGCGAGTTCATCCAGGGCGGCCATCCCCTGCCGCTCAGCCTCGCCCACGGCGCGCCGCCACCGCCGTCACGCCCCCAGACGCCGCAAAAGCCCTATCCTTATCGGGAGGTGGAGGTCGCCTATGACAATCCGGGCCACGCCCACCTGACCGGGACCCTGACGCTGCCCCAGGGCGACGGACCATTTCCGGCCGCCCTGCTCATTCCCGGCTCGGGCCTGCATGATCGGGATGCGACCCTGTTCGGCCATAAGCCCTTTCTCGTCATCGCCGACGCCCTGACCCGGCGCGGCATAGCAGTGCTGCGGGTGGATGAGCGCATGGTGGGCGGCTCGACCGGGGATGTGAAGGGCGCGACCCTTCAGGACTTCGCCGACGATGCGGCGGCCGGCGTCGCCTATCTCCGGACCCGCCCTGACATCGACCCCAAGAAGGTCGGTCTGATCGGACATAGCCAGGGCGGGATGACCGCACCCCTGATCGCCGCCCAAGACCGGTCTATCGCCTTCATGGTCATCCTCGCGGGCCCGGCTATTCCGACCGACCAACTGCTCCTGAAACAGCAGAGCCTGATCGCCGCCGTCATGGGTGCGCCGCAGGACCAGATCGAGCAATCCCAGACCTTAAACCGGCAGGTATATCAAGCAATTGAGACGAACAGCCCGGAGGCCGCCAAGACCGAAGCTCTGCGGCTCTATAAGGCGGCGGGCCTGCCCGAGGCTAAGGCCGCCGCTGCGGTGAGCGAGGTGAATTCGCCTTTCTTCCGCTCCCTGTTCGCTTACAACCCGCAAAAGACCCTGGCGCAGGTGACCTGCCCCGTCCTGGCCCTGGACGGCAGCCTCGACCTACAGGTTCCGGCTAAAGAGAATATCGCGGCGCTTAAGGCGGGGCTCAGCGGCGATCACGACGTGACAATTGAGGAACTGCCCGGCCTGAACCACCTATTCCAAGCCGCCAAAACCGGCGCCCCTAGCGAGTACGCTAAGATCACTCAGACCTTCGACCCAGCCGCTCTCCTGCTGATGACAGACTGGGTTGTTAGAAAGACCCGCTAACTCGGCCCTAGCGTAGAGCCGTCGTCGACCGGCTGAATGGCGTGCGCTGCAGTGGAGGCCGAACCGGATGCGCTTGTGGATTTGTAGATCGGGCTAGGTCCTGGCGGGTCCCCGGCGGCGTCGGTCTGGGTGAAGAACTGCGGCGGAATTTCGGACGTCTGCCCTTGAGGCGCATCATAGATCGACTTGGGCAGGGCGGGGGTCGTGCGACTGGCCGAAGTGGGCGCCTGGGCGGCGACAGGCGGCGGTGCATAGGACGCGCCGGCGAACCGGACGTACCAAGGGGATACGGGCGGCCCCGGCAGGTTATCGACGGCCGAACCGGCGGCGACCCTAGCGGGCGGAGCCGGCGTGGGCGGAGCCTTGACCCTGGGTTGCGGCGCGGCGAACGTCGCCGGATAAAGGGGCCGCTGAGGCTGATAAGGTTGCGGTCTATAGGGCGTCGGCGTCTGGGCGGGGACGCTCTTGCCAGGCCAGTCCAATGGAGCCGGTTGGGATACCGAGGCCGTATAGCCCGCCAAAGTCCCCACGGGCGTCGCTGGGCGCGCCGCATCGTTCGTTCCGGAATACCGGTCGGGCGCCGTCGGCATAACCTGGGCCAGGGCGGAGGTTGCGATCAGGAAGACGATCGAAAAACCGGCAAGATAAGCTCGCCTGGACGGAGCGGAGAGCGACATGTCAAGAACTCCATAGCCTTAAAGAAACTTAAAGCCAGGGTCTTAACGCGCCCCTAAACCCGTCCCCGCCAACGCCGCAGGACCGCGCGCTCAAGCCGCTGGATCATCGCGTGCAGGCCTGCGCCAAGGAGGGCCAGAACCAGCAGGGCGGCGAACATCTGAGCCGTCTTGAGCTGATGCTCCGCCTCCAAGATCCGCCAGGCCAGGCCTTGCGCGCCCCCGGCCCCGGCGACGAATTCCGCCACCACCGCCCCGATGACGGAGAGGCCTGCAGCCACCTTCAACCCCTCTAAAAGATAGGGCATGGCGGCCGGTAGGCGCAGACGAAACAGGCGTTGCGCCGGCCGTGCGGCGTAGAGATCGAACAGGCGCTCCAGGTCAGGATCGGCCGATTTCAGTCCGGTCGCCGCCCCGGAGAAAAGGGGGAAGAAGGCCACCACCGCCGCCAGGGCCGTAATCGCCCGCTCCGGGTGATCGAGCCCGGCCCAGATGATCACCAAAGGCGCAATCGCCACCACCGGCGTAACCTGCAAGGTGACGGCCAACGGATTGATCGCCCGCTCCAATACGGGGCTTAGGGCGACGATGAGAGCTAGAGGCAGGGCGACGGCGGCGGCTAAGGCCAATGCGGTCAGGGCCATGGCCAGCGTGTTCCAGGCCGAAATCAGCAGCACAGGCGCATCGCCGACAAGCGCGACGGCGATGTCAGACGGTGGCGGCAGAATATAACTGGGGACGGCCAGGCCCCGGCAAGCCCCCTCCCAAATACCCAAAAGCAGGGCGATAAAGAGGCTCGGCGCCAGCGCTGACACAAAGACTCGCGTGGACATCTGCAATCTGACCGCCATAGCCCTTCCGTCCAAAGCCTGACCATTATGGTCCCGTCGGGGGCCGGACGGCTAAAGTCTTCGCGGGAGTAGGCGCGCAAACCGGGCGCAAATCAAGACCGACCTTTCAGACCTAGGCCGTGGAATCTCCTAGATGTAGCGGCGGTTGGAGAGGCGCCGAAACATCGTCGTCCTTCCCCGAAATACGCTGGGTCAGACTTTGCGAGGTTCCAACCAGCAGGGCGGCGACCACGGCGTATCCCCAGATCATAAGCGCCGTCAGATATGCCCATCCTCCGACGCGCGGATCAAGCATCTTGGCCAGGTGGGTCGCCACATCCAAGAGCTGAAAGGCGGTGGCGAACAACACCCAGCGCGCGTCCGACGTCATCGCCACCCAAAGAAAATAGGCCAGAAGACCAGCATCCATAAAAAACAAAGCGCATTGAACAGCCTGCATTCTCGAATGATCTTGCGCGATGAAGGTCGCCAAGACTTCCAAAATCAGAGCTGCCCCCACCCGTTTCTCCGGGCGGCGGCCCCAGATCACGGCCGGTGTACACACGACAGTGTAAATACAATTGCCGATGAGCTTTTCATTGCCGTGAAACACGGGGCGTCGGCTCCCTAAAGCGACGCCCAACTCGGCCCGAGCTAGGCGACCTGCGCGTCCCGGCTTGTTACCAGCCGCACCGTGGCTGTCGAGTCTATGTCGTCAGGCTTATCGACCGGCGCTGTCAGCATCGGCGCCAGTCGCATGACCTTGGCCATCAAGCCCAGCCGCTTGTGCGCTAAGATCATTTCGCCGCGCGCCTGGGTGATGAACCCGGAGGCGTTGTGAATACGCTCGAAAATGTCGTGTCCGATGGTCGTCGATACACCGGCTTGGCGACGGGCTTCAATCAGTCGGCCCATCAATTCGCTAGCGCGGCCCAAAGCCTCGTCGAGGGCTTCCTCGGTGCGATGTACATCCTCGGCGACACGTTCGGCGATCTGTTGTCTTTCCACGGCAAGACTCCTTCGCGCGCGGCATAGCCGGCGCAAGCTGGGGGTTTTGAGAGAAAATGAGTAGGTTTTCGCTACTGCAGGCGCAGCGGCGCGTGGGTATGGGCGGACTGAAGCGCGTGCTGCAGCAGCAACAGACCGGGTAGGGTCGCGCTCATAACGCCCAGGGCGCCGAGAGCGATGACGGCGATCCAGGAGAGTTTGGCCAGCGGGCTCAGCTCATGGCGACCTCCGCGTCCTTGGCTTCGTCCATCAGGACCCAGGCGAGCAGGAGTACGTCCTGCAACACCATTTCCGGGGGGCGATACTTGGCCAGGCGGAAGATGGGCGCCAGCTTGTCCCGCACCAGATCGCGGTCCCGCGGATTGGCGCACAGGTGCTCCAATTGCCGGATCAGCGCCTCCCAACTGAAAGTCGGAAACGGGGTTAGTTCGGAATTGAGCGGCGGAAATCGCGCCTTGAACGCCTCTATGTCCGCCAGGGCCCACCGGGCGTGGACGATCCGCGCCGGAAGCGTTCGCAGGTCTGAAATGTCGATCTGTGGGGTCAACTCGGTCAAACTCCTTAATTGGGTTTGACCTTGCCACCTTTCCCTCACCGCCATCCTCCCCGATTGTTGCGGGTCCCGAAGCGTTCGGGGGGGCATAAGCGGCGACCAGCAGGTTCGCCGCTTCCAGCCGCGTGGCGACGCCCAGCTTTTCGCGGGCGCTGTCGAGATAGTCGTTGACGGTATGATGGGATATGCCGAGCCGACCGGCGATCTGCTTGGAATTCAGACGCTCAGCCACGAGGCACAGACAGTCCCATTCCCGGGCGGTGAGGATCTCCATCGCCGCCGGCTGGCCATTACGAGACTGTTGGCCCATAGCTACTAGCCTCCCCGCTATGCTTTAAGTAAGCTAACATCGAATTTGAACAGTGTGGAGTTGCGTTAAACCTCTCAATGAAACAGTTGTAAGACATGAGCGAAGATTCCCCAGACCCAATCGACGTCGCCATAGGCGACCGCATGAAGGTGCGCCGCCGCCAGAAGGGCCTGTCCCAGACGGAACTGGGCGTGGCCCTCGATGTCTCTTTCCAGCAGGTCCAGAAGTATGAGCGCGGCACAAACCGAATGGGCGGCTCAACTCTGGTGCGAGCGGCCAAGGCGTTGGATATGCCCGTCTCCATGCTGATCGGCGAAATGGAGCCGTCGCAGGAGGACCAGGATCTACTGGTAGGCCTAAGAACTTCGGGCGCCGTGGAAATGCTGACGGCTTTCGCCACCATCGAGGACGGCGAAACCCGACGCGCCCTGGTGGCTATCGTCAAGGCGACGGCCGCCCTTCGCGCTAAGCACGGACCCAAGGGTGCGGACCAGGACTAAACTTTGGGCGCGGCGGCCATGCGGGCGTAGAGGCCGGCGATCACCGCCACCGCCGCTTCGCCTTCCGCTCGGTCGGCGACTTCTCGGTCGTCCTTGAATCCCTTCAGGTCGCCGCCTTCCACGGCCTGGACGACGATTCCGTCGCGGCGCGGCACAATGCTGACGTCTTTGTAGAACAAGCCATAGGTCAGCTCCGGCTGGGGGATTAGCCAGCTTATCTGACCGCGCACGGGAATGAGGCTCTCGTCCTTCCAAAGCGCCCGCCCGCCATAGCCGGGGCAGTTGATTACCAACTTTTCCTTCAATCGCGTCAGGTCGGAGGGACTATGAAACTCCGTCTGTACGAACTTGCCGCCCGCCGCATAGAAGTCGCTCATCAGGGTGTGACCATAGTCGGCGAGGTTGAACATCATGTTGGAGGCGCGACTGACATAGGGGGTGGGAAACGGCGTTGCGCCCGGCGGCAGAATTTCGCGCCTGGGCGTAAGATCGCTGATCCGATCCCGATATTCCGCAAAGCCCAAGGTGTTCAGAGCCTGATAGTGAGCTCGCACGACATCTGGCCCATCGTCAGCCAGCATATAGGTGTCGATCCACTCCACCGGCGTCCCCGGTAGGCCCAGGAATTGGCGATAAGTTTTGAAGGAAATCCGCGCCATTTGCTCCCAGAGATCGCCGAAGGCCGGCCCGGCGGCGTCGGTCAGGGCGATGCGCGAATCCGGCGTCCAGCTTCCCGTCGCTCTTGCACTGCGGGTTTGGGGCAACTGATCCTTGGCGTAGATCGTGACGCTCGCCCCCGCCTTCTGGGCGAGAATGGCCGAGGTCAGGCCCAAGGCGCCGCACCCCAGCACGGCCACCTCCTTCGGGCTCGCGGCCATGGCCTTCTGCACCGCCAGGGTGGATGAGCCCCAGGATAAAGACCAGCCGCTGCCGCCATGCCCGTAATTGTGCACCACCAGCGTGTCGCCCAGCCTCTCGGTATCGAGCCGCGGCCCTGATGCACGAAACGGCCGCAGGCAGCAGGTGAAATCAAACAGACGGTCCGCACGGGCGCGAATGGGGACCATGGGTGGAACGGGCTCAAGGGCGCTGTCCGCCGGTTTCACGAACCCAGCCCGGCCCGACGCTGTCGCGCAACCGCTGACGCTGACAAGACCGCCCAGCGCTGTCGCAGTCTTGATCATACGCCGACGGTTGAGCGGTCTGTTCATGTCGAAGGTCATCGTCTGTTTCGTGAGCGGCCTCCCAAGCTACCGTGGGAACATCCCATCGGGTCAAGCCGATTTTTTAGGGCGGCGAGGCAGGGCGAACATGATTGGAGGTGTCAAACCCTGCGGCGAATTTGAGCTGCGACGCTTCGGCGTCTGCGGTCCGAGCCGGAGGACGCCTATAACGTGGGCGCTGAAGGGGCCATATCCGAGGCTATGGGGATATCGAAGGACATAAGGGCGGCGAGCCTAGCTATGGCGCCGACGGCCCTCCCAGCCCTGGTCGCCCTGGCGGGGCTTATGCTGCTTGTCTCGGCGGCGACACCCGCCGACCCGGACCGGTTCCGCTGGCTGGCGCAACTTTTTCCCGCCGCCGTGATCGATGCGAGCCATTTCACCTCCTCAATCATCGGCCTGTTGCTTCTCCTAATGGCTTTTGGTCTCAGCCGTCGCGTAGGCGCCGCTTGGGGCGCGTCGGCCTCTTTATTGCTGCTTGGCGCTCTATTAGCCTTGTTGAAGGGCGTGGATTGGGAAGAAACGGCAGCGCTTGCGGTGGTCTGGCTCCTCGTCCTGCCTGCGCGAAAGGCCTTCTTTCGCAAGGCGGAGCTGACGGCGCTGGAGGTGACGCCCGTCTGGCTGGTTTCCGCCCTGGCGGTGGTGCTGGGGGCGTTCGTCCTGACCTTCTGGTCTTACAGTTCTCTGCGAATTTATGATCAGCTCTGGTGGCGGCTGATCGGCGATGCGGACTCCGCGCGATCCCTGCGTGCAGCGACGGGCGCGGCGCTCGCCCTCATGGCGATCGGCGTCTGGCGGCTGTTCGCCACGCCCCATACGCCCAAAATCATCGGCGACGACGATCCGGATTTTGTGCGCGTGCGGGCCATTCTGGCGAACGCCGATGAGCCGGACCCGGAGGCTCAGCTTGCGCTGCTCGGCGATAAGCGGTTCCTATTCTCCCGATCCGGGCAGAGTTTTCTGATGTTTGGGGTTCGGGGCAGGTCCTGGATCGCGCTGGGCGCGCCCGTGGGGCGGCGCAGCGAACGGTTGGAATTGCTCTGGCGCTTTCGGGAACTAGCGGACGCTCATGCCGCGCGCAAAGGCGTTTACGGGATCGGGCCGGACCTGCTGCCCGATCTGGTGGAGATGGGGCTTTCGATTCAAAAGATCGGAGAGAGCGCCGCCGTGCCCCTGGAAACGTTTTCTACAGCGGGTCGTCGGCGAGAGGTGCTGCGTCGCAACTGGCGTCGCGTGCAGGAACTCGGCGCAAGTTTCGAGGTGGTGAATCCGGCGCAGACAGCCGAACTCATACCCGAGCTGAAGGCCCTTTCGGACCAGTGGCTGACCCACCATGCCGGGGGTGATAAGAGCTTTACTATGGGGGGCTTTGACCCACGCTATGTGGCGGAATTTCCGTGCGCCCTTGTGCGGATGGAGGGCGCCGTTGTCGCCTTCGCCAGCCTGTGGACGACGCCCGATCAATCCTCCTTTTCGATGGATCTGATGCGCTATGGGGATGGCGCGCCAAAGAATGTGATGGATTTCCTGTTCGTCGAATTACTGCTCTGGGGTCAGGCTCAGGGTTATGGCGCTTTCGAACTCGGCATGGCGCCGCTGGCGGGCCTGGAAGAGCGCAGGCTGGCGCCCTTCCTGTCGCGCGTCGGACGGCTGGTTTTCGAGCGCGGCGAGGACTTCTATAACTTCCAAGGCCTTCGCCGCTACAAGGACAAGTACAGTCCCGTTTGGGAGCCGCGTTATATCGCCGCCCCGAACAAATGGAGCATTCCGCTGCTGATGGCCGATGTCGGACTCCTGTCCTCCGGCGGCGTCGCAGGGTTGGGGCGGCGCCCGAAACGCCCAGCCGCTTCAGAGCCCGCCGGGTCCGAGCCTATCGGTCAGAACAGCCCCGGCGTTCTGGGCCCTGCCAGGGCCGGCCTCTTGTCCACCCGCTGAGCGCGATCTTTAAGTCGCGCTCAACCCAGCTCCTTCAGTATTTATTAACCATGTTGGGATCAGGTCAAAAGTGGAGGAGTTTGTCCACAACCTGTTAAGCGGGTTCCCTACATATAGGGTTAATGTCGCGTTTACACACTACAAATGGATGACTAGCGTTCCGGACTAGGGCCGTCGAGATTGATTCCCGAAGACGGCTAGGGAGCTTAGCTTTATGACTGCGGCAGGACCCTGGAGCGTTAAGGGGATCGATCC
>Ga0116226_10003842_pt1 | contig 13245 bp, 12 predicted proteins | sample S1TSphfallax_FD_89692 | JGI IMG/M metagenome (GOLD analysis project Ga0116226, IMG submission 89692) | Host-associated microbial communities from peat moss isolated from Minnesota, USA - S1T2_Fa - Sphagnum fallax MG | ecosystem: Host-associated > Plants > Peat moss > Unclassified | place: USA...
AGTCGATCGCCTCGGCCGTATCGGCATCCGCCTCCGGCCACGTCTTGCCGACCTCGAGGATCAGGATCGCGTTAAAATCGTCGCGGCGGCGGCGCACGATGGCGGCCGCCTCGAACAGAAGCGCGGCGCGCTCGGCGGCCGGTACGCGCTTCCACTGCTCGAAGGCTTCGGCCGCCGTCTCGATCGCCTCGTTCGCCTGCTCGAGCGATGCGGAACCGACCGTCGCCACGATCTCGCTCGGCCGCGCCGGATTATACGACGTGATGCGCGCCGCGGTCTCGCGCTCGGTTCCGGCGATCAACACCGGATAGTGGCGCCCGAAGTTCGCGCGCGCCCGCGCGAGCGCGTCGGTCAGCGACGCGATGTCCGCCGGATCCGCAAACGTGCGGATGGCTTCGTTCTGAAAAGGGGCGGTGCGGTCGAGTGTGGTCGGCATACGAAGCAGTCCGACCCGGCCGCGAAAAATCCTACGGGATTGTAAACAATCCATGCGAACGATTCGTGCATGATCTACGACATCGCGGTCGTCGGCGGCGGAATCGTCGGCCTCGCAACCACGCGCGAACTCAAGATGCGATTCCCCGGCGCGAGCGTGGCGAACGTCGAAAAAGAAGACGTCTTCAACGCCCACCAGACGGGACGCAATAGCGGCGTGATTCATTCGGGCATTTACTATAAACCCGGATCGTTTAAAGCCAAACTTTGTGTCGAAGGCCGCAAGCTCGCGTGGGAGTACTGCGACGCGAAGGGCATCGAATACAAAGCGGTCGGGAAACTGATCGTCGCGACCGACGAGAGCGAACTCGGCCGATTGCACGACCTCTGGGAACGCGGAATGCGAAACGGCGTCGAGGGCCTGAGAATGCTCGATGCCAAAGGTATCGCCGAACGCGAGCCACATTGCCGAGGGATCAAAGCGATCTTCTCGCCCGTGACCGGAATCGTGGATTGGGGACGCGTGTCGCGATCGTACGCACACGATGCGAAGACGGCGGGTGCCGATTTTTTTCTCGGGCACGAAGTGACGGACATCTCGCGGCGCAACGGCATCACCGTCCTCTCGACGCCGAAGGGCGAGATCCAAGCGAAGTACGTGATCACGTGCGGCGGACTCTATTCCGACAAGCTCGCGAAGATGACGGGCGGCGAACGCGATCCGAAGATCGTGCCGTTCCGCGGCGACTATCTCGTGCTGCGACCCGAAAAGAGCTATCTCGTGAAGGGCAACATCTATCCGGTGCCCGATCCCGAGTTTCCGTTTCTCGGCGTGCACTTCACGCCGCGCATGAACGGCGAGATCTGGCTCGGCCCGAACGCCGTGCTCGCGTTCGCGCGTGAGGGATACTCGTTCTTCAATATCAATCCACCCGAACTGTGGGACGCGCTCACGTATCCCGGTTTCTTTAAGCTCGCGACGAAGTATTGGCAGATCGGCACGGGCGAGATGTATCGCGATCTCGTGCGGAGCGCATACGTGAAAGCGCTGCAACGCTACATCCCGGAGCTCCGGCCCGAGGATTGCCTCCCCGGACCGGCGGGCGTGCGCGCGCAGGCGATGGCGGCCGATGGTTCGCTCGTTGACGATTTCGTTTTCGAGGGCGCGGAGGGGATCGTCCACGTTCGCAACGCACCGTCGCCCGCGGCCACGTCGTCGCTCGCGATCGGGAAGTACATCGTCGACGATGCGGAGAGTCGCTTCGATCTCGGTCGCGTCAGCATCGGCGTATAGCGAACGCGAGGCGTTCCGATTGGGCGGGAGCCGCTCGTTTTTTTGCCTAACGAAACGTGATGCTCGTTCGTCTGCGGCTCGCGGTTATCGCGGCCTTCTTCTTTTCCTCATTTGCGTTCGCGCGCGCCGACACCGAGGTCGACCAGCAGTCGTCCGATGTCGTTCCCTACGCGACGTTCGTCGAAGGCGCTCAAGCGCAACGCGGACTCTTCACCGTCTGGCATAAGAACGGCAAGATCTATCTCGAGCTCTCGGCCGCGCAGCTCGATCACGATTTCGTGCAGACGATCGTTCCGGGGAACGGCCTCGGCGGCCACTCCACCGTGTGGGGGAATACCGACCATCTTCCGACCGAGCTCGTTCGCTTCGAACGCGCGGGCAACGACGTCGCGATCCTCTGGCCGAACCCGTCCTTCGTGGCACCGAATTCGCCGGCAGCTCGGCTCGCAATCTCCTACAACTTTCCGAAGTCGATCGTCGGCCTCGCACCGATCGCGGCCATCGACGACAAGACCGGGAACGTCGTGATCGACGCGAAGCCGTTTCTCGACGACCAACTCAATCTCAAAGCGGTCCTCGCGCAAGGCCTCGGTGGTTCGAAATCGGAGCAGTACACGCTCGATTCGAGCCGCACGTATTTCGGGAAGGTCAAGGCGTTCCCCGAAAACCTCTTCATCGAAGCGAAACAGGCATGGACGTCGGAAGATCAACACGTCGACGACGTCCCCGCGGATCCGCGCTACATTCAGATGAGCGTCGTCTACAACATCGCCGAGCCGCCCGGTCATCCGGATTATCGTCCGCGCTACGCGGACGATCGCGTCGGCATTTACAACGACATCTATCTCTCGTTCGACAACGACGAGGTGCTCTCGCGGAAACTCCGTTACGTCATCCGTTGGGATCTCCAACCGTCGGATCCGACGAAGCCCGTTTCGCCGGCAACGCACCCGATGGTCTTCGTGATGAGCAACAGCATCCCGGAACAGTATCGACCGGCGATCAAGGCGGCCGTCCTCAAATGGAACGCCGCGTTCTTGAAGATCGGCATCAGCGATGCGCTGAAAGTGATCGACCAGCCGAACGATCCGGATTTCGATGCGGACGACATTCGCTATAACGTTCTCCGCTGGGTTACCGAAGCGCGCGCGAGTTTCGGTGCCGATTCGCAAACGCTCTACGACCCCCGCACGGGCGAGGAGTTTCGCACCGGCGTCCTGATTTCGGCCGACGTTCCGATCGGCGCGAAACGAGAGTGGACGTACGTGGTGGATCCGGCGCGCTACGGGCGCTCGACCGATCCGATGCCCGCGCAGTTTCTCTTCGATCATTGGCTCGCGACCATCATGCACGAGACGGGACACAACCTCGGCATGCAACACAACTTTATCGGCTCGCGCGCCTACACCGCGAAACAACTGCAAGATCCCGCGTTCACGGCGAAATACGGAATCGCATCGACCGTGATGGAGTACGCGCCGATCAACATCTGGCCCAAATCCCACGCTCAGGGTGACTACTGGCAGACCGACCTAGGTCCGTACGATTACTATGCGATGCATTGGGCGTACGCGCCGATTCCCGGTGCCGCGACACCCGAAGCCGAGATCCCGACGCTGAACGCGTGGGCGAGTGCGTGGTCGGATCCGCGGTATCGGTACGCGTCCGACGAAGACGTCGCGTGGGCGGACGGCCACGCGGCGGATCCGCGCGTGGAACAAGGCATCTTGACGAACGATCCGCTCGGCTGGTGCCGCGTGCAGTTCGGCCTCGACCGCAGCCTCATCGAAAATCTCAACGCGATGCAACCACGAGACGGCGCCGCGTACGAAGACGAGACGAGCGCGTTTCACTCGTTACTCGGTGGCTATTCGAATTGCGCCATGATGCCGACGCATTTCATCGGCGGCCAATACATCTCGCGCGCGCATCGTGGCGACCCGCACGCGGAGCCGCCGATCGTTCCGGTTCCGAAACGCACCCAGTACGACGCCTTCTCCCTACTCGACAAATATTTGTTCTCGTCGGACGCATGGAGCATGATGACGCCGGCGCTCTTACAGCGACTCGGCTATAGCGAATGGTCCGGTTACGGCTACGTTGGCTTTGAGGGCTACGGGAATCTGCCGATGTGGGCGTACGACCCGCCGGCGCGCCACGACATTCCGTTCACGGAAACGGTTGCGAACTTGCAGAGCGCCGCCATCAAGCAGATGTTTTCGCCCGCCGTTCTCTCGCGGATCGCCGACGGTCCGTACGAATCGACCGAAGCGCAACCGATGCGACTCGTGGATCTTTTCACCTGGATGCACGCAGCCGCGTTTCGCGAGCTCGCCGGCACGGGGCCGAAGGGCGGAACGATCGATCCGCTTCGCCGCAACCTCCAAGTCCGTTACACCGAGACGCTCGTCGCGCTCTATCAAACGCCGGTCGCAGGGCAACCGGACGACGTTCGTGGGCTCGCGCGAGCCGATCTCGACCGTCTGAATGCGGAGGCCGCGCACGCGCTACGTGGAGCGCATCTCGATCCCGAGACGCGCGCGCACGTCGCCTGGCTGCAGTCGCGCACGAGTTCGGTGCTCCGGAACGATCGCTAACCGGGTGAGCGGAGCGTTCGTCGAGGTCTCCTGGGTACTCGAGCATCTTAACGATCCGTCGGTGCGGATCGTCGACGCGCGCAGCATGCCGCACGGCGCCTCGGTTGCGGGTGCGCGAACGGGCGCGGAGCAATACGCAGCCGGCCATATCCCCGGGGCCGTGCAACTCGACTACGCACACGACCTCGCCGACCCCGCGACGCCGTACGCAACGCGCGTCGCGCCGGCGGATTTGTTCGCGAAAACGATGGCGGCGTGCGGCATCGGCGACGACACGACGATCGTCGCGTACGACGATGGCGACGTGCCGTACGCAGCGCGCCTTCTCTGGATGTCGCGATACTACGGCCACGATGCCGTCGCGATCGTCGCCGGCGGTTTCAAAGCGTGGTGCGCCGCCGGTTATCCGGTGACGACCGACGTGCCGTCGTATCCGCCCGCGACGTTCGTGCCACACGAGCGTCCGGAACTCCGTGCGACGCGCGAGGACGTGCTCGCGATCGCGCGCGGGCAGAGCGCGGCGCAACTCCTCGAAACGCAGCGCGACAAAACGTACGGCATGCGCGAGCGCGATATCGCGGGCGCGAAACGTCTCTCGGGAAACAAGCTTCTTCTCGATTCGAACGGCGGCCGCGTCGCACCGCGCGCCGAGATCGACGCACTCGTCGATGGCCTTGGACTCGATCGTTCGAAGCGCACGATCCTCACGTGTGGGAGCGGCGTTTCCGCATCCGGCTCGTACGTCGCGTTGCTCGAGGCGGGCTTCACCGATCTCGCCGTCTACGACGGATCGTGGCTCGAGTGGGAACACGACGGCCTTCCGACCGTCCCGAAATCGGCGGGCGCTTAAAGCGTTACTTTCGCCGGCGGATGGCCGGCGCTCAGGCCGCCGTCGATGCCGAGAATTTGACCCGTGAGCCAAGACGCATCGTCGGAAAGCAGAAACGCAGCGGCCGAGGCGATATCCGCCGGCTCGCCGAGGCGACCGAGTGGATGCATCGCGACCGACGCATTCAACATCGCCTCGCTCGACCACAGCGATTTCGAGAGCTCCGTCTTCGTCAGTGCGGGCGCGATCGCGTTGAAGCGGATGCCGTACCGCGCGTAGGAGATCGAGGCGGAGCGCACGAGGCCTTCGACCGCGCCTTTCGCGGCACCGATGGCTTCGTGATTCTGCAGACCCGTTCGCGCTGCGACCGTCGAAAACAACACGAAGCTGCCGCGTCGACGGCGCATCATTTTCGTGACCGTGGCCTTGACGACGACGAACGCGCTCGTCGCGTTGATCTCGAACGTCTCGCGCCATGCGTCGATCGAAAGCGCGTGCAGCGGGCGCAGGACGATACTGCCGACGGCATGGACGACGCCATCGATCTCGCCGACCTCGCTCTCGATGCGATCGACCAGCGCCCCGAATCCCTCGACATCGAGAACGTCGCCCGGAAATGCGAAGGCGCTCGGACCGAGATCCGAGGCGACGCGCTCGAGACGCTCCGCATCTCGGGAGACGAGCGCGACGCGTGCGCCGCGTGCGATCGAGCGACGCGCGGTCTCCGACCCGATTCCGCCCGAGCCTCCGGTGATCAAGATAACGTCGCTCACGATGCGTTTGGACGCCGCGGCGACGGAGACGGTTCGGGTTCGGCGACGACGGGCATCCGCGCGAGGAGCAACTTCGCGAGAGCGGTGGCCTGCGCGACGTCGAGCGCGTCGCCACGGCGCACGACGACCTCGTAGACGACCGCGCCACGCTTGACGTACAAGGCCGAACCGGCGGCGATCGCGCTATCTCCGAGCCCGCTCACCGGTTCCGAATTCGGAAGATCCGTACGGGCCGCGAAATATTCGCCGATCGTTTTCGCGCGTGCGAGCTCGAGGAACGACTTACACTCGAACTCCACGGGAGCGCCGGCACCGACGTTCCCGCAGCGCCGGGCGAGTTGCAGATAGAACGCGCGCCGCTGCTGCATCCGCGCGGCATCGATCACCGCGAAGCTCGCGCTCCCCGCCGTCGTGAGGGAAGGCGAGGTATAAAAGCAGATGCCGCTCGCGCGCGACGATTCGTCGGGTGCCGACACGGCGTAGCCGACGATCTGCGAAATTTCATCGGTCGTGACGACGCTGCAATCGGCGGCGCCGGTCGGCGTCCCGAATGGATCGGGCGTCGGCGTCTGCGCGAACGCGGCGCGCGCGCCGACCGATACGACGAGCGCGATGCACGCGGCGACGACGCGCATGCGGTCGCGCATCACGCGAGACGCGTGCCCGCGGCGAGGCGTGCCACGAATTCGCGCACGCGTTCCGCGGCATCGTCGCCTGCGTGACCCGCATAGGCATCGATGAGCGCGCTCCCGACGATCGCTCCATCCGAGATCGTGCACGCCGAGCGCACGTGGTCGGCCGTTGCGATACCGAATCCGATCGCGAGCGGCGAGTCCGACGCTCGACGTAGCGCCGCGACGCGTTCCGCGATCCACGCGAAATCGGGCTCTTTCTTCGCGCCGGTCACGCCGAGCCGCGAGACGAGGTACGTAAACCCATCGCTCTTCCGCGCGATCGCTTCGGCGCGCGCGGCGGGCGTCGTCGGCGCGACGAGTTGCGGAAACGCGAGCCCGTACGGCGCGAACGCCGCGCGAATCGCATCCGTCTCTTCGAGCGGCACGTCCGGAACGATCGCACCCGCGATCCCGCGCGCGGCCAACGCCGCGGCGAACCGATCGAGTCCGAACTGCAAGATCGGGTTGAGATACGTGAACATGATGACGGGAACGCTCGTGACCGCGGCCGCGAGATCGATCGCATCGTCGATCGTGGTTCCCGCATCGAGCGCGCGTTGGGCGGCCGCGGCGATCGTCGGACCGTCCGCGAGCGGATCGCCGTACGGGATCCCGAGTTCGACGATATCCGCACCGGATGCGACCGCGGCGGCGAGAAGCTTCGCGCTGGTCGCGCGATCGGGATCGCCCGCGCACAGATACGGAATGAGCGCTCCGCGACCGGCAGTACGCGCGCGCGCGAAGGCCGCGGTCACGCGTGCCAAGCCGGTCGTGGATTCCGTCACGAGTGTCACGAACGCGCGCCGGCGAGTTCGATCGCTGGGCGCGCGGCGGCCGCCTCGATCTCGCCGACCTGACGCGTGTCCTTATCGCCGCGACCGCTGAGGTTCACGAGCACGAGCCCGTCCTTCCCGCGCTCGCGCGCGAGCGTGCGCGCGTACGAGAGTGCGTGCGCGGATTCGAGCGCCGGCACGATGCCTTCGGTTTCGGCACATCGGTGAAACGCGGCGAGCGCTTCCTCATCGGTTGCCGCGACGTAGGTAGCGCGGCCGCTTTCTTTGAGATGCGCGTGCTCGGGACCGACGCCCGGATAATCGAGACCCGCGGAAATCGAGTGCGTGTTCCGCACCTGTCCTTCAGGCGTCTGCAAGAGATACGAGCGCGAACCGTGGAGCACGCCGATCGAACCCGCGTTGAGCGATGCGGCCGTATCGATCGCATGCAGCCCGTGGCCCGCGGCCTCGACGCCCCACAGCTTCACGTCCGGATCGTCCGCGAATCCCGCGAAGATGCCCATCGCGTTGCTGCCGCCGCCGACGCACGCGACCACGTCCGTCGGTAAACGACCGTAGCGTTCGAGCACTTGCGCGCGCGCCTCGATGCCGATCACCTTCTGGAATTCGCGTACCATGTACGGATAGGGATGTGCGCCGACGACGCTACCGATGATGTAGAACGTGTCCTCGACGCGTGCGGCCCATTCGCGAAACGCTTCGTTCGTCGCATCCTTGAGGGTTTGCGTCCCGCCCGTTACCGGATGCACCGTCGCGCCGAGTAGGCGCATCACGTAGACGTTGAGCGATTGCCGCTCGACGTCGAGCGCTCCCATGTACACGTCGACCGGGATGCCGAGCTTCGCGCCGATCGTCGCGGTCGCGACGCCGTGCTGCCCCGCGCCCGTTTCCGCGATGATGCGCTTCTTCCCCATGCGCTTCGCGAGCAGACCTTGACCGACGGTGTTGTTGATTTTGTGCGCGCCCGTGTGATTGAGATCTTCGCGCTTGAAGACGAGACGCGCCGCGTCGTCGTCGCCCACGAATCTCGTCGCCTCCATAATCGGCGATGGACGCCCGACGAAGTCGCGCAAGATCGCGTGGTACTCGTCCCAGAACGCGGGATCCGCGAAGGCCGCGTCCATCCCGCGCTCGAGCTCGGCGATCGCCTCCACGAGAACTTCGGGGACGAACTTTCCGCCGAAACCGGAACCAAAATAACCGCGAGAATCGGGACGTTGCATACCCGTTAGACGTTCGGCGAGTCGGCTTCGCGCACCGCCCGGACGAAATCGCGCATCTTGTCCGCGTCCTTGCGGCCGTCGGTCTCGATGCCGCTCCGCACGTCCACGGCGTAGGGCCGCACGGCTCGGATACACGCACCCACGTTACTCGGCGTCAGTCCACCGGAAATCACGATCGGTCGCTCGCGCGCGAGCGCGGCGACGAGATTCCAGTCGAACGCATGGCCCGTGCCGCCGAACGATCCCGCGACGCTGGAATCGAACATCCAGAGCGCGTTCGGATACGCGTCGAGCGCCTCGCGCTCGATCGCCGGCCGTGCATCCTCCGCGCGCACGTGAAAGGCTTTGACGTACCGCCGACCGGCCGCGAGACCTTCGCATGCGGCGGCCGTCTCGTGACCGCTGAATTGCAGCAGGACGCCACCCGCCGCAAGCGCGCCGAGATCGACGTCGGTTTCGCCGGTGCTCACGGCTACGGCGGTGACGTATGGCGGCACGGCCGCGAGGATCTCCGGGAGCCGCGCCGCCGACACGCGGCGCGGACTCGGCGAAACGATCGCTCCGATCGCGTCGGCTCCCGCTTCGACGGCGAGCGCGACATCGGCGGGCGACGTCATCCCGCAAAATTTGATGCGCGTCCGGCCGCTCACGCGCCGGCGACCGCCGCCTTCTTCAACTCACCGACGAACGCGCCCGGATCCTCGCAGCGCATCAGCGCCTCGCCGATCAGAAATCCGCGGGCACCGGCAGCGTGCAGGTCGGCGATATCGCCCGGCTCGTGCACGCCGCTTTCGCTAATAACGAGCGTTCCGACGGGCACGCTCGGTAACAGATGTTGCGTCACGCCCAGATCCGTTTCGAACGTTCGCAGATCGCGATTGTTGATGCCGACGACCGACGGTGCGTGTGCGAGCGCGCGCACGAGCTCCCGCTCGTCGTGCACTTCGAAGAGCGTATCGAGATCGAAGCGCGCCGCTTCGCGCGAAAGTTCCGCGAGCGTCGCGTCGTCGAGGCCGGCCACGATCAAAAGGATCGCATCCGCACCGAACGCCGCCGCCTGCGCGACGTGGTAACGCGTCGAGAGAAAGTCCTTACGTAGGATCGGCTTCGTGCTATATTTGCGCGCCACGTCGAGGTAGGCGAGATCGCCGAGGAAGTGGTCGGCTTCCGTCAACACGCTGATCGCATCGACGCCCGCGAGCTCGTAATTCGCGGCGATCACCGACGCGTCGAAGTTCCGTGCGATCAAGCCGACCGAGGGCGACGCACGCTTGATCTCCGCGATCACGGCCGGCCCCTCCGAACGTCGCAGCGCCTCCGCGAAGGGGCGACGCTCGCCGCGCCGCGCATCTCCGCGGGCCGCGAGCTCTTCGTAGCTATGCGCGGCCTCTTCGGCCGGCAACGCCGCGCGTTTCGCGGCATACAATCGTTCTAAGATGTCGCTCATGCGAACTCCAATTCGGTGGGGCGGCGAAGGCGATCGAACACGGCGTGCGCGGCGCCGCTCGCGAGCGAACGGCGCGCGAGTTCGAGACCCTCGGCGAGGTCGGACGCACGCTGCGCCACGACGAGCACGAGGGCCGCGTTGAGCGCCACGATATCCGCGCGCGGCGAGCGTTCGCCTTCGAGGATCGCGCGGAGCGCCGCTGCGTTGAGGGCCGGCGTTCCGCCGGCAAGTGCGTCTGCGGGTGCGTGGATTCCGTAGTCGGCCGGATCGAGCGTCCAACGCCGGACGCCCGCGCCGTCGAACTGAAAGACAGCCGTCGGAACGTCGCCCGCGACCTCGTCGATCCCGCTCTGCGCGTGCACGACGGCCGCGCCGCGCGAACCGAGCGCACGGAGCGCGTTGCCGACGAGTTCGAGGTGCGCGGGGCTCGAAACGCCGATCACCTGATGCGTCGCCCGCGCGGGATTCGCAAGCGGCCCGACGATGTTGAACACGGTGCGCACGCCGAGTTCGCGTCGAACGGGCCCGACCGCACCGAGCGCGCCGTGGTAGAGCGGCGCGAACAAAAACGCGAAACGATCGCGTTCGAGTTGCTCGCGGGCGATCTCCGGCGACGCGTCGATGCGAATGCCGCAGCTTTCGAGCACGTCGGCGCTTCCGCACAAACTCGACGCCGCGCGATTCCCATGCTTGGCAACGTGGACGCCGCATCCGGCTAGCACGAACCCCGCCGCGGTCGAGACGTTGATCGTCTGCGCGCCGTCACCACCCGTCCCACACGTATCGACGACGACGTCGAGATCGTGTTCGACCCGCGTACTCCGCGCGCGCAGCGCTTCGGCCGCACCCACGACTTCCGACGACGATTCGCCCTTCGTCGCGAGCGCGCCGAGCAACGCCGCGGCCTGGACCGGCGTCCACGCACCATCGACGATCGCGCCGACGGCGAAGGTCATCTCGGCGGCATCGAGATCGTTGCCCGCAATCACGCTGCGAAGGATCGCGCGAAACTCCGTGCTCATGCCGGCACCCGTGCGAGCGCGAGGAAGTTTGCGAAGATCCGGCCGCCCTCGGGCGTCAACACGGATTCCGGATGAAACTGCACGCCGTGAATCGGCAACGTCCGATGAGCGACACCCTGGATCACCGCGTCGTCGCTCGTCGCGACCGCGCGAAGTTCCGGCGGGAACGGCGCGTGCGCGATGCACAGCGAGTGATATCGCGTCGCGTCGAACGGCGACGGCACGCCTACGAACACGCCCGAGCCGTCGTGTTCGATGCGCGACGTCTTCCCGTGCATGAGGTGCGGCGCGTGCTCGACGACGCCGCCGAAATATTCGCCGATCGCCTGTTGTCCGAGGCACACGCCGAGGAGCGGACGCCCCGCGTCGATCGCCCATCCGATGCATCGCATCGTCTTGCCCGCATCGGCCGGCCGTCCGGGACCCGGACCGATACACACCGCGTCCGCGGAAGCGATCGCGTCGGCGGTTAACCGTTCGTCGTCATTACGGACGACATCGACGCTCGCCCCGAGCGAACCGAAGAGATGCGCGAGGTTATACGTGAACGAGTCGTAGTTATCCACGAGCAACACGCGCGGCGATCCGGATGCGTTCATCGGTCGTTCCCGGCGCGCGGCGCGTCGAGCGCGAGCACCTCGCGCACGATGCGCGTCTTCGCGTAAATCTCATCGTGCTCGGCCTGCGGCTCGCTATCGGCGACGATGCCGGCCGACGCCTGCCAATACGCACGGCCGCCGGCGGTCGTCACGCTCCGCAGCACGATGCACGAGTCCATATCGCCGTTGAAGTCGATATGCGCGACGCTTCCCGCATAGAGCCCGCGTGCGACGGGTTCGAGCTGGTCGATCAGTTGCATCGCGCGAATCTTCGGCGTGCCCGTCACCGTGCCGGCGGGAAAAGCCGCCGCGAAAAGATCGAGCGCGTCGCGATCGGGGCGCAGTTCGCTCGTGACGTTCGAGACGATGTGCATCACGTGACTGTAGCGCTCGATCACCATCAACTCATCGACGCGGACGCTGCCCGTCGTCGAGACCGCGCCGAGGTCGTTGCGGCCGAGGTCGACGAGCATCACGTGTTCCGCACGTTCCTTTTCGTTCGCGAGCAGTTCGATGCCGATCTCGTTATCGCGCTCGAGGCTCGCACCGCGTGGCCGCGTGCCCGCAAGCGGACGCACGCGCGCGCGCGACCCATCGAGACGCACGAGAAATTCCGGCGACGCGCCGAACACCGCGCGACCTTCGTGCTCGATGAAGAACATGTACGGCGACGGGTTGCGCGTGCGGATCTGTCGGTAAAAATCGAACGGCGTGCCGTCGAGCTCGCACGAAAATTGAATGCCGAGCTGCAGTTGGTAGACGTCGCCTTCGTAGATCGCGTGCTTCGCTTTCGCAACGCCCGCGAGAAACTGGTCCTTCGTGAGCGACTGCTTCACGTCGCCCTTCGCGCGCACGTTGCCCGGTATCGTCGGGCGAACGCCGAGCAGTTGCGCGATGTAGCGATCGAGGCGCCCGTCGATCTCCGCGCGCTCGTCGTCCGAACGCGCGAAGCCGATCAGGGTGACGCGATGCGTGAAGTGGTCGAACACGACCCACGTTCCGGGAACCACGAGGAGCGCGTCCGGCACGGGAACGCTCGTGGGTGGCTTCGGCCCGATGCGCTCGAGCACGCGAGCCGCATCGTAGGCGAACACGCACACGGCGCCGCCGGAGAACGGCAAATCGGGCGCATCGAAACGATACGATGCGATCGTCGCACGAATCTTCTCGAGCATCCGCGGATCGCTCTCGAACGTCGCGGTCTCGAGATAGTCGAGCCCGATAAACGAGAAGCGAGCGATACGGTCCGTACCCTCGACCGACTCGAGCAAACACGAACGCCCCGGCGTAGCCAGGGCGAGGTATGCGGAGATCGGTGTCAACGCATCCGCAACGAACTCGCGCACGACCGGCGTGAGTTGTTGCGGGGTGGTACTCGGAGGTTGTGTCAGCATGGTTCGCTTGGCGCCACGCGAGCCGGTGCGAACGCACCGGCCGGCAAGGATACTAGCGGACGAGTTCCAGGAACGACAGTTCCGCGGCGTCGCCCGGGCGCACGCGCGATTTGATGATGCGGGTGTAGCCGCCGTCGCGATCCTTGAGCGCGGGAGCGATCACG
>Ga0116226_10003843_pt1 | contig 13242 bp, 16 predicted proteins | sample S1TSphfallax_FD_89692 | JGI IMG/M metagenome (GOLD analysis project Ga0116226, IMG submission 89692) | Host-associated microbial communities from peat moss isolated from Minnesota, USA - S1T2_Fa - Sphagnum fallax MG | ecosystem: Host-associated > Plants > Peat moss > Unclassified | place: USA...
GCCTCCAGCGGAAACAAAATCAAATACGGTGCAACGAATTCCCATTCTTCGTCGCCTACGTCACTCGGATATGGCTTGCGTCTATTCATGCACGCTATCGACCAACTCTTTTGAATTTAGTTCTTAACACGCTCTAGGCATGACGGATGCGCGGATAAGTCAAGTCGCCATGATGATTCCCCCGGTGCTAAATGGGACTAACAGGTGGACCAGGCACCATTTAAGTGAAATAAAAGTCAGTACCGGCAGTGCCGCCGACATGGCGATCAAGATCTTCAAAACAACGGACGGATTGGAATACATCGATTGCAGCACATCGATTCCCTTTGAAGGTTTTTGCGAACTGAAAATGCTATTTTCGAGCGACTGGATATGAATCACCCACGCCTAACGTTCTGGATCTGGGCGCTCACCAATCGCCGGGGCCGAGAGAGAGTTGGCGCTGCATATGCCTGATGTGTATCTTTCCCGCTGAAATTTGCTGACACTGCTTTCAAAATTGGATCGCGTATCCATATCAAGTTCGACCTCGGTAATGAAGTACCAAACACTTATAAATCGCCTCTTCCGTACTTCAATTCTTGAATGCAAGCGCCATGAAAATCCATCTGATCTCCGACATACATCTTGAGAGAGGCACCCATACAATCCCCTCGGACCTGGATTTTGATGTATTGGTCGCAGCCGGTGACGTGTGCGAAGGCGGGGTAAAAGGCGTCGAGTGGTTGATCGATGCAGCAAAGGGCAAACCAGTCATTTATGTCCCGGGAAATCACGAATACTATTGCCCACGCACCGCAAAAAAGGATCGCGCCGATATTTTGAACGAAATTCGGGCTACTGCTGCCGGAACGAATATCCACGTCCTTGACGGCGACACCGTCACCTTGCAGGAAGGGCACGGCAAATCAATCCGCTTCATCGGCGCCACACTGTGGACAAATCTTGGCGAAAAGAACGAATCGCTGATGCGCGTTGCGGGACACGGCATGCGCGACTACTACATGATTCAAGAACAGGGACGGGACCTTTTCCATGCGGATGTGCTCGATCTGCACGAAAAAGCGCTGGAGTTTTTTAAGCAAGAGTTGGCGAAGCCCTTTGACGGCCAGACGATTTGCGTCAGTCACCATCATCCAAGCCTGCGATCGCTAAAGCTTGTCGGTGTCGACGAGGAGCATATTGATGACAAGCGATCATGGTCCCAGCGGTGGAGCCTTTCGGATGGACCACCGCTGGGATTGATTCGAAGAGCAAGTTACGCTTCAGACCTGACCAACTTGCTATCGCGTTTTCGGCACGACATTTCCGTGTGGATGTGCGGTCACCTGCATGCGAAACTGGACTACGTCGATGCCGGTGTCCGCGTAATGTGCAATCCAAAAGGTGCATCCGGTTGGGAGACCCACGGGTTCGACAACCACTGCATTTCGACACAGAGCGCGATACGACGAACGAAAAATTTATTGCGGCAGATCTCCAGGCGGCGAAGCCAGATCTCATGAAGCTTCACACCGAAATCGAAGAATTCAGCACTATCACCAAATCCATCGATGGCTTGGCAAAAAAGGCTGTCATGGAAGCCATTGGAACGCGCAGTATTTCATTCAGCGAACATTACAAAAGCGCGGTTTTTAAGGCCATAGCGAACCTGTCTGATGCCAACTGGTTGCTGGAGCGAAGCCCTCAACATTTTGGCCTGCATTTCAATCCCAAGGAAAAGTGGGACAAGCTCACTGGCATGTTCCCCTTGGCGAGCAAGCGTTTCTTGCATGAAGAGACCTTGCACCTGCTGCAAGAACAACAGGACGCGCTATCCGAACTCGATGAGATACCCCGTCTTCCTCAACGTAGGCATACCGACGCCTGTCGTCGCATTGCCTTTGGCCTGCATGCGCTTCGTGCAGCTGGATACCGTGTCGATTTTTATTGGACGCGGCTTGCAATACGTTTGCCATGGCGACACGCGCTCGACAGCGTCGGGAACCTGCATTTGAACGCGCCGAAAGGAAAAGAAGATCAAGAAGCCGCCGAGAGGCTGTTCAATTCCTACCTCTTAGCACGCGTTTTTGGCAAGAGCGGATTTTCTGGCGCTTATCGCTTCTTCGGCGAAGATCTTGTCGATTTTGAGCAGGCACGTCTCGATCCCGCACGCAGGTTTGCCGATAGCTTGGTCGACGCCATTGTCAATGTGAAAACACCTGGCCTCGTTGTCAAGGAAAAGTGCGATGCGCGCGGAATCGCTCCTGATTCCGACCATATCTCTAACGTCATCTCTGGGCAAGCGATTGATCGTAACGCCGCAAACGAACTGAGCGAATTCCTCGGAAAATCACCCCAACATTGGCTAGATCTACAGAAAGCGTATGACCGCAAATTGGAAGCCATCGTGACGCAAGCAATGGCATCGCATTGACCAACAAGGCGTTTACGCGACGACGAGAAATGCCGTTCATCATATCCCGCTGATCGATCAACATGTTGATATTTATTGATACCGAATTCACCAATTTTCCCAACCCGGGCACCTGTGAACTGATCTCGATTGGATTGGCCGTCGATACAAAGCAAACGTTTTATGGCGAACGTTCGGACTTCAACCGCGCGTATTGCAGTGACTTCGTGAATACCGTCGTGATTTCGCAGCTGGGGAAACGACCGGAATGCGTTTATACAGCGGCCGAGCTTGCTGTTGCAGTAAGGGACTGGCTCAACCAGTTCCGGGGCGAAGAATGCGTTTATATTGCGTATGACTACATTCTGGATAAAGAGCTGCTTTGGGAACTGCTCGGCGGTGATGTTCCCGATTGGCTACAAGCGAAGGATGTCTGGCATCAAATCGACGAGTTCGCTTTTGAAACACATATGCGCGATCTGTTTGATGGATATCAACACCATGCTTTAAACGATGCTGTTTGCAACATGCTGGCGTATCGCGAAAAGAGCAATTGATCGAAAAATGAATTTTGGTACTTCGACGCAGGTGTATCAAAATGACGATTCCAGTTAGCCGAACCAAATGAATTTCGATTGACCGCGATGCGTCTCCTCCTGCTGTCCGATCTACACCACGAAGTTTGGCACCAATTCGCGCCGGTGATCGATGTTTCCATCAGCAAGCCCGATATCGTGATCTTGGCGGGGGACATCGCATGCGGCGACAAAGCGGTGGCGTGGGCGTCGAAAAAATTTGTTGGTATCCCAGTGTTGTACGTCGCCGGCAATCACGAGTATTACGGTCACGACATTGAATCGGTGAAACGAGACATCAAATCTGCATGTCATCAGACCAGTAACGTCCACTTTCTGGATTGTCAGCAATTCGTGCATGGTGGCGTCCGTTTCCTTGGATGTACGCTGTGGACCGATTTTAAATTGCTTGGAGATGAAACCTGCGCAGCAGCAAAGCGCGCGGCGGAAGCATCCATGAATGATTATGTGCGTATCCGCCTGGCCAGTGCCGGCTATCGGAAACTGTGCGCCGATGACACCGCAGACTTCCACGCCCAGGAGCGGGCCTGGCTTGAGGCAAGAATTTCGGAGCCATTCGACGGGCCTACCGTCGTGATCACCCACATGGCACCATCCAGATTGTCCGTGACATCAGAATTTGAAACTGATCTTGTTTCGGCAGCTTATGCGTCGCGGCTCGATTCGTTAGTTGAGAAGGTCGATCTGTGGTGCCACGGACACATGCACACTTCGCTTGATTATCGGATTGGTCGATGCCGTGTCGTTTGTAATCCATGCGGCTACATCAATCGCGGGGGAGGAACGGAAAACAAGAGATTCGATGCGAACTTTGCTATCGAGATCTGAAGTTCATACTTTTATCGATCAAAAACGCTGTGGCCCTAGCTTACGGATGCTCACAAAAATATTTCCGACGATGACTACGCGAGATTGTTTACCGCCCGAAAGATGAAATCATGAATTTAAATAGAAATCGCGGTCGTATCACGGCCCGTGTTCCAGCAACAGTCGAGAACATACTGAACGAGGCGGCCGAATTGTCGGGTGCGACTCTGAATCACTTCGTTGTTCAAGCCGCTCTCGAAAAAGCTTACACAATCATCGATCGCGAATGCACGATTAGATTTTCAAGCGAAGACGCTGCCTTATTGATCAGCATGCTGAATCAGTCGTCAAAGCCGAACAAAGCTTTGACCTCCGCTTTCAAGCGACATTGCAATAAAGGCAAAAATGAAAGTCGTCACCTTAAACAAGGATCACAAGCTTGATGGTTTCGAGTGCGGTACGCAGGCAATCTATGACTGGCTCTCGATAGCCAGAAAGCATCAGTCGAAAAACCTGTCCGCCACCTTTGTATTACAAGCGGACTATTCCTAATGAGTCAGCCTCCTGGGTCGGTGGATACCCTGAAGAATGGCTTACACCTGCATTGCGCCGTGCCGGGACGAGGCGATGTATTTGGCCATCGCACTGGAATTGGGCTTGCGAATCTGATTCATGAAAGCGCAGGATGCGCACCAGTGCCCGCGACGGATGCTACCCGGTAGCGCATGCCACCGATGACCAATATGACATTCCCATTCGAGTTTTGTCTTCAAATTGATATACGTTGTTGATATGCACAGACCGCCTCTTGCTCGCGCCATTTCGTGCATATCTTCAATCGTCAGTTTCTTACTATCGTTGGCGCATTGCAGGCACCATGCACCGTTAAATATTCGCTGACCTGTAGCGCTCCATTCATGACCATTCTTACATCGGAACGGATATTGTTGTGCCATGCCAAGGTATTCATGCGCTAGGCATTGCCCTCCTTTCCGTTTCGCTATTTGGCCCATACGCTCCAGTCCATCAGGCAGTCGATAAGCGACGCGCTTGTGTTCTGCATCGCATTCAGGACACCAGCGACCACGCACGATTTCAGCACCTTCCGCCGACCATTGATGTCCATGTGCACATTCAAAGCGGTAATATTCTTTCGAGACGGTATAAGACTCGCTCAGGCACTTGCCACCGCGCTCAGCAGCGAGGCGCTGCAATCGTCCCAATCCATCACTGTGCCTCATCCGAGCGCTGTGTTCGATCTGCGCGCACTGTCGGCACCAGCTTCTTCCGCTGGCGACGTTGGAGGCCCGCACTTGCCAATGATGGCCTTCGGCACAGACGAAGCGATGGCGCACATTAGCCCCAAGGTATTTGCGCTCCAGGCACCGGCCGCCTCGCGCCTGCACGACTTGTTTGAGCTGCGCCAATCGTTGATTGTCGAGGCATTCCCTACACGTTAACGCATGAAATACCACCATCGTTGCGCTTCTTTTGCATTGATGCCCATGCGCGCATCGGAATGAATACGATTCTTGCCAGCCATGCCATTCTTTCGACAGGCATACAAATCCTGCATTGCGTGCTGCTTCTCGCAGGCGTTCAAACGAATCGCAGCTTGATGGCTCCAAAATTTTTTTGCTGATCTTCATCATTGTGGCACGGTCTTTTGCGCAATCTGTTCAATTCCATTGCAGAGGTTACAGGCATAATAAAACCATTCGCTTACACCCTAACGATGCAAAACAGTACGATGCATGTCGAAATTCCTCACGCCACGTCGAGGAAGTCATCGTGCTCGCTGTAGTAATTAAGGCACTCTATTAATTTTTCCATGGTGACTTTTGGATTCTGCCTCATCGCGAGGTCAATCACATCCTGAAAGGTGGTACATGAACATAGTGACGATAGCACCACCGCTCGGTACGGCACATTTCCAGGTAGAAGTTGCGTTTTAGGGGGTTGTCGATGTAAATCAAGCTGCGCAAGTGGGTCCAGCTTAATTGTCTACTCAGTGCGTAGACAATTTCCTCGACTTCAAACGTCTCGGCCAAACGCACCATGTGGCGCAGGTTCTTGGCGCTGAAACCACGGCCATGCTTGGCTTCCAACTGCTTTGCAATTGTTGCAACGACTTGTTCGCCATATACGGCACGTGCGCCCTTGAGTATTTCATCGTGGATACGCCGTCCGATGCGCCAGTAAAGCGTCGTCAGCGTGGAGTTAACGGTGACGGCCAACCCGGACTTGGCCTCATTGATCAAAGTCCGAATATCTGCGACAAGTCCGATCGCTACGCCAAGCACCTGCGTTGCCGGTAGTTCTACTGAAGATTTCTTCACTTGTTCCTGCCTGTCATTTTGGACCCATCGAATAGAGCCAGACCATGAAGCCCAATATGGCCAAGCTCGCCACCCATATAGACAAAAGCAGCTCGCCGAGCAGGACGGTTGCAAGCGTGGGAGACAGGTCGCCTACGCCGGAAAGCAACAACCCCAGCGCCGCGGATAACACTACCCAGAGTACGATAAACGGCTGCATCTTATGAAGCTGCCACCGATTGCGCATGCGTATGGACGCGTGCATGTGTTCCGGCGTCCCATCCTCGATCGAGCGCGTGCCGATTTGATGGAACGGCCAGAAAAAGTCGATCAATGCCTGCACGTTCATGTTCATCACTTCCGGCAACGGCCAGCCAACTGATTCAGCCAGTCATGGACGTTTGCCAAAGCGTTATCGTAGTCCGATGAATGATCGCCGAGGATCTTCAGTTCGTCGATGATCTTTTCCAGCGCAGGTCAGTGCGTTCCGGCTTGCTCGTGCAATCGACGAATGCGCTCGTCGCGGTCTACTTGCGTCTTGACTTCCATGACCATAATTTTTTTGGCTTGCCTATCAGGCTTTCCGCCCCCCATCCATTTATCTGCTCCCCCTCGGTCCCATCGGGGTGATAAAGTCCATGGTTGTCGGCGTTATCAGTACGATCAACCAAATTTAATAGCCCATACTTCGCGCTATCGCCCACATTATTCATCATCAAGGTAGAGAACCTGCATGTCCTTGGAAAGGTCTCCCGACAACTCCGGTAAAACGTTCGATGGGGTCAGGACGATTTCAAAACCGAATCTGGTAACCTCGCCAGATTCGATTTTCCGGAATCCTTTTATATTAACTTCATAAAATCCTGGCAGCACCTCTTCGATATAAGTCCATCCCATGCCCGCGATCCATTCGACAAGGACTGCCATATCAGCGATGACAAGCTTGCTTTTGACATGCAATGGAAATATTCCGTTTTCCAAGATAAATAGGTCACCTGGAATCACTGACGGCTCACTATTCCATCTGAAGTGAACTTCATAACTGCTATCGTTAATTCCCAAAATCGGAATGACAATCCCTCGTTTTACGATTTCCTCTCCGTCATCAGTCGTCGTGAAGATTTTGTATAAGTTGTCGCCTTGATTTATCGTACCGAAATACTCATTGAGCAATTCAGGGGCAAACAATACGATACCGGCAAAGTCTACAGCTTGATTAATACATTTCATGCCGTTAGATCAATATTCAAGTTACGTCGAGGGCGTCATCATTCACCGAGATATTGAACCTGCTTGCTCCACTACAGGTCGCTTGACGTTCACGCTACGAGATGTCCGTAAAAAAATGAGGGAGGCAACCCTCAGCAGAAAGCCACATCTCCGAGGCCATACTCAAATATCTCGTAATTATCCCCGTACATCTTCATACCTCGTCCATGCTCAACATCGAACTCAACACGGAAAAGAAGTCCAAACACCATTCTTTCGTCGTCCTGTTCCGATAAGACATAAATGCTCATAAGGCGAATGGCGCTGTCGCCATGCATTCCACCAGTGGCACCGCCGCTTTTAACGAATGCACCTTTAATCTCGCCAACTGCAAGGTCATACCAATCGTAAGAAGAGTCTAGAAAATTTTGGATTTTCTTCAAATAGGCTTGTCGTAGCGTCTCTTCCGCCGCTTCCAACGAATCCGACAGTATCAAGTTGATTCGTTGATTCTGGCTTTTGATGGAGGCTTGCATTTCCAGATCGTCATCAAACGCGATTCCAAAGTTTTCTATAAGTCACCTACCAAGAAGGGTACGGTCGCTTGAATACGGCGATTGATATGACCGTTGCGAGTTTTCATCCCCCGCATAAAAGTTCGCGATTCGTTTCGGATGTGTCAATCATGACGGTACAAACGATGGCCGCGTGATGTCAGCAATACTTAATTTCGCTCCTTGCGCTAGTTCATCGAACTCTTCGATTCCGTGTTCCAGTATGAATTTGTATTCGTTTTGATATATCGGAATCACCCACTGAAACTCGACCGACAACGAGTCATTGATCTGAACCTGATCAAACTCTTCGGATTCACCGCGAGGCTCATCGACCAACATAGCCCTCGTATTCCATTTCGCAGGGGCAAGCTTCGATTCGCCCATCACACGCGGCAATTCAGCATGATTCAAATTTTCTAGCGAATGAACACAAAAATCGACGAAATAATTGATTACTTCATCCATTGTCGAGCCACCAAAATCTTCTGGAAGCGTCATAAAGTATTCGTGTCCTTCCTCCCCTCCAACGGCCTTTCTGCATTCGGCTAATCCGACGGTGGCGACGTGGAGCACGTGCTTATTCTGAGAGGTCGGAAAGGTGTACACTTCGAAGGCGAGTACACCCGTGGGGCCGGTTACGATCTTTCGATATTCTGGCATCCCCCAGAATCTCATGTAGTGGCCCAACACGACGGTTCTATACACATCAAAATGCAGAACCTTCTCGGCATTGTTCACCAGCAAATCAGCAGCCATTGTTGTCGTTCCTCGGTTTCTTCGGTTTTCGCGGCTTGAAATTTGGCCCGGTATCAGTACGATAATTCTGCGTATGACTCATAGTGCCACCTTCTGATTTTTGGCAAGGCAGGCAGTTCAGATCCGACGCAGTCGAATTGTACAAATTGTTCCGTGTAGGCTGGTCTACATTATAACCAGTCGTGTTATGCGTTTCCACCAGCGGCGGATCATGTTGAACAGAAGCCGTCGTTGCGGTAATCACGCAATTACATTTTGCACAGCGCATTTTGCCATCAGGGCCAGTTGCTTTCTTGTCGAGCGCCTTCCGCGTCTTCTTTCTGACTCGCGATGGGTAAAGATCCGCTCTGATTCCCATTAATCCCAATGGGTCAATCCAACCCATTGGATTGAAGGCGTATAGGAAGAAGTTATCTCCGCCAAGGAATCCGACCGGATCCTGGCTTACAAAGCGGCCAACACCAGGGTCGTAATATCGAAATCGATTGTAATGCAGTCCCGTCTCTACATCGAACTGCTGCCCCTGGAAACGGAATGGTTGCTCAATTTGTGGCAGATTGGGTGCAATCCGTATTCCGTTGTGATCATAACGCGCAGGCAAATCGTCTGTTCCGGTTTTGCGAACAACCATCTCACCCCAGACCTTGGAATCCGCGGCCCAAACAATAGTCCCTTCTTCGTCGGTAAGTTCCTGCGGAACACCAATATGGTCACACTGATACCAGTATATTGAATCATCTTGAATTGTCGCCAGCGGTGTGAAGCTGAACAGTTCAAATACGAACAGCGAGCTTTTTTTGCCACGTTCGCTTTGAATCATGTGATCGCCATCCCACAAATAGGTCGTGCGGCCAAACCCATCGATCTTGCTGATACGTCGGCCCAAGGCATCGTATTCGTACTGTGTCGATTGCGTGACCCCATGCCTAGTGACTGTTGCCTCTCGCAACTGATGATCAGCGTTCCATTGAAGCGTTGCTTTCTCGTGCGCTCCTTTATCGCGAGTCAGGATGTTTCCGTGAGCATCATAGGTGTAACGCAAGTCCTGATAAGTTTCTATTCGGTTGCCGGGCACCATGCCGGGCGTTCTTCCATGCTCGACAGCCTGTAAATTTCCAGCGGGATCAAAAGCGAACAATTCTTCCTGCCGACCGGTAGCGGACAAAATGCGCCCGATGGGGTCATATCGATAGATGTGCGATCCGCGTAAGGTATCGAGCTTACTGGTCAAATTGCCGGCGAGGTCGTATTGATAGTCTCGCTCAATTGCCTGCTGCATAACGCGGCCACCGCGTTGTCCAGCGTTCGCGATGCTTGCCTTATGGCGCGACAACCGTCCCATCGGATCATATTCGTATTGACTTTGGAGTTTGCCTTGGCTGCGGGCGATTTCTCGATGCAGACCGTCGCGTTCGATGTCAGCGATGACCCGATGTTCACCGTTTTCTTCAATATTGATTTGGTGCAGGTGCCCAGAACCGTAAAATAACCAGTTCAGCGTGCGTCCATCAGGTAAAACTGACTGCGAGCGATTGCCCAATACATCGTAGCTGTGCGTCAATACCGAGGACTGTTTCCCAGTGAACGTTTGTTTTTCCGAAAGCAGTTGTCCCAACTGGTCGTATGCAAACGCAACCTCGCAAACCGGATTAATTGCTTTGATAAGGCGCCCCAGCGGATCGAGCTGATATTCGGCGTGACACTGTGGATCATCTTCGGCATGCTTAACCGTCAAGCGACCCATCATATCGCGTTCAAAGCGGGTTACTTTACCCGGGCCGAAGTCGCTCCCGCCGGCTTCCACTGTATGGGTCAATTCCCCGACTGCGTTATAACAATACCTTTGATGGCGGCCATCGAAGCCGATTTCATCGGTAAGTCGGTCTGCGAGATCGTACATGAAGTGCGTGACATCGCCATTTTCATTCGTCAGATGAACAAGGCGGCCGACGACATCGTATGTATATTGCAGCTTGTTTCCGTTTGCGTCGGTACGTTCTATCGGTTGGCCATGACTGTTATAGCGATAGTGTGTTATCGCACCTATCGGATCAATATATGCCAACAAGCGGCCTTGCTTGCTCCATTTATACTGATGTACGGCGCCTGTCACTTCCAAAACTTGAACAAGGTTTCCAGCTGCGTCCCATCGATATTGGGTGGTCTGGCCCAAGGCATCGGAACGGCTTTGTAGAAGTCCGATGGCGTTATACGTGAAGCGCGTCGTCCGATTTGAGCAATCGGTATAACTTGCTAAATTGCCGTAATCATCCCATTGCAAATGTTTGACGCCACCGCGTGCATCAATAATTTCGATTGGCAAGCCACGCTGATCGTAGACATTGCGAGTGATTTGCTCCAGCGGATCTACAATTTTTACCAAATTGCCGTTGACATCGTAGGCGAACTGCCAGACGCTTTTCAGCGCATCGGTTTCCTTGACCGGCAAGTCCAGATCGTTGTATTCGAAGCTGGTCCGTTCGCCCGCGGCGTCAACCAGTTCCAACAGATTGCCGCGTCGGTCGAAGCGATAATGTGATTTCCTGCCCAACGGATCTTTTGCACCGCGAAGATTTCCGTTGGTATCGAACGGCGTCTCCATGCGCTCGCCATCGGGACGGGTCGTCGCTACGATATCTCTGCGGGCATCGTATTCGTAGCATGTCGTGCGTCCTAAAGAATCGGTGATGCTAGTCTTTCGCGCTCGATCGTTGTATTGGAAGAACAATTCGCGCCCGTCAGCCGCTGCGAACGAACGGATGACCTTGCCCGAAGGGGAATATTCGTCGTACTGAGCGCAATAGCGCGCTCCATCTTGCTGGGTATATGCAACCAGCAAGCGATTGCGCCATTCGTAGCTGCGTTCTGCACCACTTGCATCAATATGTGTGATCAAGTCACCTGCATCGCTATACCTGTAACTAGCCAGAAGCGGCGCTTTTCCGGCCAAATTCAGTGCTACGGAGGTTAAATGGCCAAGCGTATCCCAAGTCAATTCCAGATGGCGGCCACCAGAATCAATGATCGCTTGCGGGCGCCAAGGTTCGAATGAGTCCTCTGGCGCTGGAGGGTAATGGATCGCAATGCGATTGCCGTTTCGATCCGCAATGTCGGAAAGCGGCAGCCTGAATAAGTCGGCTCGCACCCGTTTGAAAACTTGAATCTGGCCATTTTTGAAGACGAGTTCCCAGATGTCGTTGTCGGGCCTGCGTAGCGTGAATTGTTCGTAAGCTTCGAAATGTTCGGTTCCAACAGCAATGGCGGGGAGGCATACACCACGCCCCCCTTCATCGAAGTAGGTCAATTCGCTTGACGAAAGCGACAACTCAACAGCCAGAGGCACGCTCCAACCTTGGCCAAACCAACTATCACGTGTGCTCCCAGAGCGATATCTACGCGTCCAATCCAACGGAATAGTTCCAGGGAGATAGAAATCGCTTTCTGTTAGTGTTTTCTCACCCGTTGCGATAATTACTGGATTGCATGTCTCGCATGGCAGTTTCGTCGTTGGCGGCGGGGTCTGTTGACTCGTGATAACAGGCTTGCTCGAATTCTCTTTTCCCTTTGCCCGTCCTGACAGCTTGGCCACCGCCTTGCCCAGTGCCGCAAGAATCACCGATATCCCGACCTTGATCAGCCACGACGCCAGCTTCTTGCGCTCGGCTGCAAGCTGCTCCGGCGTCATCGGTTTGCTCCAGCGGTCAACCATTCCCTTCAGCTCTTCCGACGCGCCTTGCACCGAATCGACTGCGGATTTGATGCGTTGAACGGCAGCGGCACCGTCTGCGATCTCGCCAACAACCGGGATCGCGGCAATCCCCATCATGACAGCGGTCTGACCGAGTGCTATCAATGTGTCCTTGGACATCAGCGCATCCATCATCTCCTTGGCATCATCCTGCGCCGCGTCGCCGAAGTCTTGCGGGGTCATGCCGCTGACGATCTTTTCGCCATTGCTGATCGCGTTCTGCAATCCCGGCGCGAGCTTGCTCCAGACTGAGTTGACTGCCGTGTCGACTTCATGCATCACGGCATTGCGCTTCTCGATATAGACGTTTTTCATCCACGACAGGAAGCCGTTGTCGCCATTGAGCATGCCAGTGTTGCGACCGACGATGACGACCGGTGCGTGCTGGCCTTGCCCCAAATAGCTTTCGCTATGCGCGACTTCAGTGTTGTGATCGTAGACAGTACCGGCGGGGTTATTGATACTGGTGCTAATGTTGAAGTGCGGTGCGACTCCCGGAGCGCTCTGGGTCTTGAGCAGCACGGGGTCGGCAGACTGCGAAACCGTCCCTGCCGCGTATTGCGTGACCAGGGCTTTGCCATCGGTGTAGACGTTGGTGGACATAGGGGATCGTCGGCTTAATCGGGGATTTTGGGGGAGCGTTCCAGTACGTTGGCAGCGAATTCGCCGCTTGGATCGACCGTCCAGTTCAATACGGAATTGACTTGTTCAATTTTCCGGGCTTGCAGCAGCGCGGGCAGCAGCCAGCCTATCAAGCCGCCTGCATTGCCGGTGTGACCTAACAGGTTGACGGGGCGCCATTGTGGCAAGGCGCCGGTCTGATTGAAGACGGTGCGTGTCAGTGCGTCGGATTCGA
>Ga0116226_10003845_pt1 | contig 13241 bp, 12 predicted proteins | sample S1TSphfallax_FD_89692 | JGI IMG/M metagenome (GOLD analysis project Ga0116226, IMG submission 89692) | Host-associated microbial communities from peat moss isolated from Minnesota, USA - S1T2_Fa - Sphagnum fallax MG | ecosystem: Host-associated > Plants > Peat moss > Unclassified | place: USA...
AAGGTCTATAGCCCGGAAAATTACGAGCAGCATTATTCGGGCATGACGGCGTTTCGTAATGGGCTGGTCTATTCCAAGAACACCATGACGGTCCGCATCGCCCAGCGGGTTGGGATGAAAAAGGTAGCCCAGGCTGCGGAACAGGATGGCGTGGTCGACCATATGGAGCCGGTGCTGGCCATGGCCCTGGGGGCGGGCGAGACGACGCCCCTTCGCATCACCGGCGCCTATTCCGCTTTCGTCAATGGCGGCCGGCGCGTCGAACCTCACCTGATCGAGCTGGCTGAGGATCATAAGGGCGCGGTCGTTTGGAGCGCGGACCGCCGCGCCTGTCCCCGCTGCGGCGACCCCTATACCCCAGGCGAGGAAAGTCCGCGCATACCGCCCGACGGCGCCCAGGTAATGGACCCTATCACCGCCTACGCCATCACCCTCATGTTGGAGGGGGTGACCACGCGCGGCACGGGCGCCGCCGTCTCCCAGCTTGGCCGGCACATCGCCGGCAAGACCGGCACCACCAATGATTATCGCAGCGCCTGGTTTGTCGGCTATACGCCGAGCCTGGTGGTGGGCGTTTTCGTCGGCTTCGACGACAACCGCTCGCTCGGCGATAAGGAGACGGGCGCGGTAGACGCCGTGCCCATCTTTATCGACTTCATGCGCGAAGCCTTGAAGGACACGCCGCCGGAGGACTTCAAGCCGCCCAAGGGCGTCAAGATGATCAGCGTCCACGGCAATGTGGAGGCCTTCCGTCCGGGGACTGAACCCAAGCTTCAGCCCGTTTCCGCCCCGGCCGACGCGGGCGTGAAAATCTTCGCACCGCCGGGAACCGGCGCGCCGGGCCAGCCGCCTACCCTCCCGCCGGTCGCCGCGCCCCCGCCCAAGAAGGCGCCGCCGGACTTGCGGGGGCTCTACTGACCGCTCACGTCATCAGCATTGCGTCGCGGGGTGGCGCACTATATCTCCCGCCCCTCAGCATCCTTGGAGAAAAGTGATGAGAGCGGATGTCGAGGCCGCCGCGGCCGACATCGAGCAGTCCATTGGGCTGCTCAGGAGGCGTCTTTGACTGGGAACCATCCCTAAGACGCCTGGACGAACTGAACGCCCGGGCTGAAGACCCGACCCTGTGGGATAAGCCAGAAGCCGCCCAGGCCCTGATGCGTGATCGCAACCGCTTGGCGGCGTCCGTAGAATCCGTGCGCAAGCTGGAGCGCGAACGGGCGGATGCCCTGGAATTCGCCGAACTGGCTGAGGTCGAGGGCGATCAGGACTCGCTGGAAGAGGCGGCCCAGACCCTGAAGGCCCTGCGCGATATCGCGGCGCGGGCGGAGCTGGAGGCGCTGTTATCGGGCGAGGCCGATGGCAATGACGCCTATGTGGAAATCAATTCCGGCGCGGGCGGGACCGAGTCTGCGGACTGGGCCCTGATGCTGACGCGCATGTACACCCGCTGGGCCAACGCCCACGGCATGACGGTCGATGTGTTGGAAGAGACGGCCGGGGAAACCGCGGGCATCAAGTCCGCCACCCTCCAAGTCAAGGGAACCAACGCCTATGGCTGGCTGAAGACCGAGGCCGGCGTGCATCGCTTGGTGCGAATTTCGCCGTTCGACTCCAACGCCAAGCGCCATACCAGTTTCGCCTCGGTCTGGGTCTATCCGGTGGTAGACGACGCCATCGTGATCGAGATCAATCCGGCCGATGTGCGCACGGACACCTATCGCGCGTCCGGCGCGGGCGGTCAGCACATCAACAAGACCGACTCCGCCGTGCGCCTGACCCACATCCCCACCGGCATAGCCGTGGCCTGTCAGACCCAGCGCTCTCAGCACCAGAACCGGGAAAGCGCCTGGAACATGCTGCGCGCCCGTCTTTACGAAGCGGAACTTCAGAAGCGCGAAGCGGCGCAAGCCGCGCTGGAAGACGCCAAGACCGATATCGGCTGGGGCCACCAGATCCGCTCGTATGTGCTCCAGCCCTATCAGATGGTGAAGGATCTGCGCACCCAGGTGGAGACCTCGGACACCCAAGGCGTGCTCGACGGCGATCTGGACGCCTTCATGGGCGCGTCGCTGGCTCAGCGAGTGGGCGCGACACGGGACGCGGCGGAGGGTTAAGGCACGGGATCAGTCGGCCCCGCCGCATCGCCGGGCGCAATCACGCCGCCGGTTTCGACCTGAGCATAAAGCCCGCAATGGGTGTGGCCGAACACGTCATAGAGAGCGCGGACCAGGTCCATATCCCGCTCGCCGGTCATGGGGTCCACGTGGGTGGCGACGCAGCGGGTGATGGTCTTTACGATCTTCAGGCGTGCACCGCCGATCTGGAGGGTTTCGCCGACAAATGCGTCTTCCGCCCAAGCGGGCCAGCCCTCGACATAGAGATTGCCGCGCATCCGCAAGGGATCGACCGGGCGGCCGACCTGCGCCTCCAGCGCCTTTAGGCTTTCAAGACTGATGATTGAGACATAGCCCTGGGGGTGGTCCATGAAGCGGTAGGCGGGGGGCGACGTCAGCACCCGCAGCGGTCCGCGCGCCTCTTCGCGCAACGTATCGGCGAGCCAGGATGCAAAGGCGTCCGCGCCCTTGGGGTCATCCAGATCGCCGCTAAAAGGCGCAGCGTTCGGCGCCTCCGCCCGAAGCTGGCCGGTCGCGTCGTCATAGCTCGTGCGAATACGTGCGACGGCGGCGATCTTGGCCAGGACCGTTAACTTCTGCTTTGAGATATGCTGCGGCGCGGCTGGATCGAATCCGCAGGGGCCGTCCTCCACAGCGTAAAGCCGATCGAACGGCACATGCCCACCCACGTCAAGCGCGACTGAGGAGAGCCGCTCCGGCGTGAAACCCTTGATCGGATAGCGCCAGATCGACTTGACCCGACCCATGGCGATAGGCGGCGTCAGCCCCCCGCCGCCTTCAGCACCTCGGCCGCATGGCCCGGCACCTTCACCTTGCGCCAGACCTGCTTGATCACGCCGTCTGGGCCGATCAGGAAGGTGGAGCGGTCTATGCCCATGTACTTCTTGCCGTACATGCTCTTTTCGACCCAGACGCCATAGCTCTCCACCATCTCCCCGCCCTCATCTGAGGCGAGGGTGACGGCCAGCTCATACTTGGCCTTGAACTTATCGTGGCTTTTCACACTGTCCTTGGAGACGCCGATCACGACGGCGCCCAATGCATCAAACTCCGCCTTCAGCCCGGTAAAGGCCTGGGCCTCGCTGGTGCAGCCGGATGTGTCGTCCTTGGGGTAGAAATAGACCACCACCGTCTTGCCCTTGAGGTCCGACAGCGTGACCGCGCCGCCGCCATCGGTGGGCAGGGTGAAATCTGGGGCCGCATCGCCCGCCTTCAGATCAGCCATTTAGATCAAGCCTCCTGCATTCATTATTCAGTTTGGGCGTACCAAGACGATCTTCTTGCGTCCAGCAGCCAGCTTGATCAGGCCGTCCGGTCCTACATCCGCTAGCGTCACCAGGCGCTGAGCGTCGCCCTCCGCCTGGTCGTTTAGGCGAAGTCCGCCGCCTTGGGCCAGCCGCCGGGCGTCGGAGCGAGAACTGGCCAGGCCCGCATCGGCCGCCAAAGCAGCTAGCTGAACGCCTGCGGCCAAGAGGTCGCGAGCTACGTCGATGGTCGGCAGATCGCTCGATACACGCCCTTCCTCAAACGCCGCCTTGGCCGCGCCCGCAGCAGCCTCCGCCGCTTCGCGCCCGTGCAGCAGGGCGGTGGTCTCGTTCGCGAGCACCTTCTTCGCCTCGTTGATCTCCGACCCCTGCAGCGCTTCAAGCCGCGCAATCTCATCCAGCGGCAGGTCCGTGAACAGTTTCAGGAACCGGCCCACATCGGCGTCTTCGGTGTTGCGCCAGAACTGCCAGTAGTCATACGGGCCTAGCCGATCTGCGTTCAGCCAGACCGCCCCTTGCGCCGTCTTGCCCATCTTGGCGCCGGATGAGGTAGTGACCAGCGGGCTGGTGAAGCCGAACGCCTCCTTCTGATCCACCCTGCGGATCAACTCCACGCCATTGACGATATTGCCCCACTGGTCGGACCCGCCCAGTTGCAAGGTGCAGCCGTAACGCCGGTTCAGCTCTAGAAAATCCGTCGCCTGCATCAGCATATAGTTGAATTCGAGGAAGGTGAGGGGCTGTTCCCGCTCCAGCCGCAGGCGCACGCTGTCAAAGGTCAGCATACGGTTGAGCGTGAAGTGAACGCCATAGTCGCGCAGGAACTGCACATAGCCGAGCTGGTCCAGCCATTCGGCATTGTTCACCGTGATCGCGTCCGTCGCGCCGTCGCCAAACGTCAGATAGGGATCAAAGCCCCGGCGGATGCTGGCCAGATTGGCGGCGATATCGGCTTCGCTCAGCATCTGGCGGCTGGCGTCTTTGCCTGACGGATCGCCCACCTTGGTCGTGCCGCCGCCCATGACGACAATGGGCTTATGCCCCGTCTGCTGCATCCGACGCAGCATCATGATCTGCATCATATTGCCCACGTGCAGGCTGGTGGCCGTGGCGTCAAACCCGATATAGCCTGTCACCACGCCCTCAGCGGCGCGCGCGTCCAGCCCTTCAAGACTGGTGCACTGATGCAGATAGCCCCGCTCCATGAGCAGGCGGATGAGGTCGGATTTGGGCGCGAAGTCAGACATTACGGGGCGTGTAGCACGGTCAAAGCCACGCTTTGAAGCCGGCCGGCCGGATTAAGCGATCATGCGCGTTCTGGGCTTCATGAGCGGCACCTCACTCGATGCTGTGGACATGGCCATCCTAGAGACGGATGGCGAGGCGATCCACGCCTTCGGTCCCGCCGGCGAACGCAAGCTTAGCGAAGCGACGCGGGCCCTGGCTGTTGCAGCGACGGAAGACGCTAAGAGCTGGCTGCGCGGCGCGCCAGAACCGGCCAGCTTCGCCCCGGCCGCCAAAGCGGTGGCGGAAGAGCATTATGCCGCGGCGTCCGAGTTCTTGGCCGCGAACGGGCTGACTTGGCGTGATCTCGACCTGATCGGCTTTCACGGCCAGACCGTGCTGCATGAACGGCCCCAGCCTGGACGGATCGGGCGCACGGTACAGCTCGGGGATGGCGCGCGTCTCGCCCGCCTGACCGGCCGGCCTGTCGCTTTCGACTTTCGCACCGCCGATGTGGCGGCGGGTGGGGAGGGGGCGCCGCTGGCCCCTATCTATCACCAGGCTCGCGCCGAGGCGTCCGGCATATCGCCGCCCTCAGCCGTGCTGAACCTGGGCGGCGTCGCTAATATTACGCTGTTTTCCACCCACGCCCCGCCGCTCGCTTTCGATACCGGCCCCGCCAACGGTATGATCGACTTGATGGTGCAGGGGCGCGGGCTTGGCCGGTTTGACGAAGATGGCCGGTTGGCGGCGGCAGGCCGGATTGATCAAACGACGCTGAACGCCCTTTTGGCCCACCCCTATTTCGCCGCCCCGCCGCCCAAATCGCTCGACCGCTTCGATTTTCCCCTCTCCGCCGTGGACCACCTGAGCCCAGAAGACGCCGCCGCCACCCTGGTCGCCTTCACTGCCCAGTCCATTGCGCTCGCCATAGAGCAAGCCCCGGAACGCCCGCGCGTGCTGATCGCCTCCGGCGGCGGCCGCAGAAACCCCGAACTCATGCTCGCCATCGCCGCGTGCGCACCTTGCGAAGTGATCGCCGCCGAAGCGGTCGGCTGGCGCGGCGACGCCATCGAAGCCGAAGCCTTCGCCTACCTCGCCGTCCGCACGCTCAGGGGTTTGCCCATTTCGTTTCCGGGGACAACGGGGGTGTCGCAGGCGATGACGGGGGGAAGGGTGGTAGGGCCGTAATCGCCTCTCCCGCTGCGGGAGAGGAGGGGGCCCATTTCGTCAGAAATGGAAAGGTGAGGGGTCGCACATATGTGTCCGATGCCGGCGCGCCTCCTCATCCCCCCACGCCTTCCGGCGCGGGCCCCTCCTTCTTCCGTAAGGGGAGAAGGTTGTCTTGCCTACTTAATCTCCCCGCTCATCCGCTTATCGAGATACGTCCCCACTCGCTTTTCCACTTCGGGCAGGTGGTGGGTCCAGTAGTGGTTGGCGTCTTCGACCAGTTCGTAGGCGATGTTGATGCCTTTTTGGGTGCGCAGCTTGGCCACCACGCGCTCGACCTCGGGCGGGGTCGCCACCGTATCATTGCTGCCGTGCAGGAAGAGACCAGAGGCCGGGCAGGGCGCCAGGAAGCTGAAATCATAGACATTGGTAGGGGGCGAGACGGAGATGAAGCCGTCTGTCTCTGGCCGGCGCATCAGGAGCTGCATTCCGATATAGGCGCCGAACTGATAGCCGGCCATCCAGCATTGGGAGGCCGTCGGGTTGGTAGTCTGGAGCCAATCCAGCGCGGTGGCGGCGTCCGCCAGTTCGCCTATGCCGGAATCGAACTCGCCCTGGCTCTTGCCCACGCCGCGAAAATTGAACCGCAGGGTGGCGAAGCCGCGCTTCATAAACAGGTGATAGAGCTGCACCGCCACGGGATTATTCATATGCCCGCCCGCCTTGGGATGGGGGTGCAGGATCAGGGCGATGGGGGCGTTTTCGGTCTTGGCGGGGGCGTAACGACCTTCCAACCGGCCGGCTGCGCCGGTCAGGACCACTTCGGGCATGAACTCTCGTCCTCTTCGCTATGGCGCCCTTGAGAGAGAACGCCACAGAATACTTGATCGGGTTAGTCGGGTATCCTACATGCTAAGCTAGTCACGAAGTTTATGCCCGGCGGGTAGCGGGTCTAGCACAGTCGACCCTTGGGATGCGCGGCCAATCGGTCGCATATCCGCACTCCGATGCGTGAAAAAGGAATCGAAGCGCGATGAGGCTCGGGACGAAGGGACGCTACGCCGTAATGGCGATGACCGATCTCGCCCGACATGGCCAGGCGCGCGCCGTGACGCTGGCGGAAATTTCGGCGCGTCAGGAGATTTCCCTGGCCTATCTGGAGCAGCTCTTCTGCCATCTGCGCCGCGCGGGCTTAGTCAAGAGTGTGCGAGGTCCCGGCGGCGGCTATCGGCTGGGCATGTGCCCGAACACGATTCCCATCGCTCAGATCGTAGCGGCGGTGGATGAGCCCATGCACGCCACCCGGTGCGAGGGCGTGAGCGCGGGCTGTATGGGCGGCGGTGAAAAGTGCGCCACGCATGAGCTTTGGGACGCCTTGGGCCGCCATATCGAGGACTTTCTGGCTGACGTCACCTTGGGGGATGTGGTCGAGCGGCGGCTGAAGCCCAAGGCCGAAGCCTGCGCGTCTACGGTCGCCGCCTGATGGCGACCGTGTCCGGCCATCGTCCGGTTTATCTGGACCATAACGCGACCTCGCCCCTGCGGCCTGAGGCGCGCGAGGCCATGCTTGCGGCGCTGGAGATCGGCGCCAATGCTTCATCGATCCACGCCTTGGGTCGCGAGGCCCGCGCCGTGATCGAATCGGCCCGTGCTGATGTGGCGGCCCTGGTAAACGCCAAGTCGTCTGAAGTGATCTTCACCAGCGGCGGGACGGAGGCCAACGCCCACGCTATTTCGAGCGCGGCGGCGGGCGGCGACATCAAGCGTCTGATCATCGGCGCCACCGAGCATGACGCTGTCGCGGCCAATGCTCGCGCCTCTGGCTTACCCGTCGAGGTTTGGCCTGTTGACGCTGACGGTCTGGCGGATTTGAACTGGCTTGCGGCCCGTCTGGCGAATTGGCGTGCGGAGGAGGGCCGACCCTTCGTCGCCCTTATGCTCGCCAATAATGAGACGGGCGTTATTCAGCCCGTGGCCGAGGCGGCCGCCTTGATCCATTCCCTTAGCGGCCGGCTGCATGTGGACGCGGTCCAGGCGGCGGGCAAGATCGAGATTGATATCAAGGCCTTGGGTGCAGACACCCTAGCCCTGTCGGCGCATAAGCTGGGCGGGCCGCAAGGCGTCGGCGCTCTGATCGTGCGTGATCACGTTCGGCTCCGCGCCGTCCTGCTCGGCGGCGGGCAGGAGGGCGGGCTGCGCGCGGGCACGGAGAATGTGGCCGGGATCGCGGGGTTCGCCGCAGCGGTCAGGGCGGCTGTGCGAGATTTGCCCTTTGCGGCTGACCAATCAGTTTGGCGCGACGCGGCGGCAAATCGGCTGGCGGGCGAAGGCGCGGTCATTGTCGGCGCCAACGCACCGCGCTTGTCCAATACCTTGTGCCTCGCCGCGCCGCATATGCCTTCATCGCTCCAGGTGATGAGCTTGGACCTGGAAGGCGTTATGGTCAGCGCGGGGGCGGCCTGCTCCTCCGGCAAGGTTCGGCCGAGTTCGGTCTTGACCGCCATGGGCCTAAATGATCTGGCCGGCGGCGCCCTGCGCGCCTCGGGCGGCTGGAATACGACGGCGCAGGATTGGGATCGCTTCGCTGATGTTTGGTGCGCGCTTCACGCCCGCCAGGTTGCGCGGGCCAAGACGAGGGAGTTCGCCTGATGGCGGCGGTTAAAGAGACAGTCCGCACGGTCGAGGCGCTGGACGTTGATAAGTACGCCCATGGCTTTGTGACGAGCATTGAACAGGAGTTCGCGCCCAAGGGCCTGGATGCCGACACGGTGCGATTTATCTCCGCCAAGAAAAATGAGCCCCAGTGGATGCTGGACTGGCGGCTTGAGGCGTTCGAGCGCTGGCTGGCTATGGATGAGCCGGACTGGGCCAAGCTCAGCTATCCGCGCATCAACTATCAGGACCTCTATTACTACGCCGCGCCCAAGCAGGAGGGCGATGGCCCCAAGAGCCTGGACGAGGTCGATCCCGATCTGCTCGCCACCTACGCCAAGCTCGGCATTCCCCTGCGCGAGCAGGAGGTTCTGGCGGGTGTGGTCGGCGCGCCCCGGATCGCCGTGGACGCGGTGTTCGACAGCGTCTCGGTCGCCACCACCTTCAAGGCCGAGCTGTCCAAGGTCGGCGTGATCTTCATGCCCATCTCCGAAGCCCTTCGCGAGCACCCGGAACTGGTGCGGAAATACCTTGGCACCGTCGTGCCTGTGTCTGACAACTATTTCGCCTGCTTGAATTCGGCGGTCTTCTCGGACGGCTCCTTCGTCTACATCCCGCCGGGCGTGCGCTGCCCGATGGAGCTTTCGACCTATTTCCGCATCAACGCTCAGAATACCGGCCAGTTTGAACGCACCCTGATCATCGCCGACAAGGGCTCCTACTGCTCCTACCTCGAAGGCTGCACCGCCCCCATGCGGGACGAGAACCAGCTTCACGCCGCCGTGGTCGAACTGGTGGCGCTGGAGGATGCGGAGATCAAATACTCCACCGTCCAGAACTGGTATCCCGGCGATAAGGACGGCAAGGGCGGCATTTATAACTTTGTCACCAAGCGCGCGGATTGCCGCGAAGCCCGGGCCAAGGTGAGCTGGACTCAGGTGGAGACCGGCTCTGCCATCACCTGGAAATACCCCTCCTGCATCCTGCGCGGCGATGACAGCTCGGGTGAGTTCTACTCCATCGCCATCACCAATGGGCGCCAGCAGGCCGATACCGGCACCAAGATGATCCATCTGGGTAAGAACACCCGGTCGCGTATCATCTCTAAGGGCATATCGGCGGGGCGCTCGTCCAACACCTATCGCGGCCTCGTCTCCTCCCATCGCAACGCCATCGGCGCGCGCAACTTCACCCAGTGCGACAGCCTGCTGATCGGTAAGGAATGCGGCGCGCACACCGTGCCCTATGTGGAGGCCCGCAACGCCCACAGCGTGTTCGAACACGAAGCCACCACCACCCGCCTCTCCGACGACCAACTGTTCTATTGCCAGAGCCGGGGCCTCTCGGCGGAGGAAGCGGTGGCCCTCCTGGTCAATGGCTTCGTCCGCGAGGTGCTCCAGGAACTTCCGATGGAGTTCGCGGTGGAGGCGCAGAAGCTGGTGGCGGTGAGTCTCGAAGGCAGTGTGGGTTAGGCTAGAAGTACGATCATGTTGAACATTCAAAACCTCCACGTCGCCATCGGCGAAAAAGAAATCCTCAAGGGCCTGACGCTGGATGTCCCGGCAGGGGAGGTACACGCGATTATGGGCCCGAATGGGGCGGGGAAATCGACGCTGAGCTACACCCTGGCCGGGCGGGGCGGCTATGAGGTTACGGCGGGGACGGCGACCCTGAATGGCGAGGACCTGTTTGACCTTTCCGCCGATCAGCGCGCGGCCAAGGGCGTGTTCTTGAGCTTTCAATACCCGCTGGAAATCCCCGGCGTGCCGGCCATCACCTTCCTGCGCACCGCTTTGAACGCCCAGCGCAAGGCGCGCGGCGAGGCGGAGATGGGGGCGCCGGAATTCCTGAAAAAGGTGCGCGCGGCGGCGACGAACCTGAAGATGGATTTCGATATGCTGAAGCGGGGCCTAAATGTCGGCTTCTCCGGCGGCGAGAAGAAGCGGATGGAAATCCTGCAAATGGCCATGCTTGAGCCGCACCTGCTGATCTTGGATGAAACCGATTCCGGCCTGGATATCGACGCGCTTCGGATCGTGGCGGAGGGGGTGAACGCCATGCGCGCGCCTAATCGCTCCATGCTCGTCATCACCCACTATCAGCGTCTGCTCGACTATATCAAACCGGACCGGGTGCATGTGCTGGCCGGCGGCCGTATCATCGCGTCCGGCGGGCCGGATTTGGCGCATCAGCTGGAGCGTGAGGGCTATGATCGCCTGGTGGCGGAGGCGGCATGAACGCGCCTGTCCGCATTGATCTGCGCGACGCCTCGACCTTTCCCACGCGGCGGGATGAGGCCTGGCGCTATAGCGATTTCCGACGCGCCGCGCCGAACACCGTTGCGCTGATTGCAGCGCTGGCGCCGCCTGCGCCCGGCGGACCGTTCGGCGACGTGGAGGGTGAGGAACTCGCCTTCGCCAATGGTCGCCTGCCGGACGGGTCCAGTCATGTTGATATAACCAGCGCCGGGGGCGTGCTGCGGCTGCGGTTTGTGACCGATGCAGGCGAGGGGGGCTGGCAGGCCGGCGCCGCCGTGACGGTAAAGGCCGGTGCGAGCCTCCTTCTGCTGGAAACCTACGAGGGGACGGGCGGCGGCTATGTCGCCAGCGCCAGCCTCAGCTTCCACTTGGAGCCCGGCGCGACGCTGGAGCGGATTGTGCTGATTGACGAACCGGCCGAGGCCGTCTCGGCTTCCATCGCTAAGGTCACGCTCAGCGCCGGTTCAAGCTTCAGCCAGACGGTCATTGCTACGGGCGCCAAGCTTCAACGCCACGAAACTGAGGTTGTCCACCCCGGCCAGGGCGCCAGCTTACGGCTGGACAGCGCCTACCTGCTCGGCGGCGCGCGCCATGCGGACCTGACCACCGTCGTCACCCATGCGGGCGCGGGCGGCGAGACCCGCCAGATCACCAAGGGCGTCGCCACCGATACCGCCCGCGCCGTGTTCCAGGGCAAGATCGTCGTCGCGACGGGTGCAGACCAGACCGATGCGCGCATGCGTCATGACGCTCTTTTGCTGTCAGACCGGGCCGAGATCGACGCTAAGCCGGAATTGCAGATCAACGCCGACGATGTGCAGTGCGCGCACGGCAATACGGTCGGCGCGCTGGATGATGCGGCCCTGTTCTACATTCGCTCCCGCGGCGTGCCGGAGGCGGAGGCCAAGGCCCTGCTGACCCAGGCCTTTATCGGCGAGGTCATGGCGCGCATCGAACATGAAGGTGCGCGTGAGATTGTCGAAGCGTTTGTAGCGGCGCGGCTGGGGAGTCTGGTGTGATGGACGACGCGTCTCATCTCCATAATAAGGCGCTCAGTCAGGGGCCCAAGACCTTCGATGTCGAGGCCGTGCGGGCGCAGTTCCCGATCCTGGGCCGCCAGGTCAATGGCAAGCCCTTGATCTATCTGGACTCTGCGGCGTCGGCCCAAAAGCCCCGCGCCGTTATCGACGCCATGGTCTACGCCATGGAAAATTCCTACGCCAATGTGCATCGGGGCCTGCATACGCTGGCCAACGAAACGACGGACGCCTATGAGCAGGCTCGCGCCAGCGTCGCCCGCTTCATCAACGCCGCTGGGCCGGACGAGATCGTCTTCACCAAGAGCGCGACGGAAGCCGTCAACCTGGTCGCTTCCTCCCTGGGCCTGGAGCTACAGGCCGGCGATGAGGTGGTGATTTCGGAATTGGAGCATCACGCCAACATCATCCCTTGGCACTTCCTGCGGGAGCGCAAGGGCGTGGTGCTGAAATTCGTTCCGGTGCTGGACGACGGGACGCTGGATCTGGACGCTTATCGCGCCCTGTTGGGTCCGAAGACCAAGATCGTGGCGCTCACCCATATGTCCAACGTCACCGGCGCCGTCACCGATGTGGCGGCTGTGGTTGCGGCGGCCAAGGCGGTGGGGGCTCTGGTCCTGCTGGATGGCTGTCAAGGCGTTGTGCATCTGCCGCTGGATGTGCAGGCGTTGGGCTGCGATTTTTACGTCTTTTCCGGCCACAAACTCTATGGACCAACGGGTATTGGGGTCTTGTGGGCTCGGACGGCGCAGTTGGCGACCATGGCGCCCTATCAGGGCGGCGGCGAGATGATCGGCTCGGTCTCCAGGGACCGCATCACCTATGCCGATCCGCCGCACAGGTTTGAGGCCGGCACCCCGGCGATTCTGGAGGCCATAGGCCTGGGCGCGGCGCTGGACTGGCTGTCCGGCCTGGATCGCGCCGCCGCCAGAGCCCATGAACATGCGCTTTACGCCCACGTGGTGGAGCGACTGGCGGGCGCCAACTGGCTGCGCATCTTGGGGACCAGCCCTGATAAGGGCACCATCCTATCTTTCACCGTCGAGGGCGCCCACGCCCACGACATCGCCCAGGTGCTAGACCGCTACGGCGTCGCTGTGCGCGCCGGAACCCACTGCGCCGAGCCCTTGATGCGGCGCTTTGGCGTCACGTCGAGCGCTCGCGCCTCCTTCGCCCTATATAACACTGTTATGGAGGCCGACGCCTTTGTGGACGCCCTTCTCAAAGCTCGTAGCTTCTTTGCGTAAGCCCATGACCGACCTCGCCCCAGACCCAAAGATAGAGACCCCCGCGCCCGCCGTCGTTGAGACGACGACGGGTGATGCGTCACCCGAAACCGTGCTGCCTCAGGAGGAGCTTGACCGCCTGACGACCGAGCTGATCGCGCGGCTGAAGACAGTGTATGACCCGGAAATCCCGGTGGATATTTATGAGCTCGGCCTAATCTATCGCGTCGATATCTCCGATGATCGCGATGTGGTGGTGGATATGACGCTG
>Ga0116226_10003846_pt1 | contig 13235 bp, 12 predicted proteins | sample S1TSphfallax_FD_89692 | JGI IMG/M metagenome (GOLD analysis project Ga0116226, IMG submission 89692) | Host-associated microbial communities from peat moss isolated from Minnesota, USA - S1T2_Fa - Sphagnum fallax MG | ecosystem: Host-associated > Plants > Peat moss > Unclassified | place: USA...
GGGCTCGGCAAGATGGCGCGCGATCTGTCGCTTCTGATGCAAACCGACGTCGGCGAAGCGTTCGAACCGGCGGCGGCGGGCAAGGGCGGCTCCTCGACCATGCCGCACAAGCGCAATCCCGTCGGCTGCGCCGTCGCCCTGGCGGCCGCCATTCGCGTGCCGCCCCTGGTGGCCACCCTGTTGGCGGCCATGCCCCAGGAGCACGAGAGAGGCCTGGGCGGATGGCATTCGGAGTGGGAGACCCTGCCCGAGATCTTCCGCCTCACCTCCGGCGCCCTGGCCCAGATGGCGACCGCTTTCGAGGGTCTTGAAGTCGATACGGCAACGATGCGGACCGATCTGGACAAGACCCACGGCCTCCTGCTGGCCGAGGCGGCGTCGATGGCCCTGGCCGAGCGGATCGGCAAGGCGAAGGCCCACCACCTCGTCGAAACCGCGAGCCGTCGAGCCCTGGCCGACGGGTGCAGTTTGGCCGAGGCGCTGGGCGCCATGCCCGAGGCGACGGATCATCTGTCGCACGACGCCCTGGCCCAGGTGATGCGTCCGGAGGCCTATCTTGGCGCCGCCCGGGCGTTCGTCCAGCGCGTGCTGGCGGAAGATGACAGCGAGCCATGAGTCACGCCTCAACCGCGTCCGACCTCTCTGTGGATCACGTCGTCGTGGACGACGGTCGACGCATCGCCGTACGCATCGACGGCGACGTGGGTCGCCCCCCGCTCCTGCTCTCCAATTCGCTGGGCACGACCTTTCGGATGTGGGACGCGCAAATGCCCACGCTGAGGGGCGCCTTTCGTGTGATCCGCTATGATAGCCGCGGACACGGACAGTCCGACGCGCCGGCCGGAGACTATACGATCGGCCGCCTGGCCGACGATGCGCTGGCGGTGCTGGACAGCCTTCATATCGAGACCGCCGCCTTTGTGGGGCTGTCAAAAGGCGGCATGGTCGGCCAGTGGCTGGGGGCCCATGCGCCCCACCGGCTGACCCGCCTGGTGCTCGCCAACACCGCAGCGTCGATGGGGCCGGCGCAGGCCTGGCAAACGAGACTCGAGACGGTGATGCGGGAGGGGATGGGCGCGATCACGCAAGCGGTGCTGGAGCGCTGGTTCACGCCGGGCTTCCGCGACGCGGCGCCTGGGGCGATAGCGCCCGTGCGGGACATGCTGCTGGCCACCGCGCCCCAGGGCTACGCCGGCTGTTGCGCGGCGATCCGCGACATGGATCAGCGCCCTACGCTTCACGCTATCAGCGTCCCGACCCTGGTGATCGGCGGTCTGCAAGACCCCGCCACCCCGCCGGCCAAGGCCGAGGAGATCGCCGCGAACGTTCCGGGCGCCCGGCTGACGATGCTCGACGCCGCCCATCTGTCCAACATCGAACAACCGCAGGCCTTCACCGCCGCCCTGCTCGACTTTCTTTAGGGAGCCTCCATGGACGAGACCGAGCGCTACGCTGCCGGCTTGAAAACCCGCCGGTCCGTCCTGGGCGACGCCCACGTCGATCGCTCTCTAGCGACCAAGACCGCCTTCACCGAGGACTTCCAGGCCCTGATCACCCGCTACGCCTGGGGCGAGATATGGACCCGTCCGGGGCTCGACCATACGACCCGCCGGCTCTTGGTGCTGGGCATGACTATCGCCTTGAACCGGGGCGAGGAGTTCAAGCTGCATGTCCGCGCCGCCCTGATCCACGGCGTCGATCCGGAGCTGATCAAGGAAGTGATCCTGCAAAGCGCGATCTATTGCGGCGTGCCCGCCGCCAACACCGCCTTTCACCAAGCCCAGGACGTGATGAAGGCGCTGGAAGCCGCGCCCGAGTAGGCGTCCAGTTCCGCCTGTCACGCGACTCGGTGTTGCGGGCGTGCATCGCGTCTTCGCCCATAGCCGCCTTGGTCTTGTTTTCGCCCATTTGGCTTTCGATTCTCGCGCCAGTGGCGTGATCTGGAGTCGATGGAATGAGGCGTTGGACATCCTCTCATTTTCAGCATTCCGATGAGGAGCGCCCGCCGCCAGGACGGCCCGTCAAACTCGGCAGTCCGGCCCATCTGGTCCTGTTCTCGCGGACCCTCCTGGACACGTTCGACCCCTATCGGCCTGCGGTGATCGACTGGCCGAAGCTGTCGCCGGACGCGCTGGCGCGCATTAGAAGCTTGCCGATCTGGGATATCGCGGTTCAGACCGAAGGTAAGGCCCGCGCGCGGGTCTTGGCCTATGCCGAACAGGTGCGAGAGCCGCTCTTGAAGCGGGCTGTTGCGCTAAATGGGTTCGAGGAAGGGCGTCACAAGCATGTCCTGTCGAACCTGGTCGAGGCCTATGGCATCCGGCTGAAGCCCGAACCGGTCTCGAAAACGCCGCGCGACGCCGAATGGGCCTTCATGGTCACGGGCTTTTCCGAATGTATCGACAGCTTCTTCGCGTTTGGTCTGTTTGAAGCCGCCAAGCGCACCGGATATTTTCCAGCCGAACTCGTGGAGACGTTCGAGCCGGTTATCCGCGAAGAGGGTCGTCACATCCTGTTCTTCGTCAACTGGATCGCCTGGCGCCGACGCAACATGCCCTTGTGGCGGCGGCCTCTGTTCGAGCTCAAGGTGATCGCCGTCTGGATGTTCCTGGTCTACGAGAGGCTGGGCTTGGCCAGGGACGTCGGCACAGGGAAAGAAACCAACTTCACCGTGAACGGCGGCGCAGATTTGGCCGATATAAATCTTAAGGAGTTGATCGATCTCTGCCTCGCCGAGAACGACCGTCGGCTGGCCCCCTATGATCCGCGCCTGATCCGCCCCACCTTCGTGCCACGGATGGCGCGGCTGGCGCGGACGGTTCTTGGCCTTGGGTCGAAGAGACGCGCGCCCCAGCTCGCGGCATAGACCGTTGCAGTCTGGCTATTCGGCCGTTACCTGCGGAGCATGAGCGATCCACCTCCGCCCAGCCGCAACGCCCTGTCCGATCTGACCCAGCTCGGCCGGCAGACGCCGGGCTTCGATAGCCCGCAGACGGCGCGCCTGGAGCGTGTGCCCAACCCCCATCCCGACACCCTCTATCTGGCCCGTTTCACCGCGCCGGAATTCACCTCGCTGTGTCCCGTCACAGGCCAGCCCGACTTCGCCCAGCTCGTGATCGACTATGCGCCACAGGACTGGCTGATCGAGTCCAAGTCGCTCAAGCTCTATCTCGGCGCCTTTCGTAATCACGGCGCCTTTCACGAGGACTGCACGGTGGCCATCGGCAAGACGATTGTGGAGACAGCCAAGCCGCGATGGCTGCGCATCGGCGGCTACTGGTATCCCCGTGGCGGCATTCCCATCGACATCTTCTACCAGACCGGGCCGATCCCCGACGGCCTCTGGGCGCCGGATCAGGGCGTGGCGCCGTACCGGGGTCGCGGCTAAAGGCGGATGAGTAGCGAGGAGGTCAGCGAAAGCTTCGTCATCGAACTTTCCGCCGTCATCGTCGGGGTGACGGGGGAGACGCCCCGCGTGCTGACTGTCCGCGATGGCCAGGCGGCGCCTTCAGGCCCGTTCGAATCCAGCCATCGCACGCTGGAACTGGGCTTGCGCGACTGGGTTGAAGCGCGCACCCACCATCCGCTCGGCTATATCGAACAGCTCTATACTTTCGCCGATCGCAACCGGGCCGTCGGCGATGATCGGCGCATCATCGCGCTGAGTTATCTGGCGCTCACCAGAGAGACCTTGGCCCAAGAGACCCGGCCCCTCGACGCCGCCGACGCCTTGTGGCGCGATTGGTACGACTACTTTCCTTGGGAAGACCGGCGCACCTCCAGCGCCATGATCGACGACGATATCGCGCCTCACCTGATGGATTGGGCCGACGCGGGCCGCGACGCGGAAATGCGCCGTCTGCGCCGCCAGCGCGCGGCCCTCACCTTCGGCCTGGATCAGAGCGACTGGAACGAGGAATGGGCCCTGCAGCGCTACGAGCTCCTCTACGAGGCCGGCCTAATCGCGGAAAGCCGAAGGGACCGCGGTCTCGACCCCGGCTCGCCCCTCCCCCGCTGCGGCCGGATGATGATCCACGACCACCGCCGCATCCTGGCCACGGGTCTCTCCCGCCTGCGCGCGAAGATCAAATACCGGCCGGTTGTGTTCGAACTGATGGCCCCGACCTTCACCCTGCTTCAGCTCCAACGCACGGTGGAGGCGTTGGCGGGCCGGCGGCTTCACAAGCAGAACTTCCGCCGCTTGGTCGAAACTCAGGGTCTCGTCGAGGAAACCGGCGAAATGCTCGGAGAGACGGGCGGGCGCCCCGCGCGGCTGGTGCGGTTTCGCAGGGACGTCATCGCTCAGCGGGCCGTGGCGGGGACGAGATTGGCGCTGTCGCGGTCGGGTTAGCCTGAGCCGTTGCAGTCCACGCCGCGATGGGCGAGCGACGCCGACGGCGCCGTGGGCGGTTGGAAGACAGCGAAATAGCCTAGGCCGCCGGTCAGGGGCGACATCTGGACCAGCCGGTAACCGGCCGCGGCCAGCTCGCAGACGAGGAGCTTGGGCGGCGTGCCGTGCGCCACGGTCGGGCGATCCAGTTCCTCAACGCCAAGCCGCCCGTTGGCCTTGAAGGCAGGCGCCAGCGCCGCGAGCAGCGCCATGGGCTGTTGGATTTCGTGGTACATGTGGACCATGATCGCGGCGTCGACGGAGCGCGGCGCGAGCTTTGGATCGCCGGCCGAGCCCGCGATGATCTTCACGTTCTTCAGCCCGGCGGCGGCGACCGCCGAGCGCAATGCGTCGAGATACGCCGGCGTGACATCTTCAGCCACGACCCGACCGCCGGGTCCTAAAAGCTGCGATAACCGCAGCGTATCATAGCCGCTACCCGCGCCAATATCGGCCACGGTCATGCCCGGACGCAACTCCAGCCGCGCGCTGATCTGCTCGACCTCGTGAGCCTGGTCGCGATGCTCTGGACTGCTCCAGATCGGACTGACGATGCTGGCCACCGGTCGGGCGACGTCGGCGGACGTCGGAGGGGCCGGCTGCATCGCAAGCGCCGCGGCGGCGGCGAGGGTGACGATCATCTGCAGACGTCCTTCAAATCTAAGCGGCCTTCAACGCCCATGTGGGAACCCCGCTACATCGCCCCAAGTTATGGCTTCACAAGCATGGGAAGAAAACAATGAGCGGTATGACGGGCGGCTTTTCACGACGCGCTTTAGGCCTGGGTACGATCGGATTGGCGGCGTTTGCGGCCATGAGCGAGGCGGTCGCTCAGACCATGGCGGCGGGCGGCAATTGGTTCGACATGGTCAAGGCGCATCATGGGCTGATCGCTCAGAACCTGGACCAGATATTGGCCACCAGCGACGACCAGATCGGCGAGCGGATGCGTCTGCAAAAACATCTCGGCTACCTTCTGACCGCCCATTCCGTCGCCGAAGAGAATGTCCTCTATCCCGCCGTCGCCCGGATGGGCATGACGTCGGACTCCGATCGCCTCTATATGGAGCAGGCTCAGGCCAAGGTGGTGAACGCCGATCTGGGCATGTCGCCGGCGGGAACTTCGGCATGGCGAGACCATGTCGGCGCCTTGCGGACGGCGATTTTGCATCACGCCAAGGTCGAAGAAGAAGCCGACATCTTCCCGCGCCTGATGCAGTCGGCCGGCCCTGAGCTGAACGCAAAGCTCACCCAAGGCTACCAGCGCCAATTCGCCAGCGTCAGCCCCGTATAAGGTATTGCAATAGGAATCATACCCGGTCGCTTTGATGTTGACACATCAAAGCCCCTCAAGCGCCGGGCGGCCCACATCCGTGGCCCTTGTCTACGCGCCAAGTCTGGCGCGGGCGCTCAACGCGCCAGCCAGGTCGCGATGAGTCAAGCCCACCGCGACCTGGTATCACTCGCCGCCTGGGGCAAACGGGTCGAACGTCGCGCACGGCGGCGGCCGTGCAATGGTGTGGCGAACGCCCACCCAGCGCCGTGTCGGCAAAAGCGGCAGGTCCCCCTTGCCTTATACTCATTACAAGCATAACTCCCGCCTAGAGGCGTCCAAAACGCCCGCAGCCTGAGCGAGATATGCTCATGTTGAGTATAAAGGAAAGCGCCGTGGCGTCGTCGTTCAGCATTCAACGAGCCTCAGGGTCCCCGTCGCGGATGGCGACCGCCGCCGCGCTCTACGCGCGGGTCAAGGGCGACATCCCCCAGATCGAATGGGCCAGTTTCGCCGACGATGCCGAGGCGATCGAGCGGCTGAAGGTCGAACGCGGCGCGATCGTGCTGGCGCACAACTATCAGACGCCGGAAATCTTCCACGGCGTCGCCGACATCGTCGGCGACAGTCTGGCCTTGGCCCGAGAAGCCGCCGAGACCGATGCCGACGTCATTGTGCTGGCCGGCGTCCACTTCATGGCCGAGACCGCAAAAATCCTAAACCCGACCAAGACGGTGCTGATCCCCGACGCCCTAGCCGGCTGCTCCTTGGCCGACTCCATCACCGCTGCTGATGTCCGTGGCCTGCGTCAGGCCCATCCCGGCGTGCCGATCATCACCTATGTCAACACCTCCGCCGAGGTGAAGGCCGAGAGCGATATCTGCTGCACGTCAGGCAATGCGCGCAAGATCGTCGAGGCGCTGGGCTTGCCACGCGTGATCATGATCCCCGACAAGTACCTCGCCGCCAACATCGCCAAGGAAACCGGTGTGGAGGTGATCACGTGGGACGGCGCTTGCGAGGTGCATGAGCGCTTCACCCCATCCGATATCGCGCAGTACCGCGAGGCCATGCCGGGCGTCGTGGTTCTGGCCCACCCCGAGTGTCCGCCCGAAGTTGTGGCGGCGTCGGATTTCTCAGGGTCGACCGCGGCGATGGCGGACTACGTGTCCGAGCGCAAGCCGCCCCAGGCGGTGCTCATCACCGAATGCTCCATGGCCGACAATGTGGCGGCCCTCAATCCCCAGACGCGGTTTCTGCGCCCCTGCAATCTCTGTCCCCACATGAAGCGGATCACCCTGAAAGGCATCCGCCACGCCCTGGAGACGATGACGGTCGCCGTAGAGGTCGATCCCCTCATCGCCGCGCGCGCGCGCGCGGCGGTCGACGCCATGCTGGCGATCTAAGGGCCGCCGCCATGACCATGATCGACCTGAACGGTCGCGCCGTCGTCGTCGGCGCGGGGCTGGCGGGGCTTTCCACCGCGCTTCGGCTCGCCCAGTATGAGCCGGTCATCGTGCTGACCGCGGCGCCGCTGGGCCAACAGGCGGCCAGCGCCTGGGCGCAAGGGGGCGTCGCCGCCGCTGTCGGACCCGACGATGCGCCGGCCCTGCACGCGCACGACACGGTGGCCGCGGGGGATGGGCTCTGCGCGGCGACTGCAGTGGACGAGATCGTGCGTGCCGGCCCGGCGGCCATCGAGGACCTTATGCGCCTGGGCGCGCGCTTCGATCGCGTGGCCGGCGGCGACCTGAAGCTCGGGCTCGAAGCCGCTCATAGCCGGCGACGCATCGTTCATGCTGCGGGCGACGGCACGGGTCGCGAAATCTTGCGCGTTCTGATCGCCGCCGTGCGCCGCCAGGCCCACATCACCGTCATGGAAGGGATCGATGCGCGGCGCCTGCGCCTCAACCCCAACGGCGGGGTCGTGGGCCTGCTGGCGGCCGGACCGGACGGCGCGCCCCTGACGATCGTGGCGTCGCGGGTGGTGCTGGCGACAGGCGGGCTAGGCTCGCTCTATCAGCACACGACGAACCCGAGCTTGGCCCTGGGCCAGGGTCTGGCCATGGCGGCGCGGGCCGGCGCGGCATTGGCGGACATGGAGTTCATCCAGTTCCACCCCACCGCGCTCGATGTGGGCCTTGATCCCATGCCCCTGGTCAGCGAGGCGGTGCGGGGCGAGGGCGCGGTTCTGATCAATGACCTCGGCGAGCGGTTCATGGTCGATACGCCGAGCCGCGAGCTGGCGTCGCGGGATGTGGTGGCGCGCGCGGTCTGGGCCCAAATCGCCGTGGGTCGACGCGTGGCTCTGGATGCCCGCGAAGCTCTGGGCGCTCGCTTCGCCGCCGCCTTTCCTCAAGTGACGGCCGCCTGCCGCGCGGCCGGCGTCGATCCCGGCGTGACGCCGATCCCGATCCGCCCCGCCGCCCATTATCACATGGGCGGTATAGCCGTGGACGGCCGGGGCCGAGCGACGGTCGAGGGCCTGTGGGCCTGCGGCGAGGTCGCTTGCACAGGCCTGCACGGCGCCAATCGGCTGGCGTCCAATTCTCTACTGGAGGCGGCCGTGTGCGGTGGGGCGGTCGCGCAAGATCTGGCCGGCCAGACCGCTCGTTTTAACCGCCCGGACGCGCGCGCCGAGCGCCTGCCGCTCGCACCAAACGCCGGGGCCGTGCGTCGCATCCTGGAGACCCATGCGGGTGTGCTGCGCGACCGCGAGGGCCTGACGACGGCGGTTGAGGCCTTGACGCCTTTGGCGCGAGGCGACAGTCCGAACGCCGATCCGGCGCTGGTGGCGCTCTTCATCGCGATGGCTGCGCTCGCCCGCACCGAAAGCCGAGGCGGACATTGCCGCACCGACTTTCCAGGGCGCAAGCCCGTCGCCGAGCGCCGCCTTCAGCGAATGGCCGACCTCCAACAGCCCTCGAAGGTGGCGGACGCGGCGTGAGCGCAAGCCCTGCCCCCGTCCCGCCGCTGCCGGCCCTGATGATCCACGATTTGGTGCGCTCGGCGCTTCTGGAAGACCTCGGCCGTGCGGGCGATCTGACCACCGACGCCATCGTTCCCGCCGGGGCGCGGGCCAAGGCCGTGCTCTGCGCGCGCCAGGCGGGCGTGGTCGCAGGCCTGGACCTTGCGCTCCTGGCCTTTCGCCTGATCGATCCCACCCTCGAGATTGAGGTGCATCGGCCGGACGGTTCACGCCTGACGCCGGGCGAGGATATCGCCACTCTGGCGGGGCCGGCGCGAGGCCTGCTCACCGCCGAACGGGTGGCGCTCAACTTTTTGAGCCATCTGTCGGGCGTCGCCACCGCGACCGCCGCCATCGCCGATGCGATCCGCCCCTATGGCGTGAGGGTTGTCGACACGCGCAAAACGACGCCGGGCCTGCGCCAGGTGCAAAAGTACGCCGTCCGCGTGGGCGGCGGGGCTAACCATCGCTACGGCCTGGACGACGCGATCCTGATCAAGGACAACCATATCGCCGTGGCCGGCGGGATCGGCCCCGCCGTCGAGCGCGCCCGCGCCCACGCCGGCCATCTGGTCAAGATCGAGGTCGAGGTCGATACGCTAGAGCAGCTGGAGGCGGCCCTGGCCTTAGGCGTCGAGGCGGTGCTGCTGGACAATATGACGCCTGACCAATTGCGCCAGGCCGTCGCGATGGTCGGCGGCCGCGCGGTCACCGAAGCTTCGGGACGGATCAACCCGGAAACGGCGGTTGAGATCGCCGCCACGGGCGTCGACCTGATCTCCGTCGGCTGGCTGACCCACAGCGTCCAGATCTTGGATATCGGGCTGGACTATCGAGACTAAAATCTCCGCTAATCCCGGCGAAGGCCGGAACCCCGTTCGTAAAGCTCTGCGCTTAAGAAAGTTGGGCTAGATTTCAGATCACTGAGCCCTCTGATCTGGGTCCCAGCCTTCGCCGGGTTGAGCGGATTATTGATTGGGACTATCTCATCAGCCCCCCGCCACATGGGGAATGATCCAGGGGATCAGGTACTGCTGCGCCGCCACCAGCAAGCCCAGCACCACGGTCAAGATGATGCTGTGCAGGAAGGTGCGGGCGAAGACCTGGCCTTCCTGGCCCTGCATGCCGGCGACCGAGACGCCCGTGGCGATGTTCTGGGGCGAGATCATCTTGCCCATGACGCCGCCAGACGAGTTGGTCGCCGCGAACAGAACGGGGTTGAGGTTCAGCTGTCGCGCCGCGGCCACTTGCAGATTGCCAAACAGCGCGTTCCCCGAGGTATCGCTCCCCGAGAGCATCACCGCCACCCAGCCCAGGAACGGCGAGAGCAGGATGAAGGCGCGGCCGGTCGAGGCGACGCCCTTGCCCAGCGTATAGGCTATGCCTGAGTAGTTCAGAAGATAGGCCAGGCCCACGATCAGCATCACCGTCACAACCGCCTTCCAGGCTTGACGGATCGTCGTCACGGCGCAGCCGAAGAAGGTCGCGGGCGAAATGCGCACAACAAAGGCCGTGATGATCGCCGACAACAGGATCGCGGTGCCTGACGCCAAGGGCTGGAAGTTCCAGACCGCGGCATAGGGTTTGTCATGGTAGAACGTGATCGAGATCGCCTTGTCCAGGCCGGGCCAATGGATGTTGAACTCGTGAAACTTGGCGACCTTGAAGGACGTCCAAACGATCACGGTGGCGGAAATGATGATCCACGGCAGCCAGCCCTGCCAGGCCGCCGGCTCGCCCGCGCCACGGGCCTCCAGAGCCGCCTCGTTCGTGATGGTGAACTCAGGATCGGGCGCCGGACGCCAAACCCGAAGGAATAGCAGGGTCACGATCAGCGAGATCATCGACGATAAGATGTCGGTCAGGGTGTAGTCGATATAGTTGGACGCCACGAACTGGCCCAGCGCGAAACTGCCCCCCGCGACCAACAGGACAGGCCACAGCGCCTTGATCGAGCGCCATCCGCCATAGAGCCCCATGACATAAAAGGGCAAAATCAGCGCCATGACGGGGAGCTGGCGGCCGACCATGGACGCCAGCGCGTGGGCCGGCAGGCCGGTCACCGAGGCCAGAACGGTGATCGGCGCGCCCAGCGCCCCAAACGCCACCGGCGCCGTATTGAAGATCAGGACATAGACCAGGGCCTCCATCGGCGGGTAGCCCACCAGGATCAAAAGTGAGCTGGTGATAGCCACCGGCGTGCCAAACCCGGATACGCCCTCCAGAAGGCAACCAAAGCAAAAGCCGATCACCACCAAGACCACCCGGCGATCATTGGGCATATTGGCCAGGATCCAGGCTTTGAACGCGTCGAAACGGCCGGACACCACCGCAATATTGTAGACCAAGAGCGCGGCCAGCACGATCCACATCACCGGCCAGAGCGCGAACACCGCGCCATTGGCGACGGCGTCGAACGCCAGTCCGGCCGGCATGCCCCAGCCCAGGATGGCGATCGCCAAGCCCGCGGCCAGGCCGCCCAGGGACGCCTGCCAAGCTGGCCGACGCAAACCCCCCAGCATGACCAACACCACGAGGATTGGCACGCTGGCGACCAGGAACGACGCCAAGAGATTGTCGCCAATCGGCGTCAACAGTTGTTTGAACACGTATGCACTCCCCACGTCGTTTTAACCCGCCGGATTTTTATTCGGCTTGCGCAGAACCGCATAATCGGTCGGCTTGGACAGAGCAATCCAGAGCTTAAGGCGCTTTGCAAGCCGATATTCCCTATCGGGTGTGGCCGAGGCGCGGAAAAGCTGTCGCCTAGGCGAAATCCAGCTAAAACAGGAGCGGCCCCGTCGCAACCTTCGATAGGGGCCGAAAGGGAGCGCGCCGTTTGAAGGTCAGCCTGTTCATCACCTGTTTCAACGACGCGCTGTTTCCTGAGACCGGTCAGGCCGCGGTGCGCCTGTTGGAGCGGCTGGGGTACGAGGTCGAGTTCAGGAGCGCCCAGACCTGTTGCGGCCAGATGCATAACAACTCCGGCTATCAGCCCGAAGCGGTCGATCTGGTGCGCCGATTCGTCGACGTTTTCGGGGACGCGCAAACCATCGTGGCGCCGTCCACCTCCTGCACGGCCATGATCCGCTACCAATACCCGCGGCTCGCCCGTTTCGCCCGGGATGAGGCGCTGGAGCGCCAGGTGGCGGCGGTCGCGCCCAAGGTGTTCGAGCTGTCGGAGTTCCTGACCGACGTCTTGAAGCTGGAGGATGTGGGCGCATACTTCCCCCATCGGGTGACCTACCACGCCTCCTGCAACAGCCTGCGGGCGTTGAAACTGGGCGATCGGGCCTTGCGCCTGCTGAAAGCTGTGAAGGGCCTTGATCTGGTCGAGTTGTCGCGTTCGGACGAGTGCTGCGGATTTGGCGGCACGTTCGCGGTGAAGAACGCCGAAACCTCCACCGCCATGCTGGCCGACAAGATGCGTCATGTGGTGGATACGGGCGCGGAGGTCTGCACCGCGGGCGACAACTCTTGCCTGATGCACATCGGCGGCGGCCTGTCGCGGCTGCGAACCGGGATGCGCACCCTGCACCTGGCGGAAATCCTGGCCTCCACCGAAGCGGGGCTGTCGTCATGAGCGCTGAGCCAGACATGACCGGCAAAACCTTCCCGCAACGCGCCCACATCTCGCTGCGCGACACCCAGCTTCGCCGAAACCTGGACAAGGCCACCGCGACCATCCGCGCCAAGACCGCCAAGGTTTCCGCCGAACTACCCGACTGGGAGGCCCTGCGTGACGCCGGCCGCGCCATCAAGCGCGAGACCCTGGCCCATCTGGACGAGCATCTGCTGGCCCTGGAGGCCAGCATCACTCGCCAAGGCGGTCATGTGCATTGGGCCCGCGACGCGGCGGAAGCGCGCCAGATCATCGTCGGCCTCGCCAAAGCCCATGGCGCCGAGCAGGTGATCAAGATCAAGTCGATGACGACCGACGAGATCGAGCTCAACCCTGCGCTGACCGCCGCCGGCGTCACGCCCTATGAGACCGATCTGGCCGACATGATCGTCCAGATGGCGGGTGAAAAGCCGTCCCATCTCCTGGTTCCGGCCATCCATAAGAACCGCGCCGAAATCCGCGACCTGTTCGTCCACGAGATGCCGGGCGAGGACACCCAGGACGGCGCCCTGCCCCCCGACCCGGACGCCCTGACCAAGGCGGCGCGCACCTACCTGCGGTCCAAGTTCCTCGAGACCAAGGTGGCCATCTCCGGCGCCAATTTCGCCGTCGCCGAAACCGGCTCGATCGTAGTGGTCGAAAGCGAAGGCAACGGCCGCATGTGTCTGACACTGCCCGACGTCATGATCTCCATCATGGGGATCGAGAAGGTGCTGCCGCGTTGGGAGCATCTGGAGGTGTTCCTTCAGCTCCTGCCCCGTGCGTCGACCGGCGAGCGTATGAATCCCTACACCTCGATCTGGTCGGGCGATCGCGCGCGGGCTCTGCACCCCGGCGATGGGCCCAGGGAGCTGCATCTGGTGCTGCTCGACAACGGGCGGTCCAAGATTTTGGCCGACGAGGTCGCGCGCGACACCTTGCACTGCATCCGCTGCTCACGCTGCCTCAACGTCTGCCCGGTCTATCAGCGCGCGGGCGGCCA
>Ga0116226_10003847_pt1 | contig 13234 bp, 4 predicted proteins | sample S1TSphfallax_FD_89692 | JGI IMG/M metagenome (GOLD analysis project Ga0116226, IMG submission 89692) | Host-associated microbial communities from peat moss isolated from Minnesota, USA - S1T2_Fa - Sphagnum fallax MG | ecosystem: Host-associated > Plants > Peat moss > Unclassified | place: USA...
AAATATAATAATTGAAAATAACTTAACATAGGTAGTATTATTATATTAACAAAAAAAAAATCCATTTATTAAACCTTTTTTTTTCAAAAGAATGGTCATTGAAATGTTATTGAATAATGATATTCAATTTTATTTTTTTGTTGAAATGATTCTAAACTTTCAAAAAGAAATAAATGTAATTATGTATATTATTGAATTAAAAAAAAAAGTAAACTCGAATCATTTCATTTGAACAAAATCTCAATAAAATATGAATTTTCAAAGTTTATGTTTTTGTAATGTTTAAAATGAAGTATTTGCTAAATAGAATATAATGTAACAAACTATCATAACAAGTGGGTTGGTTTGATGGTAAAGGTATTTGCCCCCATTTAAAAGGTTAAGGGATCAAACTTCATGGATGGTGTTGTGTGTGGTCAATAATGGTATGTTGATCAAATATTCTTTTATTAAATTCCTATAATAGGTGCTAGGTTGATTATGTGGCCTACCTACCTTGGTTAAGTTTTTAACCTAACGTAGGTAATGACACGTGTCAATAAATAATAGGCTTTAAAAATCATAATATTATCAATAATATTATATATTAAATAATTAAAATTTAATTGATTTTAATACTAGTTAATTAATTAACTAGCAGCGAAATGATTTGGTAAATTTTTGTTTCACTTGAAAATAACCTTGTTTCATTAGGTACTAATGAAATAAATCATTGTCCGTAGCAACTAATACCCCATTCACTAGGGGGTTAAACAATCAAAATGACTTGCATAAGGAAAATCTCAATGCATTTTACTTTTAAACACTTATTGTTTTATGTTTTATTTGATTTTTGAGTTTATTATAGTTTTTTCTTGATTGCACATGTCAATTTTTAATTTTATGATTGAAAAAAATATTAAAAATTTAGTTCACTATGGTTTCTTCTTCTTTTTAAAAATTTTTGATTATTTCTGACATAATTCACACTCAACTTTATTGCAACATGAATAATTAAAAAATTGATAATGTTAATGTTGAATATGACTTTACATGTTAAGTTCATTTACGATCCATGTAAATTGCAACAATGATGGTCCAAATTGTCCACTTAATTGTGTTTTCTTACCCACAAGTTTTATTCTTAAAATAATTAAAATCATTGGATGGAAACAAGGCATGATAACATGCATTTGCAGACAACGATAAATTTGTATTGTGTTATTTATTGTTATTGTCCATTTATTTTTAACATATCAAAGATCTATCCTTTTTTGTTGTGTTTCATAAAGCCAAAATTTTAAAATCAACACATTCATATAATGAATAAAATTCATCACAAATTATGTCCTAGTTGGTTGCAAGACATCTTGTTTTAACTTTAAATAATGTTTTGTAAATAATTTTCCAAAGGGGATTATTATTCACCCAAAATGTAATACAATTAAAATCTTCTATAAAATTACAAAATCAAAGTTATGACCATATATTTGTACATATAATATTAGTTAAGGACCAAAATATAAGACTATTTGACCATTCAAACAAACCAAAAAAAAACTTATTTTCATTTCTAATGATATGTTTGCGACCTCTTACAAATAAATGGATGAACCTTTTTAACTTTTAAAATTTTCAAAATGTACAATTAAGAATTCTAAGAAGAATATTGGGCAAACTTATCCTTGGGTGGGCTCAGGAATGTCATATTCCAAATTTTTGAAACCCATTCAACTTTAGGACAACACAAGGCTTTCCACATAAAGAAAGCTTTCCATTTCAAATGATTTATCAAAAGGTTACCCAAGTCATGTGCAATTCAAAACTTTGATAAAATTTACAAAAAAATGTGTCTTGATGTGGAAAATGAATGCATAAGGAAAAAGTTTCAAAAATGTAACATGATGAATTTTTTTGAAATCAAAAACACAAAAGGAATCTAGTTTTTGGCAATTTTTCTTGGATGTTGATTTTTAAAAATACTTCAAATGCCAACCTATTTGAATTTTATTCTTTGTAGATGATTGATTGAATCAATTTTCATTTAGTTAGAATTTTTTAATTCAAGGTCATGAAATCCTAAGGGGCCATTGATGTTAAGAACACAAATCATAATTATTTTCACCTTTAAAAAAAAAATTATGACAAGTTTAAATCATTAACTTGTACATGTACTAAATAAACAAGAAAATATATCTAATGTGTGAGTCTAAAAACACTTTGAAAAAAGGAGTGTCATGAATGGGGCCATGAATGGATCAAAATTCAAAATGCTAATGCATCTTATATGGTTTTTGTTGTTCATATTCATGAATGTTTGCATAGGTGGGGAAAACATAGCTCACATAGTCCAATTAAATAAACCGATGTATAAGTAGATGGTATTTTATTTCTTAAATTGAATCCAAATGTCATGTGATTTTGGCAAGGTGGTTCATAGTGGTACCACTCAACGATATTTTCACCCCTATTTCAAAATTTATTCTTACATTTGAAATGGGAGTTTTCTTTTTGAATTCATCTTTTTATGGGAAATTCATTCCAATCATAGTGTTTCACATCATCACCTTTCACATTTATCCATTTTCAATTTATAGGCCAAGTAGAATGGATCTAGAACTATGCATTGTTATTTTCACAAATATCTTTTTTCTTTATTTGATTACATTTCCCCGATACCCCAACGATGTAGCAACCCGCCCACCCACCAACTCCAAAGGAACTAGCAGTAACCTTCCAAGCTGAGGACACAACCTTGCAACCATCATTCAATAGACCTCAAAGCCATTTTTGTGCATTATTTTAAATTTACATTCGCATGTTTGCATTCTACACATTGATGAAGGATTGGTGACATGTGATTTCAAAGTGACTATTGAATATACTAAAGTATTGGGCAAAATTTAAAACTATGATTTTAATATTTTTTACTACTTGTATAGGTTATCAATTTTTTTTTTAAATGACAATGTTTCAAGTGGTTGGTTCTTAGTTCACTAAGATGTCACATTAAGCTAGGTCATGTATACATATGACATCCCACATAGCCTAACATGACTTTTTGTTGTTAATTCATATTAATATTCATCCAATGTGAAAAAGAATATTTGGTAGCTTATTTAGGAATGTCATTGTGTTATTTCTCTTTTGTCAAGTCATGGTGCATCCCATAATTTGATCTAATTTAAGTTGAGAGCTCATGGAAACTCAATGTAATTAACTTCATTGCAATATTCTATGACCAATCCGATTGTGATAAAATGATTTAAAGTTTTGTTTCTAATATAATTTGTGAAAAAACTTATTTTTATTACATATGCCATTAAGTGTGAATTTATTTAAATGTCAAGAATTTTGCATGTTAGGATGACATATGATTACACATTTGGGTTGGAATGATAGATTATGTTATGCAACATATATTGTTGTGATAGAAAATTGGTGAACAAGTTTTAAATAGGTATGACCTTAGATAATACCTAAAGATATTCAACTTGAAACTTTGCCCAATTTTTAGCCATTTTTGTACACCTACCCAACATTGGTTTGTACATGAAAATTTGACATGAGATGGAAAACATGACAAGACAAACAAAACAATATAGAACATAAAAAAGTTTTATGCAACGCATGCAAACATAATAACCTTTTTTATTTCATGTATCATTGGCAAAGGAACAAATGTTGGTTGGGTACCCATTTTGTCAATAAGAATTGTTGGTTCATGTTTCAATTATTAAGAATCAAATCGGAATTGGTCCAGTTAATAACACCATAACAAGAACTGAAACTTGATTTTACCTCCTTAAAGAACCAAACTTGAAACCCAAGTTCTTTGTTTTATTTCAATGCTAAACCAGAATGAAAACTTTTGAAAAAGTTATTTTTGGAAGAAATATTTATTAAAATTGAGGTTAATTGTAAGGGCTAACCATTGGTTCTAGTATGGGTTAATAAAAACTGATCTCTAGCCTATAGTTGTTGCAAAAGTTTCATTTTTTAGATGAATTAACAATTTTGCAGTTCACCCAACAAAAAAGTTGTTCATTATAATAGGTGGGCCATTTGACAATCAATTACCATATGTAAAATGCATTCAATCACTATAGACATTGCACCTTACCCCACAATGGCACTATTTGGTTTCTTATCAATTCTTTTGTTTTGTGCATCTTTATTTGGTCTTTAAAGTGGAAAATGACATTTTTCATTTGCTTCAATATTATTTTTTGAAAATAAAAATTTAAAATATTAGACATGATATTAATTGTTATGTTTAGTTCCACTAACTCAATGTTATCATCACAACTAAGGTTATCGATATATCAATTTGTCATGTTAGGTTGGTTTTGATGGTGACACATCTTGATGTCACATGGGTTTAGGTCATCCTAGGGTCAACATTGGATCCATCAAACCAGTATTTTTTATTTTTTTTGCAAAGGTAAAATTAATCACGAAAGAATCTTCAAGGACTGGGATGATTGGGTGGACACAAATTTAGGTTCATATGGCAATGAAATTCAATTCTGAATTAAAAGAATTGAAAACCGTATAAATGTGGCAAGTAAGGTTTGCCACCATCCTGGTGAACTAAATTATTTGTTAGAGAAAAAATGTATATGCTGAACTAGGATGGACCTAAATCCTCAAGAAAAATTAAAATCTTGACATTTGGCAACTTAATTTTGGTCACCATTTCGACAATTAACATTCTTTTCATGATTAAAGTCAAACTAGGACCAACCTTGGCCCATTCTAAGATTGGTATTATGTTGATCATATTTAAATTTTCAATCTAAAAAAGAACTTAAGTTTAAATTATTATTTTTAAATCCTAACCATCAAGATGGTGATTGAAATTCAATTGCCACATATGCATGGTTGTATTTCAAATCAAAATTTTAATTATTTTATTAGGATCTTATTTTTCAAGATTGAAAATTCCCACTATATCAAGACCATGGTGGATTGGGTCATATCCTTATCAACATTTAAATCCCACCCAAGTCCACATGGATCCATGTGTAGATTGGATTTTATTCTATAAATATATAAACAAAATAAAATTTTCAAATATTGGTTGTATAGATGTAACAAGTAATTTCTAGTCACCATCTTGATATTCACAATTTTTAAGGAAATCTAATGTTTTTAATGATTTTTTTGGATTGAAATTTAACTACCACATGGACAAAGGTGAACTTCAATGGGGTTAGGTGTATAAGGATTGGGACCATATCCACTTTGGTTCATGTATGACCAAATTTACATTAGGGTAAAAAAACTTTAGGAAAATCTTTAATAAATATCATAACCATTGAGATGGCAATTGAAAATAAATTTTAATAAATAATTCAATAATACATAATAATAAGGTACCTATAAATATTTTTTTGTGTGGGATTGTCTAGTCAATATCATTGTTGACTAAACAAACTAATGTGGTCATGACACCAAGACGATGGTTGATGTAAAAATGACATCCTTAATTATACATAGTGTTCGAAAACCTTCATTCTCTAGGTTGTCTACTCAAAAGCATTATGAAGTCACCCTAAACACAATACACCATTTTGATTATTCAAATATATGCCAATACAATTCTGGACACCATCTTCCATAATGAACAAAAAGAAATTAAGCATGCAACTTCCTAATGACTTATCTACTATTTTCAATTTGATGACTTGTCATGTGATTTATCAAATTTTATTTTGTCAATAATTATCCTATGTTCATCAATGAGATCACAAAAAAAATTTGGAATCATTCACAACTTCCATATTTGAATGAAAAGTTGAATCTCAATGTGCTTATACATAAGTATATAGCAAGTTGAATGTCAACATATTAAAATAGTTAATATCACATGAAATTAAACCTACTTGTTTATAGTTTATTATATTGTTATTTTATGTTGACAATTATCAGCTATTAAAGATTATCAATGCCCAATTACAACATATATGGACTCCAAATGTAGAATGGTGTATCAATTCCATATTCTCCATCATGTGGTGGCAACGTAGGTTTTTATGAGATTAAGTTACTATGATTTTGGCTAGATCCTTCTTATAAGTGAAAATTTTAAACACATAACCATTTTTTCAACACTTTTCCATTTTAATGGCAATTGTCATTTTAAAACTCAAATGATATATGAGAATACAAATAGCGAAACAACATAAATAGGTCATCATCTTGTTGATCTGATTTTTTCATTGATAGGGAAGACATGGGTTTTTGGTTCCTATGATGTTGATATTCAATTTCAAAAAAAAAATCCAAATGATCAAAACGGTGATTGAATTTGGTTGCCATTTGACCATTTTTTTCAAATAAGATGGGTTGGGTTTTGATCCTTGTAGTGACTAGGTGGATTTATGTCCCAATCCCTTGGACAACCAAATTAAGTCCACAAACACAATAATAATGTATTTGAATGTGGTGACTAAGTTTTTTTTTGTTGGGGGGTTCTATTTTTTAGGACCAAAATTTCAGTCACCATATGGATCAAGACCTTGGTCTACCCGAGTGGACTTGGGTGGACCTTGGTTAGACCTAGTGTTTCCATCCATACATTGAACACAATTTTCATCCAAAAAACCCCTTAAACAATGTAGATGGGTTGCCAATTTGGGTAATTGATTGATTGCATAAATTTTTAAGAATGTTCTAAAAGAATTTGGTGGATTCAATTTTGCTCCCTTGTGGCCAAATTTTAGTTTTGAGAAAGAAATTTTAAATTTAAATTTAAATTAAAGAAAATTATATATATATATGAGGAAACGTTGGTTAATGCATTAGGGTTGACTAACAAGCTTATGCATCACACATTTAGTTAGCATGAAAAATAACATGTGAACATTACAAAGTAAATGAACTAAATTTTAAATTGACCATAAAGAAAATTGAATAAAACATATGCAATCATAAAAAAAAGTGAATTAAATAGTTTAAATAATTTAAATTTAAATTTAAATTAAATTACAATAAATGTTGGAGATAGATAGGACTTAGAGATTATTAACACTAGTAAATGTAATCCATCATTATCTATTTTTCAATTATTATCTTTTACATTGATTTCAATCAAATTTGAAAATAATTAAAAAAATTCCTCCTTTTGTAATGGATAATTTATATTTATATATTTTTTGAAATACTTAAAAACTTCCATGGTTTAGAGTAGCTCAATTTGATAAAATTGAAATGAACCCCCCACCCCCCCAAACTCAACTTCAAAAGCATTTGGCAAAGGTGTCATAATATTGAAGGATGAACAAAATTTGACATTTCTACAATTTTCTTGTCTGGAAATCATAATTATCATTAATCATCATTAAAGTTTGATTGAAATTGATAATTGATGAATTGTAAATGAGGCCACCAATGTGTGTTAAACATTAAAGAACCATGTCATTGTTCACTTGGTTTACTTAAGTTGACATATGTCAATTTATATGTCATTGTAATAATCTATGTGTGAATATAATTGAATATTTTACCAATATGATTGAATAATATTATAAATATACTTGCGAAGGCTCAATTTCAATTTACATGGTAGAATCTTGGTCAAAGAATTTGATGGCAATATGACCTGATTTTATTTAATGATGTAGTAGTAGTGTAGAATCTTCTTTTCTTTTTTTTTAAAAGGAGAAGGTGAAGAAGGTGGTGTTCAACATTAAAAAATGAAGGAATTTTTCCAAAATATAACCTAATAATGTAATAAATAATTACCATGCAAAATTTCTTAATAAAAAGTAGGATTCAAAATGGAACATTTAAGGGTTGATAGCCCATAATATATTCTTGTCAAAAAAGGTTACTTGTCTATCTATTTGTTGCCAGTACTTGTCTAATGTTTTCTTTTAAAATCTTTTGTCCCAAATGAGAAACCTGAAAATTAGGTTTTTAAATAATACTAATAATAATAATTATTATTATTATTATTGTATTATTATCATTTTAGAAAAATTAAACCTTTTTTTTCCATCATCACCATATCCATCTTTGCTTTCCATTTACCAAGTGACTCCTTTTTAATTACAATGAATTGATCTTGATTTTAATGTTTTGAAACTGAAATTCTAAAAAATTATTAATGAAATGGTTTTAGTACATGTAGTTAGATATAGATTCTTTCATTCATCAATCAGCCACAAGCCTTCAAGGTTTGAGATATATTCAAAATGCCCCCACAAATGCAAAAATAATACAACCCACCCATTTGGTATCTAAAATTTCTCCAAAAAACCTTACATAAACATGACCCATTCGTTATTCTGACCTCATTTATTGTGATCAAATAGTGAAAAAATGTTTTATGTCTTGAAAACCTTACATTAAGTTTAAAATAAGATTTCATTGGAACTTGATCATGAAATTATCTCTTGCACAAATTGAATCCAAACTTGAAATAGGGTATTGCCCCTTTACATGAGGTGCAAGTTCTCTAAATGTATAAATACAAGATTTTTTAACACTACATCCATCAATCATTACTGTTCATATGATAATCAAATATAAATGTTACATGTATTTTTTGAGCTAAAATCTATTGTTGGTTATCTTATAGTGAACCAATGTAGGTTCTATAAGCAAATTTTGAACAACACGTTCATCTTGTGCTGTTATTTCCTAGTATTGTAGAACTTCTTGAAATACTCCTCTTGATGTTGTTCTTGTGATGTGTTACCCTTGGTGTGTAATTGTTTTTATTCATGTCCACTTTTGAAAAACTTTTTTGTAAATCTTACACTTTTACATTACCATCACCACCTTTCATTTTTAAAGGTTTTTTTTTCATTTTTGGTTTTTAATGGGAGATTAATAACTTGTATTATTTTCTTCATCTTTTTTGTGATCCTAGGACTTTGTAATAAATCATATTTGTTTCAATGTTTTAGCCTCCTTAAACCTATGTTGAATAACGTAGCTGTCATGGACAACAAATCATTAAGGAAGTTTCAAAAAAATTCAAAAAATATCCATGAAAAATATGTTTAGAAGTTTCTAAAAGTTTGTAAGAAGACTCATGAAAAATATGCTTGGAAGGTTTTTAAAGGTGTATAGCTAATAAAATATTATAATTTTTTAATCTAAAAGTCAACATAAGCTTTTAATTGTCATGGTTGACAAAAGCTTATAGAAGACACGGTTGGTGGAAAACTCTAAAAGATATGGTTGGTGCAAGTCTTTAGAAAATTGTTTAATATAAACTTATAAAATACTTATTTGTGAAACTTTCTAGAAGGTTGGTGATGCTCTAGAAGGTTCATTGGATAATATAAAAAAAGGTCAATCTCATTGATGTAAATTGTGGCTTTTGTACTTCTAATCATTCTTATGCCTAGTTTACATCATGCTTTATACAAGCAATAAAGATATTTAATTTTTGTTCATTGTCAAATTTCTTGTTTGTCAAATCTTTTAATGTTTTCCAAATTGTATTTTTTTTCTTGTTTTTAACAGTAAGGCTTTTGTTACTTGAGGTTGTAAATGTGTAATTATAGTCTATTTTGTTCATCTTGCATCTCTTGTAATGCCTTGGAATTCTTTGTTTCCATTTGAACTTTTTCTATTTTCAATAGCTATTGCTTATTATGTTTGATGTAGTTATTTTTCATCTTTTGTTGTTGTTTTACATGTTGTAGTGTTGTTGTTTGATTTTTGTCAAAATATTTTTCTTTAGACTTTCAATTTTTGTCAATTTTTTAGCTATGGTTTTTTTTAACTTCCTAATGTTTCTACTCATAATTTTTAGTTGCAACAATTGTATGGTGAAAACCTTTTACTTTTTATATTGGTCAACTTGTGTTTCTAACTCTTGAACTTTTTAATTAAGATTATGAATATGAATTTACATTTTTTTAAAAAAGAGATCCAAGTGGCCTTTGTTCCCTCCTCCTACACTATCACAAGTGCTTTCTAATGTGCATTCTTGACCTATAGTTCTTTCATTGCTTCCTTTGCATGCCTATTGTCTATCTGAAGTTTGGTTATCACCTCGATAATGTGTTTGAGTATCAATTATATTGTGTTATTGTTGTAGCATGTCTATGACTTTTCTATGTTCTTGTACACTACCAAACATTCCCCAACTTGGACTAATGGATCCAAGTGTAATTGCTCTAATACTTGTATATGAAGAAGTTGGTGCATTTTTATATGATGGTACTTGGAACCAAATAGGTTCTTATGCTTGAAATCCATGAATTTGTTTGTGTAGGTGTTGTTCCATGTGCTTGTGGTTCCATAGACGGAAAATTATCTCTTTCCATGACCTTATATGTTTCATGGAAGTTTTATTGACTTCCATTCTTTTATTTTTGCCATTATTTAAGGAAAAGGTTTGTCATGATTTTATACATCATTCCTACTCCTTATTGTGGCATATGTGGTTCAAGATCTTTAGTTGAACTTTGTGTTATCCTCTTCTTTGGGTTCCTAACCAATCCTAGTTGGTCTTCCTCTTTTTTTGAATTAGAATGTACCCTAGTACCACATTGTATTTGATGCCTTCTCCTAAGAATTGTTGGTTGTTGCTAGGAATATTTCCTCTCATGTGTTGGGGAAGCATTGGATCCTCTCATTTGATCAATTCTCCTCATGTTTTTCATAAACACCTCCTTTAAACTTGTAGTAAAAACATGTGGTAGTTGTGTTGATGTTAGAGCTATTAGTGTTTGCTTTTTCCTCCTATTTTGCAATGGAAACCAATTCCTTAGCAATAATATATGCGTTGAATTTACACTCCTCCTTAGAATCCACAATGTTGGACTACAACATTTTTGTTTTTTGTTGCGTCCATCAAATCAACTCCTTGCATAGACAATTGAATACGATGTCAACAATTCATCACATTAACCTATTATGCACTAACCAACATGTAATTGCATTCCTATTATTGAAATACAACAACCTTTTAAGCTTAAGTTCAAATGAAGGACTATTAAAATGACCCTTTTTAACAAAATACCTACTTACTTTATTGTTAATGTCTTTTGGAGTTTGTTGCATTGTTCTCTTGAATACATGAAAAGTGTATGAAATTTCTTCTTTGTTGACCTCCTTTTCTATACGTGTGTTTGAAGATGTCTTGATCCTCCTTTTCCTTTACATTAGACAATATTATTGTTGACATTTCACGAAATTAGGAACATCATGTGCTTGTTCCACCTCTTCATGTTTGATAAATTCATAAAATTTATTGAATCTCTATGTTCTTTCTCTACAAATTGTTGTAAATTATTGATTCTTGTTGATGTTTCCACCTTACTAGTTTTAATACAATGGTTACACATTCACTCCTTGTGGCAAATTAAACAATTCTTCATGTTTTTCTTCATGTTATTTCTTCCTTTCTTCTTCTCACTTTGTGTTTAGTCTTACAAAATGTTTTAATTGGTTTTCCTCATTCAAAATTGTGCACTTTCAAAAATAGGATGTTGAATGATGAAGGAAGCTGACAAGTTGCCTTTCATTGTAAATATCATTTAATGATCATTAAATATTTTCATCATAATTTATTTTCATTTTAAAGGGCAACCCATAGTTAATGACAAAATTGACAAGATCTAGGTTTCTTATAATACCTTGCATTATTATATTTCTAACGACATTCACATGTGCTACTAAAGGTATGTCGAATAAATTCATTTCATTTTCATCATAATTAAACTATTTCATTGGTTTTTTAAAGAGATATATATTAAATTTTTTTTATCTTCCTTAAAAATTAATTCCTAATTATTTCACCATTTTTCATGTACATAATACCTTGTACTTCTATATTTCTAATGACATTTACATGTGCTACTAAAGGTATGTGGAATAAATTCATCTCATTTTCATCATAATTAAACTATTTCATTGGTTTTTGAAAGATATAAATTAAATTAATTTCTTTATCTTCTTTAAAAATTAATGTCTAATTATTTCACCATCTTTCATGTACAACTATTTGTACATGAACTCCCCAAACCATTGGCTTAATGTTGTTTTGTAATTCCTTCAAACCCTATTTAAACTCTTGTTCAAATGGAAATTTTTTATCATTTCTTAGTACAAATAAGATTAAAACCCACATTATCCTATGCTTCCAACCTTTGCTCCTATAGTTTTTCAAGATTTATTAATCTACTAGTAAGCATTTGTATATGATTTGCATTATGATTGTCCCCATTGATAATTGAATTTGCTTTTTGTCAACATCAATAGATGAAACCATAAACTAATTAGTAAGGGGTGTAACATGTAACTACTTTGTAAGTTGTATAATACGATAGTAGTAATATATGAAAATGTTCATTTTAGTTTGTTTTCTATTCATTTACAAACTTTGTCAATAGGCTTTTTATGAATTTGTTTGTTGACTTTGCATGTCCATTACCTTGAGAGTGATAGGTAATGGAATAGGTATGTAATAATAAAAAATGTTCTATGAAATACTAGATTACGTCATTGATGAAGTGTGTACTTTGATTGGTAACAATTTTCAATGGACATTTGAACTTGGTAAGTATGTGTTTGTATTGGAACTAAGTTGTAACCATTATTGTATTTTTGTATAGTGATTTTGTTTCCACACATTTGGTCACATAGTGTTACAACCATAATGTAATTGTTACATGTATATCTTGCTATATGTTTAATAAGTCCAACAAGCGATTGAAATGTATTAAATGCAAAATTTGTTCATGAAGGTACAAATGAGCACAATGGATGTGATTGCACTGTAGGAATTTGAATAAGATGAATCACAATAATGTAATCACATGTGATGCATTGTGAACTACAAGCATGTGCATGTGGACTAAAGTTTAACAAAAAAAACATGCATAGTGCAAAGTAACACCATAAGGTTTTAACACACAAAATAGGAAGCTTTATTACGTAAGGTGTTCGTCGTAATGAAAATTCAAAATGCCTAGAAAGTAACATTACCTTAACCTTCAACATAATCCATGATGTTTTTTTTTCCATCACACATGTTATGCGATAAGTTTTCTTGAGCCCAATAGTCATTTGTTGCAACTTCTTTTGAGGCCCACTCTAGAGCTCCAAACATTAAATCCTCCCCCGCCCTTTTCCCCAACTATCATTTAATGTGATTTACCATATGATTTAACATTGGGTGGGATATATCCCTTTCTTCCTTTTTCTTATGAATTGGGTGGTTTGGGCAACTCATTGGGAAAAACATTAGGATTATTTGATCAAGGTTTGATGTGATTAGTAAATA
>Ga0116226_10003848_pt1 | contig 13234 bp, 12 predicted proteins | sample S1TSphfallax_FD_89692 | JGI IMG/M metagenome (GOLD analysis project Ga0116226, IMG submission 89692) | Host-associated microbial communities from peat moss isolated from Minnesota, USA - S1T2_Fa - Sphagnum fallax MG | ecosystem: Host-associated > Plants > Peat moss > Unclassified | place: USA...
AGACGAAATGGCCAACGCCGATATCAAACAAGCCGTGACGACGAAAGCACCTGCACGCACCAAGCTTGAATTGGTCAAGGCAACCACCCGCCACTTACGTAGCGTCCAGAAAACGCCTGAACGAGTTCGTAAATACTTTGAGCATGGGCCTGTTCGCTATGCAGCCTGAGTCAAGTTAACGAGGGCCGGATCAATAATATCGCGATTAAAAAATTTAATCTCGTCGTTAAAAAAAATTATTCACCATCGTTCTGACTAACATTTTTATATCGATCGATACGATTTTGTGAGGCTTCCGAGACAAATTTCCGACGTCACCGGCCAATCGCAATCCACTAAATAATTCGATACACATACTTCTGTATAGCTACACCGATGAGGTTACGAGGATAGTATCCGCCTCAGGAAAAGCAGAAAGTCGGTGACATTTGTTGAGACATCAAACTGATTATTGCGACTAATATTCAAGCATCGAAAAAGGAACACGCAGATTATTTTTTGACGGGCGAGTTACCTGCACAGGACGCACACTTGCATGTCAACGCCGAGAAGAATCGGAGTGCGCCGTCAAGAAAATAAATTGAGTTCTCCTTTATCGATGCTGAAAAAGGGCACGGCCCCTTTTCATGATTGAAAAAGACTCGGCGACATACGCGTCGAGAAAATGCCCAAAGTTGATTTTATATGTCGCCGGTTTTTATCAGTTTGAACCGACGTTTACAGGAGAGATTCGATATGTTTTCAGAGAAGAGACTGTTATCACAACTGATCCACCTCGCGCTCCTCCTGGGTGCTTGCACAAGCTGCCTCAACGCACATGCGAATTCACCAGACAGCCAACCAGGAAATAGCGCGACGAAATCAACGGCAGATTCGCTGCAACAACTCAGGCTTTCATATTCGTTCAAATTGGCAGAAAACGATGATGACTGTCTGGAAGATAGCAGTGCATCTGACGCAAGCAAGAAGCCACTGGCTGCGGCAAACAATAGTGGCAAATCGATGGACGGCGTCTTGATCGCAGCGCTTGCCAATTCAGGTAAAGGCACTTCGATAAAAGACACAAGCCCAGCTCCGAAAACGGCACAGCAGGATTCCATCAAGAGCACGACTCCTGACAAATCCTCTCCTCAGGTATGGGAAATTTCGCCGACAGATAAAACACTCAACGCGGCGCTCGCGCGCTGGACTGCTATCGCAGGTTGGCAATTGTCCTGGGAATTGCCAGTCGATTATTCCGTTGAAGTAAAGACAGTTGTTCCAGGCAATTTTGAAGAAGCCGTGGAACTCGTTACCAAGAGCATGGATACCGCTGAAATTCCAATGAAGGCGATTTTCTATAGCGGAAACAAGGTACTTCGTATTGTGCAGAAGGGGACAAAATAATGCGCCGCAAATATATCGCCGTTGTGCTGGCGGCATTGACACTTTCCGGCTGCGCTGGAGTTTCGCAGAAGGTTGACGGCAATGTTGAGCAAACCGACTCCAAGGCTGATCTGCTATTCAAGGATGTTGGCCATGCTGCACCCGCTGGCGTGGTGGGAAATGCATCGCCATCTGTTGTCCACGAAAATGGCGTATGGCTGGGCAAGAACGTTGTAAAGCTGGGACAGCCTTCGTTACCAGCGATATTCTATGAGCCAGCAACGTTTGACCGCACAGTGTCGTCCCTGTCTGAACTGGCAGAACGCCTCACACTGCGCTCCGGCATTCCGACAAAAGTGAGTTCTGATGCGTTGATCATTGCAAACGGCCCAGTAGTAGTAACACCTGGCGCTGGTAGCCCTGGCGCATCGATGGCGTCTAGATCCAAGGGACCGATTCGGATAACCTATGCAGAAGGAAACTTCAAAGGATTGCTGGACACCGTGGCCGCACGCTATGGCGTCTATTGGAAATTCTCGAACGGTATCATCCAGTTTTACTACACCGACTCACGTACATTCCAGGTTACAGCGTTACCAGGCGATTCCACCTTTTCCGCAACTGTGAATAGCCAGGCCTCGTCCACAGGCGGCATTTCGTCCAGCGGCGGGGGAAGTGGTAGCGGAAGCAGCGGTGGCGGATCGAGCGGCGTGTCATCCAACAATGGTCAGAACACCGCGATCAATTCACAATTGTCGGTATATAACAGTATCGAAAAAACCGTGATCGCAATGCTGTCCTCACACGGCAAAGTTGTCGCATCGCCTTCCACGGGAAGCATCACCGTTGTAGATACGCCAGACAGCCTGGATCGCGTGGCAGAATTTATCGAAGCAGAGAATAAAGCGCTATCACGCCAGATCACAATCAATGTGACGGTTCTCAGTGTGACGCTGAGTCAGGGCGATAACTACGGAATCCAATGGGATCTCGTATATGGCGATCTGCTGAAGAACTACGGCATTACCAATACCGTGACAGCGCCAACGGGAGCCACATCCTTCTCCGCTGGTATCTTAAGTTCATCCAACAACAAGTTCGCAGGGTCCAAGTTGCTGATACAAGCGTTGTCGCAACAAGGGAAGGTGCGCGAGGAAACCAGTGCATCAGTCGTCACGTTGAACAATCAGCCTGTCCCGGTACAAGTCGCCACACAAACGAGCTATCTGGCGTCCTCGCAAACTACCTTGACCAATACAGTGGGTGCAACCACAACATTGACTCCGGGTGTTGTAACCACCGGATTCAACATGAGCATTCTGCCGCATGTGTTGAATAACGGCACCGTGCTGCTGCAGTTCAGCACCAATATTTCTGCCCTGAATGGTTTGCGTACTGTTCCTTCGGGAGGCGCATCCATCGAAGTGCCAACCATCGATACCCGCAACTTCCTGCAACGTGTGTCGATGAAATCCAATGAGACCTTGATCATCAGCGGTTTTGAGCAGGTGGACGACAACATCACACGTAATGGTGTTGGCACGCCAAGCAATTTCGTATTCGGTGGTGGCATCAATGGCTCAACCGGAAAGCAGAAGATCGTCATTCTGATCACGCCGACCACAACCAGTTCCTGAGTGGAGCATCCAGGCCATGACTATTCACATTACGCAGATCGGTAAACACAGATTTGCATGCGGTCTGTTCTGGCAATCGCTGTCCAGGCCACGCGAACTGATGAAGGAAGCTGCGGAGCTGGCAAAACGGATCAACTTCGATCTGGTGGTATTGCGTAAGGACCACGCGACAGCACAGGCAGGTTTTGCGCTGACGGGGGAAGGCGTTCGCCGTACCACCTATTCGTTGGGTGCCGCAGTTTCCAAGACAGTAGCGATGGAAGGTGCCGACTACGACGGTCAGCAACAACCAGCGCACAACTGGTTGGGCGCATTCAAATTACCAGACGATAAGTGGGCCTACTTTGCAGTACGTGATGCAAACTTCCTGCCAAACGGGGATTTCGCAGGCACCAAAGAGCAAGTCATGGATCGCCTGTATAGCGACTATGCAATGGGTGGCTGGAATGTGGTGATCGGCGATCCCGAATTGGAAGAATATGGTTTTCACAATTTCACTAAAAAGAAAATTGAAGAGCTGATTCCACATAGTTCCAACGGCCAGATCAAGGCTTACAACTGGTGGGCGCTCCGTCCAGTGAATTCAGGTTTCTCCTGGAATCCCGCTACGATGGCACTGGCATGTGCAGCGGTATTCGCAGTTGTCGGCATACCGGGCTTTAAATACTATCAGCACTACCAATTGGAGAAGCAACGCGAAGCAGCATTCGAATTGGCCAGACAGCGCATGGCAGCCGCCACTGTTGCTCCCGTAGCGCATCCATGGTCAACAATGCCGTCGCCACGGACACTCGTCAATGCCTGCTATGACAAATTTGGCTATCTCACGCCCGGCGGATGGCAGCTCGACGATTTCCTCTGCAATCCCAGTGGCGTGCGCTATTCCTGGTCGCGTCAGGATTCGACGGTGAGCTTTCTACTGGCGGAAGTTCCGAAGGCAGAAGTAGAGATGAGCGGCAATAAGGCAAATCTGGCAGAACAAATGCATTTTTCGTCCGGCACCGATGACGCGCTGATGGATCAGAAACATTTGTTTGATCCCATCGTCTCGCGTTTGCAATTGATGGATCTCTCGATGAAGCTGACGCCGGTAGCGGCCCCTCTGCCACCAGCACCAAAACAGCCTGGCGGGCAAATTCCAGCGAGTATCAAACCAGCCTGGCAAACTTTTTCTTTCATCCTGAACGCTGGCGGCTTACCGCCACGGGAAATAGCATCAATACTGAGCGCGCCCGGCGTCAGGTTAAGCAAGCTTTCTTATCACAACGGCGATTGGTCATATGAAGGAGTGATGTATGCAAAATTACCTTAAGGCGGCACTATGTGTCGGGCTGATACTTTCCGGCGCGAGCTACGCAGAATCAGCATCGAACGATCTGACCAAAATCGAGGCCGAAACGCTGGTGCTGAAAGCACGCGAGAAGCAGCTCGATATTCAGGCGAAGATCATTGCCAAGCAAAGCGAGATCGCATCCAAGCAAGCTGAAACAGACCGGATTGCGCAATCAGCCGTTGTCGGCAATCCCGTCATCCTGTCGATTGAAGGACTTGGCGGCAGAATGTTTGCCACGCTGCGCATGGAAAACGGCACAACAGTCGATATCCAGCCGGGTGATGTTTTATCGAATGGGATGAAAATCGTTTCGATCAAGACGAACGAAGTGATCATTGAAGCGAAGAAAAACAAACGTGTGCGTCTTGCTGTCGGGTCGCATGCACAACCTGCGTTTGACCCGACCTTCCCAAGCACAGGATTGCATCTTCCTCCACTAGCGCCACCAACCCTCGCCAAGGAGAATTGACGTGGACATCGCTGCGGATAGCCAGGAACGCATCGCACACGATGCGCGATCCGGTTCTTCTTACGACTGGAGAAGTTTTGAAAATGCGGAGATCCTCAGCAGACGCGGCAATTTCGCGGGCAGTGCCGAAGAAAGAAATTTGCTTTGTTTGCTTGCAGATGGTCGATTGCTGATCGCCGAAGGTCAGGAGATGAACCCGCACGTTCTCTCCTACCGCGCCCGGCTGGAGAAAATGCATCGCACCTACCGCGTTATCTTTGCTGACATCGAGACCATTGCACGCCTGTATAACGCGGATGTCGCTGACCATCTGGGGCGGCACACTGAACACTCGATGATGCAGGTGAATGCCAAGGACTTGATCTGGAGAGCCTGCCGCGCACGCGCATCGGATATTCATATCCGCGTGAAGAAAAACTCCACCGATATCTACTTCCGTATTCACAATGACCTGATCCGCTCCGGCGGTCAAACGCGTGAATACGGCGAACGTCTGGTTGCTACTATTTACGGGGCAATGGCATCAGTTGCAGATAACTCATACAAGCCGACTGAACGTCAGGATGCCAGCATTTCGGATCGCGATAAGTTACCGCCGCTTCTGAACGGTGTACGTATTGCCACCGCGCCGACCAGCGAAGGCGTGGTCATGGTCTTGCGTCTGCTCTATAACGAAGCTGGAGACAATACCGATCTGGTCGTACTCGGTTTTTCCGAAGAGCAGGCGGAGATGCTGCAAATGCTGAAGGAACAACCTATCGGCGTCAACATCATCAGCGGCCCGACCGGCTCCGGTAAATCGACCAGCCTGCAACGTATTCTAGCAGGCGAAATTTTGGAAAGCGAAGGAAAGCTGCACGTATTGACTGTGGAAGACCCGGTTGAGTATCCGATCAATGGCGCAGTACAAACAGCAGTAACCAATGCAGCTACGGAAGAAGAACGCTCGACGCGCTTTTCTGCAGCTATTGCCAATGCGATGCGATTGGACCCTGATACCATCATGATCGGCGAAGTACGTGATCGTGCTTCCGCACAAAACGCAATGCGTGCCGCAATGACTGGGCACCAGGTATGGACCACCGTGCATGCCAATGGTGCGATGGCTATCGTGGATCGCCTGATCGATCTCGGTTTGCAGACGAGCCTGGTTACCGATCACACAATCGTCACCGGTTTGATCAGTCAACGCTTGGCGAAGGTGCTCTGCCCACACTGCAAACTTTCCTTGCATGATCATATGGACCAGATTTCGGCAGGAGTGCTACAACGAGTCCGGCAAGCTATTCCACACCAGTTCGAAAACGTCTGCATCGCCGGGCCTGGATGCGAACACTGCAACAAGAAAGGCACGACAGGCCGGACGGTGATCGCAGAAATCATTTTGCCCGATGCGCAGTTCTTCGAATTGGTTCGCGCAGGTGAAAAGACGCGTGCAATGCAGTACTGGTTGCATGAACTGCGTGGCAAGACCTTGCTCGATCACGCCATTGAAAAAGTAGCCGAGGGTACAGTCGATCCACTGATGGCGGAGAAGATTGTCGGCTACCTGACGCTACGTTCGCACCAACCGCCAGCACGATTGAGTGTAGTGGAGGCATTGCATGCAAATTGATATCTATCGCTGGTGGGCCAAGCTCCAGTTCGGCGCGCCCGCACGGTTGCGACTTTACCGCAAGGTCGAGAAGATGCTGGCAAACGGTTTGCCATTATTGAAAATTCTCGAAGAACTACGCGACCGCGCATCGTCGAATGGCCGCAACCCCAACGATCCGATGGCGATTGTTTTGGATGACTGCCGTCGCATGGTGCAAAACGGTCGCTTATTTTCCGAGGGATTGGCCCCCTGGATTCCGCGAACCGAACAAATGATCATCATGGCAGGCGAACAGTCAGGCCGATTGTCCGTGACCCTGAACGCAGTGATCGATGTGGTGATGGCAGGGAAGAAAATCAAAGCGGTGATTTTAGGTGGCATCACCTATCCTGTCGCGATATTCACACTGATCATTCTGTATATCTATGTGTTCGGCACACGGGTAATACCGCAGTTCACGAAATTGGTCGATCCAACCAATTGGCATGGCGCAGCGAAATCCCTTTATGTCATGTCGCAGGTGGTACAACACTGGATGCTTTACATCATCCTCGCCGTGGTAGCCGTAGTCACCGTCATTTTGATCTCCATGCCGCGCTGGCGAGGGAATTTGCGGGTGTTTGTTGATGGCTTTGCGCCCTATTCCATTTATCGCTTGATTGTTGGCAGCGGCTTCCTGACCGCGCTTTCTGCACTTCAGTATGCTGGCATCACAGTGGAAAAGTCACTGTCCCGCCTGGCCGATCTGGCACAACCCTGGTTGCGTGAAAGGTTGGAAGGGGCGTTGCTCGGCGTGAAATCAGGTTTGAATTGCGGGGAAGCACTGCGCAATGCAGGTTATGGTTTTCCATCCAAAGATGTCGTCGATGATCTATGCGTCTATGCCGAATACAAGGGATTCGCAGATGCATTGAAGATCATGGCTGAAGAATGGATGGCCGAAGGCGTGGATGCGATATCCGCTCAAATGAAAATATTCAATGGCCTCGCCATCGTGACGCTGGCATTGGTTATGGGATGGTTAATTACCGGCTTCTTCGGCATTCAGCAAGAAATTGCGGCAATGACCAGAGCCATTCATTAATTTGGTTTATTCAATCATTAGATTTTCGGAGAAATTGCAATGAAGACTATGCACATCAATCGTCCACAATCCACTCCGTTTCTGGTCAAGCAGCGAGGCGCGTCGCTTCTGGAAGGTATCGCCTATCTGGGCATTGCTGCCCTCGTTATTCTCGGCGCTGTTTCACTGTTGACTGGCGCTTTTGCCAGTGCGCAGAGCAATCGCGGTATGGAAGAAATCAGTGCAATCCGCACCAATGTCAAAAAGCTGTATATGGGACAGGCCAATTCCTATGGAACAGCGGATATCACTTCTGCCTTGAATACGGCTGCGGTATTTCCATCCACGTTGTCATTCAATTCAACGTCAAACAAGATGGTCAACGCTTGGGGGGGCGATGTAACGGTCACAGGCAACGGTAACTACTTCACTATTGAATACACTGCAGTCCCACAGGATGCGTGTATTAGCATGATGAGCGGCGCGAGCGGATGGTACTCGATTAAAGGCACGGATACAGTCCAAACGTTTCCGGTATCTCCTTCCGATGCCGTCAACAAAATCTGCACAGTGACGGGTGCTGCTGGAAATACCATTGATCTCGCATCACTCTAACGAAACCAAATCGGCCCACAAACTCACTCATCAAGCATAAGTATAGAGAGAGTCTCGCAAGCTTGAGGCAAAACAGGAGGGGAGCAAGGAATTGCTCCTCTGCAGGAAATCTATTTGCGTCTTTCAGGAAAATGCAGAGGCTTTAGCGTCGTTTCAGATTAAAACTATCGAGGCAACACATGTGGAATATCTTGGTGTTAACGATCTTGTTGTCGATATGCGGCTACTACTCGATAGAAAGCCAGCAGAAGTTCGATACTACCGAGAGGAATAGTGCGCTTTCCATCGCAGTGGGAATGGCAACCTACAGACAGGCTGTGGTTAATTACTATTCGCAGAACCCAGATGCCCCTTTGAACACCGGTGCATCTGCCGCAACACTATCCGCATCAGGCGTATTTCCGAGCTGGGCGAATAGCGCATCGCTGTGCAGCCAATGGAACAACTTCATCGATGGCAACAAGATGATCTACATTTACCAACAACAGCCGCCTGCATTCAATATCACATCGAATATCGTTGCGTTATCGCAGAACTCGGTGTTGGCAGGACAAGCTATCGACAGTGGCGGACAGCTGACGCTCTATGCACCAGCCGATATCAGCACTGCACCGCCATCGACATTGAGCCAATCCAGCGGCATCCCAGAGGCGGCGGATTATGGCAAGCATGACCCCATCGTCCTGCCAGCAGCGGCAGGCATCCCGGTGGGTAGCCCGGTGTGGCTGGCGACACCAAACGGATAACGCTTAACTATTCATTCAAGCTGATCATATGAAAAACAAGCTAAGAGGATTTGCGCTACTTGAATTGCTGGGCGCACTAGCGGTCGGAACCTTATTGCTCATCGGACTGACATCGATGGTAGATGCATCTGTGGACGATATGAAAGGGCAACAGGCATCACTTTATCAAAGCCAGGTTTACAATGCTGCCGTTCAATATATCCAGACCAATTATGGCACGCTCGCTGGCTCAGCCAACTCAACGCCTCCGGTGCCTCCACCGACAACCGCCACAGTGATTCAGCTGTCCACCTTGACCAATCCGACTGGCGGCGTCGCACCTTATTTACCGCCGAATTTTGCAACCACAAATTCCTACGGTCAAAGCACATGCGTTATCGTGCTACCGCCGATTAACAATCAGTTGCAGGCGCTCGTCGTTACTTACGGAGGCCAGCAAATCAATGATGTAGAACTATCGACCATCGCCACAAATTCTGGCCAGGGCGGTGGTTATATCTCGAAAACGAATTCGTCAGTAGCGCAAGGCGGCTCATGGTCGCTCAATGCTTCACAATTGACTCCATTCGATATCACACCCTGCCTGACCGGCACTACAGCAGATGGAGGACATCTCGCCTCGGCGATATTCTTCAACGGCCCAGGCCAGCTATCCACGGATTACCTCTATCGCAGCCTTGTACCTAACAGACCTGAGTTAAACACGATGCAGACGCCTTTGGACTTGGGCGGCAATGCCGTTGTAACCGTCGGCAGCGACTGTGGAACCACCGCTGGTTTGGCTACTGATGCAGCAAACAACATACTAAGCTGCGACAACACAGGTAAATGGAATCCTATCAGTACCTGGAAGGCACCAGTGGTTGCATATACGGATCTCCCGACAACTGACCAAAACGGCGACGTTCGTATGGTGACTAGTTTGAACCGTGCTTTTACCCTGTCAAACGGAACATGGGTGGCATTGGCGGTTGATCAAAATGGCGATTTCACGGTACCACACAATCTGACAGTAACGGCTGGCCAATTGGCGGTTCAGGCGGGAGGAATCACCGCATCCGCAAATATTGCTGCGGGTCAGGATTTGTCCGCGACGCGCGACCTGACTGTTGGCCATGACGCCAACATCACCAACACCATGACAGCAGACGGAATCAGCGCAAAGACCTGGGCAGCAGCACCGGGATGGACAACGGAAACGGTGCAAAATCCGGGAGCGAAATGTAATTACTGGAATGGCAGTTACAACGAAGACGGATCAGAAACCATAGTCTGGCCGACCGGCTCCATCGCCAAGGATGCACAGGGCATTGCGGTCTCTTGCGCCATCGATAGCACTTTCCGCTATGAGAACGGCACCTATAACCCGACGCCTCCTGCTACTCCGGCAACCTGATAGGAGCAATGATGTCATGCGAATTTTCCACATTCTGATTATTGCAGTGGCACTGATGGCGTCAGGCTCCGTGCAGGCGTGCTGGGAGGAGGCAGCGAGCAAATACCAGGTCAATCCCTACCTGCTGTACGCGATTGCGAAGACCGAATCCAATCTCAACCCTCACGCCATCAATCGCAACAAGAATGGATCGGTCGATATCGGCATGATGCAAATCAATAGCAGCTGGTTGCCGACTCTAAGGAAGTATGGAATTACTGAACCCAGTCTATACGATGCCTGCACCAGCATTCATGTAGCGGCCTGGATCTTGGCGCAAAATATTCGCAGATATGGCAATACCTGGGAAGCCGTAGGTGCCTACAACGCAAGAACTTCCGAGCTTCGCTTGAAGTATGAAATGAAGGTCTATAAAAACCTTCCTCTGCCAGTTAAAGAGGCAACAGCATCGACTGTGGAAATGGTTGCTGACTCTGAATAAGGAGTCGGCATCAACTGCCGGTCAGGAAATTGGCAAATCTTCGTTGTCTTCCTGAATCTGGAATGCTTTCCTCAGCACTGGATTAGCATCGCAAAGCTCCAGCCGATAGCCCTGGTTATAGGCTGTTCTCAACATCACTCCACGTTCAATACCCATTTGCAGCTTCTTGCGCAATTTATAGACGTGTTGTTCGATGGTGCGCCCGGCGATCTCGCTATCAACCCCCCAGATCGCGCTGCCGATGGTTTCACGCGAGATGTAGACGCCCGGTGTTGAGAAGAAAAGCCAAGCCATCGTAAATTCGCGCGGTGTCAGCTCAATCTGCCCGCCTTTGTAGGAAACGGTACGCGACTCACGGTCGATGGAAAATCCGACCAATTCGATGATACGCCGCGTCGTACGATGTGTGGTTCGGCGTAACACTGCGTTGATACGCGCAACCAGCTCCACAGGTTCCACAGGCATCGTCAGGAAATCGTCAGCCCCAGTATCCAGCGAGGCCGCAATCAGCTCTGCATTTCGTTCAAACGAAATGATGATGACAGCAGTACTCTCTCCGAAACGACAGGACATCCATGAGAAAATGCTTTCCCTGCTTGCAGCATCGGTACCAAGCTCAATCAATATCAAATCATAGGTGCCACGGCGAACCATGCGCGAAAGAGACGTCTCGGACTGCAGGCGATCGCAATGAAAGCCGCGTCCCTCAAGGATGGACTCGATCGGCTTAAAAACCTTGTCACTGGAAATAAAGCATGCGATATTCATTTACGCCTTTGCACAGACAGCAAAGCAAACTCTCCAATGCAGGTTAGCTTTTTCGACAGGACATGCCTACTATACTTAAGCATGTACCGGTCATAACTTCCCATATGCTAGAGTTAGGTACAGAAATAATATTTGTGTCGGCAGACCTAATTATTAAAGCGTTCTCATAGAATCTCTAGCCTTTTCAAGTGTCAAACCAGCAGAGACCGGACACTTGCTTGATTTTTCGATTTTAACGTAAGGTGAATCATGGAAAACGATAGCTCAATCATGCGCGATTTGTTAAAAGAAATCATTGCCATGGTCAATGGAGGCGCCACCTTAACGGATATCCATATCGAGCAGGATTCACCGATGATGGTCAAGACGCCACGCGGATGGCAACACGCATCCACGGAAATCGTCACGCTGGAAGACATGGTGCCATTGCTGAAAGCCATCGACCAGGATTGGGAAGACAAGATCGTTGAGAGCGCGATTGATCGCCCCTTCCTGCTGACCGAGTGCAGGCTACGCTGCAACGTCTATCGAATGAATGCCGGAGCCAAGGTAACGATCTCGATTCGCCGCTTGCCATTGAACCCCATCCCGCTTGAGAAAATCGGCTTACCGCACTACGTGAAGAGCATGCTGGAGCCGACCAAGGGAATCATTCTGGTGACCGGCCCGACTGGCTCCGGCAAGACGACCACGATTGCAGCGATGCTGGATTACCTTAACGCGACCAGAAAAGCACACATCGTCACGATTGAAGAACCGATTGAATACGAGCTCAGCAGGAAGCAATCCATCATTTCGCAGAAGGAAGTTCCCATCGATACGGCAAGTTTCACTTCCGGCCTGCGGGAAGCGATGCGACAAAAGCCGGACATCATGATGGTAGGCGAAATTCGCGACTTTGATACTGCAGATACCGTTTTGCATGCTGGTGAATCTGGTCATCTGGTCTTGGCGACGATGCACACCAATAGCGCGCTAAGTGCAATCACCAAGCTATTGGGCTTCTTCCCCAAAGAGCAGCGCGATCAGCGTGCCACGGCTTTGGCGAATTCGCTGATTGGCGTCATCTTCCAAAGCCTGCTGCCGACCGAGGACGGGAACGACTATGTCCTGGCCAATGAAATGATTTTCAATAACAACCAGCAGATCGCGCCATTCATCGAAGACTCCAGCAAGTTACACTTGATTTCGGAATTCATGAAACGCAAGACCGACAATATGTCGCGCAGTCTCAACGAAGTGCTGGCGCAACTGGTCGCAAAGAAATTAATCAACCCGAAGGATGCGATGCGCACCACATACAATCGGCTTGAGTTGCACGAGCTTTTGAACAATCAACGCTAAAGCGCAAACGCCACCCGAAGGTGGCGTTTTTTATTGTACGCTCCACTGTCGTATGATTATGCGCGCTTGCGTAAGCCTTCTTCGGCATGCTCAATGCGTTCGGCGCGCTTTGTAGCATTCTCCCCAAACACACTGTTATAACGGCCAATCAGCTCGCGGTACTTGTTGAGGTCGCCGGTCGTTCTGTAGAGTTCAAGCATGCATTGCCATGGCAGCGCAGTATTCGGTTGCTTCTGGCCCCAATACGACTCGAACATCTCGATGGCTTGTAGTGGCTGATTCAGCCCCATCCAAAGCTTGGCAAGCAGCACTTCATCGACAACCTCTTCCACGTTGTATAACGGTGGTTTTGCGCCAAAATCATCAGCAATCCGAGCGTCCACCTGGACGGTACCTACCACTTGAGGTGCGGGTTCAACA
>Ga0116226_10003849_pt1 | contig 13231 bp, 7 predicted proteins | sample S1TSphfallax_FD_89692 | JGI IMG/M metagenome (GOLD analysis project Ga0116226, IMG submission 89692) | Host-associated microbial communities from peat moss isolated from Minnesota, USA - S1T2_Fa - Sphagnum fallax MG | ecosystem: Host-associated > Plants > Peat moss > Unclassified | place: USA...
GCAGAAAATTTGTTATCTAGTTTAGCGGAAAAAGTCTGAAGCAGATGCTTTGGTGGAAATAACGGTAACATCCTCGACTTTCCGGGAAAAGTCCCAAAAAATCACCAAAATTAACACTCTAGCTACAAACTGCTTTCGCTAAGTGCTTTAAGAAATATCCACGCCAATTTAAGTTTTTTCCCTGTCCAGACCAAATACTGGAGTTAGTCGAAACGGATGAAAAAGTTAAGTTATTTGTCCCTCCAGAAGAAACCCAAACACCAAAGGAAAGAGCGGCAAACATGACTAGGTTGAGAGCTATGTGCCAAGGTATTGCCCGGAAAATATCATTTCCCGGTAGGCAAGGAACTGACTCGAACTATTAAAAATCCAAACGAGATTTAGGTTAGTGTCATGAATTTTTCGCCATTTCATAATTCCCATTTTGAGACTCACTTCTAGCAAGGATTCCAAACAATGAATTTTTAGGTGGCGAAAACTTCGTGACACTAACGATTTAGCAGCCCGAATTTTAAAGGAGGCTTCAGTTCCAGATGCTGAAGTTGTTGACGAATCTTCAGATTTGGCGATTTCATCCAAGTCTAAAGATTCCTGATTTTGCTGTCAATGTGGGATTTCTCGTTTTGTTGATTGAAATTGTTTCATAATCAAAGGAGTTTTATAGCTAGAGGGGGAGCTAGGTGCCTCTAAGTGGGATAAAGGGAAAACTAAAACCATCAGAATCCTGGTTGCTCTCGAATCTCAGGTTTTGGAATATGCTTGAAAGCTTGACGAGGATGCTATTTTAGAAAACGTGTCAGATTCAAATTGGGCCAATAAGCCGGATTTGAAAGACAAGGAACAAAATAATACAATAAATTTAGCCAAGATATCTATACACGGATATCAAGACGAAAGCATGATTTATAATACAAGACTTGATTAAAGCAGATTATGAAATTCGTCCGAGCAAACTAGCTAAAAGGGTATCAAATGAAATGAAATGCCCATCACAAGCTACTCAGAAATACCGAAAGACGAGTTTATCATTTTTGCAGATGTTTGCAAAAATGATAACAATTCTCATATCAACCTTTCATGAGTCGTTCAAAATTTCTGTCAGCCTCACGGCGCAAAGCTTCCATCGTAATATCGGCGGATTTTTTTGATGGTTTTTTAATTTGTCTCCTGTTTATTAAGATCACCACTTATGTTCAGGTACTTTTGGTGCAATTTAACAATTTTTGATTCTGTGACGGAATCGATAAGGTCTATGGAGTAGGGGAATATTTCTCTGTAGATTCCCTTCATGGTGCGATCGCTCGACTTCTGAAAAACATTAGAACCGCACACCACATAACCAGAAGAATCTCCCCCAATCAATCCGCACTTGGTCAAGATATTGGACATCAATGTTATACCATTTACAACATATTATTTGCTCCTTTTGCTAGTTTGTGGTGGTGCTTTAGGCGTACTGCAAGTCAGAGTCCAATTTTGGGATAATTCATGTCAGGCTTATCCTAAACAAGTGTAGATATGAATCAACACCTTTGATACCATATCAGTGATTCATAGATAAAGACAAGAGCGATCGCCTCATTTCTCTTACTTCTGATTTTGCATAAAAATCTCATCATCCCATTAACAAAATAGCTAATTGAGAACAAGAATACTTATCTACAACAGCCAATTTTTAATAATAAACAAAAAATAAATAAAATGCATAAAATTATCCAAATAAGTGTATTATTAATTAATAAAGTCAAAAGCCGGGACGCAACTTCACTACATTTGATACGCTGGCTTCTGGCTCCATTTAAAAGGAGACTTCTATGTTGAAAACTGTTGGCAACAAAGCCAATAAGTGTAGGAGCTATCAGCAGGCTTTGGATGATTTTGGCATTACTGAATTACTCTCAAAACTCAGCAAATACTCAAATGCTAAGTCCGATCGCTCCTTCACACAATTAGAACCCCAGGAAATAGAAAATTTAGCCACCATTCTGATTTCTCACTTGATTGAAAATATTGATAGTCAACTAATCACCAATTATCTCAAGGCTATTCGTATTGGTAATCGAGATATTTTTCCTGGATTAATTCACTCGAAATTTATGAAGCTATCTACTGATCTACCTAATAGTTTCCCATATAAGGCAAAAACACCTAGCTTCTTATATGGCGATCGCCTGCGCTGGAGAAATTCCGACTCTAATACTGATTGGGGTATTGTTATTGGCAGATTCTACAGCTTTGCTCCCCATCTTTATTGCTGGAGTTGGTCTTATCTAATTTGGTTAGATAAAGACAGCGTCAGTGCAACCTGGATTTCTACTGATATAGCTTGGGAAGAAGATTTAGAACCAATGGAAAAGGAGTAAATGTGATGAAAAATCCTTGTTCTTTGGAAGAGAGAGAGCAGAAATTAGTTGAACTCTATAGCCACTGTCAATTAGCAATGTCACCCAGGCAATTTTATGCCAAATGGGATGTAAACCAAGAAGCGATCGCCCAGATTTGTTCGCGATCGCTTTCCACAGTTCGATGCTGGTTTGCTAAAGGTCGCAGCTACCGCCGTCCTATGCCATCTGATTTACGCCATCTTGCTCTTGTGGACTTCCTGCTAGAAAATTTCGAGGAAATTCCCGAAGAAATTTCTCAAAAACTCTGTCCAACAAAAAACGAGCAGGAAACATCCAAAATTGCAATATCAGAATGATATTTCTTTACCAGCCACCCTCATAGTAGGGTGGCTTTAGTTTTGGATAAACAGCTAAATTAAAAGTAGCCAGGAATATTTTATGACTTACCTTGAGAAACTAAATCCTTGGTGTATAGTACGTCACTTTCCTACTATGCAAAACAAGATTATTGCTCGGTTTCGCCGCCGCAATGATGCGGAATCGCACTTAAAAGCTTTGCACCGATTAATACCCAGCGTTACTTTTTCAATAGTTTTCAATATGGGAGCGGAGAAACAAAACTAGAAGCCTTATTTCTGAAATTTAAACTAATGTCATAACTAAGGCTATTCTATCGTTCTATAAGTTTTGTTTCTCTTAAAATATCAATCCAATGCTAAAAGTTTATTACGTTGACATAGTACTAATTTAGTACTACTATAAATCGAATAAAGCCGATTTATCTAGAAAATCAACGTAAAAGTGATCGCTTAGGGCGTACTAAGATAGGTAATCGCGCTAATTCAAATAATTCAATAACATCAAGAAAAATATGCCAGAATTAAGGTACGACGAGGAAAAAAATAAATCTCGTCATGCAGCAGCAGATGAAGAATGCTGCAAAGAAATGGCTGAAAAATACGGTTGGGAACTGGCTGATACAGAGGAAACAGATAAAGATATCCTACCTGTAGATTGTGTATTTGAGGGCAAAACCGAATTTCCTAAGTCCTATTATAACACTGATACTGACGAGGAGTAATAATAATGCGTAAATGGATTGTTTTTCGGGCTGAGAAGCGTCAACCAGGTTGGCAGGGTAGAAAATATGCTCACACTGGTTCCCTAACGAAAACTTTGGCTGAACATTATGATTGTTCAGACCGTGGATTACCTGAACCGGGCTATCGTCCATCAGAATTTATCCAGGTTAAAGAAGCCATCGATCCAAATTTCCCAGGTTCTAAAACACACTATCGCGATAGTGATTGGGAAGTGACCCGCGTAGAAACCTACACACCTGATATTCCAGTAGGAATGGGTTTTGATATGATTGTTATCTGTTACTGCAAGTACTCTCCCATCGATTCTCCGCTCAAGCCATTACCAGAACGACAAGTATCTCTTGACTCTTTTGCTGGTGATCAAGAGGCTTACAGTCGATGGCTGAAAGAATCGAAACAGCCGACTGAAGTATAGTTAATGGATGGTTTTTTAAACCTAGCCATTTTGTGTCATTCTAAACTAATTCAAAATCTCAAACTACTATCTAGTAATGTTTAAGATTTGGATGGTGGAATAAGTACCTTACAAAGTGACGAGTTAAGGTAGGTTATTTCAATATTATCATTTTGGACTGTCGGTTCAAATGTTAGGCTTTTTAAAGCTTGAAATAACCAATCTTCCCCTCCATACCCATCTATTGAAAGTATCAATCTTAATTTTCCGCCTTAAGTGATGATGCCGTTGAGGCAATCGCTCGTATTAAGGCGGTGATTAGATAGGAGAGGTCTACGAGTCCTACTACTTTATTTAAAGAATGAGTTTTGTTCTACAGCATTAAATTTTGCTAATATATATAACTGTAATGATTTATTCTATGATTAGACTCTTATGTTTTCTGACAGGACGTGCTTAATAGTTTCCAATTTCTCAAATGCCTTTTTATACGAAACTTACAGACAAACTATAAGTTAGACATATATTAATTTTTTCATTATTTATTCTCGACCGATTGAAACTGAACTGATGGAAAATGAGCTAGTCAGATACTCAAGAGCAGGTGATGTATTTCATTACCGATGGGCAGCACGTCGCTGTCTTATGATGATTCACCCAAAATCTACTATCAAATGTATAGTCATTGAAGGTTCAAAGGAAAATAAAGTAGCAGGAGAATATGTGATCGATGTCGCCGAATATACTGAAGGGCATCGAGAGGAAATCAGGTACTTTCAGCTAAAACATACAACCCAAAGAGTAAATGAACCTTTTACACTAAGTGACCTAAAAGATACTATCGAGGGGTTTGCAAAACGTTTTTCTGAACTTTTGGAAAAAGATGAGGATATATATCAGTTAGGATCTGTAAGATTTACGCTCATTACTAATCGTCCAATAGCCGATTCATTTAACGAAGGTTTTTCTTCAATCAAAAATGGGATTAAGACAGGACAACAATTTCAGAGAACTCTTGAAAAATATACACAATTACAAGATGCAAAGTTACAAGAGTTTTGCACCTCTATCGATCTAATTGACGGAGAAGGGGACTATAATGCACAACGGCATGAATTACATGCTGAAATTTCAGCACTTTTAGCTGGATCTGTTGATGATAATCTAGTAGAAAGCTTGGTTGCTTTCGTACAAACTAAAGCCCTACCTGGAAGTAATGGCGAGATAGTTCGTGAGGATGTTTTAAAACGTTTTGGTGTTACTTCTGACAGAGACTTATTTCCTGCGCCCCTGGAGTTTGAAGCATCCAAAAACTTTTTTAAGCGCGAGCAACATGAAGTTATACTAAATAGTGTTCTGGAAGCTTCTTCACCTGTAATCATACATGCAGGTGGTGGTGTAGGTAAATCAGTCTTCTCTCGTCAGGTAGCAGAGTCTTTACCTAATGGTTCGTTAGGAATCGTTTATGATTGCTTCGGCTCTGGAAAGTACCGCAACCGAAGTGAGTCTCGACACCGCCATCGTGATGCTCTTGTGCAAATTGTAAATGAAATTGCATTACATGGTTTATGCGAACTTCTAATACCACAACCTACTGATTTAGATGATGCTATCCTTAGAACATTCTTGTCACGATTAAATATAGCTTCTACAGCACTAAAGAAGGCTAACCAAAATGCTGTTTTAGCTATTCTAATTGATGCATCTGATAATGCAGAAATGGCTGCAAAGGAATTTAATGAATCTTGTTTTGCTCATCAACTATTGCGCGAGAAAGTTCCCGAAGGATGTCGTATTATTGCACTATGTAGAACTGAGCGTATTGAGCTACTCAAATCTCAAAGTACAGTTAGACAGATTGAATTGAAACCATTTAGTCAGGCTGAGACACTTGTTCATCTTCGAGAATATTTCCCAAGTGCAACCGATTTAGATGGCTTGGAATTTCATCGTTTGACTGGTGGTAATCCCCGAGTACAAGTTAATGCACTGGATATACACCGCAATACTGTTTCAGATGTTTTAGCTAGTTTAGGTCCTTCAGGTACTACCGTTGAAGAACAAATTGCAGCTCAGCTCGAACACGCAATTTCTACAGTCAAAGACAAGTTACCTGCTGATTTTCAAAAACACGTTGATGAGATATGCCTTGGTCTAGCAAATTTAACTCCATTTATTCCAATTAATGTACTTGCTACTGGTGCAGGAGTAGAGGTTTCAACGGTTGTCAGTTTTGTTGCTGATTTAGGACGACCTCTTTGGATATCGGAAAACTCAGTTCAGTTTCGGGATGAGCCAACAGAAACTTGGTTTAGAGAAAAATTCTCTGCCTCAAAACAGCAGATAGAATCATACATCACGCGCCTCAAACCCTTAGCATCTAGGTTTCCTTATGTTGCCCAAACTCTACCTTCTTTATTACTACAGTCTGAAAACTATAATGAGCTTATCGACTTAGCACTGTCCGATGATTACTTACCTGAAGACAGTCCAATCGATCAACGCAATATCCGGGTATACCGCTTGCAGTTTGCTTTCAAAGCTGCTTTAAAGCAAAAACGTTATTCTGATGCTGCAAAACTAGCCTTACGAGCAGGGGAGGAAGTTGCAGGCGATCGGCGGCAGCTTGAACTTCTGACTCGAAATGTTGACTTGATTGCACCATTACAATCTTCACAAAGAGTTCAAGAATTGGCATTTCGACGGATGCTGCGAGGTAAGTGGGATGGTTCAGAATACGTATATTCTGCCGCACTCTTATCTTCTATAGAGGAATTTAAAGGTGAAGCTAGAAGCTTTCTCAAAGCAGCTGATAATTGGTTGAAATTGTATTTTGAGGAGATTAAAAAGGATAAGATAAATCATGATGAACGTCTTATAAAAAATGACATTGTGGAAATGGCAATTGCCCATTTTCATATTTATGGAAGCAAAAAATTACTTGCTTTTATTTTAAGTTGGCGACCGCCAGAGCTTGTCTTCCGACTTACTCAGTTGTTTATTGAACGTCTTGTTGATCAAGGAGATTTCACAGCAGTTGATGAAATTTCGTTGCTTGGATGTCGCAACCAATACTTGATGATAGCTGTTGCAGATGAACTAATAGCAGTGGGTAGATTTCCTCCCGTAGATGCAATGCAACAGTGCTTAAATTTATTAATACACAAGCGGATTCGTATTCCTAAATCTCATGGTTATGGTAGAGAGGAGAGGTTTATTGCTGCTATTATCTCATTTGCTGAAGCATGTTCTGCTCTAGGACTCTGCGAAACTAAAATTATGCGGATTCTGAATTACTACCTTCCTCAAAGAGCATATGTTTCAGTTAGTAGTAACTATGATGATGGTAAACGTTACATCTTTCTTCGAGGGACTGCCTTGAGGGCAGTAATCTCAGGTGATCTTAACCCCGATATTGAAACCTTGATGTCTGAAAGATTGTTGGAAAATAAAAAGAGTCGTCAAAGCAGTCAAGAGATAGAGCAGTTCAAGCAGGTTGTTGGAGGACTGCTCCCTTGGTATCTGGTTCGGTCTCGTATTTTACTTAGTAGAATTAGGGATATCGATACAGCTTTCCAAGAAGCAAACCAGCTTTCCAACAAAGCAAGATCAGAAAGATATAGACAAGATGACCTACTGCCGTTTGAAATTGCTCGTGTACGCTTTGAAAGCTTGATCTTTAAAAACCCTTGCGATCACTCTGAGCAATTAAGTATCACTCAAAAGTTCTCCGATAAAGAATATCAACTTTCGCTTAAGAATCATTTAAGTGCTGTTCGAGCAGTTTATCGTTCAGAACACCTGTCAGAAATTAGAACCCAGTTTGAGCAGTCTTGTTATGAAAGAGTGATTTCTATATCGAATGATGGTCCTGAGGGAAAAGCTGAAGATTACATAGCACTCGCTCGTGCTGTTCTTCCTGTAAGTCCCAGAGACGCTGCCGCTTATTTTGATTGTGCAATTGAGGCAGTCTCAAAATTCGGCGATGAATTGGTTGAGAGATGGGAAGCAGTTGTTACTATTGCAAAGCGTTTTGCCGAAGGGGGAAATTCTTCCCCAGAAATAGCTTATCACTTCATGCGTTGTGCTGAATTAGTAGGTGAATCTGTAGATCGCGAAAAATATTGGAGCCGCAATGAAGCTATTCAGGTTTGTGCCAAATTATGTCCTCGGTCAGCTTTCGCCGCTCTCAGTCGTTGGCGAGATCGAGATGTAGGATGGTTTGATCGCCAACTTCCTGCTTTAGCGCATGAAGTTGTACATTCTAGGATTGTTGAGCCATCAGTGGGTTGGTCGCTATCTGCATTTTCTTGGGAATATGGATTTGTTGAGTTTGCAGTACTTTGCATACAGACAGAATCGGGTCAAAGTCGTCGCCAATATATTTTAGATACTGCTGTCCGAGATATGAGGTTAAATGATACTTCTGACAGTAGCTGGCAACTTCTTCAAGGAATTGCTGAACAATTTTCATTAGAAAATCAAGAAATTCAAAAGGTACTAGCTTTTTATAGCCTACAATTACAGGAAAATAATAAGACAGAGGAGCCTAACCAATTACATAGAGAAATTCGGTCAGAGAAAACACAAAATATTGATTGGGAAGAGATTTTTGCCGATATTGATCTAACCAAAGCCACAGGATTAAATATCGCATTAGATAGATTTAATGCGATTTCTTATTCAAATAAAACTCTTTGGAAGGAAGTTTTTAAAAGAGTTCCTAAAAACAAAGCAAGCGATTTTCTGCAAGCAATCGTAAATACTGAAAAAGCCAATTTATACGATATCAAATACGCTCTATCAAGTTTTTCAGACCATGATCGTCAAACAATAAGTGTTAAACGATCATGGTCTAAAATCCTTAAATCAATTGCTAGACGATTCGCTTCCAAGCTAACAAATCATTATATACGTGAGGATTTTATCAGAGAACTTCAAACAGACAATAATGTATTAGCATCGATTCATGAAGGCATTATTGAAGGGCTATCTGATTCATGTAATTTAGTAGATGCAAGCACATTTTTCGGGTTCGCTGAGATTGTAACTTCATTTATTTCTCCGCAAGAAGCAAGTAACCTACTTGAGTTTGCAATTTCACGCTTTGAATTACATACTGACCAAGATTATGGGGATGGTAACTGGGATAACTGGCTGCTGCCCCCAAATAATATTTCAGATGCGTTTACAGGTTTTGTCTGGTCAGCGCTGGGTTCACCTCGTTCTACTGTGCGATGGCAAGCTGCGCATTGTGTCCGAAGACTTGCAGAAGCTGGATGCGAATGTGAGATTGATGCCTTAATTGAGTGGATGAATAGAGATTGTGTCAACGCTTTTGGCAGTCATGTATTTCCTTTTTATAACCTTCACGCACGATTATATTTATTGATAGCTTTAGCACGTATAGCAATAGACAACCCTGAGAAGTTAAGACGACATCACTCTGTTTTTGCATATCATGCGGTTGATGGTTTACCTCATGTACTCATCCAAAAATTTGCTGCCGAGATCGCTCTATACATTGAAGCAACTTTTCCAGGAACCTATGATAGCAGCGTGACTGAAAAGCTCCGCAACGTAGGCATTACCCAAATGCCAGTTAAAGAAATTGATGGATATACAAACAATTCTGAACAAACCCCTTGGCATACTAGAGGTGATGTTGATTGCAATTTGAAACTTCACTTTGGCTGGGACTTTAATCGCTACTGGTTTGAGCCTCTTGGTCGAGTATTCGGTATTTCAGGAAATCAAGTTGAGGAACTAGCCCGTGAAATCATCATTAGAGAATGGGGTATTGTCATAGGTGATGGGTTGATTGGCGATCCTCGTTTTAGCCTATGGAATTCCAATCCAAGTGAACGAGAAACATCACATAGTCACGGAGGCTACCCTCGCACTGATGACTATAGTTTCTATATATCTTACCATGTAATGTTGACTGTCGCTGCGAAATTGCTGTTAGAAATGCCTGTGATTTATGACCATAATTGGTGCGGTGATGAATGGGCTGATTGGCTTAATGGACACATGTTATCTCGCTTTGATGGTAGATGGTTAGCTGATCGACGAGATCCAGCTCCTTTAGAAAGAAGTATTTGGTTGCTAGAGGAGATAACAGAAAATTTGCAGCAAAATTTAGAATCTGAGCATTTTCTGGATTGTTTATTAACCCAGTGGAACGGTGAAACTTGGTTGAATGTTCGTGGGTCTTGGAGTGATAATGACCACGAACGTACGGAGAGCATTTCTATTACAAGTGCGCTTGTTTCACCGGAAGCATCACAATCTCTGTTAAATGCTCTAAGTAGTTGTTCCAATCCTTACTGTTTTAAGCTTCCTGCTTATCAAGAAAAGGAAATGGAGGTTAACAAATACCCGTTTGAATTAGAGGGGTGGATTGGTGGAGGCTTAGATCAGGAAGGACTTGATACTACTGATCCCCATGCAGGCGGGATTAATGATTCCCCTTATAAAGTTGGTGATTCAATCGTTAAGCAACTGGGACTTTCTCCAGACTTAGAGCGGCGAAATTGGTACATGCCGAATACAGCCAGAGAATCGCTTGTATGCACTATCTGGAGTTTATTTAAGAGAGAAGATAAAAAAGAACCATCTAGACATGGAATACAAATGAGGGCATCACTAGAGTTTCTAAAGACACTCTGTTCTACTCTTGAGTGTGAACTCATTATTGAAGTACAGATTAAACGTAGTTTTCGTAGGTCATCATATTATAGTAGGAGTGAAGATGATGGAGGATACTCATCCCAAAGTAGCCGACTTTATATCCTCTCAGCAGACGGTAAGCTCAGAGATACAAGAACGTGCTATCAGCTTAGGTAAATATCTTGTCCAAGAACTAGGAATTGAACCTGGAGTGGATACACTGTCACGGTGGATGGTACATTACATTTCTGAGCAAATTGCACTTGCAGAAAATGCACCCGAACATGAAAAAACTGTAGCCAAACAGCGATGCTTTCATACAATTCTCAAACTTTGGAAGCATCGATCATCATTCCCAAATGATCGATATCCCTTTAAAAACTTTGAGCCTATTTTTGAGACTTTAAGTAGACTCGATCCAGATAATCCCAAATATTATTACTTTGACAACTCTGATTATCAGGACACAGAAAGTGATGATACACCTGAAGAACAAAACAATGAAGCTCTATCGTGGATGAATAAGGCACCCTCAATTGATGTTGCTGCCCGGATCTTGATTGATTTTGCATTCAGGCAAGCTGTCAATAGTTTAGAAGATGAAAAAACAAGTACTTGGATTGAAAAATCTACAGGGATTGCTGATGATGAAGACGATGAAGATCTTTCCATAATTACTAATCTTGCTGAAGATTATCAAAAAGACGATCATGAAGAAGCAGCTCGTGAACGAATATGTAAAAAATTAAGTTCAAGAATTGATAAACTAAATATGCTTATAGAGTTTAGTCAATTGGTGCGTGACAAACTAACTGAAAATCTTGACAATGTATCAGACAAATACTCCAATGTAGATACTGGCATTTGAGTAAAAATTGTGCAAAATTAGTATTAAAATCAAGATGCTTGCTACATAGAGATTTCAGGTTTTACTACATTTCCAATGGCGAAATTATACATTTGCGCTTTCTGACAAAACTATGATACAGCAAATTTCACACTCATTAGGTATATGAATGCCTATAAGCCTTATAAGCAGAGGTTTATGTCTACTTCCTTGAATCGAAATCTGTTGTATTTTATAAAACTTAAGTTGAATAAACTCTTAGAAGCTAATGTTACAATTATGATGTAAATTGATGTAAAATTTTATTCTAATTCTAATAAATACTGAAATAAGAACAACTTACATTTTATGTCAGATAATACTACATCCTATCTAAAGGAATACTTAATACTTTTAGGGGTTATATTTGCGATTGTTATTTTTGGTGAAATCTGGATATTTTTATTCTCAGACTTTGCATTTTTGGTTCAAAATAACGAAGGTTTGAAAATCGAATCAAGGTTAGATTATGGAATTAAAGCCTTAACAGCCACTGGAACAATTTTTGCTGGAATTGCAGTTTTCTTAAATGCTTATCAAGCATCAAGAAATGCTGATGCCGCTAATAAAAATGCTGCTGTTGCTAATAAGAATGCCGAAATTGCAGAGAATAAGCAGATTATAGAATGTTTTGCTAAAGCGATAGAACAACTTGGAAGTGAAAAAATTGAGGTGAGAATAGGTGCTATTTATACTTTAGAGAGAATTGCTAATGACTCAATAAAAAACTATTGGGTAGTTATACAAGTTATTATGGCTTTTATACGGGATAAAACTTTGATAAAAGGAGAAGATACATTAGATAATAATACAAGTTTAAATATTGAAACAGATATTCAAACCGCTCTAACTGTAATAGGAAGACGTAGGTTGGAATTTGAAAAGGAGGAACAGAGAATTATTCTAGCTAATATCAATATCAGCAAAGCTGATCTCTATAAGGTGAATCTTGATAATGCTAGTCTGGTTAAAGCTAATCTTTCTAAAGCTTTTCTTTTTAGGGCTAATCTTATTAGTACTAATCTTTATAAAGCCGATCTTAGTGAAGCTGATCTTGCTGAGTCTAAACTGTGTGGAGCTATCCTTTGTGGAGCCAATCTCTCTGAAGCTAGTCTTAGAAGCGTCGATCTTACGGGAGCTGATTTATCTAAGGCTAATTTGTATGGAGCGAACTTAATTCAGGCAAAACTTCCAAAGCTAGAACATTTAAAACGAGCTAAGAATTGGGAATTAGCAATTTATGATCCAGAAATTTCCGAACAATTAGGTTTAAATTCTTAAGTAGTAAACCGACTAAACATTGTATCCCTATTTTATGAGAGATCGGGTGGTTTGAGACTTGTAAAGTTGGTCGCACCATAGTGGTTGTCGATCATTTTGGCTGATGTTCCAGTCCATCGACCGATCGCAGTGCTGTTAATATGAGCTTCCACACACAAGCTGATAAACGTATGTCTTGTCTGATAGCATTTCCGATAAAGCACATTACACTTATTTAGGATTGACTTCCACGCACGGCTAGAGAAGTTGTGATGGTCGATAAATTTTCCTTGTGGACTAGGAAACAATAGAGATTCAGGATTAATTTTTTCAGGTTTAATCTCATCTAAAATTGCTTGTACTTCTGCATTAATGGGAAAATCCCGTTTTCCTTGGGTTTTCAACCCATCTTTGAGCACTAAACCATCTTCGGAGACGACAACAGATTCACGAAACTGAATCATACTTTTAGTAATATTCTTCCATTTCAACCCAACCGCTTCTGATGGTCTACACCCAGTAAAGAAAAGGAACCGTACATAATTGGTGTAATGACTATAGTGGTGATCGC
>Ga0116226_10003850_pt1 | contig 13231 bp, 12 predicted proteins | sample S1TSphfallax_FD_89692 | JGI IMG/M metagenome (GOLD analysis project Ga0116226, IMG submission 89692) | Host-associated microbial communities from peat moss isolated from Minnesota, USA - S1T2_Fa - Sphagnum fallax MG | ecosystem: Host-associated > Plants > Peat moss > Unclassified | place: USA...
AAGGTGCAGCGGACGATCGGCTTCGACATCGTTTACGCCCGCGCGGAGGGTGCGTACCTCTATGACATGGACGGGAAGGACTACCTGGATTTCCTGTCGGGCTTCGGCGTTTTCAACATCGGGCGGAATCATCCGGTGGTGCAGAAGGCGATCCGCGATGTGCTGGAGTTGAACCTGCCGAACATGGTACAGCTTGACTCCGCATTGATGAGCGGCCTGCTGGCGGAGCGGCTGGTAAAGAAGATGGCGGAGCGGGGCGCGCCGCACCTTGACTCGGTCTTCCTGTGCAACAGCGGCACGGAGGCGGTCGAGGGCGCGCTGAAGTTCGCGAAGTGCGCGACGCGCCGGCCGCGCGTGCTGTCGCTGAAAAATTCCTACCACGGGCTGAGCTACGGCGCGCTGTCGGTCACCGGCAACCCGGCGTTTCACGAGGGCTTCGGGCCGTTCGTGCCGGGTTGTGAGACGGTGATGATGGGCGACATCGCCGAGCTCGAACACGAGCTGAAAAAGGGCGACGTGGCGGCGTTCATCGTCGAGCTCGTGCAGGGCAAGAGCGTGAAGTTCGCGAAGGACGACTATTACAACCGCGCGCAGGCGCTCTGCCGCCAGTACGGCACGATGTTCATCTGCGACGAGGTGCAGACCGGCCTCGGCCGCACCGGCAAGTGGTTCGCTTTCGAGCACTGGGGGCTGGAGCCGGACATCCTGACCATGGCGAAGGCGCTCAGCGGCGGCTACGTGCCGGCGGCGGCGATCCTGACGCGTCGCTCCATTTACCAGAAGACGTTCTCGCGCCTGGACCGCTGCATCGTCCACTCGACTACGTTTGGGCGCAACAACCTGGCCTGCGCGTGCGGGCTGGCGGCGATCACCGTGATGGAAGACGAGAACCTCGTGGAAAATGCGGCGAAGATGGGCGCGTACCTTGAGGGCAAGCTCCTCGCGCTCCAGAAAAAGTATGACATCATCAAGGAAGTGCGCGTGAAGGGGCTGATGTGCGCGGTGGAATTCGCCGAGCCGCGCGGGCTGATGCCGAAGATGGGCTGGAAGCTCGTGCATCAACTCGATTCGAGCATGTTCCCGCAGCTGATCGTCACGCCGCTGCTGACGAAGCATCGCATCCTCACGCAGGTCGCGGCAAACAACGCGGACATCGTGAAGTTCCTGCCGCCGCTGGTCATCGGTGAGAAGGAAGCCGACCGTTTCATCACGGCGCTCGACACAGTCATCGCCGACCTGGGCAAGTTCCCCGGCCCGGTGTGGGAAATGGGCCAGAACTTCGTGAAGGCGATGCGCTCGAGCGATCCGCGCGACAAGGAGCTGGCTGCGGCGAAGTAATGCGCCTGCAGGCCAGCGACCGCCCATATCTTCTAAGCGCCGGGTCGGCGTAACAGTTTCACCTGCGGGCCACCGCATTTGCCAATTTTAACGAAGTGCTCGTCCAAGGTGACCAACTCGGCATCATGCGCCATCGCCACGGTGGCGATAAGGAGATCGAGGGAGCTGGCGGTATGCCCGGCCTTCCGACAACGCCGGCCCAGCGTGGCGGCTTGATGCCATAAATTGTCGGGGGTGCTCAGGGTGGGATACGTGGCCAGATAAGAGGTCAGAGCCCTGAACTCCGGCTCACTTGCGTCGCGCAGCAGCTCGAACATGATGGGTGGGGCGACATGGGCCGAGGCATCGAAAAGATAGGGCGCAATAAACTGCTTCAAGCGTTCCGGTGAGCGGTGGCGCGTAAAGTCGATCCACAAGCTGGAGTCAATCAAGGTGATCACCGCTTGTCCCTTTTCACGCCTTCTTGCGGGCTTCACGCCTTTCCCTGGCACGGCTTTTCTCGAAGTTGGCCAGGCTGGTTCCCCATTTTCCGGAAATGAATTTTTCTCCGATGGCCTGACGCCGCTTGAGCATGAGCGCATCGACGACCAATTTGCGAATGGCCGGCCCCTTCTTGCTTTCGCCGGTAAAAAGTCGGATATCCGTAAGATCAGAATCCGAGATTTCTACGGTAACTTTCATAAAAATAGCATATGGATATCAGATATAAGCGCAAGCTTTCTGCTATCATGCGCGGGGATGGCTCGCGGCGCGGCGCGACGCGAGGAACGCCGGTCATTGCCTGGTCGCGAAGCGGAGGAGGGAGACGTCGTCGTCGATGAGTTTTTTTTCGCGCGCAGAATCGTGCCAGTGGCGCAGCGCGTCCCAGGGGCGCGTGCCATCGGAGAGGGTGGTCTGGAGTTGGGCGAGGAATTCGTTGTAGGAGCCGCGGCCGCCCTGGGCGTCGGGAAGTTCGTAGAGGCCGTCCGTGAAGAGATAGAGTTCCGCGCCGGGCGGGAAGGCGACCTGGGTTTCCGGGTAGTCGATTTGCGGCAGGATGCCGAGGACGGAAGCGCCGGGAGCGGTTTTGCGCAGCACGGGCTTTCCGTTTTCGTGGCTGTAGAGCAAGGGCGGCGGATGCCCGGCGTTGGCGTAGGTCAGCTCGCGGCGCGAGCGCGAGTAAACGCCGTACCAGACGGAGAAAAATTTCCCGCCGTGGTCCTGCATGGGAAAGGTGCGGTTGAGGCGGTCGAGGACGGAGGCGGGGCGGGAGAAATCGACCTGGGCGACGGGATTGCGCAGCAGCTCCAGGACGATGACGGCGAGCAGGGCGGAGCCGAGGCCATGGCCGGTGACGTCGAGGACGTAGAGGGCCAGGAGATCGTCCGTGATGCGGCGGTAGCCGAGGCCGTCGCCGCCGAGACGGGTGGAGGGTTGGAAGTCCCAGTCGATGATTTCGTCCTGGTCGAGCGGCGGCGGAAGCATGCGGCGGACGTATTTGGCGGCGTCCGCGAATTCGTGCTCGAGTTCGTGCTGGGTTTGCAGCAGGCGTTTGCGGATTTCCAGGAGCTCATGCTGCGATTGGATGATCTCGCCGAGGTTGATCTCGCGCTCGACCAGCGAGGCGAAGGTGACGAGGGAGGCGACGTCGGTCTCCGGGAATTCCCGCGGGATGAAATCGACGAGGCAGAGGGTGCCGATTTTATGGCCGGCCGGGCCGGAGAGGGGAATGCCGGCGTAGAAGCGGACGTGAGGCTCGCCGATGACCGAGGGATGGCCGTGGCCGATGGGATGGTGGAGCGTGTTGGGAATGATGAGCGGCTTTTCCTGCTGGACGGCGTATTGGCAGAAGGTCAGGCAGCGCGGGGTCTCCAGGCTGGCGAGGCCGATGTGGGACTTGAGCCACTGGCGCTTGTCGTCAAGGAGCGCGACGTAGGCGATGGGGACGTGGAAGAAATCGGCGGCCAGACGGGTGATGCGGTCGAAGCGGTACTCGGGCTGGGTGTCGAGGAGCTTGAGGGAGAGCAGCTCGCCGAGGCGTGCGGTTTCCTCGCGCGGGTTGAGGACGAGTTCGGGCGCGCCGGGCCAGGGCGGGGGCTGGGTGGTCATTTGCCGGTGGAAGGGAAAAGGAGGAAGGAAGAAGTCAGGAAAGATACACTCTTTCCGGCAAACTTCTAACCGGCGGCTTTTTCAAGAGTAGCCCTTGATCAACTGGTCGAGCGTGTAGAAGGCGACGCAGGCGAGGAGGAAGTAGGTGAAGGCCAGCGTGGGATAATAGAAGGTGATGAGCCTGGAACGGACCGGGGCGAGGATGCCGCCGGTTTGCGCACGGAGGTAGGCGGCGAGTTCGTGCTGAAGTTCCTTGCCTTTCGTCCCGCGGCTGACAAACGCGAGGTAGGCGTGGCATTTCTGGCGGAAGTAGCGGACGCTGACATCGAGCGGGGGGGTGAGGTAGCGGTGATGGGCCTCGACCCACTCGGGCTTGAGGCCGGCCTTGGCGAAGAAGTCGCGCACGAGCTGATGAACGTCTTCGCGCTGGACGTTGAGGATGCGCATGGTGACGGTCATGCGGTACAAGCGATAGAGGAAGAAGAGGACGAAGATCGTCTCGATGACATTGAAGTCCCAGCCCATGCGGCCGTTTTGGTAGTCGACCCAGGACCAGTAGATGGTCATGAAGAACCGGAGGGAGCCTTCGAGGATGGCGAAGACGCTGAACCAGCCGAGAAAACGCTCGACCGGGGTGGGGACGTAGACTTTGCGGCGCTTGGTGTGGGAGGATTTGCGCAGGGCGAGGAAGCCGCCGAGCACCGCGCCGAGGCCGACGCCGAGCGCGCCGAGGCGGGCGCTCCACTTCATGGTGCGATTGCCGCGCAAGGCGTGGAGATGGGGGAAGATGACGCTTTCCCGGATGAGGGTGAGCTGGTGTCCGCGCAGGTCGTAATATTTGTTGGTGAGCGAGAGCGGGTAGTCGGTCGCGGTCTTGTAGCTGAATGAGGCGTAGCCGTGGACCGGGTTTTTGGTGGGATGATCCTTGTCGTCGAAGAGCGAGACGCAGGTGGTGTCGCCTTCGACCTTGATACGGATGGCCGCGGCCCGGTAGCGCGCGTGCTGGGCGGGGTGGCCCTGGCCGTCGAGGAAGACCTGGTGGACGATGTGGCCTTCCGCGTCATACTCCTGCCGGACCATGGCGGCGCCGACCTGGGGGTTGATTTGCGGCTTGCCGTCGTCGCCGTAGAAGAGTTCCTCGGAGACGCGATTTTCCTCGTTGTACTTGTAGTCGAGGCGGGCGATTTCGGGGCCGCGCTCGTCGACGGGGCGGCCGTTGATGTCGAAGAATTCCTCGGTGACGAGGTTGCCGAGGTCGTCGATGGTGAGTTTGCGCTCGTGCACGCGGGTGTCACCGACGCCGGCCTCGGCGTAGGTGGTGGGCGCGCCGGTGGAGTCGAAGTAGGATTCGTCGATGAGGAAGCCGCGCTTGTCGAAGGTGCGCTGGAGCTGGTGCACGCCGGTGCTGTGCTCGGCGGTGGCGAGGCCGGAGGCGTCGAAGTAGCTTTCGATGGTTTCGAGCGAATCGGGGTAGAGGGTGTAGGTGGTGCGGATGAGGGCGACGCCGTCGCTGTCGTTGAGGAGGCTGCCGTCGTCGTTGTAGTTGCCGAGTTCCAGGACGCGGCCGGCCACGTCGTACTGCCAGCGGCGTTCGTAGTAGCCGCTGTCGTCGGTGATGGCGGTGCCGAAGAGGCCGATGCGGCGGCTGGAGATGACGCGGCCGTGTTCGTCGAGCGTGCGGACGTACTGGACGACGCCGTTGGCGTCGCGCATGTGCGCGCCGGAGTCGTCGAGGTTGGTGATGGTGGTGGCGTAACCGGCGCGGTTGAGGGTGAGTTCTTCGCCGAAGACGCCCTCGGAGTTTTTGCGCGGCTCGCCGTGGTGGTTGCGGAACCAGCGGTGCTCGAGGCCGGGCGCGTACTCGAAGTTGATCTGCGCGACGCCGAAGGCGGAGTCGGGTGCGCCTTTTCCCGCGCGGAGGTACTCGATCTGCTGGAGCTTGCCGTCGGCGTCGTAATTGAAGCGGTAGCAGTTGGCGTGGAGGGCTTGCTCCTGGGTCAGTTCGCCGGTGCCGGTGAATTGGTAGTGGGGATCAAGGTCGATGTTGAAAAAGTATTTGGCGGGGGCGACGAGTGGCGGGGCCGGCGCGGCGGCGTGAAGCGCGAAGGGACAGGCGGCGAGAATGAGAATGAGGCATCCGAGCCGGTGCAGAAGAGGAGGAACCGGCGGAAGAAAAGCGGGGATCATGCGGTGTAAGCGGGGGTGAGGACTTTGGCGAGTTCGCGAATGCGAGCCTCGTCGAGGTGCGGGCCGATGAGGACGAGGCCGGTGGCGAGTTGCTGGCCGTCCTCCAGCGGCAGGAGGAGCAGTTCGGCCTGGTCGCGCACCTGCTGAAAAGTGTGGAGTTGTTGCGGTGACTCGGCGAAGCGGACGAAGCCCTTGGCGCGAAAGACCGCGGTGGGCAGTGAGCTGAGGAAGCGCTGGAAGGTGTCGCGCTCGACCGGGGCGCTCAGCGGCAGGAAAAGCGTGGAAGCGGAGTGGGGGTGTTCGTGGTGATCGTGATGATCGTGGCCGCAGCCGCAATCGGCGTCGTGGTGGTGATGGGGGTGGACGGCATGGGCGTGCGCGCCGGTTTGGCTGAGGAGGGCGGGATCGACCGCGCCTTTTTGCGTGGCCACGAGCTGTGCGGCGGGGTTGATCTGGCGCAGGCTGATCTCGACGCGCTGGCGGGTTTTGTCGTCGAGGCGGTCGGTCTTGTTGAGCAGGATGAGGTCGGCGTAGCGGACCTGCTCGTCCTGCACGGGGCGGCCGCGCCACGAGCAGGGGTAGTCGGAGCCGTCGATGACGAGGATCATGCGGCGGATGGCGGTGGTGGGGGCGAGCTCGGGCGCGCTGAGGTGGTCGAGGACTTCCTCGGGGTCGGCGAGGCCGGAGGTTTCGATCCAGGCGAGGTCGATCTCGGGATTGGCCGCGAGGGAGGCGACCTGCGCGATGAGGTCCTCGTAGCTCTGGCAACAGACGCAGCCGCCGGTGATGCTGCGCAACTCGAGTTGGCGGCGGGCGAGAAGCGCGGCATCGACGTTGACGGCGCCGAAATCGTTGATGATGACGGCGGTTTTTTTCAGCGGCATGTCCGTATGCGCGAGCCAATGGCTGAGCGTGGTGGTCTTTCCGCTGCCGAGAAAGCCGGTGATCAGGAGCAGGGGAAGCGGTTCGGTGCGGGGCATGCGGTTCAGTTGCCTTTTGCGGTTATCTCTTTTAGCGTAGCGCACATGTGGCGGTCGACAGCAGTTTTTTTTGCGGTGTTCAGCGTGATGTTCTTCGGTCGGCTCGCGCAGGCGAGGGAGACGGCTGGGGATGCGAAGCAGATCGTGGTGTGCCTGGCGCCGGATACGTCGTCATCCGAGGGTACGTTGCAGCTATTTCATCGCGATGACCAAGGCGCGTGGGTGCCTGATGCGGAGCCGTGGCCGGTGCTGTTTGGCATGAAGGGCCTGGCGTGGGGACGCGGGCTGAATCCGCCGCAGCCGGGGCCGCAGAAAGTTGAGGGCGATCACAAGAATCCGATGGGGCTTTTCAAGATCGGGCCGGTCTATGGCTACGCGCCGAAGTTGCCGGAGGGTTCGAAGCCGTGGCCGTATCACCAGGTGACGGATCGCGATGCGTGGATTGATAAGCCGGAGCTGTCGAGCCTTGGCTTCAATCATCTCTATACGCTGCCGCCGGGCGCGCCGTATCCCGCGTGGTGGGAGAAGGAGCACATGCATTTGGGCGATCACGCCTACACCTGGCTGGTGTTGATCGAGCACAACTATGACGACCCCGATCCGCATGCGGGGACGGAGATTTATTTTCATGTGCGGCGCGGGGAGCATTACCGCACGGCGGGCTGCACGACGATGGCGCTGGACCGGCTGGAGCACTTGGTGAAGTGGCTGGACCCGGCGGCGCATCCGATGGTGGTGGAGTTGACGCGGGCTGATTATGCGCGGCTGTGGAAGGATTGGGGGCTGCCTCCTCCATCGGTCACGCGGTAAGTTTCACGCAACGACGCAACGAACGCGACGGCAAACAAAGACAGGTTCCTCTTCTAGTTCTGAGCCTCGACTTTTTTGGCGGTCGTTTTTCGCGGCTTCGCAGTCTTCGGTTTTTCGGGCGGGAGGGCGTTGGGGTCGGTGCGGATCCAGTGGAAGAGGAACTGCTGCGCGTAGCCGCGGTAGGGGCCGAAGTGGGCGTGGGCGAAGGCGCGGAGCTTGTCGTGGCCGGCCTTGGAGTTGTGCTTGAAGTAGAGGCGGCGCAGGACGCGCTCGACCCAGACGTCGATGGGGAAGGCTTCGGCGCGACCGTAGGCGAAGAGAAGGACGCAGTTGGCGACTTTCTCGCCGACGCCGCGGGCGCGCATGAGCTGCTCGCGGGCTTCCGGGGTGGGCAGCGTGGCGATGCGGGCGAGAGAAATTTCGCCGGAGGCAATCTGCCGGGCGGCGACGTGCAGGTGCCGGGCGCGGAAGCCGAGGCGGCAGGCGCGCAGTTGTTGCTCGGTGGCCTGGGCGAGGCGTCCGGCGGTGGGGAAGGTGTAGAGATCGTCGGCGAACTTCTCGCCGAAGGTGCGGCGCAGGTGGTGGTTGATCTGCTCGATCTGCGTGATTTGCTTGAGCGAGGAGCAGATGAAGTTGCAGAGCGTTTCCCACGGGTCCTGGCGCAGGATGCGCAGGCCGGGCGCATAGGCGCGGGCTTGGTCGAGCCACGCGTCGCTGGGGAAGGAAGCGAGGATGTCCGCCATGGGCAGGTCGAGGCCGAAGTAGGCGCTGACGGCATCGCGGGTGAGGCCGGGGCCGACGGCGCGCAGGGCGTCGCCGTGCATCCAGACGAGGCAGGGGCGGCCATCAATCCAGCCGCGCCAATGGCCGGTGGCTTCGCGCCGCCAGCAGAAGGCCTGGCCGCCGGCAAGGGTGGCGTCGAGGTTGAGGCCGTGGGCATGCAGCGCGTGCGAGACTTGCGGCGCGTCGGGATCGTAGGAAAGCGAGCTCATTTCCGAAGGATGAATCTCAATGTTTTGAGTTCTTTACGTTCTTTTGCGGCCAGATGACGATGGGAGGAATGGCGGCAAGAGAACGGAGAGAGCGCAGAGGCATGGGCCGAAAGTTGCCTCTCAATTTTTTTTGAGTTCTTTGCGTTTTTTTGCGGTCAAATGGTTGGGCGCGGGCTTTTGGCAGGCGGGGCAGACGCCGGAGAGCTGGAGGGAGTGGCTGAGGCCGGAGTAGCCGCGTTCCCTGGCGATTTGGTTCTCGAAACTTTCCACGACGCATTCGTCAATCGGCTCAACCTTGTGGCACTCGCGGCAGATGAGGTAGTGGTGATGGTGATGCCCGTCGCGCGCGCTCATTTCGTGGCGGGTGGTGCCGTCGATCCAGGCGACGCGCTGGACGAGTTGCTTTTGCTCGAGGATGGAGACGAAGCGGAAGACGGTGGCGAAGTCGCAGCCCTTGGCGCGGACTTTCTCATGGATTTCCGCGAGGGTGAGGGGAACGGCGCTGGCGTCGAGGAGGCGCACGATGGCGATGCGCCCGTGCGTGGCGCGCAGGCCATTTTCGCGCAGCCAGGCGGCGGCGTCGATGGCCGGCGGCGACGGATGTTTACCCATGACGTTTTGTAGCACAGCGGGGAGAAGGCGGAAAGGGATTCGCGGTGGAGTCCAGGAAGGCCGGGCGAAAGCCTGGCCGCCCTTGCTGCCGAGGCGGCGACAGATGCCACCCGAGGCTTAATAGATCGGCGTGCCGGTGGTTTGCGTGCGCGCCTTGAAGGCGCGGATGAACTCCGCGGTGACCGGGCCGACGTGGCCGGGGCCGATCTTGCGGCCATCGACTTCGCTGATCGGCACGACTTCCGCGCCGGAGCCGGTGGCGAAGATTTCGTCGGCGACGAAGAGGTCGTAGCGGGTGAGGTTGACTTCCTGGATCTCGCGAGCGAGTTCCCGGGCGATGTCAAACATGAGCCGGCGGGTGATGCCGCCGAGCGCACCATCGGAGACGTGCGGCGTGAGGATGTGGTCCTTCTTGATGACGAAAATGTTGTCGGCGGTGCACTCGGCGACGTAGCCCTGCGCGTTGAGCATGATCGATTCCTGCGCGCCGTAGAGGTTGCCCTCGATCTTGGCCAGGATGTTGTTGAGGTAGTTGAGCGACTTGATCGCGGGGCTGAGCATGGCGGGCGAGATGCGTTGCGTGGGCACGGTGTTGACGCGCAGGCCCTCGGTGTAGAGCTTCTCGGGATAGAGTTCGATGGTGGCGGCGATGCAGAAAATCGTTGGCTTGGGGCACTTGTTAGGGTTGAGGCCGAGGTCGCCTTTGCCGCGCGTGATGACGAGGCGGATGTAGCCGTCGCGCAGTTGGTTTTGGCGGCAGGTCTCGAGCACCACGTCGCGCATGGCGTCGCGCTCCAGCGGCACGGTGAGCAGGATGGCCTTGGCGGAGTCGTAGAGGCGGTCGAGGTGCTCCTCGAGCAGGAAGACGCGGCCGTTGTAAAAGCGGATGCCCTCAAAGACGCCGTCGCCGTAGAGCAGGCCGTGATCGAACACGGAGACCTTGGCGTCGGGCTCGTCCAGGAACTGGCCGTCGAGGTAAATCTTGAGGTGCTGCATGCGCGGGGGCCATTGTGCCACACCCGGCGCGTGGGGCAAGGCGGGATGTGGCTAGCCCGAGAATGGAATCAGTGATTGCGCGGTGGCGGTCATCGTGGAACCGGTCTGATCACACTTCCAAACAACCGGACCGTCATCCTTCACGCGTACAACTTTTCCGGTTAGCGTTTTCTTGAGCGTTGCGACCCGGTCGCCTGCCTTGAACAGCTCAAGCTGAATGAGATCGTTGAGTCCTTTCTCAAGAATGACTTCATCAATGTCTGGAAGGCCGGCGACGAAATGCGCCACAAGCGAAGCGATTTGCTTTCGCCGAACCGTGGGGACATCGGCAAAGAGGGCATGGACGAGACCGCGTCCGAGCTCAGCGAACGTATTCCCGTTGAAGAACAGAAAGGGAGCCGCACGGTGAAACCGGCGAAGCTGTCGCAGCACTTCCAGCAGCGTCAGCGGCTCTTTCTGGAGGCTTTTCCATTCTTCGCGGCACGTTTCGTGACTTTCCGGATTAGGGCCGTGCTGAGCGCGCCGTCCTTCACAGAGTCAGCGGTTGAGGTTGGTGATAGATGCCCAGTCCCAGTTTTCGAGAAAACGGGCTCGGCTTTGTAGCGGTGACTGTTCGCCTTCGCCATCTCAAGCACGTCTTCCGGGCGAAGAGCTTTTACGAGGTCCAGGCGAAGTTTCATGGCTCATTAATCAACCCGAGAGTAAAGTAGCAGGCGTTTGCCCTGCATTCAAGATGATGTCTCCAGTGTTTCGATTGTTCGCTGAATGGGTGTCCCACAATCTTGATTTTTTGTGGGACCAGCGACGCCGCGTTAGGCGATTAGGAAGACGTCGAGCCGTTCTTTTCAGCCAGCTTCCCCTCTTCCAGCCGGAAGCGGCGCTGGCCGAGGGCGGCGATGCGGTCGTCGTGGGTGACGATGATGAGGCAGTTGCCGCGCTCGGCGTGGAGCTGGAGGAGCAGGTCGATGATCTCCCGGCCGGTGGCGTGGTCGAGGTTGCCGGTGGGTTCGTCGGCGAGAAGTAGGGCGGGATTGTTGCGCAGGGCGCGGGCGATGGCGACGCGCTGCTGTTCGCCGCCGGAGAGTTCCGCGGGCCGGTGATGCAGGCGCGCGCCGAGGCCGACCTGCTCGAGCAACCGCGCGCTGGCGGCGGGGTCGCTGCGACGGGCGAAGCGCGCGGGGATTTCCACGTTTTCCAGCGCGGAAAGCTCGGGGAAAAGATGGTAGGCCTGGAAGACGAAGCCGACGCTGAGGTTGCGCCACGCGGCCAGCTTGCCGCGCGACCAGCCGTAAATGGATTCGCCCTGCCAGCGCACTTCGCCCGCGTCCGGTGTTTCCAGTCCGCCGAGGATTTGCAGCAGCGTGCTTTTGCCCGAGCCGGACGCGCCCTGGATGGTGTTCAGGCCGGCACCGGGAAAGGCGGCCTCGAGCCCGCACAGGATTTCGAGGTTGGTGTGGCCCAGCCGGAAGGTCTTGTGCAGCGCGGCGCAGGTGAGGGGGGCGGGGCCGATGAGCATGGGATCAATTAGCTGCAAAAAGGCGCAAGAAAAACACAAAGGATAGGGGGAACGGGAGGAGCCGCCCAAGAAGGCAGAGAACGCAACAGAAAAGGGGTTGGCGGGTGGGCGAATCGAAACGCGCAGAAAAAAATAACCGTGTGGAGCGTGTGGAGCGTGTGGGGGTGGTTAAAAGCGTGTGGAAGCGTGGGAGAGGGGTGCCTTCCAACGGGCGCGCGTGGCGGGGCGAAGCGCCGGGGTTGGGAACGAGCCATAAGATGTCATGGGGTGGATTATCGCACATTTCGGCGAAAGGCGTTAGCCTTGAAAAGACTGCGGAGCCTATATCTCTTAAAATCTTCGTTTTGCCTCTGAAAATATTTTTAGGACGCAGGGAAGGGCAGAAGTAGATAATGATGGCAATGATTTTTAATGAGTCTTGAGGAAGGAGAGCCATGAGGAAATCGCCATCCCAATCATTATGTCATTATCTATTTTTTGCGATCTTTGCGTTCTCTTGCGGCTGTTATCTGCGCCGCAGGCGCGAGACTTCCGGCAAGGTGAGAAGCGATGGGAGCAGGGCGTGGGCGTCGTTGAGTTTTTGCAGCGTCTCCCACGAGAGTGCGCGCTCGAGCGCGAAGTTGCCGGACTTGGTGCGGCTGAGCTGCACGAGGTGCGCGCCGCAGCCGAGGTCCTGCCCGATATCGTGGCAGTAGGTGCGAACGTAGAAGCCTTTGCTGCACTGGATGCGGAACTTGATGAGCGGCAGGGCGGCGTCCTCGATGGCGTAGCTGCTGATGTGGACGAGGCGCGGCTCGCGCTCGACGGTCTTGCCCGCGCGGGCGAGCTTGTAGAGCGGCACGCCGCCCTGCTTGAGCGCGGAGACCATGGGTGGGGTCTGGTAGAAATCGCCGAGGTACTTCTTGAACGCAGCCTCGAGTTGCTCGCGTGTCAGCTCGGGCACGGGCTTTTCCTCGAGGGTTTTGCCGTCGCTGTCCTGCGAGTCGGTGGTGAGGCCGAGCTTCATCGTGCCGGCGTATTCCTTGTCCTCGGCCATGAGGAGGTCCTGGATTTTGGTGGCCTTGCCGATGACGAGCATGAGCAGGCCGGTGGCGAGGGGATCAAGCGTGCCGCAGTGGCCGACTTTTTTGAAATGAAACCGCCGGCGCACGAAGTCGACGACGTCGTGCGAGGTGCAACCGGTGGGCTTGTCGATGAGGAGTACTCCGTCTGCTTCCATAGATTAATTTATTGGCCGCAAAAGAACGCAAAGATTACAAAGATTGGATAATGATTGTAATGATTGGGGTGAGGGATTTGGGTTCGGGCGTTTTTCTTTGAAAATGTTTGATTGGCCGCAAAAGAACGCAAAGATCGCAAAAAATTAGATAATGATTATGATGGGGATGACGAATTTGGGTTAGCTCGTTTTGCTCTTAAATCATTTATTGGCCGTAAAAGAACGCAAAAGCTGGAGACAAATAACATTCTTATTCCTTTTTGTGATCTTGGCGTTCTTTGGCGGCTAATACTTGTTCTCTTGCGGTAATTGCTGGGTGATGAGTTCGATGAGCTTGGGTTCGAGTTCGGCGGGGGGGAGCTTGGTGCGCAGGCCGGCGGCGAGGCGATGGCCGCCGCCGCCGAATTGCTGGCAGATTTTTTGCACGTCAACCGCACCGCGCGAGCGCAGGCTGGCGCGCGTGAGGCCATCGGGCAGGGCCTCAAGGAGGAAG
>Ga0116226_10003852_pt1 | contig 13230 bp, 5 predicted proteins | sample S1TSphfallax_FD_89692 | JGI IMG/M metagenome (GOLD analysis project Ga0116226, IMG submission 89692) | Host-associated microbial communities from peat moss isolated from Minnesota, USA - S1T2_Fa - Sphagnum fallax MG | ecosystem: Host-associated > Plants > Peat moss > Unclassified | place: USA...
ATATCCCTCCTCTTCGAGCAGCGCGCGGATGCTTGCGCGCAGATGGCCGTCATCGTCGACGACGAAGACCACCGGGCTGTCCGTGAGGTCGGGTTTATGCGCCGAGGGCCGTATCTCCGGTTCATTCTGCATCAGTCTTTGAATGACGCCCGCCACATCCTGCAGTTTCGCCGGCTTGCTGAGCGCAAAGCAATTTTGCAGCATGATGTCCTGCAAGGTGGTGTTCGACGTATCCCCGGTCAGGATGATCACGGGGATGGTTCGTCCCAGTTTGGTCCGCGCCAGCGCGGCGAGCTGGAGGCCATTCAGGCCATTGGGCAGGTTGAAATCCGCCAGAAGAAGGTCGGGTCGGATGGTGCCGCCGGCCAGCAGCGCCATCGCCGCCACGCTGTCATGGGCCGAGAGGACGATATGGCCTTCCTCGATCAGGGTCGATTCCAGCAATTCCCGCAGATCGGGATCATCTTCGACGACCAGGATGGCACCGAGCCGTTTGGTGGCGATCTGCGCCACGATGGGAAGCCGATTGACGGCCTCGACAGCGCCGATGTCCTGCACCGGCGTCTTGATGTCGATGGAAAACACCGACCCCTTGCCGGGCTGCGAGCGAACCGAGATGTGATGGCCGAGCAGCTTGGCCAGCCGTCTCACGATCGACAGCCCCAAACCCAGCCCGCGGCTGCGCTCGCGCGCGGCATTGTCGAGCTGATGATATTCGTCGAAGATCGCCAGCAACTGCTCGTCGGCGATGCCGATGCCGGTGTCCCAGATCTCGATGCTGAGTCCGCCCGGGCGGCGGCGGCAGCCCAGCAGGACGCGGCCCCTCTTGGTGTATTTCAGGGCATTGGCGATCAGGTTGCGGAGAATTTGCTCCAACAGACGCGGGTCGCTGGTGATCCGAAGCCGGCTGGCCACCATGCGCAGGTCCAATCCCTGCGCCTCGGCCGGGTAGGCGAATTCCTCGCGCAGCCGCTGCAGCAGGGGGCCGATCGCAAACTCGACCGGCTGGGCGTGGATCGTCCCGGCCTCGATCTCGTTGATGTCGAGCAAGGTATTCAGCATGCCCGCCATGGCGCTCAAGGCGTCGCCCAGTTGGGTCACCCGCTTGGCCGTCTTTTCGGACAGAATCTCCTTGGCCAGAAGCCCCTGAATCAAGGTCAGGGTCTGCATCGGCTGGCGCAGATCGTGACTCGCGGCGGCGAGGAACCGGGACTTGGCCGCATTGGCCGTCTCCGCCTCCTGCTTGGCGGTCTCGAGCGCGTGTGAGATATAGCGCCGATCGGTGATGTCGACGAAGGTGATGACCACGCCCTCGACGCCATTGGTCTGGGTGCGATAAGGCAGGATGCGGCGCACATAGCAGGCGCCGTCGGCCGCCTCGATCTCGCGTTCATTCAGCCCGTGGGTGCGCAGGACCGTCTGCGCGTCTTCGAGGAGGTGCCGATCGGTGGCGACCGAATTGAGATCCGCCAGGGGACGCCCGATATCACCGGGAATGACATTGAACAGGGATTTCGTCGCCGGCGTGAAATATCGGATCTTGAGTTCGGTGTCGAGAAAGATCGTCGCCACATCGGTGCTGTACAATACATTCTGCAGGTCGTTCGCGGCTGTGCGCTGTTTCTCCAGGGTTTCCTGCAATTGCGCGTTGAGGACGGTCAATTCCTCGTTGAGCGATTGCAGCTCCTCCTTCGAGGTCAGCAATTCCTCGTTGGCCGATTGATATTCCTCATTGATCGATAAGGTCTCTTCGGTGATCGCCTTGTGCTCTTCGCTCGACATTTCGATGTGATGCAGCGCGCTTTGCAATTCGATGCGCGTGGCGGCCAGGCTACGTTCCAGTTCGGTGATGCGCGGATTGTCACCGGGCGATTCTGGCAGCTCCCGTTCGATCTCCAAGGCGGGGCGGTCCTGAAAATAGGCCAGAATCAGCTCTTCACCGTCATTGACCACCGGCAGCAGATCGACATGGATGAAATAGGTGCCGCGCTGGTCGGTTACCTGCCCGATATTGGCGGCCATCCGGCGTCGCTGATGCCAGGCCAGTTGCAGAGCCATGCGCAGCTGGGTGCGCAGTTCCGGACGCACGATTGCCAGCAGGTCATGCGTAGGCGGACCGGGCGGAACGCGGAGATAGCGGTCGGTCGGCCCCGAGGAATGCAGGCAGTCGAGGTTGCGATTGATCAGCACGGCGACCGGCGCAAAGGTCTCCTGCATCAGCCGGCGGCACAATCCGGCATATGACCCCGGGCGGGGCGGAGCGGAAAATGCTTCGATACGGGCGGGCAGCCGCGCCAGGCCGGGGGTGGTTGTCACGGCAAAGCGGACATCGCCAGGCCGGCTCCGTCCAATATGGCGATAAATCCTCTCCGGCCTCGAAATGATCTTGAAGTGGCCTTCGCCGGTGCCGACTGTCTCGGCGCTGCCGAGCAGCAGAATGCCGCCGTCGCACAGAGAGAAATGGAAGAGCGAGATCGCCCTGGCCTGGGCTTCCGGTCGCAGATAGATCAGCAGATTTCGGCAGGAGATGAAGTCGATCCGCGAGAAAGGAGGGTCGGCCAGCAGATCCTGGACCGCGAAGACGACGCTGGTGCGCAGCTCGGATTGAATCCGGTAGCCATGCTCCTCACGGGTAAAGAAACGGGCCAGCCGGGCCGCCGAGACGTCGGTTTCGATGGTCTGGGGATAAAATCCCTCGCGCGCCGTGGCGATCGCGTCGGGATCGACATCGGAGGCGAACAGCTGAAGTTTGATCGTGCGATTCTGGCGCGCGATCTCCTCGCGGAACAGCATCGCCAGGGAATAGGTTTCCTCCCCCGTGCTGCAACCGGCGACCCATAGTCTGATCGGCTCGTCCCGCGCATGATTGCGCACCAGGTCGGGGATGATCTCCTTGGCGAGAAAGGCGAAGACTCCCGGATCGCGAAAGAAGCTGGTCACATTGATCAGCAGATCCTTGGCGAGTTGGCCCACCTCGTCGCCATCCTCGCGCAGCACCTCGAGATAGCGACCCATGCCGTTGGTCTCGATCCTGGCCATCGCCATGCGGCGCTCGATGCGCCGTTGCAGCGTGCCCTGCTTGTAGGGTCGGAAGTCGAGCGGGGTTTTCGCCCTCAGCAGATCGACGATCTCGGGAACGTATTTTTCCGCCTCCTCTTGCGGTTGCCCGTCGTCCTGGGTCCGTAACGCCCCGATGCGCCGCCCATAGGTGACCAGCGCCGGAGGGATATCCCCGACATCGAGCACCAGATCGACCGCCCCGGTCAGGATCGCGCTGCGCGGCATGCTGTCATAGGCCGCTTCTTCGGGCGTCTGGGCGATCACCAGCCCGAGATTTTTCTTGATCGCGCCGATCCCCGCGCTGCCATCGGCGCCATTGCCGGACAGCACCACGCCGATAGCGTATGCGCCGCAAGCTTCGGCCAGGGAAGCCAGCAGATGATCGAAGGGCAGCCGGGCTCGATTCGCCACTTTGGCCGGCGAAAGACGCAATTGCCCGCCCGCGACGGTCAGATAGGTCGCGTGGGGCGTGATATAGAGATGGTCCCTCTCGATCATTGCGCCATCGACGGCTTGCATGACCCGCATCGAGGTCTCGGCGGACAGCAGGTCTACGATCAGGTTCTCATGGGTCGGTCCGAGATGCTGGACCAGGATGAAGGCCATGCCGCTTTCTTCGGGCAAGGCCTGGAGAAATTTCTGGCAGGCTTCCAGGCCGCCAGCCGAGGCGCCGATGCCGACGATTGGAAAGGAGCCGACTATACGACCCGGCAAAGCCAAGGCCGCGCTCCGTCTAGCCGGCGAGGCCTTGTGCGAACGGCTTGCAGTCATATAAAAACTCCTCGGAGAGGAGCGCGGAAGACACCCAACAAAAACCTAACACGACTGGACAATATTAGCGAGGAATTCGTTAATTTGTTTAAAATCATGCATATCTTAATATGTCTTGCAGTGGATTTTGAACAAAGCGAGATAAGATTTGGCATGTCTCTGGTTTCCGAAAGTCTACAACATTTTTGAGAGTGTAATTTTTTTCACAAGTTCGGCGCAGGCCAGGGGTCCGCGTTAGACATGGTTTTGCAACTCCGAATGACGGGTTTCGGGAAGAATGAGGGCGACCGCCAGCACCAGCAGATAGGCGCAGGCCGCCCAGACGCCGATCGAGGAGCCGAGGCCGAAGCTGACGCTGGTCAGCCCGACGCCGGTCGGGACCAGCGCGCCGATGCCGCGGCCAAGATTGTAGGAAAAACCGCCGGCGGTGCCGCGCACCTGGGCGGGGAACAACTCGATGAAGCAGGCCCCCATGCCCGAGACGATGCCCGACTGGAACAGGCCGAGCGGGAAGCCGAGCAAGAACAGCACCGGCGGTGGCAGGTCGAGCAGGCAATAAGCGGCGACGGTCAGGCCGGCGCCCGCCGCCGACAGGGCGAAGGTCTTGCGACGGCCGACCTGGTCGCTGAGATGGGCCATGCCGATATAGCCGACCAACGAGCCGAAGATGGTGACCGCGAGATAGGCGGAGGTCATCGATATGCTCAAGGCGTGGGTCTGGCGCAGATAGGTGACCAACCAGGTCAGGATCGTGTAATTGCCGCCCAGCGCGCCGGCCGCCATCGCCGTGGCCATCAGGGTGCGGGGCCGCAGCTCGCCCGAAAAGATCAAGGGCAGGGTCTGCCAGGCCTTGCTCGCCCGGCGATACGCGGCATTCGCTTCGAATGCCTTGGATTCCGTGACGGTGCGGCGTATCCACAGCACCAGAAAACCGGGCAGCAGCCCCAGCACGAAGAGCAAGCGCCAGGCCTGAGTCTCGGGCAGCATCGAGAAGAGGCCCCAATAGCAGAGCGCGGCAGCGGCATAGCCGACCGGCCATCCAGCCTGCACCGAACCGACCGCCCGGCCGCGGATGCGCTTGTCGACCACCTCGCCGATCAGGATGGCGCCGGCCGTCCATTCGCCGCCAAAGCCGAGACCCTGCAGGCTGCGGGTGAACAGCAATTGAGGGAAGGAATTGGTCAGCGCCGACAGGCCGGTGAACAGCGAGAACCACAATATGGCCAGTTTCAGCACCTGCACCCGGCCGATCCGGTCGGCCAGCAGGCCGGCAATCATGCCGCCCAGCGCCGAGGCCATCAGGGTCGAGGTGCTGATAATGCCGGCTTCGCCTTTGGTCATGCCCCATAGCGGCAGCAGGGTCGGGATGACGAAGGCGACCATCTGCACGTCCATCGCGTCGAGCGCCCAGCCCAGAAAGCAGGCCCAGAACGTCTTGCGCTGATCCGGGGTCATCATGCGATAGGATGACGGCATGTTTCCTCTCTTTCGCGCAGGATTTGATTGCCGGACGGCCGCGCTCCCGATATGTCAGGGACGCTATGCTCGATCAAATCATCAAATTCCTCACCGGCCCCGATCTTACCCGCCCCTCTCAGGCGGATGAAGGGCCGCGCCTGGCCATCGCCGCCTTGCTGGTCGAAGCGGCCAAGTCCGACGGCGTCTATCGCGATGGTGAACGCTTTGTCGTCGCCGGTCTGCTGCGCCGGCTGTTCACCATCGAGGAGGAGGCGGCCGCCCGGCTGGTCGCCGCGGCGGAACAGGCCTTGGCTCAGTCGGTGCAATTGTTCCGCTTCACCCGCCCTATCGTCGAGCAGGTTCCGCCCGAGCAGCGCGCCGGCATCATAGAATTGCTGTGGGAGACGGTCTATGCCGACCGGATTCTCACCGCCGACGAGGACAGTATGGTTCGCCGCGTCGCCGGCCTGCTCTATGTCAGCGATCTCGATCGGGGGGCGGCGCGCCTCAGGGTGCTGAAAAGACTCGGCATTCCCGAATAGTCACGCCAGCGCGATCATCGATCCGCGCGCCGAGGAGCGGATCAGGCGCTTTTCCGCCTCCGCCTTCTCGGCCGGGGTAAGCTCGGCGAGAAACGTCACCTTGCCGCCCGAAGAGACCGCGACCGGCACGCCGGCGCGATAGATCAGGCGATTGGCGGTCAGTCCGGCCAGCTTGCCGCCGGGGGTGAGGATCCCCGCCAGATTGAGCGGATCGGCCGCCGACAGCGAGACCCACTGATCGGGCTCCGGCTTGCGGCGGATCTCGCGCAACGCGCCGACCGCTTCGGGCAGGGCATATTGCTCGCCCGAGAAACCGGCGACGAAGCGGCCGCCGCGGATCTCACCGCGGGCTTCCAGGCGGCGATAAACCCGCAACAGGTCCCGCCAGGGCGGCAGCCAGTCGGATTCGCGCGCCAACATGCGCCAGAACACCACGCCATAACGGCGCAGCAGCGTGCGCGCCGCCTGCTCGACGGCGGCGTCGCGGCTGAGGTCGGCACTGTCGCGGCGAGGTCTGCGGATCAGCGCCCAGCGTCCACCGCTCTCGATGTCGAAATGCAGCACCCGGCCGCGCCGCCGGGCGCCGGTCATCGGCTTTCTCTGGTTCGAGGGCACCAGCAAGGCGCGCAGGCCGGCGAAACTGTCCGAGGTCACCATGCCGAGCGCGACCAGCTCCGCCAGCGCATCCTCGACCTGCGAGCGCAGCAAATGGGTGGCGGCGGTCAGCTCGTCGAAGAACAGTGCCCCTTCCTGTTTGAGGCATTCCTGCAGGGTTTTGGCATGCGGGCTGGGATCGCCGGCTTCGGCGGAGGGAACCAGGGCCATCCAGAGCGGCACATGGCGGCGGTCGAGCAGCGCGATCGGCGTCGCCCTGACCGGCGTCGAAGGTCGCGCCTTGCCTGGTGTCGATGGCGGCACGGTCAAGCGCGCCCAGGCGATCTTGCCGGCCTGGCACTGGGCATCGAGCCAATCGGGTTCATAATCCTTGATCCGTGCCGGCAGGATCTCGGTCTCCCAGGCGCGGGCCGGCGCCTCGTAGCCTTCCAGCGCGGCCAGCGCCACCGGCAGCGAATCGGGGCCGGCCAGGCGGGTATCCTCGGCGACATGCTGCCAGGCGAACAGAAAGCGCAAGTAATCCTTCGCCGCTACCGGGTCGATCTCGGCGCGCAGGCGGCGCAGCGTATAGTGATGGATACGGGCCAACAGCCGGCGGTCGCACCATTGCTCCTCGGTCACGCCGGGCGAGAAGCGGCCGCGCATCACGCTGCCGTCGCCTTCGAGCCAGGCCAGCGCCGCGGTCACGTCGCCACCCGTCAGGCGAAGCGGGGCCGCGAGTTCCGTCGGGGTGACCGGGCCCAGCCCCTCCAGGCGGCCGCGCAGAATCTCGTTCAGCGCTTCGTCCGGCGCGCTTTCGTCGAATTCCGCAGCCCGTTCCGCCGCCACCCACAGGCCGCGCTCCGCCAGATGGACCACGCGGCGGTCGCGGGCCAGCGCGGCCAGCCAGTCGGTCCAGCCGGGTCCCGCCGCGGCTTCCGCGTCGGTCAGGAAAGACAGCCACAGCAGCGAATCATGCAGCTCTTCGGCATCGATCGGCTCGGGCCAGGCTTCTTCGCGCACCCGCGCGATGGCTTGGGGATCGAGCCGCCCGAGATCGGACGCGCTGTCCGGATCCTGCCAGCGCCGCCCCATCACGGCCTGGGTGCGGCGCTCTTCCAGCGGCGCGTCGTCGAGGAAGGCGTAGGGCCGCGCGGACAGCACCTCCATCGCCAGCGGCGAGGGCTCGGTCAGATCGCAGGCAACGATGCGAACCTCGCCGGCCTCGATTCGGCGCAGCAGTCTTTCCAGTCCTTCGATATCCATCGCCTCGTGCAGAGCGTCGTCGATCGCCTGGTTGGTCAGCGGGTGGTCGGGCACCTCGCGCTCGCCGACCAGATTCTCGGCGCAGGCGATCTGGTCGGGGAAAACGGCGGCGATCAGATCCTCGGCCAGCATCCGCATGATCTGCGGCGCCACCTTCTTGCCGGCGCGAAAGCGCGGCAAGGCGAGCGAGACCCCGGCCACCCAGCGCCAGCGTGTGATGAACATCGGGGCGTCGAGCATGGCCTGGATCAGCACAGCGCGGACAGTGTTGGAATTGAGATAATGCGCCACCTCGGGCAGGTCGAAAGAATGCGCGGTGGTCAGCGACAGGACGATATTGTCCTCGGTCGCCGCCGCCTGAAGTTCGAAATTGAACTTGCGGCAAAAGCGCTTCCGCAGCGCCAGGCCCCAGGCGCGGTTGATCCGGCTGCCATAGGGCGAATGGATTACCAGCTGCATGCCGCCGGCCTCGTCGAAGAAGCGCTCCAGCACGATGCAATCCTGGGTCGGCAGGCAGCCGAAGGCGCCGGCGGCGCCGGCCAGATACTCGACCAGTTGCCGGGCCGGCGCCGCGCCGATGCCGACCTCATCGGTCAGCAGGCGCTGCGCGTCGGCGATATTGTCGGCAATGGCGCCGCGCAGGCGCGAGACCGAGACCGACAGCTCGTCGGACCGGCCAGGCGCCTCGCCGATCCAGAATGGGATGGTCGGCGGCTGGCCCTGGGCGTCCTCGACCCGTATGGTGCCGCGCTCGACCCTCAAGATGCGATAGGAGACATTGCCGAGCTGGAACACGTCACCGGCCATGCTTTCCACGGCGAAATCCTCATTCACCGTGCCGATCATGTGATTTTCCGGCTCCAGCAGAACCTGGTAATCGGCGGTGTCGGGAATGGTGCCGCCCGAGGTCAGTGCGGTGAGGCGCGCCCCGCGCCGGCCGCGCAGCACATGGTTGATGGTGTCGTGATGGATCAGCGCGCCGCGCCGACCGTTGCGGGTGGCGAACCCTTCGCCCAGCATCTTCAGGACCTTGTCATAGGCGGTCCGCTCGAGGCGCCGATAAGGCCAGGCGCGGCGGAACAGGTCGAACAGATCTGTCTCGTCCCAATCCTTGGCCGCCACTTCGGCGACGATCTGCTGGGACAGGACGTCGAGCGCGTTCTCGGGGATGGTCAGGCGGTCGAGCTCGCCGCGCGCTACGCTGTCGAGCAGCGCCGTGCACTCCACCAAATCGTCGCGCGAGAGGGGAAACAGCCGTCCCTTCGGCGTCCCGCCTACGGCATGGCCCGAGCGCCCAACCCGCTGCAGGAAACTGGCGATCGCGCGGGGCGAGCCCAGCTGGCAGACCAGATCGACATCGCCGATATCGATGCCGAGTTCGAGCGAGGCGGTGGCGACCAGGGCGCGCAGCTGGCCCTTCTTCAGCCTTTGTTCGGCGGTCAGGCGGTGTTCCTTGGCCATGCTGCCGTGATGGGCGGTTACCGCCTCGGCGCCCAGGCGATCGGTCAGTTCGCGGGCGACCCGTTCGGCCATGCGCCGCGTATTGACGAAGACCAGAGTCGTCTTGTGGGCCTCGATCAGGCTGGCGAGCCGGTCATAGAGTTCGGTCCAGACCTCGCCCGACATCACCGCTTCGAGCGGCGCGCCGGGGATCTCGATATCGAGATCGCGCTTCCTCTGATGGCCGGTATCGATGATGGCCGCTTGGGCTGCCGGTGTGCCGTCCGGGCCGGCGCCGGTCAGGAAATTGGCCACCGCGCTGATCGGGTTCTGCGTCGCCGACAGGCCGATGCGCAGCAGCTTGCCGTCGCACAGGGCCGACAGCCTTTCCAGCGACAGAGCGAGATGGACTCCGCGCTTGTTGGGCGCCACGGCATGGATTTCGTCGAGGATCACCGAGCGGGTGGTCGACAGCATTGTGCGGCCCGACTCCGAACCCAGCAGCACATAGAGCGATTCCGGCGTGGTCACCAGGATATGCGGCGGACGGCGGCGCATCTTGTCGCGCTCGGAGGTCGGCGTGTCGCCGGTCCGCACCCAGGAACGGATCTCGACGTCAGTATGGCCGAGCTTGCGCAATTCGTCGGAAATCCCGGCCAGCGGCGCCTCGAGATTGCGATGAATGTCGTTGGAGAGCGCTTTCAGCGGCGAGACATAGACCACCTGCACCGCGTCGGGCAGCGGTGCGCGGATGCCTTGCCGCACCAGATCGTCGATGGCGGCAAGAAAGGCCGCCAATGTCTTGCCCGAGCCGGTCGGGGCGGCGATCAGCGTGTGCAGCCCCGCCTTGATCTTGGGCCAGGCCTCCGCTTGGGCCGGAGTCGGCGTGCCGAAGGTACGGGCGAACCAGCCCGCCACGGCGGGATGGAACAGTCCGGGATCGTCGGCCGAGCGGTCGGCGAACAGGGGCAGAAAGGCGTAATTCACGGCGTCGGTAGCCCCCAAGGGCGATGGAGCACGAGGCCACTATAGGGGATCGGGACGCGAAAAGGAAAGTTTTGTTCTGTATTTGTTTCTGGGGTGGGGATGACGGCACGGCGCTGATCGACGCCGACCCGACGGTCCCTAATGATCGCGGTGCCGCCATCCGCGGCGCGCGGCTTCGGCATGTCCGTCCGGATCGCCCTGCCAACCGCCATGTCCCTCCGAGCCGCGCGACCGGCCTCGGTTCTGGTTTCGCCGGTCATCGAACGCCTGCCTGCCGCCGAGATGATCGCTGCCGGATGCGTTCTGCTGCGTCGATTGGCCCGCGCCGACATGAAGCGAGCGGATCCGCGGCGGCCGGGCGATCAGGCGCTCGGGGTCCTCCAACAGCGCGTCTTTGCGATCCTGGAGTTCGCGCCCCAATTCGTCGAGATCGGCGTCGGTCTTTTCCAGGCGGGCGAAGATGCCTTCCTTGGGATCTTCCTCCTCTTCGACATGGTGCTTCACATACTCGGACAGCACCGTCATCTTCGCATCGTAATAATCGTCGTCCAGGCTGCCCTCGACCAACTCGCGCACCAGCAGCTTGACGGTGTCGTGCTCGACCTGGGCCTCGTCGAGATCGTCTTCCTCGATGCCGTGCTCGCTGCAGGCCGGATAGAAGATCTCTTCCTCGATGATGGTGTGGGCGTTCAGCGCCGTGCCGATCAACCTGACCAGCTTCTTGCGCTGCTGACGGCCTTTCGCGCTCTTGAATTGCTCGAAAAGCTGGTCGACCTCGCGATGGTCGGCTTTCAACAGGTCGATGGCGTTCTGGCTGTCCGCGCCGGACGTTTCCGGCTTCCGTTTCGGGTGGTGTGACGAAGGGTTCATGGCTTGCTCCCGCTATGCGATGGCCTGCTTAAACCAATCTGACGGGGTGCCGGTTCCCTCTCTCGAAGCATGAGGCAGCGTTCGTGCCAGTCATCACGCCGCGCACGGACAGACTGCGCGGGCGCAGCGCGATCATTTCCGGGCGCGATCGTTACGATAAATGGCGCCGCTTGCCGCAAAGACTCCCTTGACCCACAATCGGCGGGTGAGGTCATCGATGAACCAGCATCCCCTTATTAAATCCCTGCTGCTGATCCTGCTGGAGGCGGCTGTGCTGGCCGCGCTGACCTGGTTCGTGCATCAGAAGGCCGGCTCGCCTTTCGATCCGGTCAGCCAGGGCAGCGGGTTGGGCCCCCATCTGCTGCTCGCCGCCTGGTGGATCGCCTGCGGGCGGCTGGCGGTGCATTGCGGGCGTCTGCTGCTGGGCGGCAAGGTGCATGGCCAGGAAGTGCGGATCGTCTCCGATCTGCTGGCGGCGGTGATCTATCTGACAACGATCTTCGCCATCATCCGATTCGCCTTCGGCTTGCCGATCGGCGGGCTGCTGGCGACGTCGGGCATCATCGCCATCGTGCTCGGCCTCGCACTGCAGAGCACGCTGGGTGACGTCTTCTCCGGCATCGCGGTCGGCCTCGAGCGGCCCTACAAGCCAGGCGACGTGGTGGCGGTCGATGGCGGGGTGGAAGGCACCGTGGTGCAGGTCAATTGGCGCTCGACCCAGATCGCCACCGGCTACAACAACATCGTCATCATCCCCAACAGCATGATGGCCAAGTCGCGCCTCGAAAATCGCAGCGCGCCGACCGCCATGCGCGGCTGCAATGTGGTGCTGAGCCTCGACCCGCATGTCGATCCGCGCCGCTGTCTCGCTGCGCTTTCCGCCGCCGTGCGCTCCTGCACCATCCCGCTCTCCGTGCCCGCCCCCTCTGTATTATGCAGCGGGCTGCAGGGTGACGGGGCGCGCTACGAAGTGTGGTATTCGGTGGCGTCGAGCGATGATATCGGCGCCGCGCGCACCGAGATCTTCACCCAGATCCATCGCCATCTGCGCCATTCCGGCATTGCGCTGGCGGTGGCCGGCCAGCCGCAGATCATTCCGGTCAAGGTGCCCGATATCCGCGACCTGCTGGAGCAGTCGGATCTGTTCGGCATTCTCAGCACCGAGGAACGCGACGCGCTGGCCGTGCGCTTCGTCAAGACATCCTTCGAGGCGGGCGACAGGCTGGTCAAGGAGGGTGACCCACCCTCAGTGATGTATCTGCTGATATCGGGCACCGTCGAGATCGACCATGAGGGACGGGCGCTGTCGATCAGCCGGCTCGGACCGGGTGAGGCCTTTGGCCTGATCTCGCTGATCACCGACACGCCCTACGCCGTGTCGGCCACGGCGTTGACCCCCCTTTCGGCCTATCGCCTGACCAAGGAGGACATCAGCTCGACGATGCGGGCGCGGCCCGACATGATGGACGGCCTCGAAAAGCTGGTCCGGCATCGTCAGGAACTCCTCCAGCGCGAGCTTAGTTCGCAAGAGACGGCGCCGCTCAAAAGCCCGGAAATGTTCCTCTCAAGGGTGCGTCAGTTCTTGTCCCGGCTGGGGTCCTGACGTAAGGTCCGGCCCACTTTATTTCGCGTTGAGGGAGAGACCGCGTGACCGCCACCGCCAAGATTCTGCTGCTCGGTTCCGGCGAGCTGGGCCGCGAATTCGTGATCTCGGCCAAGCGCCTGGGCGCCCATGTGGTCGCGTGCGATTCCTACGCCGGCGCCCCGGCCATGCAGCTGGCTGACGAGGCCGAAATCTTCTCGATGCTGGACGGCGCCGCGCTGGGGGCTGCGATCGACAAGCACAAGCCTGATTTCATCGTTCCCGAGGTCGAGGCGATCCGCACCGAAATCCTCAAGGATTATGAGGATCTCGGCTTCAATGTGGTGCCCTCGGCGCGCGCCACCATCATGACGATGAACAGAGACCGCATCCGCGAGGTGGCCGCGACCGAGTTGGGCCTGCCGACCTCAAAATATCTCTATGCCGAAACGATCGAGGAAATGCGCGCCGCGGTGGCCAAGGTTGGCATTCCCTGTGTGGTCAAGCCGGTGATGTCCTCGTCCGGCAAGGGACAGAGCACGGTGAAAAGCGCCGATGCCATCGATGCCGCCTGGGATTATGCGGTGGCCGGCATGCGCGGGGATCGCAAGCGGGTCATCGTCGAGGCCTTCATCGCCTTCGATTACGAGATCACGCTGC
>Ga0116226_10003854_pt1 | contig 13229 bp, 13 predicted proteins | sample S1TSphfallax_FD_89692 | JGI IMG/M metagenome (GOLD analysis project Ga0116226, IMG submission 89692) | Host-associated microbial communities from peat moss isolated from Minnesota, USA - S1T2_Fa - Sphagnum fallax MG | ecosystem: Host-associated > Plants > Peat moss > Unclassified | place: USA...
ACGGTCTAGATTAATCAAAGTAATTTTTAAAACTAAATATTTAATTACAAAATAAAAGTACACGTGTTCGCATACAATTGGGTTAATTAATTAACATGTAATGCAATGTGAACGCAACCTCTGTAGTTGCATGCAGTCGCACAACCAACTGCTAGTATAGAGTATGGGTGGATGAAACCGTATAACCCAACCGTATGTACTTGTATTATATGACTGTTGCATGCAACTGCATTTCATGCAACTTGTCGTATGCAACTGGGTGAATCAATTGCATGTGTCGCATGCAACTGGAAACTAGTTGCATAAGACAGTTGCAAAATGCCAAATTTCTAGTAGTGTTTACAATTGAATCATAAATTGTAACTTTCCAATGGATGGTGCAATATATAGTTGATGTTTGGTCACGTCATCCATGCGTGACAAATTAGAAATAGAGGCTACACAAAAGTTTATGTTTTGATCATAACCATATTGTAACTCATATTTTCACCTTCTTGAATGAGGCCTCTAAAAAACTATATTTAACCAAGGAAATGTTAAATTTGAAACACACAATAGAAATATCCATAATGTCACCCTATCTTTGCCTTTTCTTTCACCCCATATCCTTTTTTTTAGAGGTATCCAAAAATTAAAGAAATTTTATTAAATCTCGGTGTGCAATGATGAAATTTAAGATTTAATGCAGAAGATTCAAAAATAATTATAATAGTTGTATAAGTAGGAGTAATGAAAATATATGTAGTAGCAATGGAGGCACTTAGGAAAAAATAAAGACATGATGAAACTCACTTTTACCACCAAATCAATGGAAAAATTAATTTGTGTACTAATTATTTAATTTTGAAAATTTTTCATTCCTAGTTATGCATTTATGATTTGATGCCTTATTATGTCGAAACTAGTTGTTCTTGCCCCCTAATTGTGTGATTTTATGGATAACTCTAATATTGGTGTGCCTTTCACCTTCTTGAATGTTAGTGTATGCACAACAATTTTATTTTTTATTTTTTCATTTTTATTTTGTTGATATTCAATGTTTCCCCCAAATATCATAAGATAATTAATGAAAAGAATGAGGCCGGGCCCTACAAAAGTGAAATGTCCATCAACATGCATGTCTCACATTTACAAATGGTCTACCTTTTGCAAAGGAAAGATTCCACTCAATAAAGTGGCCTCCTAATGCATGCAATTCTTTTGCCAAAGCTTTACATGGCCATAAACCAAGAAATGTTAAATTTGGGGCACCGGACCTATACTAATAGGGTAGAACTACCCATCACCGAACACTTTCCAATATTTTCCTTGTTCCTTAGACATATTGAGCAATTTTTGTGTCAATGCAAGCACAAACTAAAGGGTTATAAATGTTTTTTGAGCCTTGAAAGTAAAGGTGCAACACAAAAAACACAAGAAGAAGATGAATGATTGTTTACTTTTTTAAAAGTTTAAAAATAACTCTAAACCCCTTTCTCGTTCTAGCCCCATATTTCTTTCACTTTGAATCCATTTTGAATGATTAAAAACCTAATGGGTGCCTCAACTAGGTCTTCACAAAACTTCTTTATTCTAGAGATTAAACTGCAACAATCAAAGATTCGAAGCTCAAAATCCTAATCTATTTTTATTTACCATTCATCGAACATTCATCTCCTTACTCTAAAGACCCCATATCTTTCCCACTCCTTTATTGAATTGAACAATTTTTGCAACATTGGAAACGCAAAGTGCAGGGCTACAAATGTTCTTGGAACTTTAAAAGCAAAAAAACAATGTGTGACGATTCAACCTTCTTTGAGTTCTTTAATGTTTGCTCACTGGACTATCTACCAAGTAAGGAATAACATTGGCAATCATGAATACATTATCAATGTGAAAAGCCCTCCCATGAGGCTAGCCCATGCAAGCAAGCCTTCCTGCCATATGACCCTATTTCATTTTTTTGTGGTGTAGCCTAGAAGTAGGGCAATTTCTCCCCCAAACTTGGGCTGCCCACCTTCTATGAACCAACAACCACACTCGTACTGTGGTCATGGGATACTTAATGGACACACCAAGTATCAGCAACCTAGAGCCCTAAGAGCTAACCCCAAGCTACTCCTAGGGCTCTACCTTACACTTTCACTTTCTTCAATAAGGCTTGTAGGTGACCCTTGAAATGTTAGACTTGGACCCAAAAAAACACCCAATTTAGTCTTCATACACATGATAGTGATAAAATGTTTAGAAACAACCATGTTATTATAACCTAGAAGGGGTTTGGGCCTATGAGATTTAATTTTTATTTAAATCCCTACTTATATTTAGGTGCCCAAAAATGTACACCCAAACACCCACACAATGTCCCAAAACCAGTGGATAATAAAAGAGATGAAAGCCTCATGAATTTTGGGTTAAGATCACCAATGTGCCTAAACCTTGGTCTTTATGTGGGTTACACCCAGTGCGGAGTTTTTCACACACATTTAAAAACCTTGTTGAACGGGGTTCGTTCACTAAAATCACACTAGTTTCTTTGTACACACTAATCCAACATCACAACAACAATAATGTTTATTGTCACAAACACCTGTTACATCAAGGTTATTCCCATATCCTCACACAAGGTAACAACTCAAGATTATCAAAAACTAAAATACTTTATGGCAAGGCCCCACCCACAACCCCCCTTACATACTAGCAAGGAGGAATGGACAAATTACTATTTCCATTCATCCACATCTATTAAACTACCACATTCATCAACCACAAACCAATGGGATCATGCCATTTATTATTTTCCTATAATTAGCATCCATCTATGGATGAATCCCTTCTTGTTTGGAATGTACTTCCTATGATCAAGTCAAGTATCCTTGAATTATGTTTAATCTCAAAATTGATTATTACATAATTCATGAATCAAACCTTAGTCCTTGGTCAAGAGGTGCTCTTGGTAGCGCCCAAGGTTGCATTATTTACGTCTACACAAATCCATCATCTTACCCTTAGGGTAGGATTTATTTGGTATGTGTACTTTTACTCCCCTTCCATCTCCAAACCTTTTTTGTGTGTTACAATACTAGTGTAGTGTAGGTTCACCCAAGACCTATCAACAAGCTTTTGTATAGTGGTGGTGATGATGCACTTTCCAATTTGTCTATGTCATGTCCTCCCTCTACTTCCATTAATTGGATCAATCTGTGTGTTTTGGAGCTTGGATTTCAAGGAATTGGATTGTAACCAATGATTACTTTTTGTGACCAATTTCTAAATGTTTTTTGGAGCAAAAATAAAACACTTTTGTGAAATTTAAAAATTGAAAACACACACACACACACACACACACACAAGTCGTAACTGAAGTGGAATTTCAAGAAATAATTCAATGATGACATGTGTTTCAAGACCTTATTCACAAATATAACATTTCATATTGATGTACATGAATAGTTGTTAAACACATGTCACGTGTTTTAATTTTCTCCTTCTTGGAACATGTGTGTGTGGGTTTTTGGAAATTTATGATGTAGTGGAAGTGGTAATCATCCATTAAACAATGTAGTCAAATTTTTCCAAAGAAATTTATGGAAATAAAAAAGTTTCAGCAACCTTCTATAATTGTTGATTACCTATTAGAACTTCATATATAATATTTGACAAATTTATTTACATTTTTGAAATTGGGCAATTAAAAAACCCAAGAAAAATTAGTTTTGCCATTTTGAACAATTGCCCAAAGAAAAAACATATGCACCATGCTCCTTCCCATTCATAACTGCTTAACATTCTACTTTGTCACAATCTTATTGTCAATATTGGTGGTTCAATATTCTTAGTTGAAAATACTTTACATTACAAAACCATGTAAAAAGACTCTAGCTTGACCTAACGACTTATCTGAAAATGTTAAAATATCCCTAATGAGCTTTGACTGGGCATCCTTGTAGTGCCCTATGTGTGGGAACCATGCAATTTTCATCAGATGTCTTCAAATAGTTGAATCACACAAGTCTTTGAATAATGCTTTTGTGGGGTGTCCTTGTGGCATTTTGTGTACAACCATGCAAGGTTTGATTAATGTTCTAGAAGAAAAAAAAACATTGAAAAACATTGCTATTGTAAATGTTATGAAGGAGGTAGGTGATAGGTACTAATTTTTTTCTTCCATGATGGCATTGGTTTTAACTCAACAAGGATCTTCAAAACATTCAATTTTCCTTGTCCTTGAGGCATTCCAAGGTTTATTTTACACCCTATGTTGATTAATAAGACTTTCAAATTACAACAATGATTATTCTTGAAAATTGCATCCTTTCGTTGAACCTACATATTGAAAATAAATATCAAGATTTCAAAAATGTTTATGTGGCCCAACATTTCTCACACGCATATTAGGACCACACCCACACCTATCAAGTGTGTTTGTTGACATATCTAGTAATTGACATCATGACATGCACAAAACATCGCATCATTAACCATCACCAAAACTCCAATAACAAGAATAAAATGAATAATGACAACAAGTATGTGCATATTTTGTGTTTCAACAAAAAAAAAGAGTTGAACAAAATTTGATCTTGATTGAATACCGACATCATCAAACCAACAAAACCAAGTTATGCCCCATGTAACAAATAAATAAAATTTGGAATCTAAAAAGAATGTTGCAAAGTAGTGAAAATGCAAGCTGAGGTAAGAGTAGGTGTAAGATAAAAAAACTTTGCTTCCTTGTAACTCATTGTTGTTTTTTAAAGCCCAATAATGTTCAATGATATCATTATGTAATTTGTAATGAGTGTCAAGATTTTTAATCTCTCTATTGTTTTGGGTTTATTCATTTTTTATGAACCCACACTTGATGGGAATATTATCAACATTAAACCAATGTTTCAATCTGTATTTTCCTTGTTTTTTGTAATCATGTTGTGCATGAACACATATGCATATAAAATGTCAATAACCACATGATTTTGATCACATTGTTTGCACAAATTTTGAACAATCACAAACTTGTTTTATAACACCTTGAAGCTTTGTTTTACATCTATTCATACTACCTCCATTTGATAGGTTAAATGTTGTTGCTTCTCACCTTGTAATTCATTCGCATTCTACACAAAGATTAACCTTAAAAATAGATTTTGTCAATAAGAAAATAGTAATTTTGTCACAACCCTACCCTTGGGCTCGCGACCAAGGGAAGGGCTTGTGAAGGTCCAGGCCAAGTCTGATACCCGGGAGTGAGATTTCATGCCCCTAGGAATGCAAGACAATGTGAGGGAATGAACCCTCACACTCCCAAGTGAGCTCCCATGTCGCAACCCCACTTTGGGTGAAGTGAGAGGATGAAACTCCCACTCCCAAAGTTGGGGATTTGGAGTCCTCCGGGACTCCCGAATGTTTAGAGTTCGACAGCAGAGACCAAAACACCTTGCATTGAGGTTTTCTTGGTGTCATTGGAAAGGTCTTGAAGTGTAGATGTCCAAAATGGCCTCACATTGGTCATTTGGACATATGTAGCCTAAGTTATGGGCAAAAGAAGGGCCAGGAGTCAAACTGGCAGTTTGACTCTCGACCACTAAAAGTTGGGAATCGACCTCTTTCCAACATCTGAATCGGGAGTGCAAGATGGAGTTGGAAAGCTCTCAAAGAGAGCTATAACTTTGGTTCAAACCTCGTCTTGATCAGACTTGGCAGTCGGGAGATATGAACTCCCAAAGTCCCAGGACTCCAACCGGGACAATTTCGGGACAATTTCGGGACTCCAACTTAGGATTCCCGGGAAAAAAAGCCATTTGGATGTAGCCTCCGTGGAGTGGCCCAGAAAATACTATAAGGGGGAAGGTGGTGGCTTCCCCCGAGTCCGGGCCGTGGTGAGTCTTGTGTGTCAAAGTGCCCGTGGCTTGTCCCAACACCCAAGGGTGTTCTCGAATGTGAACTAACCCTCTTGTGGTTGGTTTTGGATGCAGATTCAAGCTTGATAATCTAGTCCCTCTTCCTAGTCTAATCCCAGGACTTCTAGCACGCCCCTCTACCCCTTTCTAGTGCTGGAAGTCGGGAGCGGCCTTCAAGTCCCAACTTTCTGCAATTCTACATAGTTGGACCCTCAAGTGGGTCCAACAAGGGACTTGGGAGCGCGTCATCCCACTTTGGGAGTTGGAGCCTATGGACTCCCAAATCTTTAGAGGACAATTACAAGGGTCAAAACCCATTGGATTGAGAAGGTCCTTATATAATTGAAAATCTTTTGGGATGTAGATGTTTAAAATGGGCTTGCATGACCCATTCAAACACTTCAAACAAAAGTTATGGCCAAAAGAAGGGCTGGGAATCAAATTGGCAATTTGACTCCCGACCACTAAAAGTCGGGAATTGCCTGGATTTCCTTCCATGCAGGTGGCGTGCAACATACCGTTGGAAAGCTCTCAATGAAGGCTAAAACTTTGCTTAGAATGTCATCTCAATTGGAGGGTTTGCATGCAAAGTTATGGGCCCCCAAAGTCACGGGAGTCCTAGTTGTGGGAATTTTGGGACTCCCATTTGGGAGTCACGGGACAAAATGACATTTGGGGTTAGTCCCATGGCCATGCACAAAGTAGATTATAAGGCGGAAGGTGGTGGCTTCCCCCAAGTTTGGGCCATGGTGAGTTTTGTGAATTAGTGTTTGCTCGTGCCTCATCCGTGCAACAAAGTGCTCCAATTACACATGAACCAACTTGTTGTTTGGTTTGTGCAAGCTCGTGTGAGTAAATGAAGTGCTTGTCAATCTTCTTAGTCCCATCCCGAAGCTCCAACAGGCCCTTCTACCACAGATGTGTTGCAAGCCAAGGAACGCACTCTAACTCCTTCTCCTTCCGTTATCTTCACCCTTCGGAGTTGAATTCATCAAAGAGCTTGGGGGTGCATCAAATTTGAATAATGATCCCCATTCACTTGAAATGCAATGTCATTACGTCCACCACAGTATAAATTAGAAACCAATGAAAACATGTCCAAAACATTCACATCATTGTCAAAACCAAAGATTTTTATTTGTAATTGCTTTTAGGTCGTAGAAAATTATTGTTTTAGTTAATACTTTGAAATTGTTGCACATTTGGGCACTTCTTCCATTTATAATGGATGTAGTCAAAGGAATTGAACATACCTAGAAAACTTGTTGCCACATATTTTATGTGAAATTGTCAATTGAGATTAGCTGAAGTTGATTGTTACAAATGAATTAACTCAAATACTTTTCACATTATTTTCATGAATCACTTCAAATTTTCCACGATTTTATTTTCTCCCGTGCAACGATATTCATATAGTGCATTAATTGTGGCCATAAGTAAACCTTTGAACAACCACAATACATTTTTGTAAAGCAAACAAGCCCATGGTTCCACAAGCATCTCATTGTTGCACAAAACATCCATCATGTCAAGTCATAAAAACAAGAATTTGAAGGAACAAAGAACACTTCATCTTCTAATGATGATGAAACTATTAATCATCGTAGGTAAGGTTCTAAAATATAAATTGATCATGACTATTTTTTCACTATCTTTCACAATATTTGGTTAACGACTGTTAAAGGTTTTTCTATCCCTTTAATTTTACATATTTTCTTCAAATTTCTAATTGTGGTTTATTGAAATTATCAACAAGTATCTCCAAATCTAAAATATTAGAACAAAATAAACATAGAAGTCTCTAACCAATTAGTATATACATATTGAAAAATTGGGTTAACATTACCCCCCCTTAAAACTAGATTTCATCCTCAAAATTAGTCACCTAGAACTACATGTTTAACACTTGCAATTAAATCAACAACATATTGTTCACCTATTGGCTTCACAATAATAGGTGTGTCCTTTAGTGTTGTATTTGGAATCTTAAAAACTTCAGAGGCATGGGTGACATTGTCAATCAAACTAACCCATATGCTTACTCCAATTTCAGATATAACTAATGGTATAGGTTTTGGAGTGACAAGTTCTTCCAAGGCTTCTGCCTAAGTGTTAACAATTACAAGAAGTATTTCCACATGTTTTGTGGGCAAAGGTAAAGTATAAGACATAATGGCCATATTTGCTCCTCTTCTGATGGGCTCAGGTTCCTCATTAATAATAATAACACATTTGTTTCGAGAACTTGTAGCTACAATAATTGCTTGCATAGGTGAAATTTTCTAGAAAATATTAATAGGTACCTCAACAGTTTGCCAATATCTTGGTCATATTTGTAGTTTTCAAAATGTAACTTGTACAAAACTAGTTCATTCAGGTAAGCTTCTTCGTTTACATGAACAATCTCCAAACTATTTTGGATCAGTAATCTCTTACATAGATTGCCACCATTCCTTCCATTTTAGGGTTTTATTGACCAATGTTTGGTTTTGTACCTTAAGTAAAGCATTGTCTAAAAATTAGTCATCAAACTCCTTCAATGGATTGTCCATGTAGGTGGTTTGAGAAACTTTATTGGGTGCTTTACAAAGTGTCTACAATTCTCTTGTGAATTCTTGAATTTGTACTTGAACTTCATGGGTACGAATTTGCATATCAATTTTGACTTTTCTCCAATGTTGCATACAAGTATTCTCTAGCTCCAACAAAGTTTTCTTGCATTGTACATTAATGGCCTCCATCTTACCATAGTCTTTTGTTAATTGGTCAAGATGAATTTACAGGGTCTTTAAGTCATTATGGGTTTTGAAATGTGCATGGGTTAATTCATTCTACTATGACCATAAGGCCTTAGCCTTCTTGATTGTTCTTTCAAATTCAACATTTTTAGCAACAAGATGCTTGTTATTTGCTTGTAGCTTAAAAAACTAGGTTTTCACAGTGGCCAAGTCCTTATCTTTGCTTTGTAGGGCTTGTTTATGACTCACAAGTTCTAGGCAATAGGCAAGTAACTAGTTGTTGGTGTCTTTTAACAAGTTCTCAACAATATTATACATAGATTTCAAATGAACTAAGTTGTCTACTATTTAAAGTCCTGTTTAAGCAACTAGGGTTGCTTCCTCAAAGAAAAATGTAACATGTTTCAAACTTTCATGTTAAACATAAGATTTCAACGTCTTAGGAAAAATATAAATAGGTTTAGTCTGAACTAGTTTAATAGGTTTAGGTTGAATTGGTTGAATCGATTGTGTACTTATTGATAATGGGTTGCTAGCCTATTTTGTAGGAGTAGAAGTTTCTTGAACAAGTAAAGGTCCTTGATTTTGTACCTGTTCAAAGTTAGGTTCACTTTTAGGGCATACTTGCTTTAAAGAATTGACACTTGTAATTAGGTTTACTCAAGTATCATTGTTTCACGCAATATTAGGGTCAACAAGTTGTTTTTCTGAATTGGCTGTTTCATCAATAGGTTGTTATCATCTGTTTGAATTAGTTTTGGTTCAAAAAAATCATTACACATTCTTCTTTCAGTTAAGTTGTCTACTGTCAAACTTGTAATGTTAGATTGAACTAGTTTTTCAATGAACAAGTTACCAGAATGTATTATTTCAACCGATTATTCATTTAACAAGTTATCAAAATGGGTTTCGTCAACTTGTTGCTTGGTAGATAGGTTATTATAATGCATTTCCTTCTTGGGTTCCTCTGATAAAAAATCATTAAGCTCAGCCGAAATAGGTTGAAGTGTCTAATCCTCCATAAACCTATAAGGTTTCAACTTGTTAATGTTAACCAATACCAAATTAAGATTGAATTTATCAATAATCACTTATAGTATTGTATTATTTAGTAAACAATATTGGATCCTATATGGTCCAAACCATTGTTTCTGAAACTTAGGGGTATGTGCTTTGATAACCCTTGGAAACCATAAAAAATAATATCTGAATTGGTATTTTGTCTCAATGTACCGATTCTAAAACCATAATGAATGGTTCCACTAGTTAGAAGCTATCAGGTCTTGTGCTATTAATTGATTTTCCTACGATTACTCTAGTTCTAATAGGTGACTAATTTGAACTTTGATAAGTTTTCAATCATAAATCTGCTCTAGTTTAGATGGTAACAAGTACTATGTAAATAGTAAGGGCATAAATTGTTGACAAGTTAAAATGGAATTTGATTGATTCCAACCTTAAAAAAAATTCTATAAGAGAATAGAATTGTGGACAAGTTTTCATCCCAATCATTCCGGTTCTCATTCACCAATTTTGTGAGCAATGTACCAAAGACTTTGTTAGTAGACTCGGCTTATCCATTCCCTTGTGGATAATAGATAATGAAGTTGGTATGTTTCAAGATAAAATGATCAGTTAAATGATAAATAATATCGTTAATGAAATGGGTACCTTGATATGTCACAATAATAAATGGATAACCAAACCAGGTGAGAATATGGTCATATAAAAACTTCGTAATAACAACTCTATTGGTGTGCAAAGTTATAGCCTCCACCCACTTGGTAGCCTAATAAGTGGCAACTAAAATCTACTAATTGCCAAAGTAACAACTCACTAGTTTAATAAGTTGAATAAAATCTAGTCCCCATTTTTGGAAGGGTTTTGAGGCAAAATAATGATCAACATTGCCATATTTTGTGCGAATAGGTTCCTTGTTTGTTGGCACAAATCATAGGTTTGAGAGAATTCATGAACATCTCTATTCATGGTTGGCCACCAATAACCAACATCAAGGATCTTCCTCATCATGATGTTTGAAGAACAATGTCTTCCACCAACTCCACTATGTAGCTCCTAGAGTATAGTTGGCATTTGTTCAGGTTACAAAACAAAACAAAACCTAGTATCTTGTCCAAATTTATAAAGTATCCTATTTTGTAACATAATTAGTTTAGCTCTCTGAGCTAAAAATTGTTTTTGTGAAATTGTGAATCTCATCATTCCCTTTGAATCATAAACACTTTGTAACCATTATGGTTGTAAAGTGAATAGGTGAACATCAATGGTTTAATTAAGTACACCAATTGGTAATGCTTGATTAGGCAATCTACTTAATACATATACCATCAAATGGGATCTACCAAGCTTATAGACAATTTTAAAATCATACTTTAAGAATAATAGTAACCACCTAGCTATTCTACCAAAAACTTGTGGCTTATTAACCAGGTATATTAAGGCCATGTGGTCAACACAAATACAAACTAATTATTTAGTAAATAATGTTTGAACTTATGCAAGGCATAGATCATAACTAGGACTTCCTTCTCAATAGTAATATAATTTTGCTCAGCTAAGTTTAACAATTTGGAGGCATGCATAATCGATTGATCAAACTTAGTAGTCAAGTTATGTGCAAGTATGGGTCCTACTACTAACTAGGATGCATATGGATGAACATGAAACTCGAGCTCCAAGTTTTGACTACTCAAAATAAGGGCTTGTATATACTAGTTTTTAATATCCTCCCAAGTATTTTAGCATTCTTCAGCCCATTCAAATATTTCAGATTTTTTGAGTAGTTTAATGATAGGTGACATGATTGAAGCAAAATTTTCGATGAAGGACCTATAAAATTGGGCCATCTTGAATGGTAGAATTTTACATTTGTGTCATGAAAATTATGGTAAAATGACAAACCATTATTCTTTTCATCATTGTAATCATGGAATTAATAAATGAAAACCATTGTTCATTATGTTTATATATTTTCAACAAACATTTTTCAAAAATCAATAATAGGGTAGTAAAACAAAAAATACACAACAATGATGTGAAAAAAAATAACAAATAACATAAATACAATGATTCATTATAATCATATTGAAATTTTGCTTAAGGAAGTTTGTGATGTAGGTCCATTATTCACATGAAATGGTGTGGATTATTTTTGACAAAGGTTTAAGACAAACCTTAACATAATAGTATAAAATTTTAAATAAAAAATTAAAAGATTTTTTTTGAAGATTTTTTATTAAGATATTCCAAGAATTAACATTCACAAAGGAGGCAATTCTAGTTCCTTTTATCATGTTTCCACGCAATTGTGTCGATGGAAAATATTTTCTATTCTACATCAAACATGACATCTTCTTCCACATTTTAAGTCCTTCTTAAAAGTGATAACAAATGAACACATGTGGTTCCTTGATGTCATTTCCTAGACATTTATTGACAGAAATAGTCGTTATTATCCCATTTCCTTAAACAATAAATACATTGTTACCTTCATGATTCATGGGCAACCTTCATGTCATGTATTTAAGGACATTTAAACAAACATGGAATAATTGGACTCCACAACATTATTTTGCATTACAATGAACAAAACAATGTATGGTATTCCATGTATGGAAATCTTTAGATTCAAATTATTAGTCCAATGGTTTAATCATGGACTAATTTGCCATGCATAGGTGGTGTGGAATAGGATTTGGCTTGAATAAACCGAGTTGGGTCTTCAAATGTAATAATGTTGACATTTAGAAGTGTGTCATCAATAATGTTCTTCCCCACATGTACCTATATAACAATCATACGTAGATCCAATACAACAATGTCCACATGTGCCTTTTCTATTGCCATAATAAATACATGTGTTTTCACAAGTTTCAAGTTTTGTAACATATGTTTTTAAAAATCTGGAGTTGTTTTATATAACTTTCCAAGATTTAAAGTACATTTTGTTTCCATCATTTGCCTATTCAAATCTATACATATTTCATCTACAAAATTTATAATGTGGCCTATCATTATTATAATTCATGGTTTAAAAAGTTATCCAAGTTGATTGTTTTGATCACTTAAGTTTACATACCTACCTAGTTACTACGTAAGCTACATAGGTGGACCTAAGTATGTAAGTAGCCTATGCTTATCTACCCATTAATTTAGTTATAACCTACGTTAGGTAGGTAAGTAGGTAGGCACTTTAAGCTTATCTACCTACCTAGGCCTACATACCTACCTTACTATAATTTAGGTTATGTTTTAAGGGTACATTCAATTAACACTTGTTGCTTAACATGCTTATTACAAATGGCAACACTTGCTCCCATGTTCACAACAATGTTCTTCACTTCTATCATTTTGCTATAACATTTTACCTTGAAATCTATTTTTCATTTCTAGAAAACATGGTCATTCCACCAACTTGTGTCCTAATATTCCACATGGGTACCAATTTTTTAGGGTGAACAAAAAAATATCAAATATTTTAATGATTTGTGTACTTTGGAATGCTCATGGATTAGTTGCAAAATGGAAGCCATGATTGGGAAAGAAGTAACCTTAGTGGTTCACATAACTTGTACCTTATATAATCATC
>Ga0116226_10003855_pt1 | contig 13229 bp, 5 predicted proteins | sample S1TSphfallax_FD_89692 | JGI IMG/M metagenome (GOLD analysis project Ga0116226, IMG submission 89692) | Host-associated microbial communities from peat moss isolated from Minnesota, USA - S1T2_Fa - Sphagnum fallax MG | ecosystem: Host-associated > Plants > Peat moss > Unclassified | place: USA...
ACGATCGAAGCGATCCGCGCCGGTGTCGATGCGGTGGTGGTCCAAGAGACCCATGCACTCAACAAGCTGATGATCCTCCTGACCATCGCGATCTCGGGCGGTCCGTTCATTGGCCTCCTCGGGACGGTGGTCGGCGTCATGATCACCTTCGCCGCGATCGCCGCGGCCGGCGACGTCAACGTGAACGCGATCGCCCCCGGTATCGCGGCGGCGTTGGTTGCGACCTGCGCCGGCCTGTTCGTCGCGATCCCGGCTCTGTTCGGCTATAACTATCTACTGGCCAAAATCCGCGACGCGACGGCAGATATCCAGGTTTTCGCCGATAAGTTCATCACCCGCACGGCGGAGCTGTACCACGCCCCTCGCGCGCTCAAAAACCTCGCAGCGGAGTAGCGGATCATGCAGCTCCAGTCCGAAGGCAAGCCCTATGACGATATCAACATCACGCCGATGCTGGATCTCGCCTATGTGCTGCTGATCATTTTCATCGTGATGACCACCGCCTCGGTCCAGGGCATCAAGGTCAATCTGCCCAAAGCCAGCGACACGCCGAGCCTCGCCAAACCCAAGACCGTGGCGATCACGATCAATAATGAAGGCAAGATCTTCATGAACACGATCCCGGTCTCCCTCGATGAGTTGGAAGACCGGTTGAAACAGCAGAAGGCGCTAGACCCGGATTTCCCGGTGATCGTCAAGGGCGATGCCGACGTTCAGTACAAGAACGTCATGGATGTGATCGCGCTGCTGGGGCGACTCAACATCACCCAACTCGGCCTCGCCACGCAGCGGCTGGTGAATTAGAGCGCCATGAGAATGGTTTCGATCATCGGCAATCGGCAAGATCCTCCCTTGCGCAGCGGGGGAGGGAGACGATGCGCAGCATGGTGGAGGGGGCAGGATAGGTGCCGCGCCCCCTCCACCCCGCTTCGCGCGGTCCCCCTCCCCCGCTGCGCAGGGGAGGATCTTCCGAGTCAGCCTCATTTCATCTCGAGCTAGCCGATGAGCCTGCCCGATGACGATGATGAAGCCGAAGCGCCGCGCTGGCTCCGCTATGCCCCGATCGCGGGCGGGGTGGCACTGGTGCTGCTCATTGGCTGGGGCGTGATGGAGCTGGCATCGGGTACCGCGTCGGCACCGAAGAAAACCGTGCCCGAACTCGTCCATATGACCGTATTGCCGCCACCGCCACCACCTCCCCCGCCGCCACCGCCCAAGGAGGTGCCACCGGAGCAGAAGATGGTGGAGCAGCCCAAGATGCGCGAACCCGAAACACGGCCCGACAAGATCGTCGATAAGCCGACGCCCAAGAACGATGCCCCGCCGCCCGGCCCATTGGCGCTCGACGCCAAAGGTGCCGGTCCGGGCGATGCGTTCGGCCTCGGCGGCAAGCCCGGCGGGACCGGCTTCGGCAGCGGCGGCGAACGCACCGGCACACGGTTCGGCTGGTACGCAGCGATCCTGCAAACGCGGCTGCAAGAGGCGTTGCAGAAAGACGATGCGGTCAATCAGGCGCGGCTCGATGTCATTCTGAAAGTCTGGCTGAACGCCGATGGCAGCCCATCCAGGGTTGAGTTCACTCGACGCTCCGGCGATCCGTCACTCGATGGCGCGATCCAAAGCGCAATCCTGCGGATGGCCCGACTGCCGCAGTCGCCGCCGTCCGACATGCCGCAGCCCGTGAATTTGAAAATCGACATCAAACCGGTCCGACAAGGCTGAGACACGTGATGTACCCGAACCGAGTCTCACGCCGGTCATCCCGGACACAAGGAACCTGCCCGATGACTACCCAACTCCACGCGAGACTCGTCGCCGGCCTGCTTTTGGCCACGCCAATCCTCGCCGTTCCGCCTGCCGAAGCCGCCGGTACCGACACGTTGGGTCAATCTCCGCCGGCCACTGCCCTGCCCCCAGCTTCCAGCCCGGATGTTGTGCTGAACCTGTTGAAGATCCTCGTGGTGCAGCACGTCATCACCCAGACTCAGGCGGACGCGCTCATCAAACAGGCGCAGCAGGAAGCCGCGGCCGCCCGTGCTGCACCACCCCCCGCGCCAGTCGCCCAGGCGCCCCAGCCCTCCAGCGTTCACGTCCAGTATGTGCCTGAAATCGTTAAGGACCAGATCCGCGACGAGGTCAAACAAGAGGTGCTGCAAACCGCCAAAGCCGAAAATTGGGCCCAGCCAAATGCGCTCCCCGACTGGGTCAGCCGGATTACCTTCAATGGCGATTTCCGGCTGCGCTATGAGGAGGATTTGTTCGGCTCGGGCAATTTCAATCAGTTAGTTGATTTCAACACGATAAACGCGGGATCGCCCTATGACATCGGCCCGAACAATTCAAGTCTGCCGCCCTTGCTGAACACCACAGAAGACCGCGAACGGCTACGGGTCCGTGGCCGGTTCGGCTTGGTTGCCGATATCGATGATGGCATCACCGCTGGCATCAGGCTATCGACCGGCACCAACACCAACCCCATATCACCGAACCAGACATTGGGCACAGATTTCAACAAGTTCGAAATCACCGCCGACCGCGCCTGGATCAAGTACCAGCCGAACGACATGATCTCGGCAACGGCCGGCCGGTTTGAAAATCCTTTCTTTACATCGGATTTGGTCTGGTACGGCGACCTTAGTCTTGATGGGGTCGCCGCCACTCTTAAGGCGCCATCGATCGACGGCATCATGCCGTTCCTGACGTTTGGTGCCTTCCCCATCGAAAACACGACCTTCGATTTTCCGTCGACCAGCGAGAATAAAATCCCGAGCCGCGACAAATGGCTGTATGCCGCCCAGCTCGGGACGGACTGGCAAATCGAACCGGCAATCGACTGGAAACAGGGCGCTGCCTTTTACTATTACCAGAATATTCAGGGTGAGGAATCCAGCCCGTGCGTAATTCTGAGTTCGAGCGATAGCTGCAATACGGATTTGACCCGCCCCGGCTACCTGAACAAAGGCAATACTTTGTTCGCGTTGCGCAACGTCGTGCAACAGACCGGGACGTCCACGTCCATTCCGGAATATTTTGGTCTCGCCTCGGCCTTCGACGTGCTGGAAATCCGCGAGCGGTTGGATATGGCGTTTTACGATCCGGTCCATGTCATCGTCGACGGCGATTATGCGATCAATCTGGGCTTTAACCGCAATAAAATATTGGCGCTCAGTCCGGTTAATAGCTACGGCGGCAGTATTGGCAACGAAGCGTTCATGATGAAGCTGACAGTGGGCCATCCCGAGATCAAGAAGCTCTGGGATTGGAACCTGTCCTTTGAATATAAATATCTTGAAAGCGACTCGGTGGTCGATGCCTTCACCGATGCGGATTTCCATTTGGGGGGCACCAACGCTAAGGGTTATATCCTGATGGGTAATCTTGGGCTCGGCCATAATCTATGGCTCCAGCCACGTTGGTTCAGCACGACCGAAGTCTCCGGGCCACCCTTGGCGATCGATGTGCTGGAGCTGGATCTCAATGCCAAATTCTAGGCTACTCTTAGGCGTCGCGCTCGCGACCTTCGGTGCTTTGCTGAGCCCTGCCCTGGCCGACTCAGACGGGGAAACGCGGCTGCGCGATCAGCTAAAGAAGGTGATCGTCCAGCTTCGCGAGGCGCAGGACGAGACATCCGCGCTCCAGGCGAAACAGGCCGCCGTCGACAAGCAAACGCAGGATTTCACCGCTCAGATCGATGCCCTGAAGCAGCAACTGGCCGACGCCAAGGGCCAGTCAGCCGGGGCAATCGATGCCAAGAAATCGCTGGATGGCGCCGAGGCGCGCGCAAAAGCGGCGGAAGATCAATTGGCTCAACTGCAAACCACCCTGACCAAGTGGCAGGATGCCTATAAGCAAGCGGCCGAAATCGCCCGCACCCGCGATGCCGATGCAAAATCTCTGACAGCGACCAATGCCGGGCTGCAGGATCAGGCAACTCGTTGCATTGTTAAGAATGTCGCGCTTTACAAGACCGCCAGCGAAATTCTCGATCGATACGCCCATATCGGCTGGGACGACGTATTGGAGCAGAAGGAAATCTTCACCCAGCATGCGCGGGTCGAACTTGAAAACCAGGTTCAGGATTACGAAGATAAAATACGCGATCAAAAACTAACCCCGGCGGCACCCCACGCCGGAGGCTGACGAGGACAGGATGATACGGTGCGGCGCCTCGCTCTTGCTGATCGGAACACTGGCGCCGCTGCTGGCCGAGGCCGAAACCGGCTCGGACATTTGCGTCGGCGTTAAGATCGGCAATGAGTCGGTTGATCCGCTTAAATGCCTGAATGCCCGTCTTCAGGCGAAAGTCACAACCGAGCGCAAACAGACAGCGGAAACCGGCAGCCTGCTCGGCACCGCCGTCAATCAAGCGCCGACGGCGGATAATCTCTACAACGACACCGCCGCCCGCGAACGCCTCGGGGATAATTTCGGGAAATCGCCCTACCCTGAACGCCCAGAGCGCAGCTTCCCCAGCCCGTTGACCAACGGACGGTAACTCGTTCCGCGATCAGGGTGACATCTGCTTTTCCTGCGCCGCGTCCGGCTCGCCGAAGCCCAGCACGTCGATCGTAATAATCGACGGCACGCGCCGGGCCGCCTGCCGCTTTTTGCGTTCCTCGTCGTCACCGGCATCGGTCGATGAGCTGGCGGCACTGGCAGCGCTGCTTGCGGCGGTCAGCGACGCGAGCGAAATCTGCGGCACTTGCGGTACGCCGGAGACGGTACCGCCGGCCTGAATATTAGATGCGTTCACTACATGCTGGGCCACGACATTGATATTGCCGGTAGCCCGCAGGCCTGCATCACCCGCATCGACGGTGCCGTTGGGCGCGATCAGGTAGGCGCTGTTAAACAGATTTGCATCGGGTGGCGCCAACACAGCGATACCGCTTCCCGAGGCCGAACCGGCCGGGACCGAAACGATGTTGCCGGCGGCATCGATCTCCTCGATCGGGGGTGAGGCGGCAATCGCCGTCTTGGCGCCCTTGCCCGCGTCGATATTGCCGTCGGTTGACCACAGCACGAGATCGCCGCCATCATCTGTGAAGATGCGCGATAGATTGACCTCGATATTCTGCTGAGCGAATGCGTCGATCTCGCCGCCAGCGACCGTGAAGATACCGAGTTGAGCAGCGGATTTCAGAACCGGCGTCGGCGCACTCGGCTCGGTCGTGCCAGACACCGACGGTTCGTTGGTGAGGCCGACCTGAACCCCGCCGCCGGGGGTAAAGATCTGGATTCCGCCGCCATTCTGCGTCTCGATTACGCTGTAGAAAAGGTCGAGGCTGCTGCCGGATACAGGGTTTGGGAAGAGCAATGACGCCGCTGCATATCCGTCCTGATAATGCTTGTAGGAGCTGCTGTTGGGATCCGCCGTTTCGCGCAGGATCTGAAAATAGACCTGACGGGCGAATTCGGCCTGATCGGCCGCCGGCAGCGCATCAAACTGGCTCCAGGCATCGGCCGCAGCGACCGGATGGCCGACCAGCGTCGCGAGGAAAGTGGTGAGATCGCCGAGCGTGACCGGCGCGTTGGTGCCGAGCGTGGCGGGTGTGAGGTAATGCTGAATGAAGCCACTATAATTCGGTACCGCCCCCGCAATCGCCACGATTCCGGCGCCTTGGCTGGAAAGATAGGGATCGACGCTATTGCCATAAGTAATGATGCCGTTGCCGCCGGCCAGTTCTATATTGCGACCAGCCTGGACATAAAGCTGTCCCGGACCACCGAGCTGGAGTCCATAGATATCCGGCGCACCAAGATTTGTGTAATCGCCAAGGATCGGAGTGCTATAATTGCCGCTCGAGGCGGTGATCACATCATAGAGAATATCGCGCCCAGCAATGATCGAGGTCACGTCGCCGGCCGCAATATTCTGTCCGACTACGCCGACATCGACGATATCCAGCCCCGCTTGGACCTCACTGGCCTTGGCGAAATCGAGATCACCCGCAGAACTGCTGGCGTCTGCATTCGTGATATCGCCGGTCACTGCGTAGATATGGTTCGACGCGTTATCGCCCGCATGCAGGATCGGGCCGTAATCGGTCGAGGTCGCGATCGTGAGCAAGGGATCCGTGCCGCCATTGGCCGGCACCGCGGGGTTGGTCACGCCGGGCACCGCAGCCGGGGTGATCCCCAATTGCACAATGGCGGTCGGCTGGTTGGCACCGAGGCTGATCGTATTCTCGGCCAGGAGATCCAGCGTGCCGCGCACCGTCGGATAAAGCGTGATCGGCGCGTCAATCGCGATATTGCCGTTAAAGGCGGTCAGCGACAGGTTGCCCGGCAGGAAACCGAAGGCGGCGGTCGGTGTGCCACCGATATTAGCGATAATGCTCGGGAAATTGCCGCCATCCAGCCCGCTCGGATCATTCCCAAGATAGGTCAGCGAGCCGCCGATCGTATTCGCTGAAAGCGCGCTCTTGTCCGTGTAGGTAACAAACTCAGCATCGGTCCCGTAATTTTCCGGGTTGTTCGGATCCGGTGGATTCGGCAGGCCATTCTGACCGTTGGCTGCGGACGCGGAGAAGGCGGCAGTCGGGTTGAAAATCTGCGACAGCACGACGTTCCCACCGGCATTGATCGTCACCTGCGCATTGCCAAGCGCTAGCGACGTGCCGAAAGAGGCGTCATTGCCGATTTGCGTCGCGGTGGTATCGATGGGCGCCAGAATGCTCTGACCGACGGTAATCTTAGCCTTGCCATCCCCGATAAAGAACAGGTCATCTTGCAGATTTCCCGCCGCGCGCACCGACAGGTCGCCGGCCCCCTGAACCAGCAGCGCGGCTGTTTGATGAGTCGCCTGATCATCATAGACCCGGCCATTGCTCGGCAAGGCAATGCTGATATCGTTGATATTTCCGCCTGCCGTCACACTTACATTGCCGCCACCAAGCGCGCCGACACTTTGCTGGAACTGGCTGAAATTGCTCCACCAACTCGTGTCGATACCGGCAGCCGCATTGCCCTCAGCGTAGAACCACGCATAAAGATATTGGGCAGAACCGCTAGAGAACCCACTCGGATTGCCCAGCGTATCGTTGGCCCCAACAATATCGGCGCCAGCCCGCAGACTCACTGTGCCGCCGTCGGCAGTATAATAGGCCGGATAGTAGTATATCTCCCCGCTGAGCTGCTGCAGGGCATTGACCGGATAATCACCCGCCTTCGGATCCGTGAAGCCCGGCAGGGCCCCTGTATCAATCCCGACCGTATAGATTGCCGAGGAGCCGCCTAGAGTCAGGATCGTACCGGAATTGCTATAACCACCGGTCGGAAAATTGATATCCCCATCAATCTTAATATCGCCGGCAGCGGCCACATCGATTGCCCCGGTGCCGGTCCGGACGACATACATCGCCTCATTATTGCCGCCGATCTGATCCGGCTTGTTGTCCCCGGCCCGATAAGGATCGATCCCGAGTTCGAAGGTGCCGGTACTGCCAGGCGCGGTCGCCATTGGATCGGCGGCGCTTAGATCCGCACCGGCTACAAGTTGATAGGACCAGGACGGCGTGCTCACCAAGCCCGCTTTGGGGTTTTGATCCGGCGTCGCCGTGAAACCATCGCTGAGATTGGCTTGAATCGTCAGATTGCCGCCAGCCCGCAAGGTCAGCACGCCCGGCCAGGTCCCGTTCGGGCCGTAGCGCCAGGAATGGAGATCCCAATCCGAGACCAGGAACAGATTGCCTTTACTATCGATATCGATACCAGGAGATAACGTGAAGAGCGGGTTATTCTGCTCACCCAGCGCCTTCACGATCGCCGCCTCGTGCGACATGAACAAGGCGGCGTCTTTGCCGAGTGCTGCTTCAAGATTGGTCCCGATCAGCGCATCCTTAGAGCCGTTATCGATCATGTAGCTCAGCACGGCTTCGGCCGTAATGCTGCGCGCGCCCTCGATACTGGCCTGGATCGGATCGATCGCAACGCCAGTTCCGACATCGCTGCCATTGCCGACCGTAACGGCATTGCCGTTATCGTCGGTTTTGACCGAGCTGACGCCGGCATCACCGGTCTGTTCGGCCCGCAGCAGCACGGTCCCGCCGGACACGATATTGGGCTGACCGTCGGCGCTGACGCCGTCGACATAGCCGCCGCCGGCAACATCGATCACCGACCCCGCGCCCGCATCGATCCGGCCTGTCGTGGTTTCCAGCACGACGCTGCCGGCAGTCCCGATCGTGTCACTCGATTCTGCCAGCAGCTTTGCCCCGCTCGCCAGGGTGAGATCGCCGCTCGCCGCCAGGGTAATCTCGCCATCAGTCGCGCTGTTGGCGTCGATCGTGCCGCTGATTGTGATGGACCCGCGATCGGTTTCGAGGCTGAAATGATGCGCGACAACCGTACCGGTCAGATCGAGATTGCCGGTCTGGGCGCGGAACGAGACGTCATCGGTGAAGCCGTCCGTGTTGACCAATTGCGCCAGCGACGACAGATCGGGCAGGGTTTTAACATCAATCGCGATTGAACCGCCGACACCGCCCGCGCCCTTCAGCGTCCCGTCGAGCAGGAATTGGCCGCTTTCCGCCGTCACGCTGAGACGACCCGCATCGCCGCCGCCCGATGGGGCCGAGAGATCGATCAGTGCACCGTGATCGACCGAAATATCTGCGGCCGCGGTCAGGCTGATCGACCCGGCCGACGCGTACTGCGTCACATCGAAAAAGGGCTTGGCAAAACCGGCAACGCTGGTCTCCGACTGCGGGCCGAAACTAATCGATCCGTTGGTCGCGTTCATCGTAAGCGTGCCGCCCGGTAGCAGGATCGCGCCGTTATCGACGATGCTGGAGCCGGAGATCGCCAGCGTTTCGCCTGCGCCCAGCGACGTCGCCGCTGAAAGCGGTGCCGTGGTGGCGACGCGTTCCACCGTGACAGAGCCCGTCGCGGTGATCGACTGATCGACCAGCGTTGTGATCACCGGGTTGCTGGCGACCGGATCGGGATTGGCCGATTGCTCGGCGCCGGTCATGCGCGCGGCGCTCAGCGTCAGATTGCCATCGACCGCGAGCTGTCCCGTACCGCGCAGCAAGATCTGCTGCGCCGCGCTGAGATCGGCAGTGGCAAAGCCCGCGATCGTTGTGCCGGCTGCAATCGATTGCGGGCCGCCGAGCGTGATGGTTTGCGCCATGATATCGAGCGTGCCCTGCCCCGCTGTCGGCACAGATTTCAGCGTGCTGTCGCTATCGGTCAGCGTAACCGACTGCGCCTTGATCGTGACGTCGGAACCGTTCCCGACCAGGGCAGCGCTGTCGAGCGTCAGGCTGTTCAGCGTATCGCCGGCCCCGAGCGTCACATCGCCGTAAAAATCGATGGCGCCCAAACTATGCAGCGTCAGATTTCCCGCCTGCGACAGCGAGGTCAGCGTGGCGCCAGAGAGATCAAGGCCGGTCTGATCGGCCGGTGCCGCCCCCAGATTGATCGCGCTCGCGGTGACCGTGATATCCGAAGCCGCCAATACCGCGCCGGGGTCGATCGACATGCTGGCGGCTGCGAGCTGAATCGAATCGCTCGACCTGATCGTCGCCCCCGCACCGATCGAAATCCTGCCGCCGGCATCCGCCGTGCCGCTCTCATCGGCAATGATCTCGCTCGCAGCACCCGAGGAAATTTGCAGGAAGGCGGGCGGTGTGGTGGCGCCGCTCAGGCCAGCCAGCGACCCGACCGCATTGGTCTCGCGGGGTGTCGCCACGATCAGGCTGTTGCGATCGACAGTGACGCTGTCCTGACCCAGCAGTACGATATCGGCCGCGCTCAGCGTGGCACCCTGATTATCGATCAGCACGTGCGCTGCTGTTGCCTGATAGACCGCATAGTCGTTCGGATTGACCGCCGTATTGGCTGCTTGCAGCGTTCCGCCAATGATCAGCGTCGTCGCATCAAGGCTCGACAGCTGCGCGCTGGAGACGCCGATATAACCGGCAGGCGCGGTTTCGTCCGGCCCCAGGATCGCGAGATCACCTGCCGCACCGGTCGCCGTCGCCGCCTGCAAGGACACGGCACCGCCCAACCCGCCTGTGCCGGGCGTAAAATCGAAATTCCCTTCGATCGTGAGCGATTTTGCCGGCAGCAAATCGAGTGAACCGGCATCGATCGGCAGCTCCGGAACGGGTTCCTTCAGACGTTGCGCAAAGGTCGGAAAGAAACTTGAGGCGGTATAATCGGTGAATTGGGATTCCGTGCGGATCACCGTGCCGGGTGTTACCTCGAAGGCCTGGGACTGCGCGCTGCGGAACGGCGTATTCGCCGTCCCGACATAGCCCGACAAAATCGCGCCGCCGTCGGTTTGCAGGTAATTCTGATCCGGCTGGAACCCGGTGCTGCCGGAGACGAACGACACCGCATAGGCGCCGGGCAGCAGCGCGTAATGCGCCGGCAGCAGCGTATAATAGCCGGGCGCCAAACCGTCGCCACCCGACAGATAGATTGTTTCGCCGACCGATAGACCGTCTTTCGCCGATTGGCTGGGATCGACCGGGGCGTAGCCGCTTTTATAGCTCGGCAGGATGGCGAAGGTGGTGGCGATGCCTTGCGCGTTGGTCTGTGCCAACACGTCGCTTGAGCCACCGACGCCCGGCGTGAATTCATAGCCGTAAAGATCGCCGCCACCGGCTTCGTCAACCACCGCGCCCTTTTGAATATCGATGGAGGCGCCGCTCAGCGTCAGGATTTTCGTCGGGGGTGCGGCCAGCGTATTGCCGTCCGGCGCCGTCCAGACGAGGCCGTTGGCGACCGTGCCATAGGGAACGGTGATGCCGTCGAGCGATACCGACGTGACGCTGGCGGCGCCCAAGGTGATGTTGGTCGAGACCGGCAGATAGGCGGCACAATCGGTGAAGCAGCCGATCGTCAGGCTGCCTTGCGGCACGCGCAGCACGCCGTCCTGAACGACCACGGGCGCATCGATCGTGAGGTTACCGCCTGCCGCGATCGGCGATTGCGGAACCGCACCATTCCGCTCCAGCGAAATCTGTGTCTGAGAGATCAGGAAAAACCCGCCGGATGCCTGCGCATTATTGGTCGCAGGACCGATATCGGACGAGGTCGTCGTATAAACCTGGGCGGCATCGAGCGTCAGCGCACCGGTCGTCAGCAAGCCTTGGCCTGCCAGATCATCGCCGCCGATCAGCCTGATGTCGCCCGCACTGGCCAGCTTGACGCTGCCGAACTGATCGATCGACGTGACGCCGGATATATCGATCAGATCAGCCAAGACCGAGAGATGTGCGGTGCCCGCGGTCAGTCCACCAATATTCCCGGCCTGCGACACAGGGACGGATGGCCCCCAGATATTCGACGCCGTTTGCCCGCTAATCTCGACATAAGGAGCGCTCAGCGACACGCTCGCCGGCCGACCGTTCGGGCTGCCTGAATCGGTAATATTTTCCGCGTTGAGGATCAGACTATTGGCCAAGCGAAGCGACACTGAGCCGTCGAACACGATACTGTCATTGTAATATTCCGATTTGGCGCCCGACCCGCCATTCTCCAGGACCGCAGGTGTAGCGTAATTTCCAGCGGTGCTATGCGGAGAAGGCTGCAAAACCGACAGCGCGAGCGATGCAAACCCGCCTGACGTCACCTGATCGGCGGAGACATAGGCCTTGCCGTAGAGCGCACCGAATGTCTCGATTTCCTGCGGGCCGCTCAGTTGATTATCGATCCCGTAGGTCGCCGTGTCATCGAGCGTATCGCCGGGCTGGAGATTGAGCAAGGCAACCGGCGACAAGCCGTTCTGCTCAACGATAATCTTGCGATTCGATTGAGGGTAGGCGAAGTCGACGCCGCTGCTATTGCCGTCATAAACATCGGTGAGTGTGACGGAGAGGCTGCCACCCTCGGCCGCGGTGCTGCCCGCCCGTGCGGTGATTGTGCCATCAAGGAACACGCCCGCGGTCGCCGAAAAGCTAATGGAGCCGCCATTGCTCGCGATCGGCGTCGGTACCTCTGTGGCCAGCGAAAGCTGCCCGGACAGGCTCTGCCAAGCTTCGACTTTTGAGGCAGTCCCGGAGGCATCGATCGTGGCGCCCGGCTGGACGTTGATGTAGCCGCCGGGGGCGGTGATCGACACACTACCGCCACTCAGCACATCTCCGGCCAAAAGACCGGTCTTCGGATCGATATAGCTCAGCGTCACGCCGGCCGTCGAAAGCTCGGCGCCGGCGGCAATCCACACGCTTTCGCCCGGATCGAAATCATTCTTATTGTTCGACTGCGATTGGCTCGCCACCAGCTGCGCGCCGTTCAGCCCAATCGAACCACCCGGTGCGATGATCGAGCCATAGATCGTTAGCTGGTGATTGGCATCAAGCGTGATCACGGCGCCGGGGTCCGCATTAATGACAGCGCCCTTCTCCATGACCAGATCGGCACCCGGCAACTCCCCGCCGTTAGGACCCTGACCCAAAGACGGCGCCAGCGTCGCGAAATTGGTCTGGAGCGCGAGGTTGACCGGGTTGCGGGTGATCGATGGCAGTTGCTCGATCGTCGCCAGTCCTTCAATAGACTCGGCACTCGCCTTGGCGGTCAGCCCCGTGAACGTGACGGTGAGCACCAGATCGGATTGCCTCGGCTCGATGATCGTATCTGCGGCGATCGTGATGCCGGTGGTCGCTGTAATGTCAAATTGCGAGAAAACACCTTGCGAGAAAAAAGAAGCCGGGAGCACGACGTTAGTGCCCTCAATCTTAGTGACGTCCCCGCCGATCGTCAGCGCGCCAAGCACTGTGCCCCACGAGGCCGCTCCCGCACCGCCGATCGTGAGCTGCGGCACCTCAAAATCGAGCGTGCCGCCGCGACCAACTGCATAGCCCGGTACGTCGGTCGCAGCCTGACTGACACCATACGCCGACAGCGTGCCGTCGAGCACGACCGGGAAGAGCGTCTGTAGCCCAGGCTGGGTCGCGTTGAATTCGGTATTGGCGGCAATGCTGATCGTGCCGCCATTGCCGACAGTCAGATTGTCGCTCGCACTCAGCCACGCGCCGCCTGACACATCCACATCACTGCCGGCGGCGAAATCGACGCCTTTGCCGGCGCTGACCGTCAAAGTCCCGCCATTCGGCTGTACCACGCCGGTTGGATTGACCGGAGTCAGCCTATCGTTGATCCAGAGGCCGCTGAGATCGATGACCGCGCCTGTCCCCAGCACGATACTGTCATTGGTCAGTTGCGGCATCGACGGGTTCGCCAGCACGTTGCTGTCGCCGCTCGCCGTGAGCGTAACG
>Ga0116226_10003856_pt1 | contig 13229 bp, 12 predicted proteins | sample S1TSphfallax_FD_89692 | JGI IMG/M metagenome (GOLD analysis project Ga0116226, IMG submission 89692) | Host-associated microbial communities from peat moss isolated from Minnesota, USA - S1T2_Fa - Sphagnum fallax MG | ecosystem: Host-associated > Plants > Peat moss > Unclassified | place: USA...
ATGTAGGGAGCAGCTGATGGTATACACTACTTGTAGGATGGAGAACTTTCGAGGTCCTGAAACCCAGGTCCTGAAACCTCGCGTTGAAGGCTTGAAACCCAGGTCCTGAAACCTCACGTTGAGGGCTTGAAACCCATGTCCTGAAACCTTGCGTTGAGGTCCTGAAACCCAGGTCCTGAGGGCCAAATATCGAGGTCTTGAAACCCAGGTCCTGAGAGCGTGCGTGCGTTATTAATTGGTTGAAGCAATTAACGGGTACCCACTAGTGGTAGGTAAGAACTCAAGCCAAACAACAAAATTACAACATTTGACGTTGGAGTTGCATATAGACAAGGTGACATGAAAAAAAACTTGTTTTTCTCTTGAACTAACATTTTTAACAAGCTTAAGGTTTAGAAAAACAAGCTAGAATTCCTATGGGTTGGTCTTCACCAACCTACTAGAGTGTTTTTGGGGGGAACAAATGGACAAATCCATTGCAAATTAAAGGAACCAACGTAAAGAGGATTGGAGGACCAACCAACCCAAACCCAATAGGACCACAACACTACCACTCAATTTTCCCACCAATGGGCAATTGATAATACCACCTTACTTTGTGCCAATATCGTGAGCACATCACATGGTGGGGACACCACACCTTGTCAAAGCCTTCTAGGATTCTACCTTCGTCCTCCATATGTATCTTGGCCATCTTTATGGTATGTTGCCATTTTAAACATATGTATTCAAAAAACCCTCCCAAATAACTCTTTCAATCCTCTCTTTATGCCACCTAACACTAGTAAAGACTAGATCATTATGATCGATCTAGATGTACTAGAAGGTAATACCTTTTAATTGGGACTAAAGGTGGCCAAAGTTCTTTAAACTATGAGGTAACTTTTTGTTGAACAAACATTGTTCAATATTACAAACCTTTCACTTGCAATTAACATGGTTGACCTAATATGAAACAAGAAGGTAAAGGAAATCTCCCATGCCATTTTCGCCTTTACACATTATTAGAACCTACACAAATCCATTCAAGGTATTCTAGACTCATAAACTAGCTAGTTCGTTTACACATTATGGTTTATTTTGGTTCTCCATGAATTAACCATTAAAGAATTTGATACCATAACAAACATAAGAAACCAAATTCCTTCCAAGCTCAACATTTCATCCAAATATCCTTCCACCACATTTGGAAATTTGATGGAATGTTAGGTTTGCATAATTTAAGAATGTCATGGATAAGTTATCAATTAGGTTTAAGCATTTTCCTTGTAGTTTGGTTGTGTACCTCATTAATTCTTCCTGGTTAACCCATTTCCATACATTAAGGTCAAATAAAAGTTTTTCAAGAGGTTCATAAAACATTTTCCTATTTTTCAAGCCTTTGCTTTTGGTTTCAAACAAATTCTTACCCTTTTAAACGTTCCGTAAAATTCGTTTAGTTGTGTACTGGTTATAAAAGCCTTGAGTGGGTGCCTATTTCAAAGGCTTGATTTTCCTTGGGTACCATTATCCTAGTACAAGCCCACCTAAATCCAAGGGAGGTTGGAAGTTTCTAGAGGTACAAAATACCAATAATGGGTCTACAATATTTATTTGATAAACTCTAAGCCATTTTTCATTCCTAGTTTCTTTAATTAGGGACATAAGCTTTTTTTGTTTGTACTACAGGATTGTTCTCAACAATTTTTTCCCAAATGCATTCTTCTCCATATGCCATGTTAAACTTGGTTTTGGCCCCCTAAAAAATGTATAAACTATTTTTTTTTGTTTGCCATAAATCACCTAACACCTTTAACCCCTCCATGCGTAGAATTTTACCTCTATGGATAGAAACTTTGAATTCAAGCCTTTAAAAGTTGACTCCCATCATAACTTGATTTTTTTATGGATTAAAAAACTAGAGGATTTTGGACTTGAGCTTCCCCACCATTTTCTTTGAACCCCACATGATGTGCCCCCATATTTTAAATCTTGATGGGGACACATGTCTTTTAACCATGGCACAATGAAAATTTGGTAGCAAACTTCCATGTCAAAATGGTCTACATTTAATTAACTTGCACCTTAGTAATAATTTTAAGCTAAAATAATAGGTTCCATTGCTAATAACACCCTTTGCACATTAATGTTGTTAATGCATTTTTTGGGTCTATTAATCCCATATCACATGTTATTGTCCGGACACAATAATCTACCCAAGTGACCTTGGCATGGGTTGGGTGCTCCCCACTTGACCATGAAGGTGTTGTGAGCCATACCGACATAGCCATGGCCAGTAGTTTCAATTTTTAAGAGTTGCGTTAAGGATATTTGAGCGTGGTGAAGTTATTAGGGGCTTTTAACAACTTCGTGTTAGAATAAAAGTTGATGAATGTGCACGGTTGAGTGGGGGGGTTTTTTTTTTTCTAAAATATGGTATAGGTTGGGTTAGTTCTTTTCTTCAACAAAAAGCCAGTAAACCATAGTTTTAGAACCTTAGTGGTGTAATTAGGGGTGAGAAGTCTCCAAAAGGTTGGGGGTAGAAATAAACACCAAAATTCATGGTGTGCAACAAAACATTAGTCTTATTCTAATATTTAGTGAGTAGTAAGGATGTTGGGGATTTATGAAACAAGTGAAAAGGGGTCAATGAAAGCTCCAATAGAGTTAGAACAACCTTCAAGCCTTATAAACATACGGTTAATTCAAAACAACTTAACGATTAAATAAATAGGGGGGATAAGGTGGTAATGGCAACTTGAGTTTCATGATGAATGAAACATTTATTTAGATTATGGTTAAAGCTTAACAAGGAGCTACAATTACATGCAAAGTCCTATTTTATACCATGATAATAATTCATAACTGTAGGAAATTTAGGATGCGTCGAATGGTGCGAACTAAGTAGTCTTCCTTATTATTAGGAGGCAGTTGATGAATCAGACCGCACAACCAACGAAAGTGTCCAACGTTAGGAATTGAAAACCATGCGAAGATAGAAGTGTCTTTAGTCTCATAACAATTTTCATAAACGGTTTCAGGTTCATCACCAGAAGTGCGATCGACTTGTAACAAAATTAGCAATCTGCAAGAGTTCGGGGAAATGTGATAGTACCAAGCACAAGGGGGATTGACTTCAAAACAAACGCGCACCTTTCGCAGTTCAGGGTCTTCATCACGAGGATGTTACGTCAACATAAAATTTAAAAATGACTTTGGGGTCGACTCTTCATTCATTTGCGCAACTTGAGGCCCATAAGACATGGCCATACGCGACGACTTAATTTCAAAGGAAAAAAGAAAAGATCTTCAACCAAATCGAATCGATGATGAATGTGTGGGGGGTGATGCACTCCCAACTCTTTGAAGGACTCAAATGTGAGTCCCGAACAAAAAACAGCAAAAGAAGGAGGAGTCAAGGCACGCTCCTTAGCTTAGAGCACTTTGAGGGGTAGAATGACATCCTGGAATTCCGGGATGGGATTAGGAAGAGTTGACAAGCTTCACTCACTCACACGGGTGTACACAAAACCCACACAAGGTGGTTAGTGCGTAGTTGGAGCACTTTTGGTGCTAAGACGAACCACGAGCAACACGGACACACAAGACTCACCACGGCTTGGACTTGGGGGAAGCCATCACCTTCCCCCTTATATTATACTCTGCATCTCTCCACGAGGCCCACATCCAAATGGCTTTTTGTCCCGGGACTTAAGAGTCCTGAAATCGCCCAAGCTAGGACTCTTGCGACTTTGGAGCCTCATAACTTTGCGAGCAGACCTTGGATCGAGATGCGGTCTAAAGCAAAGTTGTAGCCTTCGTCGAAAACTTTCCAACAGTATGTCGCCATCTCTAGACAAGCAAATCGGGTCGATTTTCGACTTTTAGTGGTCGAGAGTCAAACTGTCAATTGATTCCCGGCCCTTCTTTTGGCCATAACTTGTGTTTCATATGTCCAAATGAGCAATGCGAGCCCATTTTAAACATCTAAGTTCCAAGAGCTTTAGAATATTACAAATAACACACAAGCCATTGAGTTTTGACCCCTAAAATCACTCTCTAAAGTTTCGGTAGTCCAGTAGGGCTCCATCTCCCAAAGTGGGAGTTGCCTTGGGAGTGTGAGGGTTCATTCCCTCACACTTTCCTACACTCCTGGGAGTGTGTGATGTGACTATTGGGCTTTCTTTTGGCCCTCACCCTTCCAACCCCTTTGCCTTGGTCGCGAGTGCAAAGTTAGGGTTGCGATAGGGGGCTTGTGACATCAAAATGCGCAATCATAATGTATAGGCTAAGGAAAAGGGAAGAAATGCGTAAATAATGATTTAGAACCATGGTAAAGTAAAAACTTAATTCCGAAAGAAAAGGTCTAAGTAAAATTGCTTGAGGGGAAGTGGGAAGAGGTGAAAAAAAACCTTTTCCTTTTCCTTCCATTGGCCTCCAAGCAAAAGAACCTTTTCCTTCTCCTTCCATTGGCCTCCGAGCATAAAAACCTTTCCTTCTCCTTCCATTGGCCACCAAGTGGGGATTTTCTTTCATCTCCTTCCTTCTCTTTAAAAGGGCGAAGTCGAATGATTTGGAGCTCTCTTTTCCGAACATTATTTTCAATTCAAATCTTGAGAAAACTTGTTCTCACAACCTTCTTGGGGAGGAGAAGAATGAGTAGTCCTTGGTAGATGGTAGAAAGAGGGAGAATAGATTGGAAGGTTATAGTAGTTTGGAAAGAATGGAAGTAGGTAGGGATAATGTTGGGAGCTTGAAATCCTTGAAATTTTTTACAAATCTTTTCGGGTTTAGTAGCATAACTTACTACTAGCTTAGTTGCAGAACTTAAGATTTGGTCAAAAGGTGTTTTTTAAAGAGCTAAAACAAGTTTGATTTGGATAACATATGTGTTATAAATAATGTTTTAAATGACCAGTGGTCTACAACCGAGTTGAACACGGTGTTTTAAAAGTTGGTTTAAATGAATGATAATCTAACATAAGATTATAGGATTTGGCATGTTGAATTTGGAAAATGTATCTATCAATTCTAAATCATGATTGATGCATAAGAGACAAGATATTTGGCTTCAATTACAAACACAATTTAACATTTAGAAATACATGTGCATTTTTCTTTCACTAATAGCATATGTACTTTCAAGTATAGTCACCTCATAAAATCAGAAGCAAAGGGACAGAAAGTCACCTCACAGGTGTTACGGATGTTAATGCCATGGAGTTCATTCATTTGAATGTTCTTCGATGTATCTAACTTTTAGTTTAATTTTAGTTCATTCTCAGTTCATTCTAATTGAATTTTAGTTAAGTTTTAGTTATGTTCTAGTTAAGTTCTAGTTAACTCCCAGTTAACTCCCATTCAATTTCAAATTAAATCCCAAGTTAAGTCCTAATTAACTTCTAGTTAAGTATAGTTAATTCACAATTGATTCTTAATTAAGTCCTAATTATATTTCAATTCAAATTTAATTAACTCGTAGTTAACTCAAAGTTAGGAAGGTTTTCGATAAACTTTTTTATTCAATGCACACATAGAAATCTCCTTGGAAACTTCCTTGAGCTAAATCCCCAAAGGGGTATAAATAGGACCTTTCATTTTAAAAAATTTGTTCAACACTAGTCTTAGGCACAATCTTACACCATAACCTTGTCATGTTCATTTCATGTTCATGTTTGTAAATGTTAACATAATAAATATTCGTTTTCACGTTTGTTTTACACATCTCATGTTTTTGTTATTAGTTTGTGTTCTGGTTTTTGAATCACATAATTTTGTTATGTTCCTTGTTTGAAAATTAAATTTAGACCTTTCCTTTAACCTTTGTTCTTGTGAATCTTTGTGTTCTTGATAGAAGGTTTTTCATCAATGTTTTACATTTTTTGCTAGTTTTTGTGAATCCTCCCCATATTGGAATGAAAAACTACAACATAAAATCTAGGACCGAATTGATGATTAGTGTCTTTCCTCGTAAAGGCATAAGGAAAGAACTTTAGAATCAAAGTTTTTAAAAAACTTTTCAATCAAAAATTCATCAACATCATTAACATCTACGTCTTAGCCAAATGGAACACCCAATAACTTTGATAATTCACCATCCCTATCCCATTTCCATCCCCCTTTTATAGCCCAACTAAATACTTACATATTCCTTGTACAACACCAGTAGGTTATGGACTTATCCCAATTCAGTTCAAGCCCCCTGATGTACAAGAAAAATTCTAGTAAATTGATGACATTATGCATGTTATTTTCTTAACCTTTGATTAATAATAGTGTATCATCAACGTATTGATATATTGTTTGTTGTTTCTTACCTTTGGGTAGCAAGATGTCTTTTACATCCCCTAATGTCATTACCTCCTTGACCATGAAGTTGAACAATTTTCCAACCAAGATGAATAATTAAGGTGCTAAAAGGTAGCCTTGCTTAATTTCCTCCTCAATCCTAAAAGGTTTGGTGATGATTTCATTGAGACAAATATATGTTTCTACATTGTTAAACAACACTGGAACCATATTGATGAATTTGCAATCCATTCCCACCATTTCCAAAGCAAGGAATAAAAATTCACAATTTACTTTGTCATAAGTTTTAATAAAGTCTAATTTTAAAAGTACCATTGACGAGTTGGTGTGTTTGACTCAATCCATCAATGGTTTCATGGACAAAAAATACATTATCCAAAATGTATCAATGTGGTAGGAGGGTTGTTCAATCCACATCCACCACTTCCACAACACTAGTTGGAGCTTTAGTTGTAGAACTTTAACATATTTTTTGTAAACCACGTTTATAAAAAAAAACTAGTCTCCAATTATTGAGAATTTCTTTGTATCTTGGGTGAAAACACAATTAAGTGGATTGTTTGGACTATCACAATTGTAATTTTTCTAAATTTATAAATGAAATTAAAATGTAAAATCATATCAAACATTTCATTTTTTCATTTTTTCATTATCTGTGTTGCAATAGACTTTAATGAAAATCTTAATAAAAATTATGGATGAATTTTATAAAAAGATTGGACTCATTGTGCACTTTTGAAATGATGACATTATGTTTGTCACAAATTGAAAATGAAAAATGTGGATTCAAAACAGATGTCATAGTACTATCAAAATTAAAATTAAAAAATAGGCCACCATAAAATGAATAACTTAATTGTAAGATGCATTCAAATTTTTCCAATATAATGTTTTTCATATTTAAAATTTTAACTTGTTGTGATTTCATCATTTTTTACAACTAATGTTCAAGTTCACATTGAAATCTTTAAATTTTTCTCTAAATTTCTTGACTAATCACATGTTTAGGAATATTTGTAGGGCGGTCTATTAATATTTGTGATCAAAACCATAGTGGATAATTATAGGATTTATAGTTTGATAATTTTTTAAAAATACAACTGATGTAAGATATTGTGGACTTTTCAAAATGTTAAACATGAACCACCTAACCATGTTTTTACCCTCCTACCTTAAATAGTAATATTATCAACTTTTTGTTCATCCCTTTGGGGAAGTGACCCACCTCAACAATTACATTAACCATTATGTTAAAATCTTTTCCTATTACATCCCATAAAAAAATATAAATCCAAGACTATTCCATTTGGCCTGAGAGCTTTCCCCCTTGTCATGGATTTGGTAACAATGGGTTGTGTTAGCTTGAAATTCATTGTTGGAGTGAATATCTTTGGCATTGAATCCAAAACCCTGCATTTCAATTTTGTTTGACCAAACACATCCTTTTGGGCCTTGTATAGATTCTTATAGAAGTTGCAACAAATATCCTCTAAGTCCTCCTTCTAATTGACAATCACGCATTCCCCATTCCTAAGAGCAAGATATTTGTTTCATTGGGTTTCCTTTTTACAGTTACAAAAACTTCCTTGGTAATTGGCATTATCCTTGTCCATCCACTAGATCCTAGCCCAAACTATTTGTCTTGTAAGTTTGAATTGTTCAAACTCATGATTTTTTTTTTAAACACCCTACTAATTGTTGGAGGCTATCATTATTTGTAAATTTTTGCCATTCTTTTTGTGCATATTCCAATTTGTGCTTTAAACCAATTTCCCTTTTGCAAAATTTTGTTGCCTTTTGTTTGCACAATTTTTTATAAAATCTAATCATTTTCCTCATTTTTGAAAAGAAAGATGCATTTCACGTTGGGCTTACCATAAGGCTTAAATTTGGTCTTTCACAATCTCAAAATGTTTTGTGCTCATTTTCAAGAAAATGTGTTTTATTTGAGTCTCTTTCATTTCCAATATGCATGAAATTGGGTGAGGGTCAATGTGTAAAAAAAAACACTTGACATTCTTGCCCTTCCTTAATGCATTTGGAAACATAGACTATGTCTAACCTGCACATTATTTTTTCATTCCCATTCCTAAGGTTTTCCCATGAAAATTGGAGGCTCTTGACAAACCTCACAAGTTTTTTCACTTCCATGGCTAAATTTTCAAAAGAATTCCAAGCCAACTTTTTTCTATCAAAAATGATATCCTTTCAACTAGAAGCCTTGTCTTTTTTCCTTTCCACCATGTTCCAATCACCACAAATGATCAATTATTGTTGCATGGTAGTTTCTCCTTCAATTGCTCCCACAAGACAATTCTTCCTAAAGGATTGTTTGGGGCATAGACATTGGTTATGTTGACATTCCCACATGGTAGTCCTTTCAACATGAGAACTTGAACTTTATTGTTCCATAAATTCCAATACTCTACAAAACATATTTTGTCCATCTTGGCCTTGGTAAAATACATGTGCCTCCTTTTCTTGCCTATCCTTGCTGAAGGTTAGACGAATAACCTTCATCTACTTCAACTAGCCATATTTGTGTTACTAACCATAGTTCAAAATTATTTTGATTTCAATGCATTGCATTGAATATTATTGAATTGTTGAAATCAAGTAAACCTAAGAACGTAGGAGACAAAAGTTGTCATGTGATTGGTTAACCCAATGACTGAAGTTAAGGTTGTTAATCAAAGTTTGTAGATCCTAGGAGATGAATGATACCACATATTTTTTCACATTCACAAATGAAGTTATGTGTTTGATGCATAAAGAATGGGATACAAGGATAGACTCTATCAACCCATAACCTTGCCCCTTATTATTTTTATTTTAAGAACATATTTTTTTACTATCTTTTAGGCAACCCCTAAACCTTTTTAAGCATCCAATAATTTGGCATTCAAGTTATGATCTTTGCATTAAACAAGTGTCAAAATAACATTTCAAGCTTTCCTTAGTTCATTAAGCAAACCAAATGGTCATAATCAAAAGGGAACGGTCATAAAGTTTATGGAAAAGCAAAAACTTCAATCTAACCCCCTCTTTGGTCCAATTCAAAAGAGACAAGAAACTTATTGATTTTGGAAACTACTAAAAGTGCCTCGACTCTCCCATTGTCAAAGTAATGTAATTTTTTTTGACATCTTTTAAAAATTGTCCAACCTTCATGCATCCATGTCCAACATTTTTTGTAGTGTAAGGTGATGCCACAAGACAATTTCGTACCTTTTCATGAATTTGTCACCCAACTTCTAAATTAATCAATTTTTTCTTTCAAATTAAAATCTCTTTCCTAAATGGAAATATGTTGCCATAAGGGAATGATCCATAATGCATTGCCACATGAGAGCTCAATGTTTTACATAAGGTTATGCCTATGATGTGGGGCATTCCCATAATCTTATTTTAAGAATGCCTCATTCCTTAGGTGTTACCTTGCACTTTCAAAGTTTGAGGGTCTTGTTTAAGGGGATAGGTCAAGGTTAGACATGACAACCCTAGAAGATTCAAAGAAAAGTTATTTCCTTTACATTTCAAAATTTAAACCTTAAATAAATGAAAGGTTTTTTGAAAATGAGAATGGATTTTTTTATGAACTAAAGGTTAGTTTGTCATTTAAATTAAAAGAAATTATATGTAAATCATTAAAAAAATGGAAAGAAAATTAAAAGCTCTTTACATGGGTTGGATTTAACCCAAGAAATGTTAAATTTGGAATTGTAGACCTTCAATCAACATTACAACTAAATACTTGTAGTAAAGTTATGAAGCAACCCACAAAAAAATGAAGTATATATATATGAACTTTTTTGAATAGTCCATCATGAATGTTTTTGGAAATTTGGAAACTTTACAACATAGAAATATTCATTTCAAACATATAAACATATAAGTTCCAATACTTGCCCACCTAAAAAACTTCCAAGAACACAACATGGGGCAAAACATATGGGACAAAGTGATGTGATATTGGAAACATGTTGGGTAACAAATTGGGAACTTAAGGAAGATGTAGAAAAACCAAGGAAGTTGATGGGAACACATTGTGGAAAAAAATCCAACACACCCCCACCCACCCCCAAAAGAAAATTTTGACTCGTTGTGTGCATGGTTCACATCATTGGTTGCCAATAATTTTTATGCATACATGTGTTCTTTACCTTTTTTGGTCTAGACTAATGGCAAGGGCATTGATTATGAAACATAACTTAATGTTAAAAGGTTATTGAATTTTTAAATTAATGATCCTTATATTTCTTATTATGCATATTTTTTTTTTTTTTTTTTTTTTTGCACACATGATTTAATTATGAATATTTGTCCATTGAAAAAAAACTTACATATTTTTTCATCCATCTACAAGAAGGTTATGTGATTTTTCATCCAATGACAAAAAAGTTAACATCATTCCCAAACCCTATACATGGTTGATTAAGTTTAATAACTAAATTCAACACATTGGTTATTGCGAATAGCTTCGGATGTGAGTGCTTCAACTATTCATTCACTTGTGAGCTCTCAAAGGTTATAGTCTAATCTATAGTCCTTAAGGTCAAATATTTTTAGAAGCACACATTGGGATTTTAATGGATGTTGGTTCATTATAAGTTTGATTTTTTGAATCATTATGTGAAGCATCTTTAAAACATTTCCACCATTGGCAATAAAAAAACCTTATCAATGGTAACTAATCATGTAATTTGTTGATGAAACAAAATTTTTAAAACTTAGAAAATTTATTTTCTCACATAAAATTTCATCACATGATATTGAAAGCAACAATGAGTCCAACAAATGATTTTGTTAAAGTTGGTGTGCCCCCAAGAAGCTTTATCAAGGAAAATTATGGTGTTAAGAAGTATGGACATGGATTTGATGCCATCAAGAGGAAAGAAAGGCATGATGAGGATGAAGATGCACAAGTATGTCATTCCTTGCATGTTTCACAAAATTTAATCACTAGAAAAAGTAAAAAAAAAAAGCAATTTTGGATCAAAAATTCTAAGTAGTATAATCAAAATTGTTGAGTTGGATTTATAATGAGGTTGATAAGATCTTTAGAAACAAAATGGGGTATGATCAAACATAATATTGTTAAATTCATAGGGAATTTTGGAGTTGTTCAAGCATTACAAATTTATAAAATAAACATTGAAGACATAATACAAAAACTTTTATAGTTTTATAAATGGAAGCATCCATGTCAATTTAATCTTTTACCTTTTTTACATTGTTGGTTATTGTTGTAGGAAATTCCTTGTTGGAATGAAGTGTTGAATAACATGTGTAAGTTCACTCTTATGAAATTTAACATTTGACACCTCATTAGAGATCAACTAGGGCAAAGTGGAGATCGTGAACAAAAGTTCATCAACAAGATTTCTTCCCACCATTACAATTCAACCACCTAGTTCAAAAGCAATGAAAAAGTTGGAAAAAATGGGCGAAAAAAGAAAGTGCCATTTGAGTTCAAGCAAAAGCAATGGTAGACATGGGAATGTAATTGTGAAGAAAATTGTGATATGAATTACCAAAGCACGATGACTTTGTTCAAAGTTCTTGACATTTAGCTAGCCTCTTATGAAGTCTAAAAACATTTCAAATTTCGCAGGTCAAAAGAATTACAAAAACTTGAAACAAGTATAAATGTTGGCCCTGTGCTTGCAACATTACAACCAATCCAAATTCCATCACTTCATTGTGAATGAAGTTAATGTTTTCATTGAAATGTTGTTGCATTTTTAAAGCAACAAAAATTGTATTTAAAATAGAAAAATGTTGAAATGTTTTCCAAATCTTGCATTGTTCCTTTGACATAATGTTGTGCATAGGTAAGTTCAATTGTAGGTTGCAATAACAAGAATCATTTTTCTTGTTGAAATGGATATCTCAATTTTCAATGTTCTTACTAATATTATTGCACATAAATAATATTGGTCATAGATTACAACAACAATAGGTGATCTTTAACATCATCCTTTGATTTTTCACAAGATCTAAATTAGAAGTTGAAGTTGCCATTGTTCCATTCTTTCAAGCACTTGCAATAACACTAACAACAAACCGCTCATTTACAAGTTTAGCACAACAATCCAATGTGCTTGCAACGACACAAACAAACCACAAAAAAACTAAATCAAGTTTGTTGAAGCCTCGATGCTTGCACCTAACATGGGCATGGGTGAGAAAAAATGAAATGATTTGAGATTGAAATGATTATGGGTTGCCCAAGATGTGTAGACAAAATAGATGACAACATGTCACACAACTTCTTCAAAATGTGATAAACAAGAAAGATGAAAAAAATAACAATGGCAATTGAAAAACAACATCGATGAAAAATATTTTGACTACCATGGCCACTTGTCATTTTTATATGTCAATATGGTTGCTAGATTTAGGGTATTATGTTACAAAGCTTGCAAACAATTGAAATGCCTTTCCAAGGATACAAATAAGATGTAATTGAAACCTACCAAACTTATTTGGTGTAAAGCAAAACATCAATATGGGAGAGAAACTGAAAGTAGAATAGGAGAGGGGCCAAGTTCAAGTTGAGTTGCTACAACGAATGTGTGAAAGAGTATAATCTTATATCCTATATATTAATTCAGTAAGTCAGTCTGTCAGTCCGTCTGTCGAGGTTATGAAACCCAGATCACTTTTAATAAAATTGTCCCCCCAAACTCAAAGGCCCAAAAACTATTCAGGACCTCGGGTTCTTACTTCTTACTTTTACTTTTACGTCCGTTTTCGCGCAACAACTGCCGTTGTCGATGGGGGAGGTATTTTTGGGATTTGGAGGGTGGGTGATGAGATTTGGGTGTGCTTTTTTTGGGCTAAGGGTTTAGGAAGGTCATAATTTTTATTTTTTTCGTGGAGGGGGGGAGGGGGTCAAGGTGGGGTTCTAAGGGTCTTAATAGGTGAAAGTGAATTGG
>Ga0116226_10003857_pt1 | contig 13226 bp, 13 predicted proteins | sample S1TSphfallax_FD_89692 | JGI IMG/M metagenome (GOLD analysis project Ga0116226, IMG submission 89692) | Host-associated microbial communities from peat moss isolated from Minnesota, USA - S1T2_Fa - Sphagnum fallax MG | ecosystem: Host-associated > Plants > Peat moss > Unclassified | place: USA...
CTGATGCATATGGCACTAGAACTTCCTGCATGTGTCAAAAAGTTTGTTAATTTGTGGGATGAAAGATCTCAAGAATGTATTGATTTTTTCATGATGTTCAATTTAATAACTTTGCGAACATCCATTAAAAAGGCCATGATATCAATTTGTGATTCAAAATTTTGAAATGTTATTCAAATCTTAATAAGCCATGGAAATACCATGTGACTAAAATACTACTCAAAAAGATGGGAATCATTTCCCTATGTGTACCATTTCAACAAAAAACTTTAAAACATATTAATGATAAGTCCTTGCTTTTTATCATTATTAAATAAAATCAATTGAACACAATTTTCATGCATTCAAAACAATGAAATATTCAAATTAGTTGGAATAATGTCAAGGTCATTGAGTTTTTAGAATGTACCCCATTTTGATTAAAAGGTTTTCCTTCGACAAAGGCATAGATGTTGACGTTTGCTTCAATGGCATGGCCAAAATCCACTGTAAGTTGTTCCATTTTACGATTGAAAGATTCAATATTGTTTAATAGGCTCGGTTGTGCTTTGATTAATTTCTTGTCGATTGAGTTCATTTCTTGAGATTGCCCAATAAAATATTCTAATAATTTTCTAGGACCACATGTGTGGGGGACACCATAGAAAATTGTCCCTTTAAGGTTTGCAAGAAACCTTTTGCAATTTGTCTTTATTCTTATGTCATATTCATTTGCGACCTTTTGATAGATGCGTTTGTGCACATCAACGACCAAACTTTTGAGTACAAGACCACCAAAGCTGTAACCAACCAATACAATTGGAGCAATCCAAAGGGTCGCATACCTACATGTATACAACAAAAAGGTGTTATCATTAACTTGTCAAGTATTAATATTTCAATGTGTCATCAAAGGGGAAGTGCAACCCAAATATTATTATATATGGGCCAAGAAAAATAGATGTGCTTTTGTAAACCATACATAAATTGTAAATAAATGGAAATGAAACATCAATTTTTTTTTTAAATGTTCCAAAAACATGACACATTACATTATATATATATATATATAACCCTAAAATTTTCTATGTATACATATATTTCATATAAGATTTGATTTGAATCCTTAAAAAGTGAAGCTTTAAAGTTGTGGTGGACATTGTTGTACCTTGAATTCACCACCAAACTGTGAAGAAGGTTCTTGCCAATTTCTGTCACATCATCATGAACTTCAAAAATATTGGTATTGTATGACAAAGAAAGGATTTGGACATTGTTTCCGATGTCATTAGGTAACCACCTTTCCGGCCAAAATATATTTTCTTTTCCATTAGTGGGGCTTGATGTCCACGTTTCTTTCCACGCAAGCCCAATTTTATTCCCAGGAACAATGCCATGAAAGAAAATGATGACCAAATCTGGATGTTTTAAAATGCCATCATTGGGATAAACATTATGCACTTGTACGATCTGCAAATGGCAATTAAACAATATCAATACAATTTCTCAAAAAAAAAACAATTTTCTTATCTCAAGATATAACATCATACTTCTAGAAGCTTTTTAAAATTTTAAAATATAAATTAGTTACCAAAAATTGACGAACAAATTTAATTCATTTTATTTCTAGAATTAATTTATACATATTAAATCCAACTAGAATTTTATGTTCATATTAATATGGCAACACATACCACAAAAAAAACCCCCCAAAATTGAATTCATAGCCAATGAACTTCATTGAACGATTTTCAAATTTGAAGCCCATGGAAGGTTTACCATTGCTTAAATTTGACAAATGAATGATAACATTTTACATTCAATAGTTTGATATAAACATGAACTCCACATCTTTTCATTGCTCGTGATTTAAATTAGCTTGAATATAAAACAACACATAACTTAATTTAATAAGCCTATTGAAAAGATTCCAAAGAAGATTGTGAAAACTAATAGCTAAAAAATTTGAACCAAAAAATGAAATAAAAGTTAAGAAATGATAATGAAGGTATTTCACATGTTCAATCACCTATAATATGGGTGCATGGCAATGACCAACTTTGGATAAGCTACTATGGAATGGTCAAACCCTTACCCATTATGTTGGGCAAGGCACTAGCTAGGTGATGCATTCAACAAAAAAACAAAAACATTCCTTAACATGAAATTGCAGGGTGGCAAATTCAACAATTTAACAAAAATTTCACCAAATGCACTTTGGTTAATATTAAAAATGTATGATCATCATTGAAATATTACATGTCACATCATGAGGCTAGAAAAATGATGCAATCTACCACCCTAGACCTTAACGTACATATAACATGTGTGGTAATGAACAACTACCATAACATCCCCACTAACTTTGGCAATTTTGGATAGACAGTGAATGCCAATTAAACATTTTACTTGGTGAACTAAGTTTTTAGAACCAAACACATACTAATAGGAAAAGGCAACCCACATAGTTATCTAGAATTTCATGGTTGATGGCATGAAGTAGCCAATTTAAATTGTTTTGGAATCATAATTCCTATCCAATTTTATTTATTTACTAAATGTGTGTAGTGCAAAGAGACGTGGCATGAAACTATATATGTAAGGTGTGAAGTGGTTTTTATTGTTCTAGTTGAACTAATAATTTTCTTAAAATCTTGAAACACCAGTTCCCACACTAAAAACATAACCAAATGAGACCAATAATAAAATGAAGTAAAACCAAAGAAGAATGAAGTTCAAAGAGGAAATAAGATGAAATAATAAAATACAATAACAATCATAGAAAAATTACCTCTTGTATTGGGTCAACCAATGCTAGCCCAAGTGGTGGAGGTGTAGAAACATGTGTTTCAATAGAACTAGGTTCACCAAAGGGTGAAGGATCACAATTCTCCCATCCTTTTGATTCTTGTTCCATCGAAATCACCAATTGATGAAAGGTTTTTTCAATTGTCCTTTTCGATGGGGAATGTTACATTGGAATTTGTTCCCCTTGTCTATCCTTAGTCACAATAGACCTTGAGATGTTGTTAAGCATTGTATCCTTATGATCCAAATCCAAAAGACCTTCTAGTTCCATATTCTAATAATGGGTGACAATCACAATCATTATATATTATGTTGCAACACCATATCACCAATAAGCTTCTTGTTCAATACATGAGAACCATGTTTTAACAACAACATGATTATGTTGTTGCAAGTTGATGTGATGCCAGCTTGCATGCTTTGAATTGCTATTACATTCAAACTTGATTCTAGAATAACCAATTGTCATGATAGCACAAACTCCACCTCTCCCCATTCAAATATGTTTTGAAGCCACAAACTTAGTTTTGACATTGTTACACATATTGAGTTCCAAATGAGAAAAGTTGATAGTTTGCTAAACACTTACTTCCAAGGTCTAAAAATCATAAAAAAGGTTATGGCACTGGAATGATCTTCAAAATCTTTGTTGTCATGTTGCTCCAATCCAATGAAATATACGGGAACAAATTGGCAAACAATAGGACTGAGTTAGCTTATCTCTAGAATAAATCAAAGTAGGCTCCTCTATGCAAATTTCAGTCCTTACACAAACTTCACTTGATGTCCAATATTCTTGATACTCTAGATGCTTTCCAGGACACAAGCTGAGGTTTGGTATCACAAGACACCTTCAAGTTCTCTTTGTTCAAAAGAAACATGTAACAATGAGATGACAGGTAGTACTCTTGTTGTCGATTTGAATCAGCAAGCCCCTCAAATGTATGGGAGGGGATTGGCAACAATAACACCCAGTGAACCAACCTTGAGAAAAATCGCACCAAGATACTGCCTGCAAAATCTAAGACAAGTGAAAACTACTCTGCTCCATAATTTTGTGTGTATGCTGGACTGATGGGCAACTCAAGAGAGCCCAACTTCAGAGAATAGGTGCAAGTGGGCATTGGAGTATGGTGCACTCCACCACCGTTTATCAATAAAGAAAAGCGGAGCTAGTTAGAGTCTGCTGTGATATCACCAGCCTTTGCTTACTGGACATATATCGCCAGAAAGTGAAATGAAAAAAAAAGAAAAAAAGGGAAGAAAAGCGTTTTTGCATGTTTTCAGTCCCCAAAAGTGAGAGAAAAAAAAGTGAAAAAATTGCCAGATTCATAGACGTGGCTCTCATTGTATAGCCAAACACAAAGAAGGATCATTAAAGCTTTGTGCTTTATTTGTATTGTTGTAGCCAGATTTCACTAAATCCGCGGAGGGACGATTGCCACTTTTTATACATCTTCCAAGTTCCAATGAATGGTCGCCACTCTAGCTACACACAGAAATGCCGGGAAAAAAAAAAAAAACACTGGTGAGTACTCACCTATGGACTTTCGTGCAGCTTACGTTACTGCAGAAGTATATGATTTGCTCATGCATGTACCGTACTGGGAGCTGTCTGCCCGATCACCAACCTCAAGCCCGTGTAGTGCCATGCCCCATACTTTGCTGGCTTGCTGACATCTGTCTAGTGTACTGTTGGAGTCTGAGGTGTGGGTAAGGCCTGCACAAGTTGGTGCATCAGTCTTACACAACTTGAGGGTGTGCCTGACTTTTTGGCATGTGATGTACCTTCAAAATAATGTTGCATTATTCTGACACAACTTGAGGTTGTGCTGACATATGTGGCGTGTTTCAGGCAGTATGTCAGAAAAGGGTGTTAGGTGCAGGGTGATGGCCATTCACTGGTATAGACCCTTCTGGGTCCCTGGGTCCTGTGTTCAAACCAAGACGTGGTGTGCAGGGGAAACCCTGGCAATGAGCTTGACTTGGGGGTACCGATGGCATATCAGGTTGGGTGTGCTATTTTTTGCCTTCAATACATACATATATGTTATTTTTTCATTTATAGAAGTAGGTGAAAGCAAGTTTGTAAGAGTTCAATGGAAAAGGTCGTTCCCATGTGCTGTGCATGTCAGCTTGCTTAGCGTCAGGGCACATGTAAGCTGTTTAATCACCGTTTTCTGAATGTTTGCTAATCTAACACTTGGAGAATACTCAATCAAAACATAGTGGAGTGGGGTTCATATGTGCAATGAACTGGTCTGTCAGAATCTCATCCTTCTACCGGACACAAACAATAAACCCTATGTAGAGAGCCCATGGTAGACCAAATGATAAAACTTGTAATAAATAAGCTAACGGGCAAGAATCAGTTTCACGACTGTCACCTGTGAGTGAATGCGTAAAAAGTTGAACTGATCAAATCTAGGGGGTGGGGGGAGGACCCATTGGAAAACTATGGAATCTCTCAATCTGGGTAGTCCACCAGTTGATTTTATCTCACATGTGAACGCTCCTCCATCCCTACATTACAGAAAATAGTGATTAAGCAACGTACATGTGACATGACCCTTAGGTTGCAAGAGTCAGTTTAAGTTCAAAGAACTGAGAAAAGGCACATACACCCACGATTTCTAAGGCTAGCTTCACACTAGGGCTCGAGACGAAGAAATCTCTGGCTCACTTTAAACTCTCTAGTCCGATTTCTTGCGATCAGTAAAACATTTAGAGTTGGTGAGATTTCTGTCTCAAAGATCTTCCATCTATTTTAAAACTGGGAAGAAATTTGGGCACCTGTTTTGAAATTATCCCCCAAAAAATAGTCAAGTAAGTTAGCTACCAAGCAAAGACACCAAAAGGATTTCAGGAAGCCTGTCTTCCTGGAGAACATTCATATATACCTTGGCACAAATTATATTGTTTTCAGAAATGTTGATTTTATTTCAGAAACAAATATTTTTTTCTACAGGAAAAAAAAGAATCTGATGGAATATTTGAGAATACATGACTTATCAAAATGGAATCCTTGGAATTAATTAGTTATTCAAGAAACATGTTTGGAGATGGCCAAGGTACTATGGTATTCGAAAAGAACAGGGTTGCTGATTATGGGTGCTGAAACCTTAGCACTCAAGCTGGCAAACCTTGAATCCAACATGGTCATAATTTATGGGTAGGTGACACCCTAAACCCCCAAGACTAAAAGTTCCAAGTTATATAATCTTACATTTGTCATGGAACAAAATGTTGTGTAAATTGCACTGCAATTTTTAATGTGGGAAGTGCCTTTAGGTGGTGGAATAAAGTTTCCTCTATAGTTCAATTTCCAAGGTATAGAATAATGTATTGCACTTCCATGTATATAACTTGTAAAGCAGGGCATGAGTAGATATCCTTCTATGTTGTAGAGTGAACAATATTACAGAAACATTGATGATAGCCGCTTGTTTTGGCGGAAAAACAAAACTGTGGGTACACCGCCCTACTGGTAATTAATAGAAGCACATCCCTGTATTTCATGCCCCTGCCATTAGTCTAGTATAAGCATGGTGATCAATACAATTAGAAATTGGGTTCATTTCCAACCAATGATGCGAGAGAACATGCACCCAAAGAGGCCTAGTTTTTTTCAATGGGGGTGGGAGGTCTGGATGGGGTTCTTTTGCAATTTGATGTTTCCAAATGTATACCATATGATTCCTTCATGTTTCCCATCAAGTGCTCAATTGTTCTTTATTACATCCCCAATTTGCTCCTCAAGTTCCCAATAGCAGAATACTTTATCCCATATCCACTTTTGCCCAAATTCATAACTATATAGGTAGTCCAAAGAAAATACTACATTATGTCTATTTTAGGAGTGGCAAAATTTGCTTACAACACTTCCATCATTAGGCTATGTGTAAGCTGTATATGATCTATTTAGAGGTTTGCCAAAGTGGGCACTGGGCGTTTTAGGATTTGGTGCTGGACCAAACAAAGAGGTTCACTATTGCCCCCCTCCCCTGGGAAAATTAATTACACTTGCACCTAGGCTAGGCACTAACTAATTAATTTTTCGAATCGCCAAAAATTCTGGAAAAAAGATGTGCTTGCTATGCCAAAATTTTGATTGAAGTTCTCAAGCACAACAATTGTGTCACATGGAAGAAATCTTATGCTATGTTCTAGTGACATTGACAAAAAACCTCTCAGCCTTTTACAAATTTATGAAAACCCACAAATTTCAGTTTTAGAATGATTTCAGCATTTGAGAATCACCAGATCCCATTCTTTGAAAAAAAAAATCAAAATCAAATAGCTGTTGATCCAAATTATTTCAAAAACCATAAAGAACCTGTCATTTATAGGAATGAACCAATAAAGAACCATCAATTTAATGGACAGTTATTTGATTTTTTCAATTTTCTGAGAATTGTAATTATGTACCAAAACTAGTCCTTTGATTTTTCGAAGAACCACAGGCATGTATCCTAAGAACTACCTTGCGAACTATTGGGGTCTATTTCTAATACTAATAACCATCCAACACTTGCTTGAAGCTTGAGTCAGTCTTGAGTAGTTCTTGACTTCTAACCCTTAACCCATAAATGTCAACGTAGACCAACATGGTTTGCAGGGACCTCATCACACTTTGCTCGTATGAAAACTAACAAAAGTCGTCATGTGTGATGTTGAGTTGTTGCAAGCAAGAACCCATTGCACAAGTTTGATTTAGTTTCAACGATAGGAATCCTATAAGCTATGCATGTGCAAAGGATTTGTGAAGGGGAAAAACGTAGTTCCAACCTTCCTACAACTTGCTACAATGAATCACCATGGCATTCCAAAATTTGCCCATAGAAAGAACCAAACAACATAAACTATGCAATGTTCCTATTCATATGCAACATTCTTGCGCAATGTTCCTTTGTGTTTAGTTTTGTTGTTGTAAATTGTTGTTGACGCACTTGTCAGTATGGAATGAAGATTTGTTGTTTGATTAATGCAAAGTTCAAGTTTGTGCAGAAAATGGAAATGTATTGTGGTGTAGGTCATGAGGATGTTGAACATGGTACAAAATTGTGTGTGGTTGATGGGTGGGTACAAGAACAAGAATTACATGTGATAACTTTTTCTTTAACCCTACATTGTTTTGGGATCTTTTGAAGGTTGGGGTGCATGCCACAGGGGCTTGGAGGACTAATTGTAAAGGGTGGCTTGGTGTGTTGACTATTGATCCAAAGAAGGGATCAAGAGGACAACTTTGGTATCGCATGCATGCTTCAAGTAAACTTGCTATAGTATCTTAGTTTGACAAAAGATCAATTTCCATTTTGTCCACTACTTTTAGTCTAATTGACCTTACACGTGCAACATTTGTCACTTGGTGGCATCTAACTAGTCCATTAGAGGTTCCCACTAGCCCAATGCTAATACATTACCAAGAGCACATGTGTAGAATTATGTGCAGGATCAACTCTGTGGATACTATACTTTGCAAATGCATGATCATAAATGGTAGCATCAAATAATGCTCCATGTCATTGATACCACCATTGTGAACTCCTTCATCGTGTACAAGCATTATTACATTATTACAAAATGTGGGTGCAACTCACTAGGATTAGTTCACTAGATTAGTGAATTCATTGCTTCCCACGAAATCCCAACAAATCAACCACATCCAAGTCAACTCCAACATTAAAACACACACCTAACTTAACAAGTTGGTGGAAACAATGTCACACTTGAAGTTCAATGTGGATTTGGTTAGGGCTCTCATAAAAAAGGGAACATGTTTTACTCCAAAAGCAACAACAATGGTAAGGGCTTTTATGTCAAATCCCAAGGGGTTGCATTATTCTATATAATGATAGGAACATCAAAGATAAAAAGGTTGTGTGGTGTGTGTAACGAAAGTGATTTGGTATTGTCATACTAGTGATGATATTATAATTTTTTTGGATGCTTGCTTTGTGAAATTAAATAACACATCTCCATAGATTATATGTAAGTTTAATGGGGGGTGGGACCAATCCCATGAATATTGGTTGACCTCTCAGGTTCAACTCTTGAGGTTGGTGGTATTTGACTTGTATAATTTTGTTTATTTTATTTTTGAGTCATGTTTTTTTATGGAAATTATCACTTCAATCATCAAAACAAATATGATTTGAATGTCTTTGAACGAGTTTCTTCTTGTTTTGTGACCAAATTACAAAGGTGCATTCATTTTTCCTCAATTTTGTAAATTGCAATCATCTACATATGTAGTTAACCATATGCGGGTAAAATTTCACCCAATTATAATAAAATCAAAAAAAGTTGTGTGCAAATGTTTAGCTAGGGGTTTCTAAACGTATGGCATTATGTGTCCAAATTACAAAGTTGCATCAGTTTTTTTTTATAAAATTTATTCCTTTTCAATTTTTTAAATTGCAAGCATCTACATATGTGGTTAGCCATGTGTGGGTAAAATCTCACCCAATTATAATAAATTTAAAAAAATTGTGAGTAAATGTTTAGCTAGGGGTTTCGTTGCATTTTGTGACCAAATTATAAAGTTGCATCAAAATTTTTTTGTTATATATATTTTTTCAATTTTGTAAATTGCAAGGATCTACATAGGTGGTTAGTCACGTGTGGTTGAAATTTCACCAAATTATAATAAAATAAGATAAAATTTTGGGGAAATGTTCAAGTATGGATTTCTTAGCACCTTGTCACAAAATTTCAAAGTTTATGACACATGTGACTTTCCAATGAATCTCAACCTTCCCCCTCTCCCCCAACTAGTGATCTATTTTATTTTATTTTAAAATGACCATGCCCTCCCATTGTTGCCCCCATCCATAACACGGGAAAGAGATTAAAAACCTATTCAACCTTACTCTCTGCTAGGCCTCCCTTGAGCCCAAAACTATGAAAAGAGAGAAAGAACATGGCTCCCATTTCCGCCCATCCCATACTAGTTTAAAAATTAAAAAAAAGAAAAAAAAACCCTTACCAAGTTCCAAACTTTCTCACGGCCACCCCACCATACTAGGTCCAAAAATTTTAAAAACAAAGAACCCCTCATAAGAGTCACTTATGACATTTCTTGCCTTTAGTCCCCTCACGAAATGACACTGACTATTACCTATAATAATTTTTTTCTTTTTTATTTGGAAAGACTTCTAATAAATGTGGTCTTTTCTATTTGGGAACAAAAGGAACCTCTTTTTATTTCTCAAACATTATTTGCCCGAGAAGGATGAAAACCAAATTTGTTTTTGGGAATAAACTTGAATGGCCAACTTTGACCATCAATTATTTACTCATTTTTATTTTTTGTAAGATTTTTTTTTCTTGCACATTACTCATATGAATGTCAAATTAACCTCACAATTTTTTTTACAGATTTTGGAGCATGAACTCTAACCCTAAGTCTCCAAATACTTGCAATTTCGAAGGCTCCCCGAAACTTGAAACTCCAAAGTTTCAACAGTGGCAATTTTTCATTTCTCATCTGAATGTGAGATTTTTTTCCCCCTAAAACATCTAGGTTAAAATCCCGCACAATTTCACCGAGTTGGATATTTCAAAAGTCCAAAGTTGTATATGATTTCTATGCATGTTTGTGAAGGTTGGTCCATATTTTGAAGTGTGACAATTTTGTTTATTTGTCAATTCAGAGGGTTAAACATCACAGCAGACCAAAATGGTTCATTGGTCCCCTTGTTTCTCCTACTTAATCTATCCTTCACGTCTTGATTTCTAGAAGCACTTAGCTTTTTTTTTCTTCTTCTTCTTCCCGAGAGGATTTTTGTATTGTACTTTGAACTCGTAAGATCTCAATGTTTTAGGAGATGAGCTACTGCGTGGTTTGTCCTAAATCTTAAACCCTAAACCTAAACCCAAGCAAACACCTTGCAATTTTCTTCATAGTTGAAGGATTCTGTGAATCTGAGAAAATTGTGAAGTTTACTTGCAGGTTATGTGGGAGCTGGTGAGTTCAGCACGGGCAGCAATGGTCAACAGCAATAAGAGAAAAGTAGCGCCGATAGGAGCATTCTTCATCCTTCCATTTTCCTTGATGTGGAAATGCATGAAGTGCATGGAAATGATGGACCTTTGAAATGGGTATGTAACAGACTAAGTACATAACACTCTCTGCTCTTCATCTTGTAAACCATTTGAACACTTCACAGCGTGACACAGGCTAGCGCACTCACCTGCATTTGACCTCCTTGGTCACTGACCATGTCAATCATCTTTATATAAGAGCCTTCTGTCACTGGCTCATATATCTGCATAAGGTTTGTGAAAAATTGCATTAAAAATTCATGAGAAGTTTGCATTAGATTCATGTGCACTTGCAAGGTGGAAAAAAGCATGTCGGATAAGTCAAACAGATTGCAGGAGAAGAGCAGCAGTGTGACCAAGAAAATCTTCACAAGGAAAAAAAAATCAAGAATCTAATCAGCTGCAGAAGCATACAAGATGCTAATAGACTGTTTATATATATGTATATATACACACATATATACATATGTATACATACATACACCTTTTCATAGTTCAAAAGCCGTGTTTTGAAGTCTTCAAGTGCTACTTCATAATCTGGGCTTTTGGGCATACAACAGCATAGCTCTCAGTTTTCGGTTTTTGTGAGGTGAGAGAGAGGGAGAGCGTGCTTATCAGCAGGTCAAAAGATTATATGCTTCTGAATGGTTTTAGGGTTTAAGGTTTAGGACTTTAATGCTTGCTCTTGACAGGGGTGTTCTTGAAACAAGGTACCTGAGCCACCACCCACAATCTGATACTTCTTCTGCAAGTTCTTCTGCACAGAATGTTTCAAACTCTTGGTGATCTCAGAGAGACCAGAGATTTGCATGAGATTTGGCATCAAATGCAATGAAAAGCATATGTCTGTCTTTGGCATCCTACATATCAGCATAATCTGGACTCTGCTGGATCTTCAACCAGATATTGGTTTCAATCACTGATAGATCATTGCAAATCGTCTCAAGGAAAATCACCTGCCCAAAAGTCAAGATGCAAAGAAAAAAGAGGGAAGTAGAGTGAAAAATGATCAGGATGTTGACTCCTGCATGCTAAACCCTAAACCCCACAGCTTTCCCCAGCACATGATGGCTGGCTCAGAAAGTCAAAGAGTTCTAATCTCTACAAATGCAGGATGCACCAAAAACAGCTCAGCTATATAAAATATTCTATTTATCAGGAAAACAGTTTCCAGGTATGGATAGATGCTAGTGCTGAAACATGGGTTGGTCATAAAAAAGTGAAGAAGTAGAATATAGCAACACCGTGCACTTTCCTTCTGCCAACTTCAGAAGCATGTTCAGATGGGCATCAATGCTGAAAAAGTAGCATGAAGGGATGATCTTACCATCAATACCCAGTTTGCTTTGGTGACTGGGTAAGTCTGAGCATTTTGACCACAAGGGCTAAGATATATTGAACCATAAGCAAAGCAAACATTGGCTGCAATCTTTTGTATGTAGAGAATTGAGGAGGAGGAGACAGGATCGGCACTAGCCATTGTTGGATTGCAATTCAACTAAGAAATTAAACCTCTACATTGATAGATTGATCAAAACCACATCGCCCATCAGGTCTCCAGAATTGCAGATCTGAGTTTTTTTTTGGTAAGAATACTGCTACTCCTGTCCTCCATAGCAAGAACTGCAACCTGCACATTATGTGCGGAGAAACCAGCTTCTCACATAAGTGAAGGTGAGAAAATGCACACAGACACACACACAAGGGGGCAAGATATGATTGATGGTTCTCATGATAGGTTTCCAAAATCCTTTCATAGGGTTTAGAGTTTAGGGTTTGGTGAAGTTGACAGCCAATTGTACTGCAGATGAACACAGAAGAGGGCTGCAGCATGCAGACCTCATTCCTGGCATCAATGCCCTCTTTGCTATCACCTCTGAAGAAGTCTGCAGACTGCAAACCACCCACCAAGCAATTTTTTTCTTCAGGAATAAATTGGAGCAAGCAACATGTTCCCTGCTGCCTCCTTCATCTGGTTTTCCAATCCACCAAAGATGAATGCTTTCTTCAATATCACAAGTTCAAATCATATCTGCCACTTTGATTTTCCATTTTTGCATACCACACAGGACTCCCTAGTCCTTAGTTGAGAAAAACCTGGTTTCTTCAAAAGCATGGAAGAAACACTGAAATGACTGGAGCCAAGCTTCAAACCGATACTGCACAGATGTTTTGCAAAATCAATTGCTTGGTCAGAAAATATGAAGTACCCATCACTCTACAAACTCTATAGAGCCAAAAATTACTCACTACACATTGATTTACACTCTTCAGTAGCAATCCAGCTTTTTTTAGCAGTAGAAAACAGCAGTTGTGCACATGAACACAGAGTCAAGAAACTCCACACTGTAAGAACTATGGGAACTTACATTGAGCAAGTTCAAGTATGCAGA
>Ga0116226_10003858_pt1 | contig 13223 bp, 9 predicted proteins | sample S1TSphfallax_FD_89692 | JGI IMG/M metagenome (GOLD analysis project Ga0116226, IMG submission 89692) | Host-associated microbial communities from peat moss isolated from Minnesota, USA - S1T2_Fa - Sphagnum fallax MG | ecosystem: Host-associated > Plants > Peat moss > Unclassified | place: USA...
AAAAGTGCCACGGGTATCACATTCGACGCACGAGGTAGGTTTGTTCGAGGGCCATGACGATATCGGCGCCGTGGGCGGTGTCGCGGGCTTCGAACATCACTTCGAGTTGCGCTGCCTGTACGCTGGGGGACGCGAACAGGCGTTGGTGGGAGACTTCGATGATATTGCCGCCGGCGCGGCCGATGATGCCGGCGATGTCGGCCAGCACGCCCGGCCGATCGGGGATTTCCAGCATGAGGCGCAGCAGTCGGCCGTCGCGCAGCAGGTTGCGCAGCAGCACGTTGGCGAGCACGCGGGCGTCGATATTACCGCCGCAGACGGGGATGCCGACGCGGCGGCCGGCGAAGCGTTCGGGGAAGGCCAGCAGGGCGGCGATGCCGACCGCGCCGGCGCCCTCGCCGACGATTTTGGCGCCTTCGGCGAGCAGCGCCACGGCTTCCTCGACGGCGCGTTCGGGGACCACCAGCACGTCGGCGACCAGGCCGCGGATGACGGCCAGGGGGGCGGCGCCGATGTCCCGCACTGCGATGCCTTCGGCGATGGTGGCGCCGCCGACCTCGACCGGCTGGCCGGCGAGCAGTTGCGCGAGGGCGGGATAGGCCGCGACCTCGACGCCGATCACGGTGATATCGGGTTTGATGCCGGTGGCGGCGACGGCGCAGCCGGCGATCAGGCCGCCGCCGCCGACCGGGATCACCAGCGTGTCGAGATCCGGCGCGTCCTGCAGCAGTTCGAGCGCCAGCGTCCCCTGCCCCGCCATCACGGCGGGGTCGTCGTACGGGTGCACGAACACCAGGCCTTCGGCCTGGGCGAGCGCGTGGGCGTGGGCGGCGGATTCGGCGAGTGTGTCACCGACCAGTTCGACGCGGGCGCCCCAGGCGGCGGTGCGGGTGACCTTGCTGAGCGGGGTGGTGGTGGGCATCACGATGACCGCGGTGATGCCGAGCAGGTGGGCGTGGCGGGCGACGGCCTGGGCGTGGTTGCCGGCGGACATGGCGATCACCCCGGCGCGGCGTTCCTGGGGGGAGAGCAAGGCGAGGCGGTTGGCGGCGCCGCGTTCCTTGAAGGCGCCGGTGGCCTGGAGGTTTTCGAGCTTCAGGGTGACGTCCGCACCGGTGGCCCGCGAGATCGCGTCGCTGCGCAAGGCGGGGGTGCGCAGCACGCGGCCTTCGATGCGGGCGGCGGCCGCCCGCACGTCCTCAAGCGTGATCATGCGCCGGCTTAGATGTATTTGACGGCGAGGATTTCGTAGGAGCGGTCGCCGCCGGGGGCCGGGACCGATATGGAATCGCCCACTTTCTTGCCGATCAGCGACTTGGCGAGTGGCGAGGAGATCGACAGGCGGGCGGCCTTGATGTCGGCCTCGTGCACGCCGACGATCTGGTAGGTGGCTTCCTTGTCGGTTTCCTCGTCGACCAGGCTGACATGCGCGCCGAATTTCACCATGTCCCCGGACAAGGTCGAGGGGTCGATGATCTCGACGGCGGAGACGATCTCCTCGAGCTCCTGGATGCGGCCTTCGATGAACGACTGGCGTTCACGGGCGGCATGGTACTCGGCGTTCTCCGACAGGTCGCCGTGGCTGCGGGCTTCCGCGATGGCGCGAATCACGGCGAAGCGCTCGGTACCCTTGAGCAGCTTCAGCTCTTCTTCGAGGCGGGCGAAGCCAGGCGCGGTCATCGGAAATTTCTGCACGAAAACCCTCGGTCGGTGCGGCGAGCAATATGTTGGCTGGCCATGAAACGCGACCGCCGCAGCCCGGTTTCACCAACCAGGCCGCGACGGGGCGTCAGAACGATCCGCGAAAATAGTCCTGCAGGGGGGCGACTTCAAGGGTCCCGGCCTTCAGCGCCGCGATCGCGTGGGCGGCGGCCCTGGCACCGGCGATGGTGGTATAGTGCGGCACGCCGTGGGTGAGCGCGCTGCGGCGGATGTCGAAGCTGTCGGCCACCGACTGCGCGCCCGAGGCAGTGTTGATGACCAGCTGGACCTCGCCGGAGCGGATCGCGTCCACGCAATGCGGCCGGCCTTCCAGGACTTTGTTGACCTGGGCCACTGGTATGCCGGCGTCGCGCAGGCGGGTGGCGGTGCCGCGGGTGGCGAGCACGGAGAAGCCCATCTCGACCAGGCGGCGGGCGACGGCGACGGCGGCGGCCTTGTCGGTGTCGCGCACCGAGAGGAACACCTGGCCGGCGTCCGGCAGTTTCACCCCGGCGCCCAATTGCGCCTTGGCGAAGGCGCGTTCGAAGCTGTTGTCGAGGCCCATCACCTCGCCGGTGGATTTCATCTCGGGGCCGAGGATGGTGTCGACATCGGGGAAGCGGGCGAACGGGAACACCGCCTCCTTGACCGCGACGTGGGGGGCGATCGCCTGGTCGTCCAGCTTGAAGTCGGAGAGTTTGGCGCCGGCCATCACGCGGGCGCCGACCTTGGCGACGGCGACGCCGGTGGCCTTGGCGACGAACGGCACGGTGCGCGAGGCGCGCGGGTTGACCTCCAGCACATACACCTCGTTGTCCTTGATGGCGTATTGCACGTTCATCAGGCCGACGACGCCGAGTGCCCTGGCCATCGCCTCGGTTTGTGCCTTGAGCTCGGTGACGGTGGCGGGGGACAGCGTGTAGGGCGGCAGGGCGCAGGCGGAATCGCCGGAATGGATGCCGGCTTCCTCGATGTGTTCCATCACGCCGGCGACATAGACCGTGTCGCCGTCGGCGATGCAGTCGACATCGACCTCGATCGCGTCGTTCAGATAGCGGTCGATCAGCACGGGGTTGTCGCCCGAGACGCGCACCGCCTCGCGCATGTAGCGATGCAGGCCGCGCGTGTCGTGGACGATCTCCATGGCGCGGCCGCCGAGCACGTAGCTGGGGCGGATGACGACGGGATAGCCGATGCGCTCGGTGATCGCCTCGGCCTCGTCGGCCGAGCGGGCGATGCCGTTTTCCGGCTGCAGCAGGCCGAGCTTGTTGAGCAGCAGCTGGAAGCGCTCGCGATCCTCGGCGATGTCGATCGCATCAGCGGACGTGCCGAGAATGGGGATGCCGGCGCGGCTGAGGGCCTGGGACAGTTTCAGCGGCGTCTGTCCGCCATATTGCACGATGCAGCCGAGCACGCGGCCGCGGCTTTGCTCGCGGCGCACCAGGGCGATGACGTCCTCGGCGGTCAGCGGCTCGAAATACAGCCGGTCGGAGGTGTCGTAGTCGGTGCTGACGGTTTCCGGGTTGCAGTTGACCATGATGGTCTCGAAGCCGGCGTCCTTCAGCGCGTAGGCGGCGTGGACGCAGCAATAGTCGAACTCGATGCCCTGGCCGATGCGGTTGGGGCCGCCGCCGAGGATGATGATCTTGTCGCGGTCGGTGGGATCGGCCTCGCATTGCGGCTCGCCGAAGCCGCCTTCGTACGTGGAATACATGTAGGGTGTGGCGGAGGCGAATTCGCCGGCGCAGGTGTCGATGCGCTTATAGACCGGGCGCACGCCGAGCCGCTCGCGCAGGGCGGCGATGTCGGCTTCCGGCACGCCGGCGAGGGTGGCCAGGCGGATGTCGGAAAAGCCCAGCGCCTTGAGCCGGCGCAGGCCGACTGCGTCCCGCGGCAAGGCTGTGCTGATTTCGGCCTCGGCGTCGACGATGAGTTTGAGCTGGCCGAGGAACCAGGGGTCGAATTTGCAGGCCTCGTGGATCTCGGCGATCGACAGGCCGGCGCGCAACGCCTGAGCTGCCATCAGGATCCGATCGGGCTTGGGTTGCGAGAGGGCGGCGCGGAACGCGTCCACCCCGCCGTCGCCCGGGGCGTCGACGGGGTCGAGGCCGGACAGGCCGGTTTCCATGCTGCGCAGGCCTTTTTGCAGCGCCTCGGCGAAGCAGCGGCCGACCGACATCGCCTCGCCCACCGACTTCATGCTGGTGGTCAGCATCGCCGGGGTGCCGGGGAATTTCTCGAAGGTGAAGCGCGGGATCTTGACCACCACATAGTCGATGGTGGGTTCGAAACTCGCCGGCGTGGTGCGGGTGATGTCGTTGCTGAGCTCGTCGAGCGTGTAGCCGACGGCGAGCTTGGCGGCGATCTTGGCGATCGGGAAGCCGGTCGCCTTGGAGGCCAGGGCGGAGGAGCGGGAGACCCGCGGGTTCATCTCGATCACCACCATGCGGCCGTCGGCGGGATTGATCGCGAACTGCACGTTGGAGCCGCCGGTGTCGACGCCGATCTTGCGCAGGCAGGCGATCGAGGCGTCACGCATGCGCTGATATTCTTTGTCGGTGAGCGTCAGCGCCGGGGCCACGGTGACGGAATCGCCAGTGTGGATCCCCATCGGATCGACGTTCTCGATGGCGCATATGATGATGCAGTTGTCGGCACTGTCGCGCACCACCTCCATCTCGAATTCTTTCCAGCCGAGCACGCTCTGCTCGACCAGCACTTCGGAGGTGGGGGAGGCGTCGAGGCCGCCGGCGACGATGCGTTCGAATTCCTCGCGGTTATAGGCGATGCCGCCGCCGGTGCCGCCGAGGGTGAAGCTGGGCCGGATCACCGCGGGCAGGCCGACCTCGGCGAGTGCCGCGCGCGCCTCATCCATGGTGTGGGCGATGGCGCTGAGCGGGCTTTCGATGCCGATCTCGCTCATCGCGTCACGGAATTTCAGCCGGTCCTCGGCGCGATCGATGACCTCGGCCTTGGCGCCGATCAGCTCGACATGGTATTTTTCCAGCACGCCGTTGGCGGCGAGCTGCATCGCGGTGTTCAGCGCGGTCTGGCCGCCCATGGTGGGCAGCAGCGCGTCGGGGCGCTCGCGGGCGATCACCTTCTCGACCATCTCCGGCGTGATCGGCTCGATGTAGGTGGCATCGGCCAAGCCCGGGTCGGTCATGATGGTGGCGGGGTTGGAGTTCACCAGGATCACACGGAACCCCTCGGCGCGCAGGGCCTTGCAGGCCTGGGCGCCGGAATAGTCGAACTCGCAGGCCTGGCCGATGACGATGGGGCCGGCGCCGATGATCATGATGGAGTGCAGGTCGGTCCGCTTGGGCATGGCTCAGGCTTTCATCAAATCGACGAAACGCTGGAACAGATAGGCGCTGTCGGACGGGCCGGGGCTCGCCTCCGGGTGGTACTGCACGCTGAACACCGGGCGGTCGTCGCAGGCCAGGCCCTCGTTGCTGCCGTCGAACAGGCTGACATGGGTGACCCGCACACCCGCCGGCAGGCTGGTTTCGTCGACGGCGAAACCGTGATTCTGACTGGTGATTTCGACGCGGCCGGTGGCCAGCTCCTGGACCGGCTGGTTGGCGCCGCGATGGCCGCGCGCCAATTTATAGGTGCGGCCGCCGAGTGCTATGCCGAGCAGCTGGTGGCCGAGGCAGATGCCGAAGATCGGCGTGCCGGCGGCGAGCACGCCCTGGATCGCCGGTACCGCATAGATGCCGGTGGCGGCGGGGTCGCCGGGGCCGTTGGAGAGAAACACGCCGTCAGGCCGATGGCGCAGGATGTCCTCGGCGGTGGCGGTCGCCGGCACCACCGTGACCCGGCAGCCGGCGGAGGCGAGGCTGCGCAGGATGTTGCGCTTGGCGCCGTAATCGACGGCGACGACATGATGCAGCGGCGCGGTCTGCCGCGCGGCGCCGTCGGGCCAGGCCCATTTGGTTTCGTCCCAGACGTAGGACTGGGTGCAGGAGACGTCGCGGGCGAGGTCCATTCCCTCCAGGCCCGGCCACGCCTTGGCCTGGGCGATCAGGGCCGGGAGGTCGAACGCGCCGTCCGCGGGGAAGGCCAGCACGCCGGTGGGCGCGCCGGCATCGCGGATCCGCAAGGTCAGCGCCCGGGTGTCCACGCCGGCGATGCCGGTCACGCCCTGCGCCAGCAGCCAGGCTTCCAGGCGTTGGTGGGAGCGCCAGTTGCTGGGCTCGGTGATGTCCTGGCGGATCACCAGGCCGCGGGCGGCGATGCCGGCGGCCTCGGCATCCTCGGCGTTGGTGCCGACATTGCCGATGTGGGGGAAGGTGAAGGTGATGATCTGGCCGGCGAAGGACGGGTCGGTGAGGGTTTCCTGGTAGCCGGTCATGCCGGTGCTGAAACACACCTCGCCGACCGGGGCGGCCACGGTGTGAGCGCCGAAGCCGCGGCCCCAGATGACGCTGCCGTCGGCCAGCACCAGGGCGGCGGTGGCGCCAGCGGGCGGGGAGCTGGGATCGGGCATGAGGGCTCTCTGGTCTGGTTGGGGGATCGAGGTCAGGTCGGCCAGGCTGAGGCCGGTGGCGGCGATCACGGCGGGCCAGTGGCGCGACGGGACAGCGCGCGTCTGGCGCCATTTGCGCAGCGCCTCGGTGCCCACGCCCAACAGGCGGGAGGCGGCGTCCGCGCCGCCGAGGCGCTCGATGATGTCGTCCACGGAGATGGCCATGCGGGGAAAATATGGGAAATTATTTCCCAACGCAACGCCGGGCAGGGTTGTGCCTAAAAGTTTGGGAAATGACTTCCCGGCCATTCCCCGCGCCCGGCCGCCCAGTGTATCATACCGATTGGTGCCAGGGGCGTCGGAAGCAAGGAAGGCTGGGCTCTGCCCAGACCCGCCAGGGGCCAAGCCCCTGGACCTTAGATTCCAAGGGTGTTTGAGGAAGGGGGCTTACTCCGAGGTTGCAACCGGTATGTCAGCCCCCTTCCTCAAACACCCTTAAGTTCGGGGGTTCAAAGGGGCGTGTGCCCCTTTGCGGGTCTGGGCAGAGCCCAGCCTTCCTTGCTTGCGACGCGCCCCGGCACCAGTCGATATCACACGATGGGGCACGGACATGGGGCTGCGGGACGCATTCACGCAACAATTGAAGGTGGCCATGCTGGCCAAGGACGCCGCACGGGTGTCCGCGCTGCGCATGGTCACCGCCCGGCTGAAGGACATCGACATCGCCGCCCGCCCCAAGGGCATCGACCAGGTGCCGGAGGAGGACATCGTGGCGATGCTGCGCGGCATGGTGAAGTCGCGCCGCGAGAGTGTGGAGATGTATCGCCAGGGCAACCGCCCCGAGCTGGTCGCCAAGGAAGAGGCCGAGATCGCGGTGATCGAGGGGTTTCTGCCGCAGCAGATGGACGCGGCCGCCACCGAGCAGGCGGTGATCGCGGCGGTGGCCGAAACCGGTGCCAGCACGATCAAGGACATGGGCCGCGTGATGGCCGCGCTGAAGGCCAAATACGCGGCCACCCTGGACATGGCCAAGGTCGGGCCGCTGGTCAAAGCGCGGCTGGGCGGCTGAATGGCGCTGCCGGCCGGATTTCTCGACGAGCTCCGCGCCCGCACCCCGCTGGCCGCCGTGATCGGCCGGCGCGTCAAACTCGCCCGCTCCGGCCGGAATCTGAAGGGATGCTGCCCGTTTCATGGCGAGAAGACGCCGAGCTTCTACGTCTATGACGATCATTTCCATTGCTTCGGCTGCGGCGTGCATGGCGATGCCATCAGCTTCGTGATGCAGAGCGAGGGGGCGGCGTTCCCCGAAGCGGTGGAGCGGCTGGCGCGCGAGGCCGGCATGGAGGTGCCGAAACCCTCGCCGCAGGCCGCCGAGGCCGACCAGCGGCGCCACGACCTGCACGGCGTGCTGGCGGCGGCCGCGACCGCGTTCCAGCGCCGCCTGCGGCTGCCGGAAGGGGCGCGGGCGCTGGATTATCTGCGCGGCCGCGGCCTGTCGGAGGACACCATCGCCCGCTTCGGCCTGGGCTGGTCCGGTGAGGGGCGCGGCGCGCTGACCGCCGAACTGGGCCGCGAGGGCATCACCCAGGCGCAATTGATCGATGCCGGCCTGGTGCGGCCCGGCGAGGACGGGCGGGCGCCCTATGACCTGTTCTTCAACCGGGTGATGTTCCCGATCCGCGACCGGCGCGGCCAGGTGATCAGTTTCGGCGGGCGCATCATGGGCGACGGCCAGCCGAAATACGTCAACGGGCCGGAAACCGAGCTGTTTTCCAAGCGGCGCCATCTGTACGGCCTCGATCTGGCGCGGGCCGCCGTGCGCGCCGACCATCGTCTGGTGGTGGTCGAGGGCTACATGGACGTGATGGCGCTGCACCAGGCGGGCTTTCCCGGCGCGGTCGCACCGTTGGGCACGGCGCTGACCGAGGACCAGCTGGAGGAGCTTTGGCGGCTGTCGCCGGTGCCGGTGCTGTGTTTCGACGGCGACGCCGCCGGCGGCCGGGCGGCGGCGCGGGCCGCGGAGCTCGCTTTGCCGCTGCTGACCGCCGAGCGCAGCCTGCGGCTGGCGACGCTGCCGCCGAGCGAGGACCCGGATACGCTGGTGCGCAAGCAGGGAGCGGCCGCCTTCACCAGTGTGCTGAACGCCGCCCGGCCGCTGGCCGACGCCTTGTTCGACCTGCTGCGCGAGGGGTCGGGTGACGGCTCGCCCGAGCAACGCGCGGGGTTTCGCGCGCGCCTGATGGAAGCCGCGGGGCGCATTCGCGACACCTCCCTGTCGATCGAATACCGCCAGGCGCTGCTGGACAAATTTCGCGCGACCCGGGTCTGGACGCCGAGCGGGCGCGGCCGGGGCACCGGCAATGGCCGCTTCGGCACCCAGGCGGGCAAGCCGCCGCCCTTGTTCCATCGCCCCACCGCCACCGCCGAGGGCGCCATGGCCGAGCAAGGCCGCAACCTCGTCACCATCCTGCTGCGCCACCCTTATCTGCTGCACGATGTCGAGGAAGCATTCGGCGAGGCCGCCTTGCCCGATCGGCTCGCGCGATTGAGAGATGCGATTCTGCAATGGGGAAGTGCCGCCGAAACGCTTGACTCTGCTGGCCTCATGACCCACCTCACCGAGACAGGTTTGGCCGCCGACGCGGCGCAGGCCCTATCGGCGGTTCCCTACCCGCTTCCAGCCTGCGCCGCCGCCGACGCCATGCCGGCGGAGGCGGAAGCAGGATGGTGGCATATCTTCGGGCTGATGCATCGCGAGCGGCTCGAAGAGGAAGTGGCCGCCGCCATGCGTGACCTCGCCGATCGCGGCGATGAGGCGACCCAGCGCCGCCTGATCGCGCTGTGCACGGCCCGCAATGCGTTGCGGCAAGGGGAGCAGGATGATGACCAGAGCTGAGCCAGACTGGCGCGCACCACGGCGACGGACGCTGCACGGTTTTTGCTAGGCCTTCCCGCCCCGACCCAATATGTCGGCCCCCCGGCCGGCCTTATGACCCACGGCGCCCACCGTGACCTTCCTGGAGTGACCTGACCCATGGCAACCAAGCCGAACGGCTCGACCGACACCGTGTCCGCCGACCAGGATGCCGACACCACCCTGCTCGACAGCCAGTCCGCCGCCGTCAAGCGGCTGATCGCGCGCGGCAAGGAGCGCGGCTACATCACCTTCGACGAACTCAATCTCGTGCTCTCGCCGGATCAGACCAGCTCCGAGCAGATCGAGGACGTGATGGCCGGATTCTCCGAGATGGGCATCCAGGTGGTCGAGGGCGAGGAAAGCGAGGACGGCGAGGCGCCGGTCGCCAAGGCCGAAAAGACCGAGGACGAAGGCTCGGACGCCGAAACCCCGGCCGGCAACGTCGACGAGGAAAGCCTGGGCCGCACCGACGACCCGGTGCGCATGTATCTGCGCGAGATGGGCAGCGTGGAGCTGCTGTCGCGCGAGGGCGAGATCGCCATCGCCAAGCGCATCGAGGCCGGCCGCGACATGATGATCGGCGGGCTGTGCGAAAGCCCGCTGACCTTCCGCGCGATCATCGCCTGGCATGACGCGCTGAAGGCCGGGCGCATGCTGCTGCGCGACATCATCGATCTGGAAGCGACCCAGGGCGGCCCGGCGCCGGCCGCCGTCGCGGAAGGGGCCGACGCCGAAACCGAGGCGGATGATTTCGCGCCGCCGCCGGCCGTGGAGGAAGAGGACAGCGAGGAAGGCGAAGGCGCCGGCCTGTCCCTGTCCGCGCTCGAGGAGAAGCTGAAGCCGGAAGTGCTCGCGACCTTCGAGGACATCGAGGCGCTGTACAAGAAGCTGCACAAGATGCAGTCCAAACGGCTGGAAAGCATGACCTCGGGCGAGGAAGTCAATCTGCGCTCGGAAAAAAGCTACGAGAAACTGCGCGAGGAACTGGTCGCCAAGGTCGAGCAGGTTCAGCTGCACAACAACCGCATCGAGGAGCTGGTCACCCAGCTGAAGCAGCTGAACCAGCGCCTGACCGGGCTCGAAGGCCAGATCCTGCGCATGGCCGAAGGCTGCAAGGTGCCGCGCGAGGATTTCCTCACGCAGTATCGCGGCCACGAGCTCGACCCGAACTGGCTGGAGCGTATCGCCAAGCTGCCGGGCAAGCCGTGGAAGCAGTTCAGCACCAAGCATTTCGAGGATATCGCCAAAGTCCGCGCGCAGATCGCGGTCGTCGCCACCGACGGCAGCCTGCCGATCGCCGAGTTCCGCCGCGTGTATATGACGGTGAGCCGCGGCGAGCGGGACAGCGCGCGCGCCAAGAAGGAAATGATCGAGGCGAACCTGCGGCTGGTGATCTCGATCGCCAAGAAATACACCAATCGCGGCCTGCAATTCCTCGATCTCATCCAGGAAGGCAATATCGGCCTGATGAAGGCGGTGGATAAGTTCGAGTATCGCCGCGGCTATAAATTCTCCACCTACGCCACCTGGTGGATCCGCCAGGCGATCACCCGCAGCATCGCCGATCAGGCGCGCACCATCCGTATCCCCGTGCACATGATCGAGACGATCAACAAGCTGGTGCGCACGTCGCGCCAGATGCTGCACGAGATCGGCCGCGAACCGGCCCCCGAGGAGCTGGCCGACAAACTCGGCATGCCGCTCGAAAAAGTGCGCAAGGTGCTGAAGATCGCCAAGGAGCCGATCAGCCTGGAAACCCCGATCGGCGACGAGGAAGATTCGCACCTCGGCGACTTCATCGAGGACAAGGCCGCCGTCATCCCGCTGGATGCCGCCATCCAGGCCAATCTGCGCGAGGCCACCACCCGCGTGCTGTCCAGCCTGACGCCACGCGAGGAGCGCGTGCTGCGCATGCGCTTCGGCATCGGGATGAATACCGACCACACGCTGGAAGAAGTCGGCCAGCAGTTCAACGTGACGCGCGAACGCATCCGCCAGATCGAGGCGAAAGCGCTGCGCAAACTGAAACACCCCAGCCGCAGCCGCAAACTGCGCAGCTTCCTCGACGATTGATCTCGGTTCGGGGGTTGGGGGTGGCCTCGGAAGCAAGGAAGACTGGGCGCTGCCCAGACCCGCAAAGGGGCACACGCCCCTTTGAACCCCCGGACTTAAGGGGCTTTGAGGAAGGGGGCTTACGCGGAGGTTGCAACCTCGGAGTAAGCCCCCTCCCTCAAAGCCCCTTGGAATCTAAGGTCCAGGGGCTTGGCCCGTCGCGCGAAGGCGCGCTCCGGACCTGGCGGGTCCGGGCAGAGCCCGGCTCACTTCCTTCCGAGCCACCCTCCACCCCCAACCGAAATCACCCATGATCGTGGAATCATATACGCGGGTCGGTGTGGTCGTGACGTTTCTGCGCATGGACCAGCCGCCGGCCGACGTGGCGCCGGCGTTGCCGGAGGGGGCGGTTGTACGGCTGCTGCGCACCTGTTCGGTGACGGAATACCGGGCGCTGTACAAGGCGGTTGGTGACGGGTATTTATGGTGGCTGCGGCGGGCGATGCCCGATCACAAGCTATCGACGTTGTTACAGGACCCTCGGGTGGGGGTGCATCTGCTGACTCTGGACGGGCGTCCGGCGGGGTTTTACGAGCTCGATATCGGCGCCTGGCCGGTGGTCAATCTGAGTTATTTCGGGCTGATGCCGCATGCCGTCGGCACCGGGCTGGGCTACGCGTTTCTGCGCCACGCGGTCGATGGCGCCTGGCGCAGCGGGGCGCGGGCGATCACGGTGAATACCTGCACGGCCGACCATCCGCGTGCGCTGCCCACTTACATCCGCGCCGGTTTTCGGCCGATCCGGGAGATCCGCGAGGACTGGAACGTGCCGGATCGCCTGGGGATGGCGATCCCGGACCATCTCAAGGCTTAAGCTGGTCGTCCGGCGCCTCCGGGCCACCGCGGACTTCGGACTCGGGACCCACTTCTTGCAACGGCGGGCGTGATCCGGCGGGCGGCTTGGGCTTGTCGTCGGACGTGCTTTCGGTGGCGGCCGTGCCCGCCTCGTCCTTCAGATCATCCATGCCCGATCCTCCTGTGGCGCCAATAAGGGAGCCCAGCCTTCCTTGCTTCGCGTCGAACTCCGCCGCACCAGGGCCGCCTGCATCAGCCGGCGTTCGCCGGGCGGACCGGATCCCGCGAGTTGGTCACCGATGATGCGCACCGCGGCGCGGCTGAGTGCGTCCACGGGCTGGGCCAGGGTGGTGAGGTCGTAGGGGGGCCAGGCGCTTTCCGGCATATCGTCATAGCCGGCGACCGCGACGTCGTCCGGGATGCGCAAATTCAGGTCGTAGCGGCAGGCATCCATCACGCCGAGCGCCATCGCGTCGTTGGCGCAGACGATGGTATCCGGCCGCAGGTCCGCGATCAGCTGGCGGGTGGCCATGCGGCCGCCCTCATAGGTGAAATCGGCGGCTTTCATGCCGATCAGGTTGAGGTCGTGTTCGCGGGCGGCGGCTTGCATCGCCTGGCGGCGGGAGTTGGCGACCGTGGATTCGGCGGGGCCGGCCAGGAAGGCCACGCGGCGGCTGCCGCCGGCGCGCAGATGCGCGGCCAGCATCGACAGCGCGCTGGGATCGTCGCAGCCGACCGAGCAGGCCCAGTCGTTGCGGGTTTCGCGATTGTACAGCACCACTGGCACGCCGCGCTGGGCGCAGATGCGCAGCATCGCGTCCGGCAGGGTGACGCCGGAGATCACGCCGTCCAGGTGATAGGCCAGGATGTCCGGCAGGGCGGAGATGGGGGGTTCGCCGTCCTTCAGGGTGAACAGCAGCATGCGATGGCCGGCGGCCTGGATTTCCTGGCCCATCTTCAGCAACAGGTCGGGCAGGTTGCGGGTGGTGCGCGCGGTGACCAGCACGCCGATGATGCGGCTGCGCTGGGTGATCAGCGAGCGGGCGATTTTGTTGGGGGCGTAGCCGAGGGCCGTGGCGGCGGCCTCGATACGGGCGCGCTTGTCCGCCGAGATGCTGGCGCCGTCGCGAAAGCAGCGTGACACGGCGGATTGGGAGACGCCGGCGCGGAGGGCCACGTCGTAGGAGGTGGCGCGGCGCGCGGCGGCGGGCTCGACCGGGAATTGGC
>Ga0116226_10003859_pt1 | contig 13222 bp, 10 predicted proteins | sample S1TSphfallax_FD_89692 | JGI IMG/M metagenome (GOLD analysis project Ga0116226, IMG submission 89692) | Host-associated microbial communities from peat moss isolated from Minnesota, USA - S1T2_Fa - Sphagnum fallax MG | ecosystem: Host-associated > Plants > Peat moss > Unclassified | place: USA...
AAGCTTAACCATAATCTAAATAAATGTTCCATTCATCATGAAACTCAAGTTGCCATTATCACCCTATCCCCCCTATTTATTTAATTGTTAAGTTGTTTTGAATTAATCATATGCTTATAAGGCTTGACGATTATTCTATTTCTATTGGACCTTTCATTGATCCCCTTTCCCTACTTCATAAATTCGCAACATCCTTGCTATTCATTAAATACTAAAATAAGACCAATGTTTTGTTGCACACCATGAATTTTGGTGTCCGTTCCTACCTCCAACCGTCTAGAGATTTTTCACCCATGATTACGCCATTGAAGTTCTAAAACTATGGTTTACCAACTTTCCGTTGAAGAAAATAATAACCCAACCAATACAATATTTCAAAAAAGAAAACAACCCCTCCACACAATCGTGCGCATTCACCACCCCCTTATTCTGATCAAGCATGCAGCCTCAGGCTTTACCCTTCACATAAAAGCACCTTGGTTTACAAAAAGTACTAGGAAGCCAAGCATACGCAGCAATTATATACAACCCAAGGTATGGAGTAATATTCATAGCTCCAAGGAGTGCCAAAATACAGCTTCATAAAAGCACTCAAAGAAATTTCCTAATTTGATTTGGAGAGCAAGTTAAATATCCATGAATATCCATCCTAGAAAAGACTGTTTTTTTTTTTTATCAACAAATTTTTGCCAAATTTCAACCTGAAAAAAAAAAGGATTTTGTGTAGGACTTTTCATGAAAAAAATGGCCCTAATTCGCCAGATTTCAAGGGAAGACAAATTCCAAATCACCATATCTTTATGACAAGTTCCAGTAGGTAGCCAAGAATAAAGAAGGATTCTGTTTTTTTAATTTTCATATAAAGTTGGTAGCCAGATTTGACAAAATTTATTTTCTGAAATGATGAACACCTTGGATAAATCACAAAATCCTTAAAAAAAACCCTGAGAAAAGAGGAGGGAAATTAAGCCTATCCCTCAAAAGTGGGAGGGAACTTACCATTTACTTGTGGCATACCTACAATCCTTCTCATTCTTAAAGAATAGGTTCAAGAACTCTCCCCTTCCTTATGCCTCATGATCTACATATATTTAGGCTCATCATAATCGTCCCATCGTGCTTTACAAGTCAAGCCCAGAGGTGGCAGATATGCTCACAATATGGGACCAGACTTGGCAATTGGCTTGTCCTAGCCCCCCTTCTCTTCCTGGAAGAAGAGCACCCCATAGAGCGAACACTGGATTTAGACACTGGAAGAACCCTAAACCGCTCTCTTGGTTAACTAAACTAATGAGTGCAGCATAGAATTGATGTAAAACAAAAGCTCCAAATTTCAAACGTCTTCAAGGCCTCTCGAATGCAAAATCCTGAGAGTACCTGATAATGGAAGCAAGCACCAAAATTATGGGGTACGACAAAAAAATTATCTGTACCCTCTGTCCGATTCCAGTAGGGCCAGTGAGTGGAAATGTAGAAAATGGCACTGCGCATGATTCAAGGGGACTTGAAAGGCAAAGGAAGTCCATTTTGCATTTAATCACAAGTGGTGTAAACAGTTGTATAAAACTAGTTGGCCTCTTCGGGATTGTGCATGTGTACAGGACTTGTTAAGAGAAAGTCATGAACAAATTCTTCAGCAGCAAACATGTGCGTAAGACACTGTGGATCCTTCTCCAGCCATTCCTTGTTATACTTGCTGCAGTAGACATGAAAATCAACACGCTGGTAAGAATCCAGACATGCAAGCAATACTCAGACATTGCATCATTTTGAGTATTGCAGTTTCTTCAGGTAACCCTAACAAATCTACAAGCTGGAAGACAAAGGGATTGTGGATTGTGATGAACTCCTAATCTAGTCTCCAGACAAAGACAAATGCAAACACACCAAAAGGAGCAAAGCAGACTTAGAGAGATCCTGACACATTTCCAGCCATTTCTTGTTGTACTTGCTGCAGTAGACAGTAACATGCTGATAAGAATCCAGGCAGGCAAGAAGTACCCAGACACTGCATCTGGAGTAATTGCAGTGTCTTCTGCTAACCATAACAAATCTACAACCTGGAAGACCAAGGGGGATTGTGGATCAGGGTGAATTCTTAAGCTAGAATCTATACAAGGAAAATTTTCAATCACACCAGGAGGAGCAAGGCAGACTTTTAGAGAGAGAGAGCCCAACACATTGAGTTGCCAAGCTCACAATCTTCCTGGCAGAGAACTTCATCAGATCCATCAAAATCTTTTGCATTATCCTCTGGCATTTCTGTTGCAAACTTTGGGTATTCTAACCTAGAATCTGTACAAAGAAAAATCTCAATCACACAGAGAGGAGGAGCAAGGCAGAAGTAGAGAGAGAGAGAGAGAGAGAGAGAGAGCCAGACACAAACTTAGTAGCCAAGCTCACAATCTTTCTGGGAGAGAGATCCATCAAAATCTGTTGCATCATCATCCTCTGGCATTTTCTAATGTTGCAAGCTTTGTGTATTTGCAGCAACAGAGAAGTAAGGTAGAACAAGAAGAAGAGGGAAGGACAGTCGTCTCCTTACCTTGGAAGCTCGTAGACAAAGACCTTGAATTGACCAACAGGGTTATCCTCCAACACAGCGCCAGCACTTCCTGCACAGAGTACATATTTGTCCAGGAGCCATGATGAGTATGAGTGTTTTTTTTAATGTTGTTGAACCCATCTGTCATAGTGAAGAACATCAACAAACATCTGGAACCAAAAATAGGTAAGCTCTTCTCAAAACCTAAGGAAACTCCGAACTGAAGCAAATGTCATGCAGGACCCAATTCAGCTCAGAGCTCACTGAACCGAACCCTGGACAGACAGACCGACCCATGCTTGAGACAGTGGGTGTCTCCACCATCTCTGGGTAAGCTTGGAAATGTTATTATTGCACACAGTTGTTGTAGGAGACAACAAACACGTCTGACTATCTGCTCAGATGACTTGTAAATAACTTATGGTCTCTTAGAAACTAGAAGTTTACAATCAGTTAGTCACAATTAATTAGTAGACTCCACATGAGTCAATAAGCGATGCCGTCATAATTATCTCCAGTTAAAATGTTAGTTAGAAGTTAGATGGTGCTGTCCACCAGCGGCAACGGTGCCATCCACCTCTTTTGCGGAGGATTGCTCATGTATATAAGTCCAGTTTTGCTAGGGGATTAGTCAGTCCTTTAGCAGCAATTGTATCTTCTCTGAATTCGAAATAGAGTTTTTCTTCTACATGGTATCAGAGCGATTCTGAAGAGGAACTGAGTGTCTTGTTAGGTAGCAATAATAAGATATTGTTTGAAGTCGGAGTAGATTTTTTTTTGAAAATTTTGAGAGAGTGATTCAATATGGCTCAGGAGCAGTCTTCAAACATGATGATCACCATTGATAATTCCAGTAAGTTGGAAGGTGCGTCCAACTACGGCATCTGGAAGTTCAAAATCAAAACTATGTTGATAAGGGAAGATCTTTGGGATCTTGTCAATCCAGCAGTCGACCAAGCCCTGGGAGTAGCAGAAGTGGTCGATGCAGATGCTACAAGTGGAGAGGTAGCTACCCAAACCGCTCCTCGAGTTAGTCGAGCACGTGCTCAAGATGCAACAACAACCAAACGCAAGTACAAGGCGTTGGCAATCATTGTTTCATCAATACGGGATGAGTTGATCCCATATGTCGTTGATCTAGACGACTCACAAACCTGCTGGAAGACTCTGCAGTACTTGTACGAAACCCACAATGCCGCACGAAGCTTGTATTTCAATAACAAGCTTCTGTCTGTGAGAATCGAGGAGGGAACTCCAATTCTTGATTTTTTGAGGAAAATAAAAAAATCAGCACACAATTGGTTAGCAATTGCGAAACTTTGGAAGAAACACGGACCGTCCTCTCAAACTCTTATGAATCTTTCATTCAAGCTGTTATGGGAGCTGATGAAATGCCTACCTTTGACAAACTTTCTGGAAAACTACTTCTAGAGGAGCAGAGACGGGAGAGTTGAGAACAACATCATGCAACTAACGAAGCCCTTTTTGTTAGGATCAATCGAGGATGCGGAGGGCGCAACAGCAGAGGCGGAGGACGAGTGACGAGGGGTCGTGGAGGCTCCCATGCAGGGAAGGGTTTCTACAATCAAGGTCAAGATGGAGGACAACATCAAACTAATCCAAACAACTACTGTCAGAAAACTCCATGGCGACCCGGGAATTGCAACCGATGCGATTGTCCTGGTCATTGGGGAAGGGAGTGCCCATTTTTTTCCAGATGACTCACGCCCACATATCAATGCTGTACACAATGAGCAGGAGTGTAGAAAAGATAACAACGTGATGTTGAAGATGAGAAGCAGGCACCAAACCTTCAGGATTCTGAAGTAGTGATGATGACCATGCAACTTTAGAAGAAAGATACCAATTGGTATCTTGACTCCGGAGCATCTGCTCATGTAACAGGAGACATCGAAAATCTCACAAATGTTAAGAAAGAGGTAGATGCAACTTCAAATGTCAAATCTGCAGCTGGCCACACTCATAAGGTGCATGGGAAGGGCAAGGCTATTGTTGCACATCATGGTGAAATAAAGACTGTTAATAATGTTCTTTAAGTGTCATTTGTCATTGGGTAGTTTGTTTAGGATGGAGAGAAAGGATTACATGGAATTTTGAGGTGATCATTGCAAGTGATTATTAAGATTTTGAACCTTTTTAAGGCACAATTTAGTACAATCATGTACACTTAAAGGTTCATTCAAGATTCTTTGAAGTTTATTTTAAATTATCCCAAATATTATATGCTTTACTTTTTGAAAAACATATATCATTAAATAACCTAGGTTGCTATGAAATTACCCTTCACACAAACCTAGACCTTCATTAACAAGTGGTTCACATTATATTAGTTTTTTGTACCAATAAATCCCATACATACTCTCTCAACCTTGCATAGATGTCATGCTTTGTAACAAATAATCCACTCACTCTTTCAATTTAACAACCCCACCTTTTTAAAAGTCATTTAATTGTCCCATGTTCAAACTTTTTCACCAAGAATTTTATTCAAATGGCTTTTAAAATCACGGCCATCATTGTTTTGGGTGTGAAAACAAATTTGGGGCATGACCCATACAAAAGGTTTTTTTTTTAAATTCTTGAAAAAAATTGCCAAAAACAATTGGGATTTGGATTGGGTTTGTAAGATTTAGGATGCTTGCTATTGCATATCACTAAACATCAATAGGATCACAATTTTTTTAAGTGTCCTACATGTTTTATTGCCATTTAATACTTAATCCTTCCTAGGATGCTAATCAAGATGCAACAATATATATATTTTTTAATTCACTAGTCACCACCACATTTTGTGAAAAAATCATTTTAGTCATGTCCTTAACATCCATATCTCACTATTTTCATGCATCTTTGGGCTCAAAACCCTTTCTCTTGTTCTACTCCACTTCATATCCACATCCCTTCCAACTTCAACATGCAAAGCTTCATATACCATCACATTCAAGCATACATTATAATCATACAACCTTGCTTTTGTGCTTTACAATTTAAAAGAATATTAATGTTCTATTTCTTTTTGTTCCAATTCATTATGAAATTCCTTTGTATCCAATTTTTTTTCTTCAAAAAACTACTCCAAAACAACACCCTCAAGGCATGACAAACTTCATATAAATGGAAAAAGACTTTAAAGTTCAAAGTTGAAACCCTTACAATTTTTTTGCCTTGCCTCCATTGCCTCTAATTCCCCATTTTAAAAAAAAAATCCTAGTGTGTCACGCCTCCCACTAAGGTTCAATATTAAATATTTCCTGAAAATAAAAGTTTTTAATTCAAAAGTGTTATTGCTAAAAAACTAGGGATTCAATTTAAAGTAACTTCATGGAAAATAGTGATTATCCCTACTACTACATTAGCATAGCATGTTGTGAAATAATGGTCCACCCCTTGTAATTATTTGACCTTTAAAATTCTACAAAATTAATAATGGAGTTGTTGAACCCATTTTGATGTTGAAAAAATGAAATGTTTTGATAAATACTATGTATTGTTAGTTGTGGGTATGATATTTGGAGGGTGCATGAAATCCATGAATGTCCCTTCCATAAAAGAAATGGGATATTATATCTACTCAAAACTGTAAAGGTTTTAAAGCCTATGTATAGGCCTAAAATCCTTCCCATTCTTAAGGAGTCCATGCATAAGGACTCTCCCCTTGCCATACCTTGTGACCTACAAATGTTTAGGTTTGTGATAACCTTCACCTTGTGCTTTATGATCTTGTTGTTCTTTCATATTCTCTTAAAAGTCAAGGCCATTTGCAATGTCATAATAGATCAATACTTCAATTGGAGTGTATGGTACATTTTTAGAAGTTTGAAATACTTGTAAAACAACAATAAAAGTATGAGCATGTGGGGATGGGGAAATAGGAAGAAGAAAAAAATAGTTTTAATTTTATTTTTGCATTATGATTTTATTGTTCAGATCTACTTGCTTAAAGTATAGATTTGAATTTGTTTGTTTCTTATTTGTTTTTATGTTATGATCCTATATGGAAAAATTACTTGTTTGAAGTATAAAATTGAAATTGTTGTGTTTTTTTATATTTTATTAGTTGAAGGATGTATTTGTTGGAAGTATGGTTGGTTTTATCCTATGGCTATAGATTTGTGTCATATTTTGGATAAAACTAGTACTTACTGGTAGCCTCCTAAAGAACTACAAATACTCCCACCATTTGTAGCAAAATTGGTAGAATTATAATGTTATCAAACAACAAATTATTAATTTTTTAGGAGCTTAGCATCATATAAAGGAGACTCAAACATGGTCTTTGACCTTGGAATTTTGAAACCTCCATATGCAACCCTAAAACAAATTGTTACTAATTACTAGACCTTGAAGTTTGACTTTTAAGACTCTTAAACTTAAGTCCTAATAACTTGACATGTTAAAAAAACATATAACTTATGACTCCTACTATGACATTGTTTGCACAAAATCAAAATAGGTCATTGGTGCCCACAACAAGGCAAAACTTGAATGTAGAAGGCTAAAGTTAGAATTGAACTTTAAAAATTTACAAGTTAGATAGTTATAAGTCCAAATCTAGAACTTAGATAGTTAGAAGCCATAGCTGAAGGCTCAAACTCCTAGAAACTTGACAATAGTTGAGATTTGAAATCCTATACAATCTTCATTACTCCAATCTATAAGTTCATACACCATATCAAACCCAAATCAATCACAAGCTTTTAAAGTTCATCCACCTACCAACAAATTTCCATTTGCCGAAACAAACATGAAATGGAAATCAAATCAAAATTTTGAACACTACCTAAGTTCAACAAAACACAAATACTACCACTATTATGTAGCTTACACATTGGTTTTTATATTTTCAAGATTCATGAGAATCCCAATGCAAATTACTTATAATTACCTATTATATTGGTGATCTTTGCTAGGATTCATATTTAACTAATGATTTCTATTGAAAAGGCAAAACTTTGATGGCAATAAGTTAGTGGGCCATAGCAAAAGCTTGTGCAAATGGGAGGCCATGGTGAAAGGAGTTTAATGTCTTGTTAAAGTTGTAGGGTTTATGGGTAGTGGTGACCTTGCCATTTGGCATTAAAAATTTTAGGGGATTTTGCAAACAAAATGTCCTATTTTCATGTGGGGGTGTTGTAAGGTCATTTTTTATGTTGTGAAGATCATCATTAGCAAGTAATTAAACTTATAATATCAATGAACATCTCAACCTAGGTAATTATTTTAAGAAATCATTACATTGGGTTTTGGAAGAGGAAAACACAATGATTCTTGTGTTAATATTGGAATATTATATTATTTTTGTCAATCCCAAAACTAGTTTATTGTCTTGATATCCCATTTTTGTCAATTACTTTCAGAATCATTATTAATTATTGATTTATTGAAGATCAAGCAAAAAACAAACTAGTAAATAAAATTATTTATACACAAGTTAATTATTTTATAAGTTTATTTACATTTAATTTCAACACCTTGGAATTCATTGTCTAAAAACATTTATAAAAGTGACCATCTTATCAATATTCACCACATCCAAGATGCAGTCTTGATTATTCTTCCCCCACTAGTGAAAAATTAAAAGATTATTTAAACCTCACCATTTTGACCAATCATGATCATTGGTTGATTAAGAGTAGTCATATTTTTAATGTAAAAGAAAGAAAGAAACAAACCTTTTTTTGCATGCAAAAAAATTAATAACAATTTTATTCCTTCACTATGAGAAATTGTGTCCATGGAGACCACATTGGCTTGTAGCTAGACCTAAAAAACCATCCCAATACAACTTTGTTGCAACTACCATGATAATAGTGCAACTCTTCTACAATTACAAATTATAACATTACAGTAGATCGCAACCTATTCCACTTCACATTCCACTCATTTTAAAGTGGAACGTGCCAATTCCACCATGGTGGAAAATGCAAAGTGGAATGGGGCATTTTGAGTGGAATGTGAAAGTGGAATAAGTCACATCACCCCCATGTGGAATGTTTCCAGTGGAATGTGCCACAAAATTTAAGTAATTTATTAATAATAAATAATTCAAATCAAAATCATAAATTAATAAAGTGTAACCACTACAAAGTGGAGTGTTTCAAATGCCACAAATTTTTTGGGCAAATCTCATTAGTGGATTTAATGCCACCATTTTTTCCCTAGTGGAATAAGCATTTGTGGAAATTTTTAAGGGATTTGATTTTTGGGCACTTAAAAAAATTCAAGTCAATTTCTTGGAGTATGTTATAATACTACCCATCAATTTTTTAAGTGGAGTGCATCACCATGCCTTATACCACTACACCATTATTGAAAAGTTAAAGGTCCATTCTATTTAATTAATTAATGTCATGCACCATGTACTTAAATATGTGAAGGAAACTTTTCAAAAAAAACAAAATCCAAAAGTTCACTTACACTGCAAAAAATAAAAGTGCTAGCATGGTCATATAACCCACAAATATAAGTTTTCTTATGCTACACTTAAAAATGGAGGTATGATCATGATGTCCAAAATTTGTATAAATCAACTTGATGTAAAACTATCCATGTCAAACTATATCATGTTAACTAATGTTGCCCATTGGTATATGCCTAATTGCTAGAATTATCTAGAGCAACCACATGCATTCCCATAAGATGTAAATCTTGTTGGCCACTAAGGACACACATGCCTCATCCAGAGTTTGGACATTTGGGTTTTGTTCAAGTTCTTCAACCATGAGCTTGACATTGGGTTTGTAGACCTTGGTCACCATGACCATTTGCCTACCTAGCCGACACAATCGGGCAAGAGAGTTTCTTACAAACCCCTTGGATGCATGGTTGACACCTACAATGCCTTCCCCAAACACCTTCCCTTTAAACTTGGGGTGGAAGATGTTGTGCATTTTGTGCCAACCTTCAATGGAACCTACCACCACATACCCAAGAAAAGGCACACATGCAAGTTATGTCATGAACATAACACACTAGCACCACATACACCATCATGGCCTAACCCCAACTAAGTTGGAAAATAGATGGTCCAAGTATTCACATCATCAACTTGTAGCACAAAAAAATTGATCAAGGGTTTTCCCTTGGGTAATTCTTTGTAAACATTCCAACTCAGCTTGAACACCTCTTTGTTGGTTCCTTGGCTTGTTGAAATGCCAGTAGGGGAGGTTGATGCCTAACTATCTCCATGATGCACGTGTATTTGCTCCAACTAGTTCCTTCCCCATTTCCATATTAGCCTTAAGTGCTGTTGGTTTCTTTCTTGTAAGTGGGATGTACCCATTGTCAATTCAATTCCCATATAACTAATGAAATGAACCTGAAGACCCACCAAAACCTAATTGATTTGTTTTATATTTGGATTTAAACTACAAATTGATGGTAGTATATTTTTTAGTGGTGGGGCTAGAATGTCACTCACCACAAAAGTTTGATAATGACTTGGTTTTAGTTGCCAACCGAATTTCCTTTCTCATAGATTGGGTTGAGGTTGACTATCAAGCACAATAACCTTGACATCAATGGTGGTATATCCCGTCAACATGGTATATAACTCCCATCTATCACATGGATGTGTAACATATGTAGATAGTACCTCCATGTCTCCAAGTGTCTTTGAATCACTCCTACTATCAAATTGAACCTTTGATATGGATAGGGACTTCCTTATGTTATGGTCTTGTTTTCCCCCTATGTTGGTGTCTATACCCTTCCCATCCTCCACATCAACTTTGGTTGTAGGTGGCAATTTTCCTATAAAAAGAACATATTTACATAAGCCATTGATCAGTTTAAAGAATCCAACATAAAGACCCACCAATTCATCAACATTATCATAACAACTAAATGTCCTTACCTTTTTGGTGACAATTGCCCATCAAATGCAACACATTTACTTTGTTAAAAACCCACCTACTTTTTACTTTGGTGAAACTTACAACCCACCTATATTTTATTTGGGATCAACCTACATCCCACTTTGGATCCACTCATGGTTCACATCTAACCCATCCAAACCTCATTGAAATGACACAAATTCTAAGCATTTCAATAATTTCAAAGTAAATTAAATCCAATGAAGATAATTTTAGCTTGGTCCCAATTAGACCTATCTACATATCAATTATGAAGTGATCAATCAACAAACACACACACCAATCAATGCATGAAGATGGCAACTACCTAAATATTGCCTTGTTTAATCACTAACAACTACCCAATATTGCTCACACTTACAACCCTACCTAATTTCTAGTAGGTTTCCATTGACATTCCACCTATGTTTCACTTTGGTTCCACCTACATCACACCTTGGATCCACTCTACATCCACTTTCATTCCATCCAAAATCCATATATAGATTCCAACATTGACCAAAGGCCTTCAACTTTGGTTCCATTTACAATGTACAACCCAATTTCACTCCATATGCATTATAATTTCCAACGACCCTATGTCCACCCACATTTCATCTAAAGCTCACTAGACTTCCAAACTTGGATCATGACATTTCAAAAATCTCCATGTTAAAAAACCACTTATTGATAATCCTAAGTTAGTCCAAACTAAAAGGACATAACCAATTCAAAATTACATTAAAAATCAACATTGGAGCCATTCATACCCATAAGTGTACTCCAAGAAGGTTTCACAAATGCATCCCACACTTAAATTCACAACTAACATCACTAGTAGAAAACCCCCCTTTTTAAACCAAAAGTTTTCAACTACATGACATTTGCAATTATGTTTCAACTGGATTTTTTAATTTTAAAATAAAATTATGGCAATTACCAATTAAGTTGATTTGTTTACTATATTGGTATATAGTTGAAAGCATTTTTCAACTACATGGTCATTTGATGAGTATTCTCGACATCAACAATGTTTCCAAGTTGAACTTCCAACTATGTTGGTAAACAATGTGAAGCATGTTTCAACTAAGTGGTCATTTTTGAAATATTCTTGGCATCTAAGGTTCTTTAGTTGGCACACGGTCAAGACATTGACTAATGTTCAACTATTTTGGATGATAAAATGTACTAGAAGATGGATGAAATAGAATCTTGTTTACAACTATCTCTTTCAACTAAGTTAAACAACTAATATGTAACTTTCATTTTATACATATAATATTGTTAATATTTATTTAAAATTATGATAACATTTAATTACATGTAAATTTTATTTGTATAAATGAATGATTTTTTTGGTGCATATAAATATTAAACTTTAATTTCAAAATTTTTTTTAAAAAAAATGTTAGTATTGATGTTTATGTTCAATACACATGTAATTTATTATTTATATGTAGATCATTACAACATATCAAGTAATGATAAATAATTAATAATATTGTACAACTATAATGTTTATTCATTTTTATACACATGAAATCTTAATATTTGTTTCAAATTATGATAAAAAATCATTGAACACTAATGTACCCTATGTCATTGGCCCAAGTTTGAACGCATTCAATTAATTTTCCTTCCCAACAATTTTTTTGCAATTTGTTTGAATTTCCAACAACAATATGCACCCACCCAAAATTCAATAATATTGTTCACATTTTAGGTCTCAAAATTATGAAATCAACTTTATTATCAAACTTGGTGAGGGCTTTCCAACAATACCAAGAATGCCCCCACATTCCAATAGTTTTCAATCTTTGTTTTTCAAAAAATTCAATGAAAAAATGGTTGAATAATCAATAGATTCCACACTATAGCTCCAAACATTCTAAACTAAGTCATTGCACCCCTATTCATTGAGAACTTTTTGATGATAAGTTCCATAGCATAACCTAAAACACTATGGATTGGGAGATATCATTAAGACAAAACAAAACAAACTACCTTCATGGATAAATAAGGTAACTTGTGTTGTTGGCCCCAAGTGTGAACACACTCAACTCATTTTCCTTTCTAAACCCAATTTGTTGTAATTTGTTTGAATTTTCAACAACAAAATTCATTTAAAATTCAATATCTTCCACACCTTAAGTATGAAAATTATGAAATAAATTTCACTAAATCTAACTCAACAATTACTTTCCAACAACACCAAGTACACCTTTGGATTTGAGTAAAAAATTCTATTTATAATTTTATTAATGTTTATTAAGAAAATGGTTCAATAATCAATAACCTTTGCATTGTAGCTGCAAAAAATCTCAACCCAAGTCATTGCTTGGTTTTCAAAGATATCAATAACATTAGATGAAGTAATTTGGTTTGGGAAATTTCAACACAATAGAATAAAACAAAACAAATTATCTACCTTCATTAATAGATTAAATTACATGTAAATTATCTTTGTATAAAATGAATGGTTATGTATGATGCAAATATGTTTTTTGCACAAAAATAACAAAATTTGATTGAAGGAAATTTAAGGAAATTCTAAAATATAAATTTGTGATAATGTGCATGTTTAATACACCTAATTATTATTTATATGTAAATTTTACTATAGTTTACAACACATCAAATAATGATACATAATTAATAGTTTTTGTGGAACTCTAATGTTTATTAATCTTAATAGACATGATATTTCAATTTTTGCTTTAAATTGCAATAAAAATTCATTAAACATTAAACTACGTGTAAATTTTATTTGTGCAAATGAATGTTTATGAATGATGCAAAAAAC
>Ga0116226_10003860_pt1 | contig 13221 bp, 12 predicted proteins | sample S1TSphfallax_FD_89692 | JGI IMG/M metagenome (GOLD analysis project Ga0116226, IMG submission 89692) | Host-associated microbial communities from peat moss isolated from Minnesota, USA - S1T2_Fa - Sphagnum fallax MG | ecosystem: Host-associated > Plants > Peat moss > Unclassified | place: USA...
GAACCGGCCGTCCGCCCGCGCGTGCAGGAACCCCACCGTGGGCTCGGCGATCCCGCGCCCACGCAGATAGGCGACGATCCCGGTTCTTGCGCCGTCGAGCAGCGTTTGCGGCGAAACATTGCGGTAGTAGTTGTCGGTAATGGTGGTGTAGCCGAACTCGGTCTCGATCAGATCGAGCAGGCGTACCTCAGCCCGCGGTGCGGGCTGAGCGGTGTTCGTTCCCGTACGGTTCGCGGCACCGCTGCTGGCCGCGGCGGCTCGTTCTGGAGTGCCAACCAGCGTTGCCGCGGCCAGCACCACGATCACACCACTCACAAGCCAAGGGGTCCGCGTCCGGGCGCCGTACCGCATTTCTGTCATTCTCATTCGAAGATAAGGAGCCGCCAGCGTGCAATTTTTCGCACGAGCCGCGCTCGCTGCCGCATTCGCGCTTCCCCTCACGGGTATCGCCTCTGCCGCGCCGGAGCCGCCGTTCAACTTCGACACGACGTACGGGAACCTACCCAAAGACGTGGTGCCGCGCGCGTACACGATTTCCGTGACCCCCGATCCCGACCATCTCGCCTTGAAGGGCTCGGAGACGGTCCGCATCGAGGTTCGCAAGCCCACCAAGACGGTCGTCTTCAACGCACTCAACCTGACGTTTTCCCGCGCGAGCGTCGACGGCGTGCCGGCAACCGTGGTGCCGGACGATAAAACGCAGCGCGCCACGCTCACCGCCGGCAAGATCCTCCAGCCCGGGATGCATTCGCTCGCGCTGACGTATGCGGGCAAGATGGAGACCTCGGGCCAGGGCCTCTTCCGTCAGCCCTACCTTGGCGCGGACGGCAAACAGCACGTGATGATCTCGACGCAATTCGAGTCGACCGACGCGCGCCGGATGTTCCCGTGTTGGGACGAGCCGGCGTTCCGCGCCGTGTACACGCTCTCGGCGACCCTGCCAGCCGCCTGGAGCGCCGTCTCGAACATGCCGGTCGCCTCGCGCGTCGTTCACGGCGCGACCGCAACCACGACGTTCCAGCCCTCGGAAAAGATGGCGTCGTATTTGGTCGTGCTCTCGGCGGGCGATCTCAAGAGCATCTCCGACGTCGATGCGAACGGCACGCGCCATGAGGTCTGGGCGACGAACGGCTACGAGGACGAAGGCCGCTACGCGCTCGCGAACTCGAAGCAAATTCTCGAAGCCTACGACGCGTACTTCGGCATCAAATTTCCGCCGCCCAAACTCAGTTCGATCGCGGTGCCCGGCGGCTTCTCCGGCGCAATGGAAAACTGGGGCGGCATCACCTACAACGACCAGATCTTGCTGCTCGGCAAGAGCGGAACGCTCGGCCAAAAGGAAGAGATCTACAGCGTTCAGGCGCACGAGATGGCACACCAGTGGTTCGGCGATCTCGTGACGATGAGCTGGTGGGACGATCTGTGGCTCAACGAAAGCTTCGCTTCGTGGATGTCCGCGCGGCAAACCAATCTCGCCAACCCGACCTGGCTCTGGTGGCAGGATCAGGACGGCGACAAGGAAGGCGCGATGGGCGCCGATGCCGAGATCACCTCGCATCCGATCCAGACCCATGTGACGGACGAACTGCAGGCGGAAGCCGCGTTCGATCCCGCGATCACCTATAGCAAGGGTCAGGCCTTCCTACGCATGACGGAAGCCTACCTCGGCCCCGACACGTTCCGCAGCGGCATCCGCCTCTACATGCAGAACCAGAAGTTCTCGAATGCCACCGCGACCGATCTGTGGCTCGCGCTGAGCAAAACCAGCGGCAAAGACGTCGCAGCGTATGCGAACGGCTGGATCGGGCAAGCCGGTTTTCCGCTCGTGTCGGTCACCGCGACGTGCGATGCGACCGGCAACCGGACGATCGCGCTCCATCAAGAGCGCTTCCTCATCTCGGGGATCAGCGATCCGGCGAAAACGCTGTGGAACGTTCCCGTCGGGATCGCGAGCGGTTCCGGCACCTCCGCCTACACGATGCTCAGCGCGCGCGACCAAACGGGAATTCCGGCGGGGTCGTGCAGCGAGCCGCTGCGCGCCAACGCCGGCGACATCGGCTTCTATCGCGTCGCCTACGACGCACCGACGCTGGCGACGAATACCAAAGCGTTCGGCACGCTGCCGGACGAGGACAAGATCGCGATGCTCGACGATCAGTGGGCGCTCACGCTCGCCGGCAAGACCGATCTGAAAACCTATCTCGCGCTCGCAAACGCGATGGGCAGCGATCACGACACGCGCGCCTGGACGCAAATCGTCGGTTCGCTCGGGACGATCGAACGCGACGAACGCAACAAGACCGGTCACGACGCGTTCACCGCGTACGCTCGCACGCTCGTGCATCCGCTCTTCGACTCGCTCGGCTGGGATGCCAAGCCCGACGATGCGCCGCCGGTGCGCACGCTGCGCAATCGCGTGATCGGCGCGCTCGGTCAGTGGGGCGATCCCGGGATCATCGCCGAGGCGAAGAAACGCTTCGCGGCGTTCGTCGCCGATCGCTCGACGTTGACGCCGGACGAACAGAACGTGGTGCTCGGCATCGTCGGCACGTACGCCGACCAAGCGACGTTCGATCAGATCCATGCGTTCGCCAAAGCGGCGAAGAATCAAACCGAAGCGGAGCGCTTCTACTTCGCGCTCGAGAGCGCGAAGGATCCCAAACTCGCGGAGCAAGGGATGGAGATTGCAATCAGCTCCGAGATCCCGCCGCAGGCGGCGAACTCGGTGCCCGGGATGGTGTTCTCGAACGTCGACTGGAACCCGTCGCTTGCCTACGCGTTCGGCAAAGCGCACGGCAAACAAGTCTTCAAGGCGTTCACCGGGATGGACATGGTGTTTCTCGCGCTCTTCGTTCCGCAGGCGTTCGCGGATGCAGCACCGCTCGATGACGTTCAAGCCTGGGTCACCTCACTCGTCCCGCCCGGCTCGGACGCCTACATCCAACGCGGCATGTCCAGCGCTAAACTCCGACTCCAGCTCAAATCCCGCATCGTCGAACAAGCCGACTCCGCAATGAGCTTCTCGCGAAGCTAACCTTCCACCGAGCGACGTGTCACGGTGGCGTCGACGATGCCATCGTGACACGTCGCTCTCGCCGGCATGCCCGACTGTCATCCTGAGCCTGTCGAAGGATGGGCGTGCGAATCAGGGGGCGCGTTTCGCCGCGATCGTGGCCGGGGAAGGCAAGAGGATCGCATGCCCATCCTTCGACAGGCTCAGGATGACACTGATGCGACTCGCGACGCTCGCGGTATGCGACGCTCGCGGTATGCGACGCTCGCGGTATGCGACGCTCGCGGTATGCGGCGCTCGCGGTATGCGGCGCTCGCGGTATGCGATGCTCGCGGTATATGACGCTCGCGGTATGCGACGCTCGCGAGAAAGGCCGTCGCGCCGTGCTACGCCTTCGGTTTCTCCGTGACCATCATGCGGGCGAAGAGTTTTTCGCGTAGGAAGGGGATCGCGCCGACGATGGCGCCGGCGCGGGCGGGGAAACCGAGGAGATAGGAAGCCTTTGGTTTCGAATCGAGCAGCGCGTGGCGGATGGCCTCGACGACGACGCCGACCGGCATGCCGTTCTTCTCCTCGGTTTCGGTGACGGCGACGAGGTTGCGCAGCGAGGGGCCATAGGGCGCTTCGGCGGCAGCGGGCAGGTGCGCGAGCATCTCGTCCGAGGCCGCGCGACCCTTGGCCCAAATCGGCGTCTTCACCGAACCGGGCTCGAGCAGCACGACGCCGATACCGGCCGGCGCGAGCTCGAAACGCAGCGCAATCGCGGCGGCGCGCAGCGCGTGTTTCGAGGCGCTATACGGCCCGAGCAGGGGCGGCGTCAGGCGGCCTGAGATCGAGCCGACGAAGACCACGCGGCCGCTGCCGCGCGCGCGCAGCAGCGGCAGAACGGCCTGCGTGAGCGCGAGCGTGCCGAAAAAGTTCACCTCGAATTGGCGGCGCAGCTCCGCGAGCGGGAGAAACTCGAGCGGGCCCGCGACCGCGATGCCGGCGTTGTTCACGATGCCGAGCAGCGGTACGCCGCCCGTCTCGACGGCTTGCACGGCGCTCGCGATCGCGGCGGGATCCGTGACGTCGAGACGCAGCGGACGCAGGTTCGCGTGGGCGGCCGCCGTGCGGCGTGCGTCCGCGTCGCTGCGAACGCCCGCATACACGAGGAAGCCGCGCTGCGCGAGATCGAGCGCGGCCGCCTCACCAATCCCACTCGATGCGCCGGTGATGACGATCGCCGCGTTCATCCGTGTATGTGCCCTTTGCGCGCGTCGGCGTTGAGCCGGTTCTGAATCGCGGCGTTGCCGAAGACGAGATCGATGAAGCCAGGAAACCAGTTCGCGACAAGGACGACGGCGCGGTACCAGCCCGGGACGATGACGCGGCGCTGCGGATGGTCGATCGCCGCGACGATCGCATCCGCAACGATCGCCGGGTCGGGCAAGCCGTCGCCCATCCCCGCGTTCATCGCCGTACGCACGAACCCCGGCTCGACGAGCGTCACGCCGATTCCGTCCGCGCGCACTTCGCGGCGCACGGTATCCGAGAGCCCGCGGATGCCGAACTTCGTCCCCGAGTAGATCCCCATCACGCCGACTTCACCCGCGACCGATCCGACGTTGACGATCGCACCGCTGCGCTGCGCTTTCATCGCCGGCAACACGGCGCGAATCAAGCGCGCCGCGCCGAGCAAATTGATCGCGACGACGCGCTCCATTCGCGCGTCGGTGTCGTCGGCGAGCGACGGCGTCGAGCCGATGCCGGCCACGTTGACGAGCGCGTCGATCCGCCCGAAGCCGACCAGCGCGCGCGCAGCGAGCCGTTCCACCTCGACCGCAATCGTAATGTCCGTCGGCACGACGAGCGCGCGCGGACCGGCGCCGGCGAGTTCTTCGCGCAGTGCGTCCAGCAGCGCATCCTCGGGCGCCGCGGCGACGACCCGAAAGCCCGCCGCGAGCAGCGCACGCACGGTCACGACCCCGATGCCGCCGGAGGCGCCGGCGACGATCGCAACGCGATCCTTCCCGCCCTGAAAATTCACGACGGCTCGCGTGTCCCGACGCCGTACCGCGCCGAGAGTTCGCTACCGAAGTAGCCGCCGATCAGGAAGATCGCGGAACCCGTCGCGGTGAGTGCGATCCCGATCGGCGCGCCGGGCGTCGCGGCGCGCACGAACCACGCCGCGGCGAACACGACGATCGCGGCAAGGCTCCACCACAGATGCCCGTTCGCCGTCTTCCGCGCCGCGCCCGACATCCGGACCGTCGCATAATCGACATAGCCCGCCAGCGCCGCGAGCGCCCCGACGACCGTCCCCGCGGCGATCGCGACGACGCTCACGCGAAACCAGAACGGATCGTGCGTGACGCCGCCGGTAATATCCGTCCCGAGCGCCCCGGTCCAAAACGCGACCGGAAACGAGATCAGCATCAAATGCACGGGGTGTCCGCGCACGGCCGCTTTTCCTTGCACGACGATCAGCGCTCGCTCACGCCGCTGCAGAGCACCGCGGCTCCAAAGCCGGCGATGAGCAAGAAGATTGCGATTCGCCATCCGGCCCGGATGCCGTCGCGACCGATGAAAAACGCAGACACCGCGAGCACGATTCGCGCCCGCGATGCGACCTCCGCCCGGCTTACGGTTTCCCGTTGATCCCTTCGAGGATAAGCGCGTTCGTGATCAGTTCTTCACCGGCGATGAGGCCGGTGTCGTCGGCGCTCTCAATACCGTCGCGGTCGTAGAGGGCCGTTACCCCCGCGTCGTCGGCGTCGACATCGTCCACGGCGTCGTCCGCGTCGTCGTCGTCCTCGTCGTCGAGATCTTCATCTTCGGTGTCATCGATGTCGTCGGTCGTGGTGGCCATCATGCACGGATCGTTCCCGTCCGGGGGCGAAGGCAATCAGCGTGAAAGCGATTGTCGTCGGTGCCGGACCCGGCGGAGCGACCGCGGCGCGCCTGCTCGCCAAGGCAGGCGCCGACGTCCGGATCTTCGAGAAAAGCACCTGGCCGCGCGAAAAAACATGCGGCGACGGCATCTCACCGCTGGGCGTGCGCGAGCTCGCCCGCAGCGGCCTTGCGATCTCGGGCCTCGTCCACCTTGGGAGCGCACTCGTGAGCACGCCGCGCGGAACGGCCTTCCGCGGCGGCTGGCCGGCCGAGACGCCTTGGGGGACGACGATCGCCCGGCGCGAGTTCGACGCGCAACTCGTCGGCGCGGCGGTAGTCGCGGGGGCGGCCTTCGAGCACAGCACGCCGGTCACGAAGATCGTCGTCTACGACGATGCGGCGAGCGTGACGGTGCGCTCCGGCGAGACGGAGCACACGCTTGAAGCCGACGTCGTGCTGATCGCTGAGGGCGCCACCGGTGGCCTTGCGAGCGCGCTCGATTTCCCGCGTTATCGATCGCGCCTGGTCGCCATTCGCGGCTACGTCGAGAGCGGCAATCAGCTCGCTCCGGAATACGGTCTCTTCTACGAACGCGGCCTCAGCCCGGGCTATGGCTGGATCTTCCCGATGGACGCGCAGCTCGCCAACGTCGGCATCTGCATCGACGAACGCGCACTCAAGCGCGGCGGCGGAAACTTGCGCGCGCTGCTTACGCGCTGGATTGAGGGGAGCCCGTTCGTGCGCGATCTGCTCGGTTCGCGCGCGAACATCGAGGGCGTCCGCGGCGGGATCATCCCGACCGGACGCAAGATCCGCTCCGCGCCGCGCGTGTTTCTGCTGGGCGACGCGGCCGGCGTGGCCGATCCGTTCACCGCCGAGGGCATTTATGAAGCGATTCATAGCGCGGTCCTGGCCGCGGATGCGCTCACGAGCGGCGACTTCGGCGATGCCTACCGGCGCTACGAACGATCGCTTGCGGTCTTCGATCGCAACGAGCGCACCGCGCGCGCGATGCGCGCCACCTTCGGCCTCGCGATCGAACCGTACGCGCGCCGCGCCGCGCGCGATCCCGCCTTCGCCGGCCGGCTCAACACCGACGTGTTCTTCCTCAAGCCGAGTTTCACGGGTTTCGTGCGCGATCTGATGCGGGCCTAGCGTGCACGACGACGCGTTCGGTTCGCTGATCGCACCGGTTACGACCGCCGACTTCTTCAGCCGCTATTTCGAGCGCGAGGTGCTGCACGTCGCGCGCGACGATGCGGCGGCCGTGGCCGGGCTCTACGCGGTCGGCGATGTGGAAAACGCGCTGATCTTAGGCGCGAACGAGCCCGAGCATTTCGCGCTGATCAAGACCGGCGAAGAAGCGCTCGATACGGAGGCGTTCACCACGGCGCGCGCGGTGATCCGCTATCGCAGCGCGCGCAAATCGTCGCGCGCGCTCGTCGATCCGCGGGCCGTGCTCGATGCCTTCGCGCGCGGCTACACGCTCAACATCAAAGACGCGACCGCCTACCATCCGCCGCTGGCGCAGCTCTGCAGCCGCATCCAAGCGCAGCTCGGCGCCTACGCGCAAGTCAACGTCTATTTCACGCCGCCGCGCGCGCAGGGCTTCGAGATCCACTACGACACGCACGACACGCTCATCGTGCAGATCGAAGGCGACAAGCACTGGGAAGTGCACGCGCCCGTCGTGCCGTTGCCTCTTGAGATGCAGCCATTCTCGGCCGCCGCGCACGCGGGCAAACTCGAGGCACCGCGCGATTTCCGGCTGCGTGCGGGCGACGCACTCTACATCCCGCATGGCTTTCCGCACTGCGCGAAGACGGCGGAACGCCGCTCGCTCCACCTCACCTTCGCGATCTCGCCGATTCGCCTGATCGATCTCGTGGATGCCCTCGTGCAGCTCGCCGCGCTCGGCGATCCGGCGCTGCGGGCCGCGCTGCCGCCGGGATGGCATCGCGATCCGACGTTCTCGGCGCGGACGAGCGCGCAGCTCGCGGCGCTGCTGCCGCGCGCGATCGCGCCCGAACGCCTCCCGCTCGCCGCCGAGCTTGCCTTCAACGACCTCTTCGGCGCAACGCGCACCACGGCCGCGCATGCCTTCGACACCCTGGCGGCGTTCGAATCACTCGAGCCGGGCACCCGGATCCAGCTGCGCGACGATACACCGTTCCAGCTACGCGACCGCGGTGAGCGGCTCGACATCGTGTTGGCGGGGAAAGTGGTGACGATCCCGGGCCTCGCGCGCGAAGCGTTCGCGCGCCTCGAGGCGGGACCGGCGACGTTCGCCGACCTCGACCGCCTGGTGCCGCAAGGGCTCGGCAAGACCTTCCTGCGAACGCTGGTTTTGAACGAACTCGTCGTCGCCGACGAGCCGTCGTAGCCCTCACCGCATCCGCGCACGGGAGCGTACGAGCACCATCATGCGTCCATGTTTCTCTCGCCTCCGGGCTGCCGCCATCGTCCTGCTCTGCGCGACGTCGCTCGTCCCCGTGCGTGCGGCCAATACCGTCCGCGACCACGGCGTGCCCCACTACGATCATATCTTCGTCATCCTCGAAGAAAACAAGGGCTACGCGACCGTCCTCGATCATGGCGATGCGCCCCGCATCAGTACGTTTGCGAAAACCTACGGGCTGGCGACGCAGATGTACGCCGAAGTTCATCCGAGCGAAGCGAATTATGTCGCGCTGCTCGGCGGCGACACGTTCGGAATCCACGATGACGCCGCGTGGTATTGTGTCCCCGGGTCGACGCGGCCCGGCTGCGCGGGTTCGCATGGCCCGGGCTTCGTCCCGCATCTGATCGACGGCCCAAATCTCGCGACGCAATTGCGCGCGAAGGGCCTCGCCTGGCGCGCGTACCTGGAAGACGTACCCGCACCGGGTTCCTTCGACGTCTTTTCCGCCGAAACCGCAACCGGCCCGGCTGGACTCTATGCCGCGAAACACACCGGCTTCACCAACTTTGCAAGCGTCCATGAGGATCCCGACGTGAGCGCGGAACTGGTCGGCTTCGATCGGCTCCATGCCGACCTCGCGAGCGGAGAGCTCCCGGCCTTTGCACTTGTCGTGCCCAACCAGTGCAACGAGATGCACGGCATCAACGCGCCAAAATCGCCGCCGGACTGCCGCAAAGACAACGGCGAGTTGGTCCACCGCGGCGATGCGTATGCCGGCAAGCTGGTCGACGAGATTCTGGCCGCGCCGTTTTGGTCGCGCGGCACGAACGCGATCGTCATTACCTGGGATGAAGACAGCAAAGCCGATCGGCTGCCCGGAGCGCCACAGTCGTGCTGCGTCGTCGACGCACACAATCCCGGTGGCGGCCATATCCCGACGATCGTGATCACGAATCGCGGTCCGCGCGCCGTCAGCGATCCGACGCCATACGATCATTACAGCCTCTTACGGACGATCGAAGATGCGTTCGGACTCGACGGTCATCTCCGTCACGCCGGCGACGCCGCGGTCCTGCCGATGACGCCGCTTTTCGCGATCGACCCCTCCGCTGCACGCGGAACGCCCGTACCATGACGATTTCCCGATCACGCCTCGTTCGCGGGACTGCGGCGGCGAGCGCGTTCGCCTCGATCGGGATGCTGCGCTGGCCGGCCTCTGCGGCGCAGTTTTCGTTCAAACTCGCAAGCGATCAAGTCGTCACCCATCCGATGACGACGACCTCGGCGGCCGCGGCAAAGCGCATCGCCGACGCGACGGGCGGTCAGCTCGACATCCGGCTCTTTCCCAACAGCGCGCTGGGCAGCGATCCGCAAATGCTCGCACAAGCGCGCAGCGGCGCGATCGAGCTGCTGCAAATCGGCAACAACGTGCTCGGATCGGTGATCCCCGCATCGGCCCTGCTCAACATCCCGTTCGCGTTCCGCGGGGAGCAAGAATTCATGCGCGCGGCGAACGGCCCGCTCGGATCGTACGTCGCGGCCGCCGCGGCAACGATCGGGATGCGCCAGTTCGCCGCCGCGTTCTACGGCGGAACGTTCCAAATCGAAAACGGCCTGCGGCCGATCGCCGCGCCAGGCGATCTCAAGGGCATGAAGATCCGCGTTCCGCCCGGGCCGCTGGACGTTGCGACGTTCAAGGCGTTCGGTGCCTCGCCGACCGTGATTTCGCTTGCCGAGGTCTATCCGTCGCTGATGACGCATCTCGTCGACGGGATCGAAGTGCCCTTACCGACGCTGCAGAATTTCAAGCTCTACGAGCAGACGCGGTATTGCGCGATGACGAATCACTACGGCCTCGCGTATTTCGTGCTCGCGAACGGCGCTGCGTGGCAGCAGCTGCCCAAGAATTTACAAGACTTCGTCGAGCGTGAGTTCGCGCTCGCGGCAACCGAGGCGTCACGCATGTTCGCCGATCAAGAACGTTTGATCGCGGCGACGCTCGAACGCGAGGGCGTCACGTTCACGCATCCCGAGTCCGAACCGTTTCGCGCGATCGTCCGCGGCACGGGGCTCTACGCGCAGTGGCGCAAGCAATTCGATCCGGCCGGCTGGCAAGAGCTCGAAAAGACGACCGGCCCGCTTGGGTAGCGCCACAGGCGCTACCAGTACTCGGTGCCGGGTTCGCCTTTGATCGGGCCGGTGAGGGCGCGGGTGACCCAGCCGCCGTAAAAGCCGCCGGGCTGCGGCGTCACGCGCTCGTCGCCGACATAGCATGCGTCCATCTTGGCCGCGTAAAACGCGAAGTAGCCGGCGATGCGCTCGTAGCCCATGCCGAGATCCGTCAGCGGATCGGGATACGACCACGCGCCGTTGCGCGCGGAGCGCTTCTCGGTCACGACATCATAGGCGAACGCAACGCCCTTCCATTCGCACACCGTCCACTGCGGCGTGCGCACGAGCAGCGCCGGGTCGCAATCGCCTGGCGGCACGTAGTAGCACGGCGCGCCGGCCGTTTCGACGACCCGCAGCGCGGCGCGCGAATCGGCGACGACTTTGCCGGCGAATTCGACCCGCACCGGAAGAGCAACGGTCTCAACCCGCGGCGGCCGCGGGAAATCCCACACGCTCTCTTGGCCGGGACCGGGGACGGAAATCAATGCGGCGGGCGGCCGGCCCGAGCGCGGCGAGCGGCTGCGCCGTGCAAGCCGGAGCAATTCATCGGGCGACGGAGGAGGGCGCACGCGAGAGCCTTTCGCGCTCGCAGCGCCCCGAACCGTTAGCCCGCCTGCGGCGAGCGGCGGTGTTGCTTCGGCGGTGCCGGGCGACGTGCCGGACGGGCGTCGTGGCGGAAATCGGCCCGCGGCGCGCGGACCGGCGCGGCGGGTTCGATCGCTCGATCGGGCAGCGGCGGGGTTTTCGCGCGCGGGATGCGTCCGCCGAGCACTTTTTCGATCTGACCGAAGTACTTTTCTTCATCGCCGGCGACGAACGTGATCGCATCGCCGGTTTTTTCGGCGCGCGCCGTGCGGCCGACGCGGTGGACGTAATCTTCGGGAACCATCGGCACGTCGTAGTTGATGACGTGGCCGAGCTCGGCGATGTCGATCCCGCGCGCGGCGATGTCGGTCGCGACGAGGATCCGGAATTTCCCGCGCTTGAAATCGGCCAGTGCCCGCGTGCGCTGGGCTTGCGAGCGATCACCATGGATGCGATCGGCGGGGACGCTGTTGCGGTCGAGCATCGCCGAGAGGCGGTTGGCGCGCGCTTTCGTGCGCGTGAACACGATCGCTTGGAAGATGTTGTTGTCTTTGAGGAGCTCGAGCAACAGGTCGCCCTTGCGCATCGTATCGATCGAGTAGACCGTTTGCGTGATGCCAACGGCCGGGCCGCGCTGCGGCGCAAGATCGATCCGCTCGGGCGAGCGCAAGAGATCCTTTGTGAGTTCCGCGATCTCGCGCGGAATCGTGGCCGAGAAAAAGAGCGTCTGGCGCTGTGCGGGGATCAGCCGGATGATCCGGCGGACGACCGGCAAGAAGCCCATATCGAGCATGCGGTCCGCTTCGTCGATGACGAGATACGAGATCCGCTCAAGCGAGGCGGTCTTTTGCGCGAGGTGATCGAGCAGGCGACCGGGCGTCGCGACGATGATCTCGGTGCCGCGCTTGAACGAGGCGACTTGCGGATTGAAGCCCACCCCGCCGAAGACGGCGGCGACGTGCACGTTCGTGTGCTTGGCAAGCGCGGTGAGATGCTGCGTGATCTGCAACGCAAGTTCGCGCGTCGGTGCGAGGACGAGGGCATGCGTCGTCCCGCGCGGCTTGTCCATCAGCGCCTGAATGAGCGGGATGCCGAACGCGGCGGATTTGCCGCTGCCGGTCGCGGCGCTGGCGAGCACATCGCGTCCGGCCAGTGCCGGCGGAATCGCGGCGGCTTGGACGGGGGTCGGCTCGCTGAAGCCAAAGTCGGAAATGGCGCGCAGCAACTCGGGCTTGAGCCCAAGATCAGAGAAATGCAAAATAATCGTTCTTCTTTATAGTTTGCGCAATAGATCGGCAAACTCGAACGATCGCGCGGGGTGACACATCATTCTCTCACGATCGCACAGCGCGGTCAAGGAGAAACGTCGGGATGGTTCGCTAAGCGACCTTAGAGGCGAGCCGGAACCGAACGTAAGGCGAGGATCGCCGCGTCGTCGCTCCCGCGACCGCGCGCGAGGACTTGCTGCGCTACGGCGTGCGCGAGGTCGATCGCCGGCTGATCGTAGGTCAGCCGTGCCGCCTCGGCGAGTTCAATTTCGCCGCGGATCGGATCGCGATCGTGCTCGGTGATCCCGTCGGTATAGAACAGCACCACGGCATCGAGCGGTAACGCCACGACATAACTCGCAGCGTGATGGTAGCCGTAAATCCCGAGCGGCAGATCTGCTGGGCGTTGCGAGAGATACGAGGCCCGGTCGTGGGTCATCATCAGCGGCGGCGGATGACCGGCGTTCGCGAACGTGAGCGTGTGCGTGCGATGATTGAGAAAGGCCACGATCGCCGTCACGATAGCCCCGTCTCCCTCGAAGAAACGAACCGCGGTCTTGTTGGCGATCTGGAGTACGGCGGCGGGTTCGGTCGTCGCCGCGACGGCGCGGATCAGCGCGTCGCGGACAGCCGCCATGATGTGCTGCACCGCGCTGCCGTGGCCGGCGACATCGCCGACGGTGAGCGCGACGACCTCTTCCGATACGGTGATCGCCTCGCACCAATCACCGCCCGCCAGCGCATCGTCGGCCGGTGAAATCCAGGCCGAGATATGCGTATCGGTCATCTCGGCGTGCGAAAACTCCAGGCGTTGCAGATCGCCTTGGCCGCGCACGCTCCCTGATATGCTACGCAGCAGCAAAACGCGGATCCGTGTAGCAACCGCTGTTGATCATCCCCCGCAAACC
>Ga0116226_10003861_pt1 | contig 13221 bp, 10 predicted proteins | sample S1TSphfallax_FD_89692 | JGI IMG/M metagenome (GOLD analysis project Ga0116226, IMG submission 89692) | Host-associated microbial communities from peat moss isolated from Minnesota, USA - S1T2_Fa - Sphagnum fallax MG | ecosystem: Host-associated > Plants > Peat moss > Unclassified | place: USA...
AGGTTTTCAAGTTTTTTGATGGGATTTTATGGTTGGAACTCATTATAATGTGAATTAGGTTTTCAAGTTTTTCAATGGGATTTTATGGTTGGAACTCGTTATAGTGTGAATTAGGTTTTCAAGTTTTTCAATGGGATTTTATGGTTGGAACTCATTATAGTTTGAATTAGGTTTCAAGTTTTTGATGGGATTTTATGGTTGGAACTTATTATAGTGTGAATTAGGTTTCTAGTTGTTTGTGTTTAGTGGGTTATCTTTATTGTTTCACCTTTCATGTTTAGAAAATGAAATTCACCTACAATGGGAAACCCAAGATTGTAAACCTTGCATGGAAAACACAAATCGATGTTCAACATAATGTGATTAATAAGACCTGAATCCACTACATAGTTGGTGTGGGTATACTCTATTCATTGAATCTTCTTGCAAGTGAATGAACACAAACTTACCATTTGGGAGTGTTACCATTGCCAATGTCAAATGGACCATGCACCAAACTCATTATAATAATCACACAATAACATTGTTGATTTACCCTTCCTCTTAACACATTGTACACTTATAAGTAACCAACACCATTGTTAGCTCATGATACATAATCTTTCTTTCTTAACATGACTATTGCATTTACATTGTCCCCATTTGAAAATGTCACCAAGCTAGCTACTAGGAGTTTGGCCCAATGAACTTTTACTCTTATATTTTCAAATATGTTCAACCCTTTAAGGATGTTGAAATTTTTGTTTTGTCATTTTTTAGTTGAATTCAAGTTGGTTTTCCATTTTCACCTTTCAAATTTGGCTTGAACTTTAAAACAAAACAAAGAAACTAAGTGAGTTAATGAATGTTTTTACCTTTTGTGCTTTAACACCTATGAACCCCCTATCTAAGTCCAAAGTTTCTATAGTTACCTCTCATCCCATCTCCTTAGTTAAGGCTACTAGCACTAATTGGCCTTGTAACTTTTCAACTAAAGCCAATCCACAACATTTCAATTCTTCATATGCATCAAGACTTGCACTCAAGCTCTTTGGCTTTCATGCCACATCATGGAGGTGCTCTCCTATTCATGTTAGCATACACAACTTTTGGTTATGCAGGCTAGCTAATTTAGCATATGCTTTCAAATGAGGTCCATTTTCAAGAATTTTCATTGTATCAAAAATCATTGTTTTTACATTTATAGCATCGTGACTACACTAATTGTAAAGTCAAGGCTATTATTGCAAAATGATTGACTTAATTCATTTGACTAACATGAAAATTAAATTTGACTTTTGTAAGTAACTTTGATTTTTTATTTAATGAAATCAAACACAATTGGGTACACATGGTGAATGTGACACCTACATGGACTTTAGAGCTCTACTTGTGACTAAAATACACTTTTCAAATTATACCATGGAATACCATGTTTCACATATGTGCCTACCATGCTAGTTTTGATGTTACATATGTGCATTGAAATGCAAACATCTATACTAAAATTTGAAATTAATTATTTAAATTCATGATAATACTATGATATTCATATGCTTAGAAGGTTGAATAACATGTAAATAAAATCAACTATTCCTCACATTTGCTCTTTTTTAAAGCCATTGATTTTATTTTTTAATATCGGAACTAAATTTCTGATGTATTTAAGTTTATTAATCTAAATAAATATTACTTTTATGAAATTATATAATCCATTTTATATTTACATTAATCCAACTAACAATAATTATTATTTCTAAATTAAATAAATTTGAAGTTGATTATAGAATTTCACAAATGAAATTAACAACATATTGATGTTCTAAAATATTCTATTAATAAAAATATTATTCTTAAATCATAACTTAGGGCCCAAATAAGAATATTGAAATTATGTATTATTTGGAAATTTGGAAATTTTAATTACATGAAGAAATTTAAAGAATGAGAATATTAAATGTAATTAAAAATAATATCTAAGTTTATAAACCAAAAAATAATTCTAATTCTTGAAATAAATATTTTAAACTAATGTGATACATTTGCATTTTTGAATTAAAATTTCAATGTATTCATGAACTAGAAAAATGAATTGAATTTAATAATGAAATTAAAAACACCTGAAATTTTATTATCAAAATAAATAACATTTTTTAATGCATGAGATTTGAAAAAATATGTCTTTTGTGTTGACAATCATTGTGAGAAAATCATGTCCATTACAACTAGCCTATCTAGTTGTATTCTAGTTTTATCAAACATTTTTTAATTGCAACAAACATAGTTTTTTCATAGTGAATATTTGTCACCACATGAAATGGTGGTTGAATGTTCAAGGTTTTGCATTATGTCCAGAGAGGTGAATGTTCGAATTTCACTTCAAGCATATCTTATAATTATGACTTATATGATTAAAAATAATCATGTGGACGCATATGTATATGTTTACTTATTTATTCACACATATATAAAATCAAATGATGAATATGGGTCTAGCCATGTATCAAAAATATTGCCATCCATCAATAATGTGGCAATTTTTTATTTTTAAAAAATATATATATTCATGTCTATATTGCAAGTCTAGGCAAAGGTGTGGCAACCTCACCACATTCCAACCAAAAACAAAAACTTGTATCATTTACAAACTTTGTTTTAAAAAATGGTTTTTCCAAATCATGGGTTTAACACACTTTGACCATCTATCCATCAATAATTTGGCAATGCTTTAAGAAATTATATAAATTAAAAAACAGTATAAAACTTTTTTTTAAAAGTTTGACCATGTCAATTAACACTACCTAAAACTTGAGTTAATTTAGTAAGCACTCAATCATCATGCACTTAATCAAGTTTATGCCATAAACAACTAGTCGAATATAATTAGACCCAAAATTGTTGATGATGTTTGATATGATTAAATGTTTAACTCAATATTAATATATAAACCATGATTTGTATTAGTGTTTATGTTGTTCAATCATCAAACAAACGCTTATGAACGAAACCATTGACAACAAATAGAAAAAAATCAAAAATTTGTTGGCAACATTGCATTTGAATTAAACCTAATGATGCATATATGTTGGCAAAAAACCCCATGCAACATTCACAATCATTTACAAATGGTTCTCACCGTGTTCATAATATAATCAAATTTCACAATATGCCCATTGTTTTGTTTTTAAATGCATATGATGAAGATATTTCATTGAAGTCAACACTACAGGCCTAGGCATTTAAAATATGATCCACAACATGCAGGGTGGAACAATTGGTGTAATTTTGCAAAGATGTCTTGACTAGTAGCTAGGTTTGTCCATTTACATCATAAATTGAGGGTATATGAACCAAATGTAAATGCATCAATAATCATCAATGTCTTAATGTTTAAACACACCATTTGTGTAACATCTTCATTAGTTTGGGACCTAATTGGGTACATTTCCAAAAATTTACCTTATTGGCATGCTAAATATTGTTATCGTTGCCAACAAAATAACCATATAAGCAACTCCCATAAAACCTTTCATCTTAGATTGACCTTGTCATGTTTCTATTTGTGAATGACCTTGAAAATGCCATCTTGTGATGAAGTCCATTTTCCTCAGTCTATGGAAAACTTCAATTCCTATGGGAGAGGCATCTTTGTAAGTAGTCAAGACATGCAGCCCCAAATTGCAATGCTTGGGAACTCATGTGAAAATCAAACATGTAACCACACTATGTGTTATTTCATTACTAGGTTAGCAAATTGTTGTTGCCAACATACACATGTTATACATATTAACAACCCATCCTATAACATAACAAGTTCAATGGCTAATCTTTTAAAAAGTTCCACAAATATTTGGGCCACTATGAAGGTTCTTGTAATAGCTTTTGTGGTGGGGGTTGATTTCTTAGGCTTGTCCACAAATGTAAATCAACCTTTAATACTAATGTTTGGAATTATAAAATGAAATTATTCACACCAATCCAAGATGGTAATAGATATTTGTTGTGCCCATATTAATATTAATGATTAGGAATCAAATGGTGGTGGTGTGTGCAAAGCAAAAAAAATGTTTTCTAACATTGCGTGGTCAATTACCAACAATTCCAACTTCATAATACATCCATACATTCCTTCTTTGGTAAATATTGTTACCAAATTATGAAAATTAAGTATACTTTCTCTTTATGACCATCCTTAAAATACTAACTAGGCTTAAATCATGCCCAAATCCTATGGGGCAGAACGTCATTGGTATGAACATTTCATAACAATGATAGTGTGTGTGATCTTAACCACCAAGATTTGTAATTGTAGCACATGGATTTAGTGGGGTCACTTTGTCATTCACTATACTTAATAAAGTTATAAGATTGAAACCATAGTTCCACATCTCATATTGTGAGGCCCAACTCATTTACTAATCATCTATAACCATGGCATGTTATGTTCAATTGTCAAACAACATTGTTGAAAGAACATTCATCCTATAGATCATATAATTTTCATGAAATACATTAAAAAATATGATTGACATTAACAAAACAAATTACATGTCTCATTGAATTTGCTAATGTTAAATCATTCTAGATCCTTGTTGACACACTAGCCAAATAAGTCGTGTTTCCATTAGCAACATCATCAAGTGGATTAAATGAATGTCCATGCAAAACAAATGAATTGTCATTTGTTATTTTGGATGAAGCTACATCCTTGTTCTAGCCCTTCCATGCAAACAAAGTTTTTATTGTAGTTATGGGGTGTTCTCGAATCACATCTTCATTTTACAATGTTGGCAAGATAATTTTTTCATATTGTGTGATGTGGCTAGTTGGATGGACTAATAGAGTAGCCTTGTCCTGTATGATCTTGTCACCATAAAATTAAAAATAACACATCAAGGTTGCCATGAATTGTAATTGTTTAAACTTAAAGAACTTGCATCACCTTGGTTTTGACCACCTCATTGCCAATTGCCTTGAATCGCATCATGATGAACTACATTAGTGATTTTTCCTTCCAGCATTGTCACATTAAACATGTCAAAAGTTAATGGTATCTTTTTTTGTCCAACAACATCAATAGGCCCATCTAGCTTTTTCGTAAAACTTATAATTCAATGCTAACAACTTGTTGGTTAAACTTATTGGTATTTTGGTTGAAACAATTAATATTAATTATGTGGGTGTCATTCTATTTAAACAACTAGTTATATCTACAACCTCCCCATCATATTCCAATGGGTCATGTGATAGTTTGTTTCAAGTGGAGGCATTTGGTGCACCAAATAGATGTTATTGAAATGCTTTGAGTTGATGTTTGCTTCTCAAATAATTAATTTACTCAAACCTTTGTTAATTGTGCATCATTAGTAACTAGTGCCCCTACAAGAGGATGAATCAAAGTTGTTTGTTGTGTTTTAAATGAATGGGATCATAGAATAGGTCCTTGACCAAGCTTGAATTTGCCCATACATCCACATAGTGGTTACAAACACTTTCAATCATCAATTCATTGGTATTGGTGACTTTAGGAATTATAATGGTTTGGTTTTGTTTACATTTACTGCTCATTTAGTTATGTCAACCAACTCTTTATAAAGGTGGGTTTGCCTAGTATTAACAAGTAATTGCAAGTTATGGTGTGCCTAAATGTACATCACATGGTTATTTTCTGGTATTGCTAATGATTAAAATGGTGAACAATATTAATCATAATACCCATTTTTTTCCTTTTAGAACTATATCAATTCCATCATATTTTTTGGTAGTATATCCATGCATAACAGTTAAAGTCATTATAGCGGTTGTTGTTAAAGTAGTTTTTCCATGATCTACATGCCCAATAGTTTGATATTTACATGAGGTCATAATAATAAGTTATATTCCCTTTTAAAGCCTAGTCATAATTTTGTAGCCCGATCCCAATTGATTGGCCAAATGGCATAAATGAAATGGTTGGAAACCACAAGAAGTGTTGAAGTTGATCAATTTGTAAATAACTTATGGTACTATCCCAATTGCTCATCAACATTATTTGTTTTGTGATATTTCAAAATGACAATGATTTTTACAAATAGTAATGTTCTATTGATAGACCTTTTTTGAATCATAATCAAATTGTGTGTATAAACCACATGAAATGGCCTCTAAAATCATAACATTATTTGTCATGATATATATCAAACTTGTAAATGAACTTTAAACCTTTTGTTGTTACAAAGGATTTGTATGCATTTTGTTCTTCAAAATTGGTATGGGTGACCTAACTAAAATAGCGTCTTAAGATTTCATCAAAAACAATATTAGTGTAATGAACTTTTGAAAACCTTGAAATTGTGGGACATTAAAAATCTTAACACGATTTTTGCAATCTTGTTAATTCAATGGTTTTCTATAACACAAGGAAATTTAAGCTTTTTTTTTTTTGGACATAAATTTAGGTGATTCAATTGTGATGAAAAGAGGATGGTGGTAGCATGGCATATGTTTTTAGCATAAAAATTTGGTGAAAATCTTATTCTTCATGTGGGCAAAAAATGAACCATGATGTAAATACCTTGACAATCTCCCCTTTTCAACAACTATCCCCTTCAATAACACCTTAAAGATTTGGATTTTTTTGCAATGTCTAATGGATATCACAACTTTTTTATATCCACTGGTTCCAATTTTCAAAATAAGATTTAAGAATCAAGTTGGATATTTTTTTTCTTTTAATTTATTTCATTTAAAATATCTAACAAAGATATAAATTTTATTAAAAAAATGTAGTTGATGACAAGGACCACATCAAAATGAAATGAACTTTTGGGATTCAACTTCCATTTGGGAATCTTGAAACTGCCAATTTATTACTAATTAGTCATGTTATTTTGTGAACTCATAATTTTGTCATATGAATTCAAATTCAAAAGCTTTTAAGGAAAAAATTTAAGTTGTTGAAAAATAAATTCCCATTATGTGTCACATGTTTCAATCATGTTTTGATTCCTTTATCACACATTTTATTCCTTAGGATTCAATTTCTATTTTGATTCCCAACATTATGAAATAATGGGGTGATTTGCAATTCAACTTGCAACAAAGTATCTTATATGGATAAAAGGACGCAATGAATCATGTGAAAAGGTTTCTTGTGACTTCATCCATGCACCACTTTTGATTCAATTTGTACTAACCACCTTTCTTGGCTTCTACAAATTGATTTCATTTTGAATTCAACTTTGTGAGCTCATTTTAGTCCCTTCTTGAAGCTCCCACACCATTTTCCTTTGCGGGAGTTCAAATGCATTCCCTAGGTTTGCATTTCATTGTAAAATCACTAATCAACATGTTCTTTACTCTCAATACCACTTGATAAACTTAGGAGCACATTGTGTATAAATATCAATAATTTTCATGAACCCAATCCAATAAACTTAAAGTGAACTTGGTTTCATAATGATAGTTACATGTCATTTTGAATGTTTAGCTATTATAAGTCAATTACATGTGTGGCAATGTTTTGACAACTTTAGTTTAAATTTATGAAAGACTAATGGTTTCGTAAGTCATGTTGTCTGAGTTTGTAATATGGAGGAAAAGTCAAAATTAAACACAACTTTTAAAGATAATTCATTCTTCCAAGCCCATTTCCTTTGGCTATGGATTCATTGAATAGACCATAAGTATATAAATAAAATATTATTAATAATTCACGAATGCACATCTAACTAAATGACAAGGAATTTGGTAACTTTCAACAAGTCATTATTATACCAATCATTTTACTTATGTTTGGTCAATTTTTTTTGTTTTAAAGTTCAAAGCATTAGGTGAAAATTGAATCGTGGCAACATGCACTACAACCATTACAATGCACTGTTTTAATTAAATACTTTAACTTTTTTTATCACACAAATATCTTAATAGGTTTTGATGAGTTACATGTTGTTGAATAGTCTATATGCAAATAAAAAATATATATGTTAATAACTAAATTAATAAATGTAATATACTTAAGTCTTACTTATTTGTTTACAAGGTCCTTTTCATCAACAACATTTAAATAGGAATTTATAAACCGATAAATAATGTAACTTGTATATGTGTGTTGATGAAACATTTGTTCACAACTATCAAGATGCAATATTGTATTCACCCATGGGTAGTACTCATGTATCACCCATTAGCAAAAAAATTCAACCTAATTTTTCAAAAGAGGACAAGTTGAAAAATTATACATATGTATAATGCGTGAAACTAATAATATGTGTGTTACTTAATGATATGTGTGCACATTGATCCAACTATAAGAGATGGAAAACAAAGGTGTTGATCAATATCGTACTAGCTTGACATATTTGACAATAATTTTAAAAATTAGTGATTTAAAAAAAATAGTTTAGTGCCAAAATCTTGAAAATAACTTTTAATATTTTACTTGGAAATAAGTTACCTTGACAATCAAAATGATTATCAAATAATACATTTGCCAAATATTCTAACAATTTTTTTCAATTTTGTTGATTTTGTATTTGTAAATAACTAAATATTCAACAAAAAAGTTTTGTGCCAAATCTACCATGCTACAGGTAGCCATCTTCCTTATTTCTTTCCCTTTGTTTATCAAATTCCAAGGCTACACAATATGTAAATGTGTGACAATGTACAATGGATGATTACAATTGTCAAAATTGCTTTAAATGTGTATAATGGTTTTAGGTTGGGTATGGTTATTTAATAAGTATAAACATATAAAATAATGTATATCCACACAATTGACAAACACCACACAATATCATCTCCACTTCATATATGTATTTATGTTGTGCATGTATACATGGGTAGACCATAGTATTAACACCAATATGAACCTTAGTATAAACAAAATATGAATTTAATACAAGGTCTTATCAATACCCATGTTCATACATACCTGCATTTATTTAAACCTTGGTTTATTGTCAAGGAACAAAATTACTAAAAGAAAAAGGCCAACTGAAATAGTTGACATAGTGCATAGAAGATAGCCAATCTAAAGATAGTTCAAGATACTCGAATTAAGGATAACCAAAGATAGACTACCAAAGAAAGGATAGTCAATGGATCCTTGCTAAGCCCAAAAGGTAATTGCAATAATTATAATTGCTTCAAGTTCAAGGAATATAAAAAGGGTAGAACTAATAAGGAGGGGCTTCTTTTTTTAAGGTGTATTTTATTTTCCTATCTTCATGATTGATGCAAAGTGTGTATATGTGTGTTTGTTTGTCTCTAAGTTTTTTAATCGCAATGGAAATGGTCCAATGTCTTCTAATACATATTTACAAAACACTAAAATAAACTAAGAATGGTTAGTGGTAATAATAATGGCACATTTGTAGAAGGGATTGTTACTTGAAGTGAAATCTAGATAATTGACATGATAATATAGTGTAGAGGTATAGGATACATTTTCAATAATGAAAATTGCCTTAGTTACTCCAACAACACTTGATGTTTGGGTTAATAAACATGCAAGAACCCAATAATGATAAACTTCTAGCTAAATTTGTAAAACTTTATTGTTTATAATCATAACATACCAAATTTTTTTTTGCATCTATTATATTATGATGGATATTTAAACCTAGGGTTTTCTTGTAATGTTACACCAAGTGGTCTTGAATATTACCTTTGATACTAAGAGCTTTCATTTGTAATGCACACATGGGTCCTTGATATGGTTTTTTAAGTTTAGGTAATGAAGAAAGGAGGGGAAGGTCGAAAATGAAAAATGTTGTACTTTAGTAATGAAAATGGAAATTGGAGTTGCAAAGCAAAAATATATTGGGAAATGTCTTATATATTTTGTAATGGCAATGTCAAATGGTGTTCAAGTGCTCACATAGAGGTGCAAGATTCCTCACGTTAATTGTTCTTATTTGAATATTAATTTAGTTGTTTAGTGTTTACAAGTTGTTAGGGCTAAAACTATTTTTTATAACACAAATGAATGACCAAATGAACTTGGGAAAGACACTTCCAAATTGTGTGGAAAAAAATATTGAGTGCAATTGATTGAAAATATTATTTTAAATTACTTAAATGAAAATAGGGCATGTTCTAATTGGTTGCATGCAATCATGTGCCCTTGTGCAATTTTTTTTAAAGTACACATGGCGGTTAATGTCAATAATTTGACTTAGTTCATCACTACCCTTGTGGTCATTGCCAATTTGTTTTATGGATTTAGCTATTGATGATTTGCAACTACAATAAGTTTAACACTGAATTGTTTAGGATTTTTGGTTTTAATAAATGATTAACATTCGACAATATAAATAGATGTGCCTAAAAATTGGTGGCATTGTTGCATATTGAATGCATGAAAAAAACACTTGGAAAAATATAAGTCCAAATTAGTTGTAAACAACATTTTTAATCGCATAAAACAAGTTGCAAGATGGAAGTTTTCTATTAATGAGTGTTGTTGTTTGCATTGAAAGCCAATAAAAGGTATTGGGTGCATTTCTAGAAACAAAATGCATATTGGGCTTTCTTTTTGTTACATGAAAAAAACATGGCACCTCATGTGGATGCAATCCAAATGACGAGGAACATTATTTGTCACCATGAATCAAATAATTATGATAGTTCTACATCAAGTTCCCATAACACCACATGCACCAAAAGGGAATTGTTCAATATAATCCCTTATAGAGTAACACTAATATGAAAAAAAATGGATGCATGAACATTTTGGAAGGTTGTCAAAATACAAGGCCATTGTGAAGGAGGTTAAAGATGGGGATGGTGGAGGTTGGTAGAAGTGTGAGAAGCAGGAGACCATCACACCATTGGCAATAATTTATTTCTTAAAAAGAGGCATAAGCTACCAAAAAAGGTGATCATGCACAAATTCATTAAAATTTTTGGTTTTGTATATTGCCAAGGGCTATGAAGCCATGTTTGGTGTTGAGTCACCATGGTTCCATTGTCTTGTTATGTGCAAGGACAACAAAGTCTAGTTTCCAAATTGAAGGCAATTAGTGAAGGAAAATATTCCTTCCATGTTGCACAAGATTATGGAAGCATATGTATTACTTGCCCTATCTACTTGTGTTACATTTAGTGTCATTTTTGTGATGAATGTGGCCATTACCATATGCATGAAATTGCAAGCTAATTTCTATCAAGTTGTGTAGGTTCCCCCTCTTGCCTATGGGGCAATATATGATGGGCTCGAAATTTCGGAACGGTGTATCGCTATAAAGACAATGGGAATGTTGGTCCCTTTTCTAATATTTTTAGAAATGTCTACCATTGATCATCTTGGAGATGAAAAGAGTAAACTTGTGGTGATAAAATATGATTGGAAGTTTTTTATCCCTTTGTTTGTGAAATGCAACAATTTAAAAAATATTCATGTTGTAAGTGCTGGTCTTTCACTTGCAATATGCACATCTAATTCTTTTTTTGATAATCTAAATTAAAGTGTAAATGAAGGATTATTTTCAAGCAAGTTTTTTTTCCATCATTGTGTTATGAGTTTGAGTTTTGATGCAAGGTCACCTTTACTTTGGTGGGAGGAACATGTTAGGTTGTATGCAAATGTCGCCTTTCTTGCTAGATAGATCTTGAGAATCTTTGGCTCACAATTGATACCAAACTATTTTCTCTAGTTGGAGTCTTGACTATTTTTCATCATTGTACACTTGGGTTCACAAACTTGGATGCTTTGGTCACAATATACAAAAATTGGCCAAAAGATACGTGAGTTTGTTGTCATTTTGTAAATAAGGATGTTGATGAGCTTTTTATTAGTCTTTCATTTGTAGAATGTGCAAACCTTTTTAAAGCCCATTAGGAACAATTGGACCAATCTGGCTACTTTGAAGAGGATTTGTAATTGCCATATAATATTCCTTATAGACTACATGGATTTGATTTAAACTTCTCTTTACACTTTGCAACAACTTTTTTTAGTGTTCACATTTTGTGTGTTATAGAATTCTACTAAGATTCCACCTTCATGTTAACTTGTGTTTCAAACTTCAAACTATTTGGATTTTACAAATGTTTCAATTTTCAATCAAGCTTGACCATGTGATGTACTACAAGCTTTTAATATCTAGCAATTGACATCATTCTCATGTTAGTTTTGTTTGTGCACAATTCAATGTGCAATTGGTGCCAATGTTTATTGTTTGTTTATTTGTGTTAATTCAATTGTGAAGTATATGTGTTAGCCATGTTTAAGGTTTCAAGTTTTTCTAACTATCATGATAACATACTAGAACTACAATTGATACCCCATGGTATTATCTTTTTAAAAACAAGATTTGTACTAAATTTATATGCAATTTCATGTTTTAGGTTTTGATACCAATTTTATACCTAGTTTAGCATCACTTCAGTTACATACTTGGACCAAATTCATACCCACCTTCCATGATATTATACATACTAGAACCAATTTGTTACATGTAAAATTCCAATACCCACACAACATTTTCATGTACCTTGATGTCTAACACCAAAGAGCAAGTTCTTTGTTGGCTTGCCCAAAATGAATAAACTTTGCATCCATGTAGGATTTGAGATTTAATTTTGACTTGAACTGTGAATTAATTTGTAGGTGATGGTTGGAAACCTAACTAAACTCTTTAGGGTTTTTTTTTCCTGAAATGAACTAATCATGTTATAGGGTTCTATTGTCTCTTATGAGTCAACTTGAACCCATTTTCATTGGAACTAGGGCCAATGTGCAGGTAACAAGTTGCTGGAAACCTAACTATACTCTCTAGATTGCCTTTTGATCAAATTCAACTTTGCATTGAAATTACCTAACCATGTTACATGGATTCCATCCTCTCCCATGGTTTTGTTGGCGCTGCCTACCAAGGCAAGTATATTGTGTTGAAATTCATTATAGAATATAGTAGCTTAAGGGATTTTGGCCCTCATGGAATAGGTCTGTTTTTATACGAGGATTTTTGAAAGATAATATTTTGGTGGGAGTTGATACTTGAGATTAGATATAGAGTTATAATATCTTCAAGGATTTTGGTTATTTTTAGAGGATTTTTTTGAAGATCATTTTTTTGCACGGTGAAATATTTGAATTTCCATAAATTCTTCTTTTGCCTCTAAGATACTTTTTAATGTAAAAAAATGGCAAGGCCACAATGTGGAACACCCCTTGTTTGAAGTTTGAACCTGCTATATAAAGGGCAAGGCTAATATTACACAAGGAGCTGTTTGGTGGCTGAGAGGGAGAATGAG
>Ga0116226_10003864_pt1 | contig 13216 bp, 11 predicted proteins | sample S1TSphfallax_FD_89692 | JGI IMG/M metagenome (GOLD analysis project Ga0116226, IMG submission 89692) | Host-associated microbial communities from peat moss isolated from Minnesota, USA - S1T2_Fa - Sphagnum fallax MG | ecosystem: Host-associated > Plants > Peat moss > Unclassified | place: USA...
GACGGCGACGCCGGGCGCGAGCCGCCGCGCTTGGTTCAGGGTTGCGGCGTCGATATGGTCGGCGAAGTGCAGCAGGATCAGATCCGGCCGGACCTCATCGACCATCTGCAAGAAGCCGCGTCGGGCGGCCTTGGGGTTCTGTCCCGGCATGGGCCAGCCCGCTGCGCGCCGGGCCACGGCGCGATCGGAATATTCCGCCACGAAATGGCCGGCCCGCAGTGCGGCGTTGGTCAGTTTTGAGCGGATCGGGAACAGATCGACATTTGCCGTGTGGGTCTCGCGGCCGGTCATCCAGTTGAAATCGCCGACATTGAGGATGCGCATCGCGGCTCCACTCGCTACAAGCCCGGCTAAATCATGGACAGGCCTACCGCTCAACCGCGGACCTTGGCAGGCATCGAACTAGGTTGAGGGCCGCACGCATTGGAACAAGTAAGGATGGTCCTGATGCGGGTCCGTGTGTTGACGCTGGCGGTTGCGATGTTCGCCGCGCGTTCGGGGCTCGTGATGGCCGCAAACCAAGGGGCGCCGCCCATCGCGTGGATTCAATCGGTCCAAGGCGGGGCGCAGGTCCGGGCCGTCGTTCAAGGCTTGCGCTGTCCCGTCGCCAAGGTCGACGGCGTCGTCACCTTGCTCAAACTGCGGGCCGTCGCCGATTCAGCCTTTCCCTCGGTCTGCCAGGCGGACCTGCCGAGGTCGGCCCACCGCGTCGAGCTGGACGGCCTAACCTTAGTTGCGCCGGTTCCAGCCCCGCGTCGGATCATCATCTTCGGCGACAGCGGATGCCGACTGCAGGGCTCATATATCCAGGCGTGCGACGATACCCGCGCCTGGCCCTTCGCCCAAGTCGCCCGACGGGCGGCGGCGCGTAACCCCGACCTGGTCATTCACGTCGGCGACTACTATTACCGCGAAACGCCATGCCCCGCTGGAGCGCACGGCTGCGCCGAGAGCCCTCATGGCGACGCTTGGGGCGCCTGGCAGGCCGATTTCTTCGCGCCGGCGGCGCCCCTTCTGCACGCCGCGCCTTGGGTTTTCGTCCGAGGCAATCACGAGCTTTGCGGTCGCGGGGGCGCGGGCTGGTTTCGGTTGCTGGATGCGGCGGAAACGGCGAAATCCTGCCCGAACGCCGTCAGCGATCCCATGAGCATTTCCCTTGGCGGATTGAACCTTTACGTCCTCGATAGCGCCGATGCCGAGGATCAAACGGCGCCTGCGGCGGCGGTCGCGGAATTCAGCTCGCAGCTCGACCGGCTAGCGCCGTTTCTGGCCAAGAGCCCCGGATGGATCGTCACCCATCGTCCCATTTGGGGCCTTGCGCCAATCGTGCGGCTCGGACCGATCGGCCCGCTGGACGTCGCCATCAACGCCACGGAGCAAAGGGCCGTACGGCGTAAGGATCTCAGCGCGGTTCAGATGGTCGTGTCCGGCCACATCCACCACTTCGCCAGTTTCGACTTCGGTTCCTCCCGCCCGGCCCAGCTGATCGTGGGGACGGCCGGCGATGTCGGCGAACCGGCCGATACGCCTCGAATTCAGGCTCAACAGGTCCGGATCGACGGCGCCGCCGCCGATTGGCTCAGCTTCGACCGCTTCGGCTACATGGTGCTCGATCGCCAGGATCGGGCCGAGCCCGGCGCCCCGCCCGACTGGACGGGGACCTTTTACGACGCCGACGACCGTCGTGTGGTCGATTGCCGCCTCCACGAGCGGGCTTTGCGATGCGCCCCCTCGAAGCGTTAGATTTCAATATGGCGAGCGATTTCGAGGGTTCGGCTGGGCGGCAGGTTGAAGCGGTCGGTGATGCGCATGCCGTTGCGAAACAGGAAGCCGAACAGATTCGTGCGCCAAGCCGCCATTGATGGGTGGTCCTTGTCGCGCGAAACGAGGTCGCGGGCGCCGATGAAGACCGCGTCTGAAATATCCACGTCGTCGCCAAAGCCGGGCAGATCCTTTAGGGCGCCGGCGATGTTGGGAATCTCAACGAAGCCGTACTTCAGGCTCACCCGCCAAAAGCCCTCAGCCACCTTGGCATAGGCGCCGCGCTCGGCGTGCTGGATGCGAGGCGCTTCTTCAAACTGCACGGAAAGGGCGATCACGGTTTCGCGCAAGGCGCCTGTGGTCTGGACGAAATCGAGAATGAGCGGCGGCACCAGCTCCTGCTCTCGGGTCAAGAACACGGCGACGCCCGGCGTGCGAGGGATGGCGTTGTCTTCAAGCTGCTTCAGGAATTGCGCCAAGGGTACGCCACGCGCCTTGGTCTTGGCCCAGAGCCGCCGAACGCCCGAGCGCCAGGTGATCATGACGAAAAAGATCGCCGCCCCGAGCGTCAGCGGGATCCAGCCGCCGTCCATAAGCTTGGCCATGTTCGCGATCCAGAAGCTGGTATCTACGCTCAGGAACAAGATCGTCAGCGGGATGATCGCCAGCTTCGGCCATTTCCAGACACGATGCATCGCGCGATAGAGCAGCAAGGTGGTCAAAAGCATCGTGGTCGATACCGCGGTGCCGTAGGCGCCGGCCAGCCGGTCAGAGCTGCCGAACGCCACGGCGATCGCCACGGTGACGATCGCCATGATCCAATTGACGGCAGGCACATAGATCTGGCCATACACTTCATCCGATGTTTGACGAATATCGAATTGAGGGAGCCAGCCGAGCTGCACCGCCTGGCGGGTCATGGTGAAGGCGCCGGTGATGATGGCCTGACTGGCGATCACGGTGGCGACCGTCGCCAGCGCCACCAGAGGATAGAGCGCCCAAGAGGGCGCGAGTTCAAAGAACGGATTGGCTGGGCCGGTTCCGTTCGCGTCCATCAGGATCGCGGTCTGTCCCGCATAGCTGAGCACCAGGGCCGGCAGTACGACGCCGTACCAGGCGAGCCGGATCGGAAATCGGCCGATATGGCCCATGTCGGCGTACAAGGCCTCGCCGCCGGTGGCGCACAAAAAGACGCCGCCCATAATCAGCAGGGATTTGGCGCCGCTATGTACAAGATAGCTGAGGCCGTAGATCGGATTGACCGCCAACAGGACGGTGGGATGGCGCATGATGCCGCCTAGGCCCAAGAGGGCGATCGCAACGAACCAGACCAGCATGATGGGGCCGAACGCCCCGCCGATCTTCTCGGTGCCGAGCCTTTGCGCCGCAAACAGCGTCACGAGAATGACCACGGCGATCGGCAAGATGTAAGGCTTCAGCGCCGATGTCGCGACATTGACCCCCTCCAAGGCGCTCAGCACAGAGATGGCGGGCGTGATGACGCCGTCGCCATAGATCAAGGCGGCGCCGAGCAGTCCCATGCTGGCGAAGAGATAGGTCCCACGTCGCCAATCATTGGCGCCGACCAAGGACATCAGAGCCAGAATGCCGCCCTCGCCATGGTTGTCGGCGCGCATCACGAACACGCAATACTTGATTGAGATCGTGATGATCAGGGTCCAAAATAGTAGGGAGAGCAACCCGAGCGCGGCGCTAGCCGACACGTGCGAGCCTGTGGCCTGGATCACCGTCTGCAAGGTGTAGAGGGGACTGGTCCCCAGGTCGCCATAAACGATCCCAAGCGCGGTCAAGGCGGCGAGCGGCGCAGCCTTCTTGGCGCCCTCGACCGCGTCGTTGGCATGGCGCGGACTGGCGGCAGGCCGCGGGATCACGCTCGCTGTCGACATCAATTTGATCTCCCCCTTTACCCCTGACGCCTAATGGGTTCGGCATCCAATAGATCTAGGGCCCAACGCCCCGATGTCCGATCCCGAACGGTCTCAACGCTACGCCAGGTCAGCCGATCCTGACCTGTAGACGCAAGGATCAGGGCAGAGGCTGGGGCGCGAGCACCTTGGCGCCGCCTCGAGCCTGGAGGCGCAGACGCTCCATATCCGCCAAAAGCCCCTGAGTGCGTGGATCGCTCAGCGCTTCAACCGCAAACGACAAGGTCTTCAGCGATGTCGATCCCATCCCGATGGTGTGGGCCAGCATGTCCAGCGGGGAGCGCTTCGGCGATATCGACTTGACCACCACATGTTCACCCGGGGGGATGCCGGCCAGTCTTTGGGCTTCAGAGACCGCGAGGCCAAAGCCGCCGATCTTGTCGACCAAACCCAGTTTCAGCGCCTGTTCGCCGGTCCAGACGCGTCCGCGGGCGATGGCCTGAACCTTGTCTAGCGGCAGGTTGCGGCCCCGGGCGACGCTGGCGACGAAGGTGTCGTAGATTCGATCTATTCCGGCGGACTCAGCCGCCCGCTGGGCCGGCGTAAATTCCGCCGCCGACCCATTGGCGTTGGCGAACGCTCCGCCGACGCTCAGGTCGCGCTCGTCGATCCCGAACCGGGCCAGCGCCGGTCCAATCACAAGCTTGCCGCCAAAGACGCCGATCGAGCCGGTTAGGGTGGTGGGCTCGGCCACGATCTCCGAGGCCTCAGACGAGATCCAATAGCCGCCGGACGCCGCGTAGGTCCCCATGCTGACGACAACGGGCTTGTGCGCCGCCTTGGCGGCCTGCACAGCGGCGAAGATCTGCTCAGACGCCGTATCGGAGCCGCCGGGCGATGACACCCGCAATACGATCGCCTTGACCTGGTCGTCGTGGACGGCGTCGTAAATGGCCTTGGACAGGTCGTCGGAATAGACGTTGCTGGCCCCGCCAAAGCCTTCGTCGGCGCTGGTCCCGGTCACAATGTCGCCCTCGGCGCCGATGTAGGCGATGACCGGGCCGCCGGCGACGAGGGCTTGTGGCTTTCGGTTGGCGCGATACTGCTGAAAGTCCACCAGCTTGGCGCCTGCCCCGGCCTTCGCCAAAAGCGCGGTCTGAGCGGCCTCGACCTCGCCGACGTGGTCGATGAGGCCCTTGGCCTGGGCGTCCTCAGCGACATAGGGGCCGGCCTCGATGGCGGCCGTCAGGGTTTTCAGGTCCATTCGCCGATCGCTCGCCGCCGCGGCTAGCTCGCTATTATAGATGGACGTCATCCAACCGAGTTCGGCTTCCCGATGCGCCGGGGTGTAGTCGTCGTAGAGGTAGCCATTGACGGCGTTCTTGTACTGATAGCGCTGCTGGAAGTCCGCCTTGACGCCGTATTTGTCGAAGAAGCGCTTTAGGAAGGTGTCTTCGCTGCTGATGCCGGTGGACTGGAGAGACGCGCCAGGCTGCATCCAGAAATCGCCTGAAGCGGCGCCCAGCATGTATGTGGCCGTGGAGATGCCGGACGCGTAAAGACCCTGGCTGTGGGCGATCACGGGTTTGCCAGACTTGACGAAGGTTTTCAGCTCGATCCGTAGCTCGTCGGCCTGAGCGGGCGCCATGCCGCCCTCCGGTAGGCGGATCAACAGACCCTTGACGTTGGGGTCGTGCGCGGCCCGACGCAGGGCGGCGCAGACCGAAAGCGTCGATAGCGACCTCGACCCGAGAAAGGCTAGTGGATTACTCGGGTCCTGATCGGGCAATTTTCGACGCAGATCCAGCGAGAGCACAGCATTCTGAGGCGGAGGCGCCGGCTTGGCCGCAGCGGCGACGATCACCACGAACACCAGCGGCAACCCGACGAAAAACAGCAGCAGTCCGCTGAAAACCCCCGCGACTGTCACCAGGAACTGCTTCATTACGCCCCACGTCCATCGGCCCAGCGGCGACTCGCGTTTGTCGCCGGACGCGCCTCCAACGGCGATTGGATTTCGTCGCCGCCTGCGCCCCCTAAGCGCCAACTATATCAATCCGATGGAAGTTAGCCCAGCTAAAGCCTCCGGCGAGTCCGTCAATTAAGTGCCCTATTTAGCACGGCGGCCAGCCTGACCGCCGCCTTGGCCAATTGGCTCTGCACCACCTTAGCGCTCGACTCGACGTAGAGCGGGCCCAGAGCTTCGATGTCCTTGGGCGGGGCGCCGCAGGCGGGCGGCTGTGGGAGTTTGCTGTAAACGCTGTCGACCGCCACCTTGTGCGTATCGGCGACCCAGTCATCGACGCCGCCCTGGGCCCAGTCCTCGCCATGGCGGGCGTCGAGGGCCTGCAGGTAGGGCAGTCCGGTCTCTGCGTCGCCGATCGCCAGGGCGACGAGATCTTCGTCCCAGACGCTATACAGAGTTAGGGGTTTGCCGCCCGAGCCTGGCAGGGTCGCCCGGACGCGTTCGCCGCTGCGGTCGCTGTTGTCGGCGGCGTGCAGCGGCTGGTGCATCTCTGAAATCAAATAGACCACGGCCTCCAGCGCCAGGGCCGTATCCGCCGTATCGGCTTGGGACGCCCGAGAATCGACCTTCAGCGCGTCGATCTCGCGTTTCAGCAGCTGACTGGCGCATTGGCCTTTTGCGCAGGGCGGGCTCGCGTCGGCATTCGGACACAGAGGAATCGGATCGTACATCACGCCCCGCATGAAGTCGCTTCGACTGCCGTGCAGGCATTCGACCAGCGAGACCGCGCTCGCCAAGGTTTGGACCGGGCACTTCGGTGCGCCGATTGGTCCCGCCTGGGCCAGGATCGTATCGACTTTGGCGCGGACCTCAGGATTGAGCAGATCGTAGGCCGCTAGGGCCACGGCGCGATCAGCCTCTCGGTCCCAAGCGCGTGCGGAATGGGGCGCCAAAGCGATGCAAATAAAGACAAGGCCAGCGCAGGCCAGGGCGAAAAATCTAGACATGCACCGCCAGTCTGCCCTACCGACGTGCGCCAGTCACCTGTGATCTCGTAATCTGGGCTTTGGGCCGACCCTCAACGCTTTATGGCCGTCGCCATTTGCCACAGGCGCCGCATCGCGGCCGCCTCGGGGCCTTCGCCGCTGCGGATATTGAAGCTCGACTGAACCTGCACGCCGATATCGGGATAAGCCTTCCAAATCACCTTGACCTGGTGGACTATGGCCCTGTTGAGATCGAGCGCGGTCAAGGTCGAGATATTGGCGAGCGGCGCCTCTTGCGGCAGCCGCAAGCGCATACCCTTCAGCGATCGATCTACGATCAACGCGTCCACGACAATCTCGCGTCCGAGCAACAGCCGAGCCGGGTCGTGTGCGGGTTCCCGCGGCTCGCAGCGCTTTTCGCGCATCGCGCCGTCGGTTGTATTTTCGCCGTCGCTCATTTTACGAGGCCGTCGCTGATCACGACGGCTTTGCGGGTCAGGGTGCGGTAATTTGGACGGAGCGAGGCTGCGGGTAAAAGCGGCATTTGAGATCGTCTTGCAAAACAGGGATGATAGCGCGCGTGGGAGAAAGCCATATGAACTCGCAACAGGGTGACGAACATCCGCTTCGTGACGACCCAAACGGGCGGGCGCAAGGAGGGTCGACGCGTACCTTCCAGGCCACGGCGCTGAGGAATGCGGGCGTGTTCATGGCGGTCGTGGTCGGCGGATTCGCGATAAAATACCTCCATGCGATCATAACGCCTCTCGTGATCGCTGTGTTCATGATGTTGTTGATCGATGGCTTCACTCGCACGGTGGAGAAGCGCTTTCCGCTTTGGCCAGATTGGCTCCGCCTGTCGCTCGCCGCGGTGCTGATTATCGCCGGTTTCGCCGCCATCGTCGGCATATTCGCCCACTACGGCCGTACCTTCGGCGGCCAACTCGGCGTGCTCATGCCCAAGATCGACGCGCTTTTGTTCAGGCTGTGCGAGACCTTGCAGATTGCGCCGATCAGCACCGACGATCTGTTGCGCGGCGGCATGTCGGCGACGTCGTTTCCCCGACTGTTCGGTGCGGCGCGCGGGTTTCTGTCCGAAGCGGTGCTTGTTTTCATCTACGTCGGCTTCCTGTTGGCGTCGCGTCAAGCCTTCGGTCGAAAGATCGATCGGTTGTTTCATGCCACCGGTGGTCAAAACAATGCGCGGCGTATCTTCGGGCGCGTACGGGCGGTCTCCGAGCAGTACATGGGCCTGCAGACCCTCAAGGCGGCCTTAATCGCCCTGGTCGCATGGATCATTATGTCGGTGATCGGTTTGCAGAACGCGCTGTTTATGGCGTTCGTCATTTTTCTGGCGGCTTATGTGCCGATCGTCGGCGGCTTCGCCGGCTCGCTCCTGCCGACCTTGCTGGCGTTTGCCCAGTTCGACAGCCCCCTCCGGGCCATCGCCCTCTTGGTGCTCCTGGGGGGCGCCATCTTCCTGGTGGATAATGTCGCCATGCCTAAGCTTCAGGGCGACCGGCTTAATGTCGATCCCGTGGTGATTCTGCTGTCTCTGGAGTTCTGGGGCGTCATTCTGGGCGCGCCGGGCGCCGTGTTGTCGACGCCCCTGACGGTCGTCGTGATGACCATCGCGTCGGAATTCGCGGGGGCGAGGTGGCTGGCCCTCTTACTGTCCAAGGAAGGCGAAGTCGCCAGCCACGAATGAGGGCGTCGCGACGACGCAGGTTAAGCCGGCTTGGCGCCATCCGACCGGCGATATTGCGCCTAAGCCTCAGACGTTTCAGATCAATCAACCGCGTTGGTAGGCCCTAGGGGAGTTGAACCCCTCTTTTCAGGTTGAAAACCTGACGTCCTAACCGATAGACGAAGGGCCCGAGGCGGCGGAGGGGTCGTATAAACCGGCGTCTCCGATGTTGTAAAGCCGTTGTTGCAGCCCCGGGCCTCACGCCGGCCGTTCTGGCCGCTACTGTTCAGCGCGGCGGCGCTCGAGCCCGACGTCAACGACGCGCACGATCACCACCCCGACCACGGCCCCAAACGCCTTCACCACGGCGTCGTTGAGGTCTGGGTCGCGCGTCGGCGCCCATCGCTGCGCCGCCTCCAGCACGAAAGCGCCCGCCACCAGGCAGACCGCAACCTGCCGGGCCCGCCGCGGCAGCGCCGCGGTGTAGGCGGCGCCCACGAGCAGAAAGGCGGCGAACCGTTCCAGGTTTGGGTGGCCGGTTTTGGGCCGCAGGTGGATTGGCGAGAGCGTTACGAAAACGACGACGGCCAGCAACAGACAGGCGACGATCAGGATATATTTCCGCGGCATCCGTCGGCTTTTAGCCGCTTAGCCCAATCATGCCAGGTGTTTTCGGCGACAAGCTTTGTCAGAGGTCTGGCTTGGCGATGAAAAGACGCTGCGTTTTCGGCATATGGCGCCGCGCCCGATAGGCAGCGGTAAGCGTCCTGATTGCTGTCTAAAATTTATTCCGATCCAGATTTTGATTTTTCGAGCAATACTAAACCTCAAGTAGTTCGTATACAAAATTTTCGAAGCTTAGTCAGGTAAATACGATTTGGTGTCTCTTTGGTGCGCCTAGTGGCTGTGCGTATGGTGGCTTTAGAACTGCGTCCAAAAATCGCGGCTAGCCGCCCCCCACAGGTAAGCACTTCATGATATTAATGTTGCGGGGCCGTCGCTATTGGGGACGGTTGAGAGGGGCGTCATGTCTGGGCTGAATGTGGAGGTCGTCGATCCGCACGATGAGGCGTTGCGGATCATCGGCAAGGTCAAGTGGTTCGACGCCGGTAAGGGCTATGGCTTCGTTATCCCGGACGATCCCGTCCAAACCGAGCTGAAGGATGTGCTCTTGCATGTCACGAGCCTGCGCCAAACAGGGCGGGAGAGTGCGGCGGAGGGCTCGGCGATCGTCTGTGAGGCGGTGCGCCGCGCGAAGGGCTGGCAGGTTTGCAACATCATCGAACTGGACGAATCCTGCGCCGTCGCCATCGCGGAACGCCAGCGCAACAGCCTGGAGCCGGGGGGGCGGACCGAACTGCGTGCGGCGCGTGGATCTGCGCCTGAGACCTCGGGCCTGCGTCCTCGCCTGGACTTGGAAGGCGCTGGTCCCCTGGAGCACGCTAAGGTCAAGTGGTTCAACCGAACCAAGGGCTATGGGTTCGTCGTGCGCGATACCGCGCCGGGCGACATCTTCGTCCATATCGAAACCCTGCGTCGCTGCGGCGTCGAAGACCTCCAGCCGGGCGACGATGTGATGGTGCGCTTCTGCGAGGGGCCCAAGGGCTTGGTGGTGGCTGAAATCGATTGTGAGAGCCTGCCGGACTGAAGCCTTTTAGACCGGGCGTAGGCTAGCAGCTGTCGGTGTTGCGTTGCGGGGCGGGCGATGGCGTGGCAGAAGCATCTCGATCGACCGTCGGGGTGTAGCGCAGCTTGGTAGCGCGGCTGTTTTGGGTGCAGCAGGTCGCAGGTTCGAATCCTGTCGCCCCGACCACTTCCTATCAGACCACTTCCCATTCGAGGTGATGATGCTCGCGCGTATTTTCCGTCCGTCCAAGTCGGCTATGCAGTCGGGCCGCGCCAGCACCAAGGATTGGGTGCTGGAGTTCGAGCCGGCCTCGGCCAAGCGGCCCGATCCGCTGATGGGTTGGACCTCGTCGAGCGATATGAACGGGCAGGTGCGCATAAGCTTCGACAGCCAGCAAGAGGCCGTCGCCTACGCCCAGGCCCACGGCATCGCCTTCCAACTGACCGCCGCCAAGAGCCGAAAACAGATCGTCAAGGCCTACGCCGACAACTTCGCGTTTGGCCGCCGGACGCCCTGGACCCACTGACAGCGGAGTCTCCTCCGTCTAGATTTCCTGGTTGTAGGCGCCGACGTCGCCATGCTGGGACAGCCGCGGCTTCACCTCTTGGTGGAACAGGGCGCGCATATCGTCGGCGGAGGCCTGGCTTTCCACCACCACCACCAGCTCCGGCTTGTTCGACGAGGCGCGGACCAAGACCCAGGAGCCGTCTTCCAGAGCCACGCGGACGCCGTTGACGGTGATAACGTCGGTGATCGCGCGGCCTAGGATTTTGCCGCCGTTTCGGCCCAGCGCTTCGTATTCCTTCACCACGGCGTCGACCACAGCGTATTTCTTTTCATCGTCGCAGTGGGGGCTCATGGTGAGCGAGGTGTAGGCGACCGGCAGGGCTTTCTTCAGGTCGCTGAGCGTCTTGTCCGGGTTGCGGTCCAGCATGTTGAGGACAGCGGACGCCGCCACCAGGGCGTCGTCGTAACCGCGGCCAAGCGGCGCGTTGAAGAAGAAGTGCCCTGACTTTTCGAAGCCGGCCAGGGCGCCGATCTCAGCGGTCTTGCGCTTGATATAGCTATGGCCCGTCTTCCAGTAGACGACCTCCGCGCCGTTGGCCTTCAGGATCTCGTCCGTGGCGTAAAGACCGGTGGATTTCACATCGACGACGAACTTGGCGCTCGGGTGTAGCACGGACAAATCGCGGCTGAGCATGAGGCCGATCTTGTCGGCGAAGATTTCCTCGCCCTCGTCGTCCACCACGCCGCAGCGGTCGCCATCGCCGTCGAAGCCAAGCGCCAGGTCGGCGCCTTCCGCCCGCACCCGCTCACCCATCAGGTGCAGCATCTCATGGTCTTCGGGGTTGGGGTTGTACTTGGGGAAGGTAAAATCCAGCTCCGTGTCCATGGGGATCACCTCAGCGCCCATGCGCCGCAGAGCCTCAGGTGCAAACGCCCCCGCGGTGCCGTTGCCGCAGGCCGCGACCACCCGCAGCTTACGCGTGAGCTGACAGCGCGAAGCGCATTCGGCGATATAGCGCTCCATCACGCCCTCGACCTCGGTCAGCTTGCCGCCCGAGCGCTCGACGCTCGAAGCGCCCAGCACGATCTCCTTCAGCCGGCCGATCTCGACCGGCCCGAAGGTGAGGGGGCGTTGAGCGCCCATCTTCACGCCGGTCCAACCGTTCTCATTGTGACTGGCCGTGACCATGGCGACGCAAGGCGCATCCAGGTCGAACTGGGCGAAGTAGGCCATAGGCGAGAGCGCCAGACCGATGTCCAACACCTCACAGCCGGCCGCGATAAGGCCGAGTGAGAGCGCCTGTTTCACATTGATAGAGTAGGATCGGAAGTCATGGCCGACCACCACGCGCGGCTTGACGCCGATCTCGTGTATATAGGTCCCAAGGCCAAGGCCAAGGGCCTGAACGCCGAGATAGTTCAGCTCCTTGCCCAAAATCCAGCGCGCGTCGTACTCGCGAAAGCCCGTGGGCTTGACCAGGGGCGTGATCTCGTAAGCCAGTGTATTGGGAACGAGGTCGGCGCGCGGTTTGACGAGAGGCATGTCGTACTCCGGATCGATGTTGAGTTTGCCTAAGGGCGGATTGTGACAGCGGCAAGAGCGCTCGCGTCACGCAGGGCAGGTTGAGTTGCTTAACAATTGAATGATTTCAGGGGCGCGGGGTGGGGGCGGATCAAAGCACCCCGGCGCGGAGCAAATCATGAACGTGCAAGATGCCGACGGGAACCGCGCCGTCCAGGACGAAGAGAACCGTGATGCGCCGGTCGTTCATGAGCTTTAGCGCCTCGCCCGCGAGCATGGAGGCGGCGACGGTGACGGGGCGAGGGGTCATCACGTCCTCAGCCCGCCGCGCCATCGGGTCGGTCATATGCCGACGAAGGTCGCCGTCGGTGATCACGCCTTGCAGCGCGCCAGCCTCGTCGATCACGCCGACGCAGCCGAACCGCATCATGACCAACAGGGTATTTGTCGTCAAAGGGGCGCCGCCATCGACCAGCGGTAATTCGTCGGCGCTATGCATCAGCTCGCCGACCGTCCGCAAGGCCGCGCCCAGCTTCCCTCCGGGATGGAAGACCCGGAAATCGCTGGGGGTGAAGCCGCGCTGCTCGAGCAAGGCGACGGCGAGCGCGTCGCCCAGCGCTATTTGCAGCGTTGTAGAGGTCGTGGGGGCGTCTACGGCCTCCGCCGCTTCTGGGGCCTTGGGCAGGGTCAGAAGAATGTCGGCGGCCCGGCCGAGCGCGCTGTCTGGCGCTTCGGTGATCGCCAGCAGCGTAATGCCAAATCGCTTGGCGTAGGCCACCACGTCGGCCAGCTCCCGCGTCTCGCCCGATTTGGACAGGGCCAGCACCGCATCGGCCGCACCAATCATCCCCAGATCGCCATGACTGGCCTCGGTCGCGTGGATGAACAGGGACGGCTGACCGGTCGAGGCCAGGGTCGCGGCGATCTTGCGCGCGACATGGCCGGACTTGCCGACGCCGGTACAGACGATCCGCCCCTCCAGCCGACCGCAGACCTCCACGGCCTTGGCGAAGGCGCTGTCTAGGGTCTCGGCCAGGAGGTCTAAGGCGCGGGCCTCGACGCTCAGGACGCGCCGTGCGACCGCCACGGCGTCGAACGGGGTCGGAGCGACTTTCACGACGCCCGTCATGGGGCTGGCGCCGGAGTAGGCGCGTTGGCCGGCCGCAGCTTGGGCGTGTGCGCTGCGATCTCCGCCGCGGTCGCATGGCCGAATGGCTTGGGCGAGCGACGGCCGCTGGCCTGGGGCCAAACCAGAGATAGGGCGATCATCAGGA
>Ga0116226_10003865_pt1 | contig 13216 bp, 12 predicted proteins | sample S1TSphfallax_FD_89692 | JGI IMG/M metagenome (GOLD analysis project Ga0116226, IMG submission 89692) | Host-associated microbial communities from peat moss isolated from Minnesota, USA - S1T2_Fa - Sphagnum fallax MG | ecosystem: Host-associated > Plants > Peat moss > Unclassified | place: USA...
AAGGGTGAATCGGCAGATGCGAATCACTCCGGTTTTATCGATATTCAAAGCCTCTCATGGGGTGCGTCACAAGCAGCGTCGATTTCCGGCGGCGGCGCAGGCGCAGGCAAGGTGAGCTTCAGTGATCTGACCATCACAGCGCCAATGGACTCGGCAACACCAACATTGTTGAAGTTCTGCTCGTCAGGCAAGCACATCTCCAAAATCAAGGTGTCGGTCTGCAAGGCAGGTGGTACGCAAGTCGAACATTCCACTATCGTCCTCTCGGACGTTCTCGTCACCGGCACCCAATTCGTCGGCACCAGCGGCGGCGAATCCATGAGCGTCAATTACTCATTCCAGGCAGCCAAGGTCGAGCAACACTACTGGATGCAAGGCAAGGACGGCAGCAAGGGCGCGGAAACGCAAATGGGCTGGGACGTTAAGCAGAACATCGCGACGGCATAATTTTCTGGAAATACCATCTCGCTGCAATACAGCGGGATGGACTTCTGCTATCAATCACAAAGTCAATCTTCATCTTCTTGTCGCAGTCCTGAAGGGTATCCATGCGCATCACTTCATTAACCACACCTTTGGGCGCAGACGCCTTTGGCAATGACATCCTGGTTTTCCGTCAGTTGGAAGGCAGGGAAGGTCTCAATAGCTTATTCGACTACACGCTGACGGTACATTCGGCACGATCGGATATTGTGCCTAAAGAACTGATCGGTAAGTCGGTGACGGTTACAGTGACTGATCAGTATGGCAGCCCGCGCTGTTTGAATGCCATTGTCGCCAGTTTCACCTTCCAGGGCGGCGATCAACGTCGTACGATTTACCAAGCCAAGCTGGTACCTTGGCTCTCGTTGGCAACCTACAGCGCCGATTGCCGAATCTTCCAGAACCTGAGTATCGTCGATATCGTGACGCAGGTGTTGGGCAATTATCCTTTCCCGATCAAGAAGAAGCTCCAGGACAGCTACGAAACTTTGCTGTTTACCGTGCAATACAATGAAAGCGATTTTGCTTTCGTCAGTCGCTTGCTAGAACGCGCAGGCATAGGCTATTACTTTGAACATGACGCCAACGGTCATACGCTGGTATTGACCGACCAGATGTCAGTCTATACGGCAGTCCCAGGACATAGCGCGATACCATTTCGTGCACCGGACGCCATCGGCATCGCAGACGAAGAAACGATCAGCCGCTGGAACCCGCAGCAAAGCATCAAGTCAGGCTCTTACACTACCGACGATTACAGTTACCGCGCCCCCTTTGCCCATCTGGAACAACAAGGTACTGGCACAGTTGCGCCTAAGCAGCATACCTTCGACAACCTCCCCGTCTATCACTGGCAAGGCCAAGGACACTATGCTGATTGGCAGGTCGGACAGGATATCGTCAAGTTGAGGCAAGATCAGCAACAACAGCAATTCCAGGCGGTAGAGCTGGACAGCAACGTGCGCGCATTGGCTATTGGTGCGACAGGGAACATATTTACCCTCACCGACCATCCGCACCAGCCGATGAATCAGCAAGTGTTGATTCTTGCTACGCAGACCTTCATCAAGGAGAATCCCTCCACCACCAGCGAAGGCGACCATACCGACTGGCGCATCACAGCCACCGTCGCCCCTAGCGCGCATCAATACCGACCATTGCACGTTACCCCGCTGCCCCGTATCTACGGGCCGCAATCGGCCATGGTCGTGGGACCTGCCGGGCAAGAAATCTGGACAAATGATTTAGGCGAGGTACGGCTACGCTTCCTATGGGACAGGTACGCATCGGGCGACGAGAACTCGTCATGCTGGATACGGGTTTGCAGCAGCTGGGCAGGCGATAGCTGGGGTGGTGAGGCTGTGCCGCGGATTGGTACTGAAGTCATCGTGACATTTCTCGATGGAAATCCAGATCATCCGATAGTCATGGGTCGCGTGGCGAATAGTGCCCGTATACCACCGTCCTTCAGCAACACCGGCAGCCTACCAGACAATCAGGCGCTGGCGGGGATGAAGAGTCGGGAGCTGGGTGGCAACCGCTATAACCAATGGCTGTTTGACGACACGACGGGTCAAATTCGCATGCAGTTGGAATCGGAACATGCGAAGACACAATTGAATATGGGCTATCTAGTGCATCCACGCAGCGGCAGTGCCGAACCGCGTGGTGAAGGATATGAACTTCGAACCGATGCTGCCGGGGTGCTACGTGCAGCAAAGGGTATATTGGTCAGCGCCTACGCTCGGCCCAATGCGGGCGGCAATGCCCTTTCGCGAGACGAATTGACAACGTTGCTCAAGGAGGCCGTGGATCTCGCCAAAACCATCGGTGACTTCGCTGCGAAAAACCTTGGCAATGCCAGCGACCCTCAACCTAGGGAAACTCTTAGCAAAGCCATTAAGGATTTGGGCCATGGATCCAATGCCGAATCAGGTGGCAACGGCGCTACGCCTCTTATTGCATTAAGTGCCCCCGCTGGAATTGCGCTTGGAACCCCGCTGAGTACCACAATCGCCACGGGCGAGCATATTGATTTGGTGGCTGCGCAGAACCAGCAACTCACCGCTGGCAAAAAGATGAACTTACATGCCGGTGAAGGCATGAGCAATTTTGCAGTCAAAGGTGGAATTAAGAGTATTGCACATCAGGGGCCACACATCATCAAGGCGCATGACGACGTAATACAGATCGCGGCCGATCAATCTGTCACCGTCACGTCCAGCCACGGCAATGTCACCGTGGCCGCCGATAAGTACGTCTTGCTGACTTCAGGCGGCGGCTTTATCAAAATCGCCGATGGCAATATCCAGATGCATTGCCCGGGAACCATCGATATGAAGGCGGGCAATTACAGTTTAACCGGCCCTGCGAGCGCGAATTACACGTTGCCCGTGATGCCAAATGACGTATGCAAGCCATGTTTGCTTAACGCAGCAAATAGCGGTGCGCCTTACGCCGCCAAGGGATGATTGCATGTCGCATAACCTCGCTTTAGCCTTACAGCCGCTGCTGATCGAAAGGCTCGTTGCGTCCGAAGGGGACGCACGTCTTTACGCGCTCGTAGATGGTGCTCAACACCCCGATTTTTATAGCAAGATCGCCTTGTATTGCCGTGATTTGCCTTTACTGACATTAATCAAAAACGATACCGCCGAACTGCGTTCACCGCCCGCAGGTGCATATCTGATCCAGCTTCCGGTTGAATACCAGGGTTCCACGCTACTTTCACTGCTCCTTGAGGAAATGCAAAGTCAGCGCACGAACGTTTCGTTTTTGGTGTCCGCAGCCCCATTGGAAATGCTGGTCGACTATTTGCGCTGGCTGGCGGATGTAAAGCATGAAGACGGCACTGAATGGGTTATGCGATATTACGATATGCGCATTTTTCCACTCTGGCTAAACGTGTTGACTCCTCCGCAACGCGCCGCAGCGTTGCAGCCAATCCACCTTTGGGCCTATCTCGATTTGCGCTACGAATGGCAAGTGGTCGAAGGCGGACATGCAGCAGAAGTTGATCGCCTGCCGGAACCGATACGGTTGAGTGAAAAGCAATCGAGCGCCTTGCTGACAGCTTGTATCCCCCACATTGTGCAGATTCAATTGCAAAACGACGAACCGACTCTGCTCGCATCTATTCCGAAAAATGAACAACTGTCTTGGATCGGAAAACAGGTAAAGCTCGCCGGAACGTATGGCGTGGATGAAATCCAAGACCTCGAAAACTTTATGTTGCTACATCTGCGATACGGGAAAAACGTGCACTTGCAATCACCGATCAAGGATCTGCTCGAAACACATATAAAGCCTAGGGACTTCAGCAATGCGATTGCTCAACTTAAACCGGAGCAATGGGCCGAGCTAAAGAAAGAGATTTTTTCTTGGGACGAATCTGTATGACAGGCGAAGTCGCACAGTTGTCTTTAACACCGAGCCCTCCCTATGGTGGTAAAGAAATGGCGTCGCAAGGGCTAGGGCCTGTATTCGGTTGGTTCGTCTTCTACCTTTTGTGTTCGGGGCCGTCGCTTTTCTACGGATACCAGGGATTTTTTCGCGTATGCGAAAACAATTTTGAAGGTGGATGCAGCTACGGTCAAATGTGGGATGTGTTGATATCGTTCGCTCTTACGATATTCCTATCTACCCCATTTGCTATCCTGTTTGTGACATCAGCGTGGAAAAACAAAAGCCTTTCGTTGTTAACGAAATGGATATCAACACTGGCTGCGTCCCCGCCTTTTATATTCATTGCGATAGGCATGTTTGAATTGATTCGTCTTGCTATGGGTTGAACATGAAATTGACAACATTTTGTCTGTTGGTTGCTCTACTAAACACGCTTGCTGGTTGTAGTCGAGCCAACGACAACGGCACAGCACCAGAAGGTAGTAAATCTGTCTTCCCAGCGCTATCAGATCGATTGACGGGAAAGGATGCCGATATGAGCAACTCTATTGATTCAAGCTTTCGCAACTATACAAAATATAACTACATTTATGGACAGTCTCTATCAAGAGTAGATCAACCTTTTCGATATGATCATTCGGCCGGGATAGGTTCTGGCGCGCTTATTCCTTGGGACGCGAAAAGCACCAAGCCCGTCACGCTTCGTGTCGTCTGGGCCGTTGTTTATGACGAAAAGGCAAATAAGGAACAGGCAGATAGCAATAGCTATGATCCCTATACCAACCCCGATAGTCCGGCAGGTACCGCGTGGTGCGAAGCTATCGTCACAATTGAACAGCCATATCCGCCCGATCCAAGGGAAATTGTTTTCGAGCTTTTCCCGGACGGCACAATGAAAGCGCATGTTCCTGCTCGCTCCGATAAACCAGAAGCAGAGAAGTCACCACCAGACTACGATAAGTCCGCTAGCCTTCCGGCAGGTAAATACTGCCTTAAGGAGATTCCCAATCCGATGTACGGCCTGCCAAAACCAAAGCATTATGAATGAGCAAGAGCAATGGATATTCCTATTCAACGATTAACCGACGCATATATATCTGAACAAATCGCAAACCAGAATGCCCGCATACAACTTGGTGAAATAAAGGGACTTGACGATTGCATGACGTGCAAGAAACCTGTCTGGATTAGTTGTTTCTTCGATGGTACAGGAAATAATTATTATGACGATGGAAAAGGGTTGAAGTCATCCGGCGGCACAAAGTACAGCAACATTGCCAAGCTCTCTCAATTTGCGCACCCTTTAAAGGACGAAAAACCACGTATTTATAATTTCTACGCGACAGGCGTTGGCACCTCCTTTAATGACCCAATCAATGGCGTCTCCGACTCTGGTGGCGGTATCGACAAAGGAACGGGTATGGGGTTTGCCCGGAAAGGCCAAATGCGACTGGACTGGATGTTTAGCAGCATAGAAGCCGCCCTCAAGGAACAGCATTTGGCAAAAATCAGCCAAATCAATATTTCCGTGTTCGGCTTTAGCCGGGGCGCGGCCGAAGCGCGCGGCTTTGTGCAGCAATTGATCACTCCGAAATATTGTTTGAAGGGTACAGACGAGCTCTGGTGGACCAAAGGATGTAGCCTGGAGGACGCGCCGAAACTGGAAATTTATTACATGGGCATTCTCGATACGGTGGCATCGGTCGGTATCGGCGGCAGTCGGATGGAATCGAAGGCGCCCTGGATAGTTGGGCTAGTTGCGGGGCCTATGGGCGTTGGTGGATGGCTGCTCAACGACAAAGGCGGGCATGAAGGCTTCGCAGAAGATCTGAGCATCCCGAAATATGTCAGAAAGTGCGATCATTTTATTGCGGCGCATGAGGTGCGCGAAAAGTTCCCTTCCGATTCCACCAGAGTGGGGCCAGATTTACCGGAACAAGTCAACGAGGTACTTTATCCGGGAATGCACTCGGACGTCGGCGGTGGCTATGCGCACAATTATCAAGAGGGGCGCACCAACGAGTTGGCAAATATCGCCTTAAACAATTTGTATCGCTCTGCCTACGCAAGTGGTGTTCCGTTCAAAAGCCCGAGCGAGGTTAATGCGTATGCGCCCGAATTATTTAATATTTCTCCAGACCTCGAAGCCTGCTTCAAGCATTACATGGAACTAAGCAGCGATGGCGCGGGTAGTCGCTTGGAAAATGGCGTTATAGAGCATATGAAATGGTATTACCATTGGCGCTGGGGCCGGACTTTGCGCCTGAGAACGGGAGAGCTTAAGCCTCCTGGCGGCGTTGACCAATGGATGAAAATCACGGATCAGGAATGGGAAGAAGATGTCAATGACATCAATTCAAGACCAGATAACGGAAAAAGTAGCTGGTTTCTGGGCATGCCCAATTGGATCACAGGTGCTGACGCTGAAGTGAAATTCGCTGCCACGAATTATTTGCGCGCACATATGAAAGACTCTGATCGCAAGCTGTTCGACAAATTCTTCGACGTGTACGTTCATGATTCCGTCGCTGGGTTCAAAAGTCAAATGAGCGATAGTGATATTGGTTTTGCCGAAAAGAGTCGATTCACTTACAACCGCTTCTATTTTCTTGGTCGCAACAAAGATAAGAAATATATTTATTGGCAATACACTGACAAGCCCAAAATCCAGGAACAGTAAGGTAGACGAGAGCCATGGCTATTTCCACCAACGATTCGTCCCCGAGGCTCACGTCGCTTGAAGTTATCGGCTTGGGAATTTCGATTGAAGATTCTCAGCTATTGCAGATATGGGAGGAGATACAGGATAGCCCGAAGAGTTCCTTCTTATCATCTGATCCCGAGAGTTACCCAGAAATCGCAGAGGAGAGAAGGCTCGCGACAGAAAGCCGCAGTACCTTTGTATTGAGTGCTGCTGCAAAGCATTTTGTGCAGCATTGGCCGATTCCAAGTGTCAGTATTTGGCCAGGCCGTGACATGACTAGCGTTTCGGCAGATACGCCTGACCTTATGGCGAGCTATTTTGCTAACCGCATCGATAATCTGAGAAATGCGGCCGAAATGCCTTCCCATCAAATAGCCTCGCTTGGAGCGTTTTGCAGCAACGAGCCAGAAGAGGTTCTGGAACGCGCATTTCAATTCTTTGACGGATATCCAGATGTGCCTGCATTGTTGCTTTTCGCAACCGATGGAGACATGACGCGTAAGCTGGTGGGTGACACGAATCGAGAAGCCAACTGGAAAGATGGACCACGCCGCTTCGACAGCATGGCGGAAACGATGGTGGCGCTGATTTTGGCGAGGCGAGAACGGATCGACGCCTTACGCCCCTTTGCAGGAGCACGGGAAACGCACACGCACGCAGCGACTTCAGCCCGGTCAGGCTTCAAGCCAACAAAATATTTACCAGAAGCCTGGACCGCAGAACAAATAGACGAATTCGACCGCTTGAAAACCATCGCGATAATACATCGCCCGATACAAGTCGACTACCTTAAGGAGAAAGATGCTCCGGCCACGGCTGATACCGAGCAAAAGATACGCTTGATAGCGCCGCAACTTCGGCTGCCGGTATTTAAGGAGGCATTTGATATGGCTTTACAAGCTATCCCCGAAGGAAAGCCGACAAGGATATTTTACGACACAGGCGGGGGAGAAACTGGGGGCAATATCACGCCTCTGTTCTCAGCAGCACTTGCCAGCTTACCCGAATCAGATTTGAACGACCCGAATGAGGGAGTAGATATCTCTCAGCGCATCGGCAATACGGGCGCATGCAGTCCTTTCGTGATGTGGGCGTTAGCAGCAATGACCAGCTACGAAAATCGGGCATCAGGCATCACGGTAAATTTGCGCCGACGTGAGGGAGCGATGATTACGGCGATTACTCCAAGCGTAAAGAAACAAGATATTGAGAGGATCAAGCCGACAATACCTACTTCGTTAAACGATGTCCGTTCTCTACAACCGGCCATGAAAGCACTCGGAACACGCCAAAGCAGTGGAGACGAATGCACGCAAAGCGGCATGTGGCAATGCAGTCCGGCGGATGCGAAAGCAGGTAATTTGCATTTCATCCCGGCGGGCCGTATCTTTCCGCTAGTCAGGGTAACACGCGAACTCGGGGCATGGCAAAAATTGCGCGGTGAGCCGCACCAAGTCAATGTTCCAGCCACTTGGACACTTGTGTCTTACGACAAGCCAACCGCCTGATCTGTCAGGTAAAAGCACCCTATTCAGCAATCAGAAACGAAGCCTATGACCGACAAGTTGCGTCAAAATCCCATATTTAAAACATATTTTTGTGTTTCGATCATTGCTCCTTTCGCGGTCGGCTTGTTGCCGCTTATGTTCTCTGGTGCCACCGAGCAGTCTCAATATGGGGATTATGTCGGTACGGTGTTTTTGTTAATCATGGTGTTGCCCTTCGCTGCGTTGAATGCTCTGATTGCCAACGTGATTGCCATTGCCGTCTATAAAGCGAAAAGCTATTGGGCAATATTGATCATTCAGGTGCTGATATATGCGCTGACTGCATACAGCATGTTTGGCCCATCGTCAAAGGATATAGCGCAAAAAAAGGCAGAATCGGATTTGGAATCTATTTACAAGTCCAATGCAAGAACTGGGAGGGAAGTACCGGGTGTAGCATTTTGCCCAGGTAAGCGCATGCCTGACATGATCCAAGCGGATTTTGACGCGTTGCCTGTCGAATATCGCAATTTGTACCGCGACGTGCCAAAGAAAGAGAAGCTGGAATTTCTGTGCGGGCAGCTCTTGAACCAGTTATTGGACGATGATTCGCCTGCGGGATATCGGCAAGAAGATAGGCTCAGATTGCTCGACAATTTACTGAATACAAAACAAGTTGCGCGCAACGCCGACGGCAATGATAACTGGTGGCCAGGAGCCGCTTCGTTTTTGAAGAAGATGAATAATAACGATGCAATTGCGGCTACAACTCGGCTGGAATTCTATCGCCTTTTCGAGCAAAAAATACTGCCTCGACTGCGCCTATCGGGCGCCGGAGATACAAATTCAGACGGCATATCTGATGTGGTAGAGCAAACAACATTTATGCCTATTGAGATAGCAATGCATGTGTTGCAAACACTCGGTGCCCAAGGTGTCCTGTCCAAGGAATCGGGGGCTATCGAGCCAAGCACACTTGCGATGCAAGTTCTTCGAAATCAGCCGAACGGAATTGGTGAGATGCCTCAACCAGTCTTCGATTACCTTTTGACACAGGCTGGCCCCAATGCAGTCAATGACCGAGAGCTGATGCAAATTGCAGAAAGAAATATGCTGTCAGTCCAGCGCCTCCTTTTGGCGGGAGCGAATCCGGCGCACGATGGATTATTGGCATCAGCAAGAAGCGCCGGATGGAATTCTATTATCTATCAGATGATGTTAAGTGCGGCGTTACAGCCGGACAAGTTATCTCACGCGAAGCGAATGCTTCCTCCACATGAGGCCGATTTGATACTACAGCAGGCATTGCAAAACTGTGACGCAATTGACTGGAAGGAAATCGATTTTCTTAAAGCGCACGGCGCAAATATCGCGCGTAGTTTTCAAAACGATCCACCGCAGCCTATTGCCCACTATGCAACGACGTGCCCTGAAACCTTCAAGAGACTTGTTGCACAGGGACTGCGCATGGATGTGGCACATGACGAGGCTTCCAGCCGCTAAAAGTAGCAGCGCCAGGAGCACACTTTTCTATCCGCTTACGTCCAATCATCACGAGATCACTCCATGACTGCACCAATCCGCTTAGGCGATTCATCTAGTCATGGCGGCAGCGTAACTTCCGTTACAGCCACACAAAGCAATGTCATGGGTAAATCGTTGGCCTGCGTCGGCGATCCTCGCAGTTGGCCCAACCCGGGGCACAGCAATTGCAAGATTGTCGAAGGCAATCCGAACTGGGTCATCAATGGTAAGGCTGACGAGGCGAAGACGAAATTGAAAAATGCCGTATCAGCGTCTGGAGCAGCGGCTATTTCTCAACAACCGCAGCGTTTTGTAAAAGGACGGAAAAGCAGAAGGATGAAGAAACGCAACGGCAGCATCGTGAAATTTCGACGACGCTTGGCGATTCGAAAGAACCAGGCCCAGGCGGGAACAATGCCTGCAAAAACTTCTCTCCGACTCTTATGAAAGAAACAGTCTCGACCTTAGCGGTAACCGGCGGATCGCCGGGTCATCATGTCATCAAGCAGCATCGCCTTCTCGACGCAGTCAAGGAAACGCTATCATTGAAAACCGACGCTGGGTTGGCACGAAGGCTTGACGTCAGTCCACCAGTGATCAGCCTGCTTCGCAGCGGCAAACGACCGATTGGCCCGAGCATGTTGATACGCATGCATGAGGCAAGTGATATGCCAATTTCGCAATTGCGCACATTGATGGCCAACTAAGCTCCAAGTCACGAAACATAAGCAAGAACGCAAAGAACTAAATAAATTTAATGAATCACGAGAGCACTTTCGATAACCGCCCCTATATTTGCCCTGGATGTAAAGCTCCGCTGAGCTCCGCCCCAGGCGTTGCCCTAGCCCATATGGCAAGCTGCGAACCGTTGCAACAGATGATCGCGATAGCCCGTTACGCTCATGAATTGCGCAACAGAGTGGTAAAAGGAATACAAGCTAAATCAACATAGATCCGCCGCCGTGCAATTTGGCACATTACATTTATTCATGTACGTTGACGCACGCGGGTTGAGGCAAGCGCATCGGCAACACGTCTTTGCACCGAAATGGGCTGATTTCGCTCGTAATACTTAGCTGGGAATGCTCGCACTTGTTCTGCCAATGCGCTCAAATACGAGCGCCCATCAAAAATAAAACGTCCCATTTCGTGAGACGTCAACCGAAAAAGCAAGTGCGGGCGGTATTCGCCCATTGAACATTGAATGTCGAGGTAGTAGACCGTCCCTTCGACCAGAAATGTCCATGAGAGCGCTTCCCGGCTTTCATCGCTGTCCAGGACTTCCATTTCAGGCCCCATCGGCCTCAAACTTTCAAATTTCATACATGACCGACACCAGCACGGAATGGAACTAGCAATCCTTCATCCAGCGTATCCGTGTTGCTGGCAAAAGTGACTTGATTAAACGAGGGAGTAACGTTGACGACTTTTGCACCGCGTCGAATCAAAGCATTCGCGACAATCTGATCAGGATGGAAACGAGTTAGCGGACTTGTGGCAATAACGGCAGCTAAATGAGTGCGCGATTCTAGCCGCTTTGGGCCGATTAGACGATCCAGAACAGATGGCGATACATGTTCGGGATCGCCATGATTGGGCATTTGTACAAACCCCAGACCATCGGGTACTAACAAGGTACGTGATTCCGCGTATCGCGCGCTATTTGTCAAAGCTGTTACCCCAGCATTCCCGGTGAGAAGGATGCCACGGCCTCCAATTTTTCCGTAAAGGACAATGCTGGCTTCATGCTCGACGCGTACCTCCTTGGCGTCTTGCAGGGTCTCCACATCTGGTGATTCCAACCCAAGTGCTGAAGCGATACCCCGCCCTCGCCGCAAGCGCCTGACAAAGCGTGCTGCAACGCCATCGAGGAAGACATCAGATCGTGAAGCATCCGCCAACTCTGGAACAGCCATATGGGTGTACCAGTCCCGATGCGGTGACATAACGGTAAATGGGCCGATCTGTGTCCCTTGAAATGGCTCGTATAGCGCAACGCGCCTATCGGCTGCAATAACCTCCAACAGATAAGGCACCGAAAATTTCGCCTCGAAGTGTGCAGCGAGCGCCGTCTTTGTCTGACGACGTCGGTAGAAGTAACCGGCCATCGCCGCTGAATACGCCCAAGGGCGATGCATCCACAGGCGCTTGACAGTAAGTGAGTCGAGAATATCGCAGATGCCCAATGCGAGATCGGAGTTGGGATGCGAGCAGATCACGTCATCGACAACCTCGGTTTGATACTGATTGCGGATATGTTCGACTATCGCGTCGCCGATCTTCGGCGTTCCACCGTCATACACCAAGACCTTGTAATCGCCAGGTCTGCCGTAACGGATACAAATAGCGGCATCACCTTTCCCGTTAGGAAATACATCAATTCGATATTCGCTTTTCATTGCAATCCTACATGGTGTATATCGGGCAGTCAGACTTCGCCGAAGGTTAGCAAGGGCGCAAATCGCGGTGTCATCGCCAAATGTAGTGTCCATAGCAGGTAAAAGTTTGGGCTTTTATGGTTGGTTGTCCGTAACTAAAGATTATGCGAATTGGCGAAGATCAAAACAGTGCCAAGCGTCATGGTTGGATACACACAAAAATCGGAAACTCAATAAACACCGACACTCATTAATTTCGATATCGCACCAGTGCCAAAGGTCATGGTTTTTTTGGTGGACGCTAAAGAAATTGAGCGTCCAAATGAAATTTGGGCCTGTACAAGTGCTAATCGACATACTCGCCACATGACGAAAGTCATGGTTTTTTTGACCGCAACGCATTCGAATCCCTCAGAATTGTTACAGACGTGGGAACGTTTCTATTCGCACGTCCACTATCCCTAACTTTTTGGAGATCAAATCATGTTGCGTATTACATTGCCTCAATCCATCCAGCGCGGTGACGTTCCAATGCTGCCCATGATCGAGGACATCGAAAACGGCGATCATAAGACTTTCGAGTTGTCCGTCGACGTCTACCTGAAGGACGTATGCCCATACCAAAACACGTATTTCTCCCGCTATCTCGAATGGCAGGGAATGTGCCGTGAGCGCTTTCTAGCCGAAAAAATACTTGCTGGAGTGGACTTCAAGGGAATATTCCTGACCAAGTGCTGCCACCAGGAATATGTGGATGAAACGTTTGCGTTTCAGCGCATCAGGGTTTTGCTAAACACGTTTCAGTTGAAAATGGCGTCGAGCTTTTTGCTGTTCCGGTTTATAGTCGGCGACCAAACTGTATCCGCTGGCTATCAGCAAATCGTGTGCGCGGGACACGACAGGCAGATTCAACGCTTCCCTGATGAAATATACGAACGGGCGCGCGAATACGAGATCATGCCGAGCTCAATCGTTCCCGCATCCATCATCGGACGGCAACCCCGACTCGCTACCGCATAACACTTTCGAGTGCATAGTTTTACAATCTGCACTGCGCTCCATCGGCAAGTCCGATGGAGCATTTACTGACGGTTCACACGGGTAGCGGTGGCCTGTTAAGGAAACGCTGATTTATTCAAGCGAGCTGGCGATGCAGGTGGTGGAACTGGCACAATAGGGCATCCAAATATCACGAGCGGATAATGAAACAATCGAGCTTTTCCGAAGCTGAATTC
>Ga0116226_10003866_pt1 | contig 13216 bp, 9 predicted proteins | sample S1TSphfallax_FD_89692 | JGI IMG/M metagenome (GOLD analysis project Ga0116226, IMG submission 89692) | Host-associated microbial communities from peat moss isolated from Minnesota, USA - S1T2_Fa - Sphagnum fallax MG | ecosystem: Host-associated > Plants > Peat moss > Unclassified | place: USA...
ATGTGCATGTCTCAAGCAAGCCATTAAAAAAGATCAATTGAAACCTAGAGGTGAAAATCTTTTAAATGTTCATGATGAAATTTTGTACCTTCATTAAAGGTTAATGATCCAACCTCATGTTACATATGAAGGTGTTTGGAAAGGAGTTAAATGAGTCTTTTGGGAAATGAAAGCAAGAAATGTTGATAGGACTAGAGGTTTTGATTATAAAAAAATGGCAAGCTCTTGAAGTATGCATTCAATGCAAGTAGTAAGTGCATCAAATAATGCCCTATTAGAGGTTAAGGAATTTTCTTTTTTTTGTCACCATTGCATATAGGTTGTGTCAGTTGACTATAGATCCTTCGGTTATGTTGAACCATGGAGGTTGATCACACCGAAACCTTGTCATGCAATTGATGTTTTTTGTGATGTTGATTATGATGAAAGTGACTAAGGAGTTGGGGTAGACAACAATGATTTGTTTGTAGGTGTCAAAAATCTTTGCACACCTTTCAACTTAGAAACATGCAACTCACAAAATTCATTTGGGGGTGGAACTACTATGTCGTCATATTTTAATAAGTTAAGATGTGGTTCAATGGAAAATAATGAATCACCTAAGGAACCTATGGCATTGCATGTCCATTTAGTTAATACCAAAAGATGTTGAAAAAAACAATGTACTTACCATGATAAGATGTGAAGAAGTGTTGTGTTGTGTTTTAGTTTGAAATTCACATTTTTTAATAGTTTGACCCCCCCTCACTCCAATTTCCATAACATTTTCATACAACCTTCAAATCTAACACACATATGGTTGTTGAAAAGCTAGTCTCAAACGCAATCGTTAAGCAAAATCCCATATGTTTTTATGTTTACAGTTAAGAAATATCTTTCAAAACTTGAGAATTAATTTGACAACATTGAAAAATAAACAACATACCCCCTCTACTTCCACCAATTATATATCTTTAATAGAAAGGTTGATAAAACTAAAATTTTGTAAAAAAATGCCTTAAATATTAATCTAACATTATCTCAATTTCTAAATGAGTCAGTTGTTATTGTCACAAGATTTTGAATTTAGAACAAAATATCCATAAACTACATCTAATGGATTCACTATAGACCCCTTCTATTTCCAACAATTATATCTCTCCAACAAAAAGATTGATGAGGCTGAAATTTTGTGTGAAGAGAAATGTTTTGAACTAATCCATTGCTAAAGTTAGGAGATCTTGAATTTAGAACAAAAATCCCAGTAAAAGAAAAACTTATTGTTTGCAACTAAAATTGTTGTTTGTGACTATAATAGGTGCAATCAACAATCGATTGCAACTGCAATATGTCATTTGTAACTATTATAGTTGCAAATGATAGTTTTTCTTCTAGTGTCCAGAGACTATTTCCAAGGAGGAGAAATTTTATTTTATCGTAACATCTTTTCCTCCTCCTCGATCTAACACCTTCTTGCCAAAACTCCACTCCAAATCATAAATCCCTCTCCTTCAACACAAGCCAAAAGTCAAAAATTCAAGGAGCCACACATAAGACCCCTCCTTGAACTTGTTTATCCTTAGCTAATGAAAGCTTGTGAAAATCCTTCTTTCCAACCAATGGCCTTCTTTCCTTTCATGAACCAATAGGATTTGAGGATGATTCCATTTTTCAATGATGGTTAAAATTAATTTTTTTGTACCCAATGAAAATATTATAATCATGAAATCCTCAAAATTAGGACTCTCGCCACTTTGGAGGCCTATAACTTCTTGTGTAGACCTTCGATTGAGGTGAGGTTTGAAGCAAAGTATTAGCCCTCATTAAGAGCTTTCTAATTATATGTGGCATGGAATCTGAACATACATATTTCAAGGCGATTTTTGACTTTTAGTAATTGGGAGTCAAATCGACACTTTGACTTTTGGCCCTTCTTTCGGCCATAACTTATGTTATAAGTATTCAAATGGGTCATGTGAACCCAAATAAAACATATAAATTTCGAAATTTTTTCAATGGTATAAAGATTATTTCAATCTAATGAATTTTGACCCTTCAAATTGCTTTTTGAAGATTTGGGACTCCAACTCCCAAAATGGGAGTCCACTTGGGACTGTGTGGGCTCATTCTCTCACACTCCTTCACATTTCAGGAGTGTAAATGTGACTCCCGGGTTGCATTCTTAGCCTACACCTTTCCATGCCCTTGCTTTGGTCGCAAGCCCAAGGTTAAGGTTGTGACATACTTGGTCCAACAACCTTAAGATCAAGGGCAAAGGGTATTGATTATTGATGGTGAATTAATTCAATCCACCATAATCAACACACATTTGTAAAAAACCACCTTTCTTTTTGACAAATAGGATCAAAACACCAATTGGAGACTTGGAATGTCACATGAACCCCTTCTCAAGGTTTTCGTTGATGTACTCATGAAAAGTTACAAGTTTGTGTTGTGATAGGTTGTAGATTGACTTGAATGGAGGTCATGTTCCCTCTTCAAAATTAATGGTGCAATCATATGGACAATGATTTGGTAAGTTGTTAACATTTTTTTTTCGAACACATCCTTGAATTCTTTATACTAGGAAGGAAACTCATGACAAAATGATTTAACATCTCATGTGGGAAAAACATAGATCAAGAATGCATTTCTTTTCTTGGTAGCATGCATGAAAGTTCTTGCTCCAACAAACAAAGTTTTTGAGCTATTGACATCTTGGGCATTCCCCAAATATTTGTCAAATTCAAAAAACTTAATACATGATTTGTCTAGGTGGTAGTTTTTGCCTTCACATGATGATGTTTTTGGATGTAGGCATTTCACATTTTCATGCTACTTTCTGAGGTACATCAAAATGAAGACTCTTTGTACACCAATCCACTTGAAGGTTGTGCAAAATGAACCATGATAAACCAATGATGATAGGGTTTATTGGGGATGAAATGACATTGAAGGCCACCTTGTTTGTATGCATCCCAATATTAATATTTAAAGGCTTGGTTTCATGCGTCACAAGTCCTAAACAAATACTTCAACCATTAATGACTTCCATAGCTATCGGTGTGTTTTTTTTCATGATATTCATTTTATTTAAAAATAATAATAGTGGTTTAACATAGTGGTTAAACAAGTAAGCTATACATAGTGGTTAAATTTAGGTTATACTTAATGGCCAAATTTAATGGTTCAATTTAGACTAAACATAGTGCCAAATCTAATGGTTAAACACAATGGTTAAACCTAATGGTTAAATTTAAGTTAAACCTAATTGTTCAAATTTGGTTAAATTTTTGGTAAACCTAATAGTTAAATCTAATGGCCAAACATAATGACTAAATCTATCGACTACACCTAGTGGTCAAATTTAAGTAGGTAAGTGGGTGGATAAGTATGATGTAGGTAGTATGCATGTAGGTAGGAAGGTAAGTAGGTAGGTGAGAAGGTTTTGATAGTAGGTAAGTAGGCAAATAAGTAATAGGTAGGTGGATGGGTGGGTAATAGGTAGGTAAGTAGCTAGTTAGCTAAATAGGTGGGTGAGTAGGTAATAGGTAGATACATAGGGTAGTAAACCATGTCACATTTGATTAAACATCATTGGTCATTTTGATTAAATGTTTTATTTGATTAAAGAATGTTGGTCATTTTGATTAAATGTTTTATTTGATTAAAGAACATTGGTCATTTTGTTTAAAAATCATTGGCCATGTTGACTAAATGTTCCACTTGCCTAAAAATCATTAGTCATTTTGATTAAAAATCATTAGCCATCTTGACTATATGTTCAAATTGATTAAAGACCATTGGTCATTTTGATTAAGGATCATTAACTATTTTGATTAAATGTTCAACTTGAATAGAAACCATTGGTCATTTTGATTCAAGTTGTACAACTTGACTTTATGCATCTAGTCAAATTAACCATTATAATCAAATTGATGAATCAAACAATAAATAACCATTTCAATCAACTTGAACCTCTTAAATAACCATGAGGTCAAGATTTACCTTACGAAGAGGAAACCACACCTACCAGTAGAGAATGCGCAAAAGATGAAATGATAAACAATAATGAAGAAGAGCCAACCATGCCACGGGCTTCACAAAGGTTATAAGTACGTTCCAATTATGTGAACATGACACCTCCAGAGATTGGTTTTGTGTAATACATCCATAGCAAAGTTCGATGGCAAGTTCAAAGTTCATAGAAAATGAAGACAATAAAGTTGATATGAAAATAAGTGAACAATTCTGAGTGACCTAACATATTTAATATTGGAAAATGATTAGATCAAAGGAAAAATATGGGAAAAGTGAACATAATAGAGACCATAAGGGATTATGTTCCAAACCAATGAAAAATGAAAAGAAAAAAAGATTCCAAAATGAAGTCAAATAATGAAATAGGGTACAAAAGTGGGATAAAAAGGTCTTCAACCTTAAAAACAATCTAAAGCATAATATTGATTACAAAAAATTCCAAGAGAGTAATTAAAATTGAAATAAAAGCTCTCCACCCAACCATAGGATCACACAAAAGGTTTAGACACTTAGTGATCCACCCCCAAGCTCAACAAATAGAGTTTACCTCACACTAAAACTTCATCATCAACTAGAGATCTAATAGAAGGATCATACCTAACATTTTTTCTAATGTTAGGTGGTGAGACTAAGCCAACCATGAATTGGGTTTGAACTTTAGCATACGAGGGCAATAAAAAGTTTTTGGATGGAATGAACTGGAAGTCCTCGATCCATTAAGAGAAAAGGATAACCTTTGGGAATAGGCGGTGGAAGTCTTTTACAATAATACAAGAAAAGATAATTAGGAAAAAAAAAGAGGAATTTCCACAATAATAGATGGGAAACACAAAACAAGAGATGGACTTATTCATAATCCAAGTTTCACCTAAATCATTTCGGCAATGGGGAGTTTTAATCATCTAGGGGCATAACGTGGTGTTTGCCCAAAGGGATCTAAGAACTTCAACAAGCAATTGCAACACTTCTTTAAGTACCTCCATGTCCGGCTCAAAGGCTAGAATATGAAGGTGAAGGATTTGGTAAGCTCTAATGTTATTGCTTGCTTGGAGGATGCAAGTTAGAAATAGAAAAAGGAATGAAACCATGGAAAGGACCAATGGAAAGGTATGGGAGCAAACCTATAAAGGTAGACAAGATTACGACAAGCGATCCCAATTGATAACATACCTCTATCAAAGCTTCAAGCGTCACATGATGAACCTCCATGGCTACCCAAAATGGCCTTCCATTTTTGGACTTATTCATGGAAGACATATATGTCTAGTTCTATAGGACATCTCATCTTGAACATCCCCCTTTTGTAGGAAATTCTTAGACATGGGGGAAAACAAAAAAGACCTCAACTATGAGCTTGACTTGCCAGGATCCCTCACTAGAAGAGTAATTCAGCTCAACAAGGTTTGTCACATTTTAGAGGAAAGTTAAATCACCAATTTTCTTTTTTACCCATTGCCTCCAACAACCCATAATATGGTGCGCATTTAATTGATTCAAACGTTTTTCTCCCCCATGCCCTCATTAATTGACCTTCTAAAGGTTTCCCTTTTATTCTTTTGAATCTTCTATTTAAGGTCGTTATCCCACTTAGGCTTTTCTCCTTTTTAGATTACTCCTATTTGTTTTCCATTTTCATCATGTTATGCTAACCTGCTCTTTCACAATAACTTGATCCAATTTCCCTTTTTTCTTCATAATTTCATTTAATTTTGAATGTTACAAAATGTTACAAGGTTGTGGGTGACAATGTCTTTGTTCATTCCCAAGAAACCATCTTGATGCCAAGAACAACAATGTTTGTGGTTAAAACTATGATTTTAGGAAGGAAAAAAACAGAAGACAATTTTGATCTTGATGTCGAACAACATACCTCTAACAAGTGCTCCTTTGTTCATGTTCATTAACTTGTATAGTTTGTCATCTAGAGAGGACTTGCCATCCCTGAAGCAAAGTTAGGAGCACGGCCTAACAATTTTCAATTTGCTCTTGTGGAAGTTATGTTCTTTTAGTCGATTTCGAATTCCTCTACTTTTATCAGGTCAATATAGTCAATTGGTAATTGTCTATGCGCAATGTTATTAATGATACATGCATGCCTCTAATGAGTTGCATAATTTGGACTACAACAAGATTACAATACAAGTTGTTTCTTTTCTACCCATGACATTCTATTCAAAATGCCTCCCTTGTTCCCCATTAATCTATCCTTGTCGCATATGCAAGGCATGGACAGAAAGTATGATGGCCATGCTTGGTCCAAGGTCATCACAACCGATATAAAATAATAATTTTGGTTTTAGCTTCAAAAAGGCTCGCTGTTTGGGGCATTTGTGGTGTGTCGAAACTAATTGTGACTACTTAGTCCGTTTTGAGGCTTACAATGATATAACCTAGGTTAGAGAATCAGCCTAGTTGCTAATGAAAAGACAAGTCCTTAAACCTCCAAATTCATCCTTTGCTTGCAGATGGTAGGTGCAAAAAAACTATGGATGAAAGTAAGAAGTTGATAAAGGAAGAGGTTAACTGAACGCCCAATGCCAAAATATTTGTCATCCCTTTGAATGCCAATAAATCCTTCCTTGCTAAGCATTTGTTCAATGATAGTAATGATGATAGTTGCGAGGTGCTCAAGGGCCATCAATTCTAAGAAATTCAAGACAAATTCATTGTCTTGAGCTTGCCAAATGTACACAACCTTGTTGTTTCATTTAAGCATCATCTTGGGTGGAGGCTACATTGACAACATCCTTGAATTGAAGTTCATTAAAATTGTTATGATTTCATCCATGAATGCTACTTCCTAGGCCAAATATCTAGTTAGAAGGTCTTTTTTTTCAAAATGTCTATCGACTAAGTTGGGAGTGGAGTTGGGCTTGTTGCACAAATGTAGCATGAGGGCGATCTAGAAAACTTTTAGATCATGTTTGACCATGTGAACTGAATTGCTAGTTGGACAATGATGGCTTGTCATGTTTATGATCTGAAATATTACAAATTCATGACCATTGTGGTTTACAAAATGCAATTTGAAGACACCAAAACATAAAAAATCATGTGATCAAAGCTCAATCACACAATGCTCAAACATAGGTATGTTGAACCCAACTTTAAGGGATTCATGGTAGACAATGTGCACGCAAATTAGAATGCTATCAAAATTATTTATGGTTATGGGGATGCCATTGTAAGGATGGTGGACAAAAATGTATGTTTGTTCCATTATACTCAATCACTTGATAGGCATACTATACAACTGATTAGATTTGAATTGTAAGATCAACATAAAGCCTTTTGCTTTTAGTACAAAAATTCCAAGTCTTTAAAAGAGATGGACATTTGATATGTAACTATTTGTTGTTGGTGGTTCTTGTCGGGAGTTGCGTTTAAATCTAGTTTTCACGAACTTTATTACTAGCTTGCCTTCTAGCACTTTGTGTTAGACAATGGGGCAAGTTCATGGCCCAAGTAAGATTTTCCTTTCTTATATCGTATTCAAGGATTTATTTTCCATCTATTTTGTTCCTACACTTTTGGTTTAATTCACTATTCTTGGTATTTGCAAAAGTTCAACGATGTTGAATGGGCAAATATGTTGACTTGCAATCTTGCTAAGAATATGCATAACATTTGGTTACAATAGTCGGGAAAGTGCGACACCTCCTTATACACAACCACCTACAATGACTATGTTTGAACTTTTAAACAATCCACTCTATATTGACATTACTTGTGAAGAGGTTTTTCTAGGAAAGGTCTTGATATAAATGAGCTCCTTTTGAAGATGGCCCATTTGTCGAGGGATGTTTTGAAGCTTGCGACAACCATTGTTAATTATGTTTGTAGATCTTTATTCATGACACGAACTCTTCATCTGAAGGGTGAAAAGGTGTTTGGTTCTGCTAAACATAATATTGACTTTTCGCCAGGAATGGATGACAAATCACAAAGGTTTCACCACATGAATTTCTCTTAGGGTGAAAGCACAAAAAAAAGGAGCCAATTGTGCCAAGGTTAAAGTCCTTTCCAAAGACTACATTTTCCATGTGGGTGTAAACATGGTAAAGTATGCCAATGAGGGATATATTTTTTTTAGTGGAAAGTATCCATAAACTAAGACTTAATACATTGAAATCATGAATATCTTTTATTTTAATGATCAATAAGAGGAAGATCTTTGACTTCATTGCATAATATTGAATAATTGCATGTTTTAATATGGATTTAAAGACATTTAAAAAAATATGTGTATAGGAAAGTAGGTGTCATGCTTTTGCTTCAAATATATGAAAGTATGATGAAAGTATAATTGTAATTGAATTTTTTATATTTTCAAATGGATAAAACACTAATATGTATCAATGTGTTTACAAAATTTTCATATCGTATTCATAGTTTATCAAATATAACAATATGTTGGAAAATTTGAAAACCCAATTAATTTAGAACATATTTTTCATCCATTTTTTTAATATGAAAATTCTTCACATTTTGTGTGTAATTTATTATAAATTCAATGGAGTGCACCATTTCTTCATAATGAAAGTTAAGAAATTTAAAATAGTTTTTTCATGTTTATGTTACAAATGTGATTATGACTACACGTGTGACTACTTTTTTGGCATACTTTACCATTTTTTTCACCCATGTGGCAATTTTCTATTGGTTTAAACTAATTTTTTCACACAATTATTTTAATTGAATATCAAATTTGAACCCAAATATGACATATGGGTAGATGCAAGTTACGATGGCTCAATATTGGCAAAAAATACATTTTGTACAAGTTCATACAAGATCTTTAAAATGATTCAAATGAACATGGTTGTTAATTTTTAAAATGTTATTATCTTAATCTTTGAATAAAACATGTTCAATCACTTACAAACTTTCTTAAATCTATTTGAAAATTTATATTTAATGTAGCTGATGTCATTTTTAAATTTGGAAGTCCTAAAAGGAAAACCCAAAAAGTCCAAAGGAATAATGCCCCATCTAAAAATTTCAAAAAATATGCTTTTGGGACAAAGAAATTGAAAAACAAACAAAAATTGCAATTCATATGGACTCATGAAAATATGGTCAATTTTTAACCATTCAAAAGTCCCTAACTATTAAATGATTAAGGTTTTCAAAAAAAAGATTTCTCATATGAGTTATCATCTTGTATTACGTGACATAGAGTCCCAATAACAAATTTGGGATGTGATTTAATATAATTTTTTCCATTTTGTGATATTCCAATCAAATGACTAATCCATATTTTTCAACTTCAAAAGTCCGTTACTACTAATAAATGATTTTTTTATCAATAAATATTCACACATTTCTTTTCATAATGAAATTATTAATCTATAGAAGTCCCAATTAGTAGATCTAAGGATATATTAATCACCATACACATTTGAATAAAAGGTACCCATGGAAAAAACACCATTTCTTAACAAAAATGAACCATCGTAGTTTGCATCTACCCATATAACATGATAAAAATTCAATTGTTTTTGCATTGAGCCTTACATTATAGTCAAATCTATAACTTTAATTTGAACCATGATTACAAATTAAAAATTATAATAGTGTAAAAGGACATTTGAGTATTAAAATCTAAAAAGGTATATGTTTTTTTTTTTTGGAATGTTTTGAACACATGGATCCTTTCTTGTGGAATATATTAAAGTTCAAAAAAATTGAAATGATTTGGTGAAATTTTGATAAGGGAAAGGACTTTTGATATAAAAAAACCCACATGTCCACATTTTTTCCTAAATGCTTTAAACATATAAAAGGGCTTTTGAAACATGGTGAATTTTCATGAAAAATTTGTGTGTAGATCTTGGAAAACAAACATGCATCATGGGTCAAAGTAACATCATTGCATATTCACCAAGCATGTGTGTAGATCCTTAAAAACAAGCATGCATCATGGTTGAAGTAATAACACTTCAACAATGAAAGGGATGTAGGAGCAAGTGATGGCTAGCTACAACAAATTGCACATGGAAATGGCTACACAAATTTGATTTTAGTAAATGTGAGCAAAAGGAAATGACATGTTAAAATTAAATGGACCAAAAGAGAAATAATGTTTATTCAATCGCACTATGTAGTACGTATAGTAATCTGCATTGGGGTGTAGTCATAATCCAACGAGCCAAAAAAGGCGTTAGACTACAAAGGAAAAAAATCAAAATTGGATAATATTTATGTTTTTCCATTTAAAACCATGGTAATCATGGCAAGTTATTGTTTTTTCATTCATATGAATGTCAAGGAATTCAAACCAAAAATCCATTTGATGAAATTGTAAGTTTAAGTTTTGATTTAGGACCTTTAAAAATGAATAACAATGCATATGACAAAAGTCAATTTTGCAAAGGACTATAAAAAAGGTTCATATAATAAAAACACATTTGATGAGAAAAAAATTAAGAGGATAAAGACCTATTAACCACATTATAAAAAAATCATACCTTAAAATATGTGGAATTGTAAAACTTTAAAAATTTAAAAAACTTTCCAAAATTAATCTAGAATTTTAGAACTTCAAAAGTCTTTGCCACACATAAATGGGGTAAAATGTACATGATGTATTAAAAAAAATTGTAGTTTATAATACAAGAAAACATAAAAATGTAAAAATAAAAATAAAATTGGTTATGATTTTGAAATTATTATTGTTTTTAAAAACAAAATTTACAAGGAAGGCCAGGGAAGGCCTAATGTTCCCTGAGGAGGGCTCTAATTCTCCTCGGGTAATGCCAAGAATTCCTTGGGGAGTGCTTTAGTTCTCTCTAAGGAATGTTGATAGATCACCCCGTGGAACATTAGGCCTAGTGTTCCCCAAGGAGGGCTTTTAGTTCTCCCTTGGAAATGTCAAGAGTTTTCCCAATTGAATATAGTAAGCTTGATCCCCACTTGCAAGTAGCCTAGAATAATTGTTTGGAACTTATCTTTGACAACATGTTAGGTGTATGTCATGGAATTCAAATAACAAGTTTACATAAGCAAGGATAATCTATTGAAAAGGAAGATTTAATTTCTACAAACATGGTACATAATGGTGTTCCCAATGTGGGTGCACATTTCAATGGCTATTTTTAAACTATAAATCTACCACTAAATTTGAAGGGAGCTTCATGTCTTTTGTTGTGGGAAGAACTTCTTCCACTTTTTGGTCATTTTGTCTTCTATGAGAGCATAAATTTTCGCTTGTAATTGCTTTGTGTCTTCCCTTCATACCATTGTCCCCCTACTAGGATTATGTGCCCTATTGTTTGGCCTAGAAGTATTACATTAGATTGAACATGTAGTAAGTGCACTTGGTGGTGCTTGTTTGTTGAGGGACATGGGGCCCCATCCACAACAAGCTATTAATAAGCTATGCATGACCTTCATCATGCCAAGCTTCCCTAACACCTCTAGTCTTTGAAAAAATGGGGCCATTTCTATTTCCTTGTGTGATGGACACTATGAGTTGAGGTGAACAAACCTTTGTCGTTCAACATAAAGTAGCCTCCAATGTTTGGAATCCAATAGTTTTTTCCCTTAGATGTGGGCTTACGACCTTGTTGAAGAAGTTAATGTTGTTTACCATACACAAAGGGGAATATGTAGTACCTTTTATCCTTAATACTCTTCCAGTTTGGCCATTCAAAGAATTTGTGGATTTTATGGGCCCATTGATTAGGTTACACTGACCACAACGCATTCATGAAGCTCATAGGGGCAATCCATGTATCGTTTGAATTTTGTAGGGGGGTTTGCTCCAAAAAAATGTTGATGTTGTCTATGGGATCATCGCCTCTCAAGACACAAGTGATGTCATTGAGGTTAATCATCACCGATCTATCATCAGGACCAAAGATAATCTTTTCATTGTTGTGGGTTTTTTCACCACATCATTTAACCGCAACTTCCCTCCACTTCTTAAGTATGTTGCACACTAAGTGGGCCTCCAATGAATCTTGCCTACCAAAGAACACAATGAACCTGAAAATCTTTGGAAGATTGCGAAACACACTTCATATCCCTGGGCACCAAGGGTGTCACTGTTGGGAATGGAGTGTTGCCTTCAAGCTTTGCTTGGGGGATGAAGTGTTGTCCCAATGGATATCCCCAATGCAATTTGTTGGGAAAATTCAATGATTCCCTTAAGGATATTCCTCGGGGACATTAAAAAATTCCCCAAGGAAATTTAGTGTTATGATCTCCCCAAGAATGTTCCTTGGGTGAATCACATTGGATGATTTCCTTGGTATCAAAAGGTGAGGATTAAGGGAAATATGGTTAAAATGTTACTTACCTTGTTTTTTGTGTTGTTATTTATAGTTTTACATTGTGGTTGTTTAACCATTCCTCCCATTCCAATTGTTGGGGTGTGAGTTCCAAGGGCTTCAAGGGGGTGGCTCTTGAGGATTTTGTTTGTCTATTGAAGGTCACAAGGCTTTATCTGACCTTTTTTGTTTCCCTTTGTTTTCCAAATCATCTCCTTTCTATTTTCCCTTGCCTTTTGGAAAATCACATTTGATAAGCTATTTAGGTCCTTTTGTCATGTATGGCACATAACAATTGTTTTCATGGGTTTAGATGTCACAACCTTAACATTAGGTTCATGACTCAATGTGGAGTGCAAAGGCCTATGAGCCAAAAAAATGTGTTCGTGTGTGAAACAAACTCTCACAAATGGGAGAAAGTGCAAGAGATGGAGCCTAATGATTTCCAAGTGCATTCCCATTTTGGGAGTTGCATTTGTGTGGGAGTCCCAAATGTTTAGAACTTTGCTTTAAAAAGAAAAAAAACACCAAATTAGACCTTCAAGATACCATTGGAAAGGTCTTAAAATGTAAATGCCTAAAGTGCCTTCATATTGTTCATTTAGACCTGATATGCATGAGTTATGATCAAAAGAAGGGTCGAGAGTCAAATTGGGAATTTGACTCCTGACCACAAATCCCCTTAGAGTAGGGGTTAAATGATCTTCGATTAGGGTGTGTGATGCACCATTAGAAAGATCTTTTTGAGGGTTATAAGATGTTGCCCTCACATGCTTAAAAAAAGGCTCGATTTGAGAAAAATATGAATGTCCAATTTTTTTGGGACAACAAAAGTCCTAGATATTTTTTCAATTAATTGGTGATATAAATAAAATAAATAAATACAAGGAATTCCATAAATATTTTTAAATAAATAAATAAAT